>Ga0137410_10000715_pt1 | contig 23024 bp, 23 predicted proteins | sample CZODoug1_16funga_FD_108878 | JGI IMG/M metagenome (GOLD analysis project Ga0137410, IMG submission 108878) | Vadose zone soil fungal communities from Angelo Coast Range Reserve, California, USA - CZODoug1_16fungal (Illumina Assembly) | ecosystem: Environmental > Terrestrial > Soil > Vadose zone... | reverse complement strand
CGCTCCGGTCGCCCTCCGGGCTCCCTCCGCGTCCTCCGCGCCAGAAACACCGCAAGAGCCGAAGGAAGAAGTGTAAAGGATGTCCTGGCAACGCCTGTAAAGGATGTGTTGGCACTTAACACTGAAGGCGGCCGCTACGTAGGCCATAACCGAGCGCATGCCCGCCCCGCACGCGGGACGGCCGCTACATAGGCCAAAACCGGGTCCTCAGACACATTCGTAGGGGCCGACCTGAACGCGATAGTACTTTTCCGCGCCGGGGGTGATGACGAATGCGGGCGTTTAGATTCTGCGGGACCGGGAACAAAAGGGTGGAGTCCGAAAACCCCCACCCTTGCAAAAACCGCAAGGATGGGGCACCCGCGCGCGTTCCCCGCGCCACTCTTACAATTACGCCCGAATTCTGGACAGCCAGCCCCTCGCAGGGGCTCGGGATAAAGAGTGGCTGTCCTACTCGACAGACTGACTCACTACTGCGCCGAAGTGGTGGCTTGTCCGTTGAACACCGCGTCAATCGCCGCCTGGGCGCATTTTTCACCGTCCCCACTCGACACGCCCATCGCGCCAATGACTTGGTTGTTGACGACGATAGGAAGCGCGCCTGGTTGCGGGAAGTCGCGCATGAAGGTGGGCGCCAAATTCTCGCCGTTCCGGACCATCTTGTTGGTCTCCGAGGTGGGGCGCCGCCAGCGCAAGGCCGACTTGGCCTTCAGCAGCGCCGTGTCGATCGCATTCATCGGCGCGCCTTCCATGGCGTGGGACTCGATGAGATTACCGCCCCAATCCAGAATCGCCATGGCCACGATTTTCTTGTTCTGCTCGGCCCAAGCGGTACAGGCGTCCGCCATGGCACGCGCGCCGGCACTCGATATGACTTTGATGTCCCTGGTCGCCTTGGGGTCGCTGGCCGCTTGCTTCGCCGGCGCCGAGCGCGCCTGCTGCTGAGCGTGTGATTGCACGGGTAGCGACAGCATCAGTCCTGCGACTGTTCCAAAGATGATGAGAATTTTCTTCATGTCAACCCTCCTCAAAGCCGGTGCGCACTATCGTCTTAGTGTTCGGGCTGCGTTTTTCCCGGTCTTTAGCGAGACTCTATTGATACTGAATCCGCCATGTCAACACGTATTTGTGCGATCTAGAACGAATTCTGTGAGACAAAGTCCTCTTGCGGATGGGGCAGGTAATCCGGATATCGGCGTGCCCAAATTCCAGCAAGAATTCTGCGGGGGGCAGTGGCACAGGCTTCAGCCCGCCTGCCGGACGGGCAGGCCTGTGTGGTTTCGAATCGTGCTGGGCGCTGACAAAAACGCACAGACTGAAGTCTGTGCCACTAAGAGTGACTCCGCGTTGCGCCTCAATTGCTTTGCAGAAAGTTGACACGGTGGAGAATACGCAAAGCTGGCTCGTGAGTAATGCGGGTCAAAGCCTGGTTTTTATTGGCGCTTTGATGTCGCTGCTGAACAGGTTGCGGAAAAAGTCGATTCGGCAAAGATTTTTGTAGGACAGGGACTCTTGCCTGTCCGCGTTTTGCCGCATTTACTTAAAATGGACAGCCGGGAGTGGCTGTCCTACTGGACTTTTTCTGCAAGGCGTGGTGCAGCTCGCATAGGGCCGACGTGACCGGTCGGCAGACTGGGACAGGCAAAACCCGCGCAGCGGCTCGGCAGAACGGCCAAAAATAGCCGCACTACCACCCCAAAGCGGCCAGCCCGACTTGCGGTTGACACGGCGGGGCAGGAGGGCTAGGCTTTCGGGCAAGGGGCCAGCTCAAAACGGAAATTCCGGCTTAGGAGTTCTTGGAAAGTTACTTTTAGAATGGAGCCAATTGGCTATGAGAAGTAAGCATATCCTGGTGTTCGCTGTAGCCGTGTGCCTACCGATCATTTCACCTCCGCTGTTCGCACACCACGGCAGCGCGGCGTTCGACGTCGGAAAGAGAATTACTAAGAAGGGGACGGTTACGGAATGGTTTTGGGCCAATCCCCATTGCTTCCTACGTTTCGACGTCAAAGATGATAACGGGCAAGAGGTCCATTGGATTGCGGAGACTCAAGCTCCGCCAAACATGGTCCCCATCGGCTTTAGCAAGCAGTCCTTCAAGCCTGGGGACGAAGTTACCGTCACTCTGGAACCAGTCAAGAATGGCCGGCCACTCGGGCGTCTCCTGCAAGTCGTGCTCCCTGATGGCAGGACGCTGGACACTGTAGCGGGAAGGAACGCGGAGCCATACGCCGACTCAGCAGGCGGGTCCAAATCGGAAAATTACCCCAAACAGTGACGAGTGGCTCGAGCGAAAAAGAGTCCAGTGCTCGTGCCTACGTCCCTGTGTACGCCTGTTTGAGGCCGTGGTTCGAACCGAAACGTAGAATTCCAACTGACTTAAATTCGGGAAGCAACCTTGCAATGGCAAAGCGTTATGTGGTTCCGAAGATTGCACTGATTGTAGTGTTGACGTTCTCGCCTCTGGCGCGCGCTCAAGAGCGTCGGCAGCCGGGAGCGGTGTATGATTTTGATAAAAAGGGTGAGAAGTCAACCCCCTCTCCGCGCCGTGACCTGTCTGGAATCTGGGAACCCGCCAAGGGGGCAAGCGACGCAGTCCAGGCAGATGGGGCGAAGGCGGCGCCGTCAGATGGTAAGCCGGAACATGAGCTGCCTTATACTCCTGAGGGGCAGAAAGCGTTCCTAGCCAATAAGCCGACCTATGGATTCACACAAGTTCCCTCCGCGTTAACGAACGATCCGATGCCCGGCTGCGATCCGCAAGGGTTCCCGCGAATCGTACTTCATAATTTCAGGACAAGCCAGATCGTACAGACTCCGGACCAGGTGCTCATCTTGTATGAATTTAACAAGAAATGGCGCGTGATCTGGACGGACGGGCGAGCACTGCCCAAGGATCCCGAACAACCAGGGTGGACGACCAAAGATGCCCCCCCACCAGATCCAAAGTGGTGGGGATACTCGGTTGGCCAGTGGATGGATGATTACACGTTCGTCGCGGAATCTAATGGATTCCATGATGGAACCTGGCTCGATAATTCTGGTCGTCCGCACAGCGACGCTTTGCGCGTGGAGGAACGATACCGCCGCGTGGATCGCGACCACTTGGAAATGACGATTACGATCGACGACCCGAAGATGTACACGAAACCTTGGGTAGCCCTCGACAAATTATCTTTGAGATTGCAATCACCCCATTTCGATATTTCCGAGATGGAGTGCTCACCATCAGAGACGGCGAAATATAACAAGTTTTTTGCCAACCCCGCTGCCGGCGTAGACGACAAGTAAGTCCCTCGCAGCTACAACTGCAAGGCCACACTTCCCTATAGTCCAAGAAATCGCCGACTTGGACACTCGTTAATACATGTTGAAAATTTGGGACTCCATCTCTCTGATTCCATCCGCCTACCATTAAGCCGACCGGTGGCGCCGCGTGATGCCGTATAGGCGACAGCAGTCAAGTAGTTTGAGGGCGAAATCGTCGTAAACATGAGCCGTGTTCCCGAACCCCGCCAACAGCACGATCGGCCGTCCCGAACCGCCCCAATCCAGGACCTCCAGCTTGACGTTGTCTTCCACAGTTACAAACTGAGCGCTGTGCGGGGAGGGATCGCGCCACGGGACGGGCTCTTGAGCGGACAAACGTCCCGCAAACGAACCCAGCAGTAAAATAGCGGCACGGGCGCAGCGACGATCTCTCATTGGGCGCCTACCCCCTTACAGCTATTTATTGTGTTTCCGCCAGAGGATCAAGCCTACGACGGAGCCGAACCCCACGGTGCCGAGTATAAATGGACGCGCGATGGGAATCACAAGCCATGCGATGAGGACTAGCCCGAGCGAAACAATCGCGCCCGCACGGGTCCCGGGTACGGACAAATTGCCAAAGGTGCTGTAGGACGCGGGCCTTTGCCTTTCCATTTGTCGCGGCACGGGAGTCACCTTCCTGTTGGATCGCTCATCTCGCGCCACCTAGGTCATGATCTGCGCACGCTGGGCCGAAGAATCTCTTTTAGAAATACCGGCCAGTAATCCGCCGAGCACAATGTAGACGGACGGCAAGATCAAACCCATAAGCTCGACTACGAGCTCGGGGAGATATCTCGAGTTGCCTGCGGCGTTGAATAAAAGGTGAATCGTCCATGGAAGTCTCAGAAGTTTCCAGATCAGGACAGATGCGGAGAATACCAGCACCATGCTTGCCAAGCGCGATCGATATAATCCGCCTACAAACCAGCCGCTACCGATCCATATGGGAGTCCACAGGATCAACCACGTGACCGAGGCAGCGATTCCATATCCAAAAAACAAAAGTAGCATGTGGTGCAAGGGAAGCCAGAGATGAAAACGGTTTAGCAGTCCCCAAGCAACAAATTGAAGCATAAATTGGGCTGCCCAGCCTGTAACCATGGCCTTGATCGCGATCACTACATGCGCGCGGACTTCGCCGCAAGATGACACAACAATTGCTGCCAGCACTTGTCTCCAATACCAAGCATTGGAACGCCCGCGCCCATAGTCCTCCATCAGGTCGCCAATTAGGGATTCGTTCTCTTTGTCCGAGCGCAGGTGCTCTAACAACCAGGTCGCCACAATGGGCGGATGTGAAGATCTCATACCGTCCCTCCTTCCAATTGCGGAAGACCCCGCCACAGCTTCTTTAGTGCCACCTGAGTCTGGCGAACTTCTCGCAGCCCTTTCGCTGTGACACGGAAATATCTTTTTGCTCGGCCACCACGTTCTGCTGTCGGCTCACCCAAATCTGAAGATACCAAGCCTTTCTCTTCGAGTCGTTCCAGTGTGGCATATACGCTACCGAGTGCCACTTCCCGGCCACTTCTTTCTTCGATCTCCCTTGAGATCGGCACACCATAGGCGTTTTCGCCCAACCGGATCAAGGCCAACATCACCATCAGTTCAAAACTGCCGAGATAGTCGCGCGTTCTCATTTCTTCAACTATAATGAATAAATAGCGCCTGTGCAAGCGAAGCTTGTCAAGAGTTGAGTAAGGCCAACCTGATGGACAGCATCAAGTCCCGGGAAACGGGGCGCTCGGCAACTATTCCGGTCCAGAACTCCTCTTGCGGCAAGCGGCTGGGAACTCTCACGCTGACCCACCGCTGGGGAACTTCAGCGCTTGACGATGGACTTGAAGCCATCGGCTTCGAGGTCGTGGCGCGCATTTGCGGCGGACTGCGTGTCGGCGTAGGGCCCGACCTGGACGCGATAATACTTGTCCGCGCTGGGGGTGATGACGTAGGCGGGAAATCTTTTCTGTTGCAGGGCCTGGGCGAGGGCCATGGCGTCACTTTCGCGCTGAACGGCCGCGACCTGGAGCATGATGGCTCCGTTCGCGACTAGCGGCGCGCCCGCCGGAGCGGAATTTTTCGGCGGCGACGCGGGCTTTGGCGGAGCGGCGGCAGGTTTCCCGCTCGCCGCGCTGCTCCGACCTTCGCCCGCCAGAGCAGCGGGCTTCGCGTCGGCGGGTTGGCGGGCGAGTGGCGCGGCGGGCGGCGGTGCCGCGGCTGTTTTCTTCGCCGGCTGCAAATGGTCCTCGGCCGTCTTCGGTTCGGCGGAACGATAAAAATCCCAATCCGAATTTTTTTGCGAGGGCACCGAGTTTGCGCCTTCCTGGCGTTCCGGTTTTGTTTTCGATTTGAGCGCGGATGACGCAGCTGGCGAACCGGCTTCGGCAGGTGCGCCAACCACCGCGCGGAGCCCCGCATCGTACTGGCTGCGGCCCAACAGGTAGCCCAACGTGAAGACAACTCCAAAAATTACGACGAGCAGCATGAACAGTCCGACCAGGTGCCTGCTCTCCAGGACAAAATCGCCGCCGCTTTTTTTCTCACTTGAGAACATTATTTAGGCGGGCTCCAAGTAGAGCCCGCACCCGATTCTCGTGGGCTCCTAGCCGGTAGGGGCACGGCATGCCGTGCCCCTACAAGGGAGCGCGCACCCGCTATTATTTTTTAGCCCCGATCGCCTGGACCCATTCGTTGATGATGTCGATCGGCAGCGGGAACACGATGGTTGTGTTTTTCTCGACGCCGATCTCGGTCAATGTCTGCAAGTACCGCAACTGAATCGCGGCGGGCTGCGTTGCGAGCACTTTGGCAGCCTCGGCCAGCTTGGCCGATGCCTGGGCTTCGCCCTCCGCGTGAATCACTTTAGCACGGCGCTCGCGCTCGGCCTCCGCTTGCCGGCCGATGGCGCGCTGCATCTGCTCCGGAATATCGACCTGCTTGACTTCGACCTTCGTTACCTTAATACCCCAAGGCTCGGTATCCTGGTCAAGGATGACCTGCAATTTGCTATTTACCTTTTCGCGCTCGGCGAGGATTTCGTCAAGTTCAAATTGTCCGACGATGCTGCGCAGTGTAGTTTGCGCTTTCTGCGACGTCGCGTAAAGATAGTTCTGCACTTGCGAAAGCGCGAGGTTCGCATCCACGACGCGGAAGTACGCGACCGCGTTCACCTTTACCGAGACGTTGTCGCGCGTGATGATGTCTTGCGAAGGGACGTCGAGTGTTTCAATCCGCAACGAGATCCGATAAAGCGTTTCGATCGGCCAGAACACGATGCGCAACCCCGCGCCTTTTGCGTCCGGCTGCATGCGTCCAAGGCGCAGCACGACGCCACGCTCCCATTCCTTGATCACATAAAGTGAATTCCAGAACCAGATCAGGAAAATAAATACAGGGATCAGAAGTCCATACAATGAGAGGTCCATTTCTTCCTCCTCGGCAAGAAAAGAGCTTGAGTGCATCGTTCACGGCAGACTGATTCCCCAGTGCGAAATTTCTTACCGGCCCCCCACGGGGCTTTCCGCCGTTACAACATGCAATGTTAGTCCCTCGATTCGCGTCACGCGCACATGCGTGCCCACCGGGATCGCCTCGCGCGCAACGGCGCGCCATAGCTCTCCATGCAATCGCACCATGCCTTGAAAGGCTTCACTGTCCGTCAACCTTTCGAGCGGCGTGGTAACTTCGGCGACCGTGCCTACCAGTTGCTCGCTTCCCGTCGCGGATTTCCAGGAGCGCGCTCCCAGCACCAGCCGCATCAGGAAAATCGTGATCAGCGCGAATGGCAGCGTCACGCCGGCGGCCACGCCGAGGCTCACACCGGCATGGGTCAAGGGCGAGCGCACCAGCATCAGCGCGCCCAGCAACATCGCCACGACCCCGCCGATCGCCAGGACGCCGTGGCTCGTGTACTTCGCCTCCAGAATGAAAAGGCCCAGCGCCAGCACGATCAGCACGATGCCCGCGGGAGCAACGGGAAGAATATGCATCGCGTACAGCGCCAATACCAGCGAAATTCCGCCAATTACTCCGGGAGCGATCATGCCGGGATGCGTGAACTCGGTGTATAGACCCAGCACGCCGACGATCAGCAGGATAAAAAATGCGTCCGGCTGCACGATGCGGGAAAGAAACTGCTGGCGGAGGGACATGGGCAGCGGCACGCGCTCAGGATTGCGAAGCGCGAGCTGGACCGTCGTGCCGTCGAACCGCTTGATGGCGCGGCCATCAAGGCGCGACAGCAAATCCTCGGGAGAATTGGCAATCAAATCCACCAGTTTGCCGTCGAGCGCTTCCGTTTCGGTCCACGCCTTGCCTTCGGTGACGGCCGATTCGGCCAGCTCCACGTTGCGGCCGCGCTTTGCGGAGTAGCTGCGCAAAAATGCCGTCGCGTCGTTCAGGATTTTTTTCTTCAACGTGTCGTCCACTTGAAGCGGGACTCCGCCAATCGCGAGCAGCGGCGAGGCCGCTCCGGTATGCGTTCCCGGCGCCATTGCCGCCACGTCCGCCGACATCAAAATAAAAAATCCAGCGGAGGCGCCGCGAGAACCGGCCGGAGATATGAAGACAACCACCGGCACCGGCGAATCGAGAATGTGCTGGATCATGTCTTCCATGGAGGTCGAGAGGCCTCCGGGAGTGTCCATCGTAATCAAGACGAGACTGGCATGACGCCGGGCAGCCTCTTCGATTCCACCGTCCACATACTCGGCCATGACGGGCTCGATTTCATCGCCGATGCGCAGTTCGATGACTTGCGCCTTCCCGTTTGCGGACGAAGCAGCGGCGCGAGAAGCGCCGTCCGATTGTGCGTACGTTGACGGTTGCGCCAGGTGGGCCGCGAGAAAGGCCGCGCAAAGAGCCAGGAGCCCAATCCGGAAAAATCGCGGGGGCATCGTGGGCGTATTGTAGCAGAGGCGGCGCGGCGCGTGGGCGCCTGATATTCGGCAAAACCGAGCGGCAGAATTTGAAATTTGAGATTTCATTGGCCCGCGGGATGGTGGCACTTTGAAACTTAAACTATTCGTTTCTGGAACGCAGTAGTAGTCCGGATATCTGAAGAGTATGCGATAAAGTGGAACGAAACTATGAGTTCTGGCGCGCCACGCGAGCTTCTTGCAGCGCCGGCTTCTCTCTGGCTCTATTGGGTATCTTGGTATCCACGAAACAGCCGGCGGGACGCCGGCGCTACAAAACAGAGCGGAAGTCCTCTACGCGCCGGGCGAAGTCGCGGAGGTTTTCTCGTTGCCAGGGGAAATCAGCAGAAGAACGCCTTGGACTGTGGGATCATCAAGAACCTTTTTGAAGGCAGGATCGGTCTTGGCCTTGGCGACGTCCTTGTAGCCTTCGTCGAGAGACTTGCGCAGATAGTCGGCGCAATGTTCCGCGTCTCCGATTTGGGCGTATTCCTTCGCCATCATGAAGAAGAACAACCCGTGGTTTTCCACCGAGCGATCTTGCATCATGGTGCCGACGCGCTCATTGTGCTCGAACGTGTGCGGATCGATTTCCAGCGCCTTGTGAAATTCGGCGGCCGCTTCGGCATATTTCTTGGTTTTGTAGTACGCGTAGCCGAGATTCGCGTGCGTGCCGCTCTGGCCGGGGTCGATCGCGACGGCCTTTTGATATTCCCGGATGGCGCGACGATAGTTTTTCTGTTGATAGTAGACCATCCCGAGATTGTTCACGGCGCTGGGATATGTTTTGTCGGCTTTGGCGGCGCGCTCGAAGTATTTCTTCGACTGGCCGTAATTGGCCATGTTCAGGTACGCGATGCCGACCATGTTCAAGAAAACGGCATTTTTCGGCTCGCTTTTCAGAAGGTCTTCGTAGGCATGAATTCCGGCGTCAAACCGTTTTTCCGCCATGAAGATCCTTGCGCTTTCGATCTCCCTGTCTCTCCCACTGAGCGCGGGGCGAACTTCCGTGCCGGCTTGCGAGGGAGAAATGGAAGCAGGAGAATCTGCGGCGGGTTGCTGCGCGTTCAGTGGCGAGGCGACCGCGAAAATTGGAAAAACAAGGGCGACCCATGTGAGAAGTTTCACGTTCATGGCGAACCCTCCGGATGACGCCTTAGTGCGGTGGGTCTTGTGTTCCCTGGTTTGGCTTGTCGGCGTCCTTCTTGCTTCCCCCAAAGATACCAAAAATGCGCCTGAAAAGACCTTTTTTGTTCTCCTCTTCGGGCTGCGTCTGCCCTTCCGCCGATTCTCCGCCGGAACCCGGGGCGGCAGGATTCTTTGCATCAGAGCCTGCAGAAGATGGTGGCGCAGCGTCAGACTCCTTACCGCCGAAAACCCGCGACAGCCAGGAGGCAGGCGGCGCGTCACTGGCCATGTGCCCACCGTGCAAGTAGCAGAATTCGGTCGGCTCCGTGCCGTGAACGTAGACTTCCTCACGCGTGATGGGACACTCAGGCGTGGCCAGTTGCAACGTATCAGGATCGATGGTGACTCGCATAACGCCTTCCGGCATCAAGAAAAGCTGGACGTTACTGTAGGCGGGCAGAGCGATCGCGCGTCTCATGAAATCCGCCCAGATGGGCGCGGGAGCACTAGCCCCGGATAGGCCGAGGTCGCGATTGTCGTCAAATCCAACCCACACGATACACAGCAGGTTCGAGGTGTAGCCGGCAAACCAGCCGTCGCGTGAAGTGCCCGTCTTGCCCGCCGCAGGCGCCGTGAACCCGCGAGCGCGCACAGACGCGCCGGTCCCATGGTCGATCACATCTTCCAACATGCTGGTCACCAGGTAAGCGACGCGCGGATCGAGCGCCCGGTGCGTGCGAAGCGTATTGCGTTCGATGGATTCGCCACTGGAGTCGACCACATTGCGGATGTACATCGGCTCCGCGCGCACGCCTTCGTTGGCAAGAATCGTGTACCCTCCGGCGACTTCCAGCGGCGTCATTTCATAGGCGCCGAGGGCGACCGAAGGCGTCGCACGGATGGAGGGATCCAAACCGAATTGGTGCGCCATGTCGGTGACGCGCGTGTAGCCAACCATCTCGGCCACCTTTACCGTGGCGACGTTGAGCGACTGGGTGAGCGCCTCACGAATAGTGACTTTGCCGTGAAATTTTTCGCCGTAATTGTTGGGCGTGTACTCCTTGCCGTCGAAGTCAAACGTGGTCGGTTCGTCCATGACTGTCGTAGCAGGAGTCACGATCGGTTGCACGCCGTCCACCGCGCCTTCGAATGCCGCTGCATACACGAAGGGCTTGAATGCGGACCCCGGCTGCCGCCGCGCGAGAATATGGTTGAGCTGACTCTGGCCGTAGTCCCGTCCGCCGATCAATGCTTTGATCTCCCCGTTGTGCGGATCGAGAACGACAATGGCGACCTGCGCTTGCGGAGGCTCCTGGCCCTCTTTGCGCCAGCGCGCATAACGCTTGGCCAGCAGGGCGTCCACGTTCTTGGCGCCGGCATCGACTGCATCCGCCGCGGCGCGTTGCAGCTCAGGATCCAGCGTGGTGTAAACACGGAAACTCTGGGAGAGCAGGTCCGCTTCGGAGAAGCGGTCGAGTAGATGCTCCTTCACCATGTCCACAAAATAGGGCGCCGTGCTTCCCTCAAGTCCAGCTCCGACAATGTGCAACGGGGCCTTCTTCGCTTCCAGCGCCTGTTGCTGTGAAATGGCGTCGTTTTCAGTCATGGACAAGAGCGCGCGGTCGCGCGCTTCGGCGGCGCGTTCGGGGCGCCGCTCGGCCGTGGAATACCGGTTCGGCGCGTGGATGATTCCCGCCAGAAAGGCCGCTTCGGGCAGGCTTATTTCCCGGACATCCTTGTTGAAATAGGCGAGAGACGCTTCGCCAAAACCATGAATGGAGAAACTTCCGCGATTTCCGAGGTAAATTTCATTGGCATACAGCTCAAAAATCTGCGCTTTGGTGAAACGATGTTCGAGCTCGAGGGCCACCATGGTCTCGCCGATTTTGCGCCGCAAAGTTCGGTCACTGTTGAAGAAAAAACTGCGCGCCACTTGCATCGAGATCGTGCTGCCACCCTGGACGCGCGCTCCATGGCGCAAATCGGCCCAGGCCGCGCCGAAAATACGCACTGGATCGAAGCCGGGATGCTCAAAGAAACGCCTGTCCTCCACCGAAAGCACGGCTTCGCGCAGCACCTTGGGAATGTCGTTGAAATTCATGGCCCGGCGCTTCTCGCGCGAGTTGTCAAACAAACTGCTCAGAAGCTCAGGCTCCAGCTCGGCAGAATCGACGGACGCGCCTGTGTCCATCCCGTAAATCTTCTGCACCGAATCGCCGCTAAATTTAACAACCAGGCGGTTCTTGCCGCCAAAATAGGATTCACGCGACGGGCGAATTTCGATTTCGGCGCCGTGCAGGATGTAGCGTCCAGGAGTCCCCTGGACATCGAGTTCGCTGTAGCCGGCACGTTGTAAGTGGTTCGCGAGTTCAGCGATCGTAAGGGTCTGCCCGGTCGAAATTCGCATCGGAGACGCGTAGATTCGCGCCGTCGTCTGTTGGATATGGCCCGAAAGCCGCAAATCAATCATCCGGCCATAAGAAATCCAGTAATACGTCGCGACGCCTGTGGCTGTTAGCAGTGATAGGAGTGCAATTCCAAGCAAACTCAGGCCAATGCGTGATGCCCAGAAACCGCGGTTGATTCGAATGCGCAAGATCGTTCTCCGTTCCGCCGCAAAAAAACCCTAAATCGCCCCTTCATACTTTAGATGCAAGACAGGGGCCAGTGTACATGGCCCGCTGCTTGATTTCACAATTCTCTTTACTTTAGGGACCTTCATCGCAGGCGGGCGGGCGATTCGCGGAACGATCGGTCCAGGATCCCTCGCGGGAGGTCTCTCCCCGATGGAATTCGTTCGCGCTAGGTCAATGAATCGTTACTGATACTCGGGTGGAAATTCAAAGTCCACTGATAAACAGTCAAGTCTACTGTAACTGAATAATCTACCTTGATCCTTACATTGCCGTTTACCGCTTGGACTTTGACGTCATTCGCATCAATCGGCACATCGTCCTTTTCCGCTTCTTTCAGGATGGCCGCGCGGATTTGTTCCGGAGTTTGCCGGGTCGCCGTCGCGAACCGCGCGATCGTCTGCACGCCATCTTGAAACTCGAAGTCATTGATTAACGCCGGAACCACCTTGGCCGTGACATAAATAAAGGCCACTAACGCCAATATCCACAAAATTGCCTTGATATGCGATGAGCCCCGCTCCCCATTTCGTGCCGGCCGGCCTGACTTCGGAGAGTGCCGGTAAAATCTGCCTTCGTGAAAGAGAAGTTTGGGCGTAGCGCTTTCATTCGGATTCAAATTGGGACAGGTGCTCATAATTCCGATGCTAGCACTCGTCCCGCGGAGTGTCGAGGGAGAGTCCGTCGCCGGTTGCTGTGCAGGTACTTTCTACAATCTATTGATAATAATTGAGTTATGTATGCGGGGGCATGGCGTGCAATTCTCAAGACATTTAGAGCAGTTCAGAAGTCTTGGCGCAGTAGGACTAGTAAGCCTTACCAAAGATAGCAATCTCTTTCGAGGATTGGTTGCAGAATATGCACGACCCGGTTCCACCGGGCTGCTCGATGGGAATGCAGCGGAGGGTCGCTTTGGTGGCTTCCTTGATCTGCTCTTCACATTTGCTGTCACCGCACCAGTAGGATTGCGCGAAGCCGATCTCCACGGCTTGCCGAAACTCGTCAAAATTCTTCGGCGCGAACGTATGCGTTCCCCGGAATGCCAGCGCGCGGTCAAACAGCGCCTTCTGAATCTCGACAAGCAATTGCTGCACCGACCCGGCAATCCCGTCCTGGGAAACGAAGCTCTTCCCTTCCTTGCCCGGCCTGTCGCGGCGCGCCAGCACGACGCTGCCTTTAGCAACGTCCTTCGGGCCGATCTCCATTCGCAATGGGACGCCGCGCATTTCCCAGTCGTTAAACTTGAAACCGGGGCTTTGCCCTTCGCGCTCGTCTAGTTTGACGCGAATCTCCGCCTTCACTAACTGCTCGCGGATTTTCTTTGCGGCCTCAAAGACCAGCGCCTTTTCTTCGTCTGTTTTAAAGATGGGCACTATGACCACCTGATACGGCGCGAGCCTTGGCGGCAGGATCAAACCCTGGTCGTCGCCATGAACCATGATGATGGCGCCGACAACGCGCGTCGATAGCCCCCACGATGTTGTCCAACAATGCTGCAACGCACCCAAATGATCGAGATAGCGAATTTCAAACGCCTTTGCGAAATTCTGACCAAGGTTGTGAGACGTGCAGAATTGCAGGGCCTTGCCATCTCCCATCATGGCTTCGAGCGAATAAGTGACATCTGCACCCGCGAACTTCTCGGAGTCCGACTTGCGCCCGGGAATCACAGGAATCGCCGCCTCGCTCATTGCAAAATCGGTGTACACATCCACCATCTGGCGCGTTTCCGCTTCGGCTTCCTCATGGGTCGCGTGCGCCGTGTGGCCTTCTTGCCAGTAGAATTCGAGCGTGCGAAGGAAAAGTTTCGTGCGCAGTTCCCACCGCACCACGCTGTTCCATTGATTGATCAGGACCGGCAGGTCGCGGTACGACTGAATCCATTTCGCGTAGGCGTGGCCGATGATCGTCTCGGAAGTCGGACGGATGACCAGCGGCTCTTCGAGCTTCTGGCCGCCTCCGTGCGTGACCACAGCCAGCTCCGGCGAAAACCCGGCCACATGCGATTGTTCCTTGCTGATGAAACTCTGCGGAATCAGCAGCGGAAATGCCGCGTTCACATGCCCAGTCGCCTTGAAGCGCCGGTCGAGTTGGGCCGTGATGTTCTCCCACAGCGCCCAGCCGTAGGGACGCACGATCATGCAGCCGCGCACCGGCGCGTAATCGGCCAGCTCGGCCCGCAACACCAGCTGGTTGTACCATTCCGAAAAATCTTCAGAGCGAGAAGGGAGCTTCAAATCCGCCATGCGTGCTGGTCCTTTTTCCTGCTGTGATATCGACTGGTGAGAATCAAGAAAAAGAAGCGTATCCGACGTTGCCGGAGGTGTCAATCAACGTGGGGATTGGTAGGACAGGGACTCCCGCCTGTCCAGTTCGATATCGCCGCAGCACATGTGGACAGGCAGGAGTGCCTGTCCTACCAAAAGCGGGACAGTGGGCCCGTCATTTTGAACAGACGTTGCCTTGCTGTACCTTAGTCATTGAAGTGGAACACTGTTTCACATGCCCGTATTGCGGGGAAGAAATTTCGATGGTCCTTGATCTCTCGGTTCGGCGTCAAACCTATGTCGAAGACTGCGAAGTGTGCTGCAACCCGATCGAGGTCAGCTATACCGTGCAGGACGACTCTCTCGCTAGTTTTACCGCAAAGATCCTCGAGTAGTTTCTTTTGGGCGCACGGATCGCGCTCGCCTCCCGGTCGTGCTGTTGTCTGGGCTATACAAAATTCAACTCTCGTGATCTAGCGAGGTTCCTCTCCCTTGGCTTTCAGCGTAGGCGCTGCCGCGGGTGAGGTGATGAACTTGATCAGGGCTTTGGCCGCGTCTGCGTTGTGAGAATTCGTTGCGACGCCGGCCGCGAAGTTGATGTAGCTCTGTAAGTCCCCGGGGACCGGGCCGGCTAGTTCCACTCCCTTAAAAAATTTGATCTCAGGAATCAGCGTGATGACGAGATCCGCCTTGCCAGCGGCAACATCCATTTGCGGGCGACCCGGCTCCGCATTCTGCTCAAGGATGAGCTTGGACTTGACGTTTTCGGCGATCCCCAGGCGCTGAAAAATATCGTAGACATGCGGAGCACTCGCACCACTCGGATTGAAGGTGATGGATTTCGCGCTGAGCAGGGTTCGTTTCAGCGCTTCTGGAGTGCTGACATCGTGCTTGGGCGCTCCGACACGAATACCGACGCCCATTCCAGTGCGGGCGATGTCGGTGCGCGTACCCGCCGCGATCTTTCCTTGCTTGATCAAATCGTCGATGACATCGGACGTGAGAATCGCGACATCGAACGGCTCGCCGGATTGGATTTTGTCTTTTAGCACTTTCGAGGAATTGAACTGCGTCGTGAGTTTGTGCCCGATCGAGTGCTCGATCTGCGGAACGAGTTCCTCCACGGATGGCTTCATGCCGTCCGAGACGACCACGAGGAGTTCCGTACCCTGCGCAGGAGTTTTCTGGGCAAACAGGAAAATAAACCCGATACTCACTGCCAGGATGGCTGCCGCGATTGTGGTTCGCTCTATTGATTTCCATTTCATGATTGCCTCCCCGTTCTCTTCGACGTTGGTTTGTTTGCGAATCATCTGAGAACGGTGGGCTAGAAGCAAGCATTATCTCGATGAGTGAAGAGGCAAAGAGCGACCGGATGCCCTCCCCAAAAACGGGCGGCCTCTACAAAATCAATAGCCACCAACAAAGGACGGTTTTGTAGAGGCCTCTCCGTTCCGCGGTTTTCGGGACGGAGAGGGCACGTTTCTATCCAACCTGAGTCACACCTACGATTCATCTCTCTTGTCAGGATTGCGAATCGGCCACAAACTTCTTGCTGGAGTCAAACCTATGTCGGAAAAAGATTTGATCGCAGCCATCGATCGCAAATACAAGGAAATGCCGCGAAAAAAGCGAGTCGCCGTCATCCGTGAATTCGCGGCTAGATCCGCAGCGGATAAGCGCTTCTTCCGCCGGTACTTTCCCGAACTTTTCAACGAAGCTTTCCCTGTCTCCGCGGCGGGTGCACGCTCGGGATCAGCCGGTTCGCGTGCGCGACGCGGAAAATCTAACTAACTTCCAGGCTAAGTCCTTCTCGTGATCCTTGCGATTGCTAGTTTGAATTTGTCGAACATGATGCTAGCCCCACAAGTCTCCTGTAGTTGAAACAGCAGAGTCTCTGCCACTAGGTTCTCCGGATTCTCCAGCGCTACACAGTTGGTTTCCTCATAAAACTGGCTGTGGGACCTAAACGTCGGAGAATTTCGCTGCGGAAAGTGAATACCCTCGATCGTCTCTTCGTCGCCAAGCGCCCCCGACGAGGAAAATTTGGGGAGGAACTGCACTGAATCACATGAGAGTTCATGTGCCAGAACCAATGGTCCAAAATATTCCTTCTCGCCAAAGAAAGATGTCGCAAACTGACAAAGATTTTGAAAATCCTCACAAATATCTCCCAAGAACTCTCCTGGCAGGCCTCGCCGAGCGAGGTTCCCTACAAATCCTATAGCTCCGTCACTCCAAGCGCGCCAAATTCTGCAACATTAGTGCGAGCCCGGCACGCGCTGCTCTACCTGATAGAAGCGCCCTCGAGGAACACGTCTTGCAAATTGAATTGTCTGGCCGAATGAGCGCTTGATCGATTCCTCGAAAGCCTTATGGAAGATAGCGTCGAGTCGAAATTGGAGCGACGAGCGAGGTATTACAAAAATCATTTGATATTCGTTCACCCGAGACTCCCCGGACGGCGCGTCTACTGTGCAGTAGAGATCAGTTGAACCGAGATACCCAGATGCTAAGTCCTGCGCGGGCTTTCCCAAGATGTTGCGCCTCACCAGGAGAGATTCAATCTCACTCAATGTTGCTTGCCGGTTTGAGTCCTGTGTGCGGATAGGGATTTTGACAGTGGCTCCCTGCTGAAACTCATACGGAGGAAAAGACCCCTGGCGCACACGGATTAAGGCAACGACCTGTCCATTCTGCTTGTAGGGGATGATCGCAATTTCGAAAGGAGGCCGGGGGCGAACTGTGGCTAGAATCCAATCGGTAATCCGCGCTTTTGCGTCCCCACCAAGGCCGACCCCTACGATCTGCACTGGGACGTTTTGTTTTACCTTTGAAGCCTTCACACCAACTAGGATCAGTCCTCCGTCCGCATTCGCCATTGACGCAACATCCAAACCAATATCGCTCGGAGGGGCTACCTTGTAGTCAATTCGTGCGCTTTCGGGCGGCCTCTGGTCCTCGGGTTTGTTTATGGAGAGGAAGCCCTCAACGTCCGCAATCTTGATGGCATCGATGTCGCCGCTGTAGAGGTCAGGCACCTTCAGGAAACTCCCATTACGGCGTATTCTGTCATATTTCTATGCGTCAGCATAACGACTAGCGTACGCAGGAGTCTCAAGACGACCTCCATTCATCCGGCGACCCGAAATTGGAATTCCCATGCGGATTCCGATAGAATCGCGGTGATACTTCTGTGGCAGATTCTTTCTCCAAGCCGCGCATTGCGTTGGGCGCTGACCACGCCGGATTTCGCGCGAAGGAAAACATCAAGAAATATCTGGAAGGCGCGGGCTATGGAGTCGATGACGTTTGGACGCGGTCGGGAGAATCGTGGCCTAAAACCTAGTTTTTACTGACGTTTTGATGTCGCGCCTGATGGTTCGATTCATCTCACCACAAGAGCCGCGACCCACAAAACCTATTTGTGAGATAGCTTGGAGGGTGCGGACTCTACTTTTACGCTGAACGCCCCGATTAGATCGGGGCGAGGAGCCCGCCGAATAGATGGACACAAAAATTTCACAACGCATGAACCGGGCGCTTGCGGAAGTCGATCCCGAGATCGCGGACGCTCTTCGCGAGGAGGGCCGCCGCCAGGGCACGGGCCTGGAACTTATCCCCTCGGAAAATTTCGTTTCCGAAGCCGTGCTCGAAGCGATGGGCTCGGTCCTCACGAATAAATACGCCGAAGGCTATCCGGGAAAGCGCTACTACGGCGGCTGCGAATTCGCCGACCGCGTCGAGCAGCTTGCGATCGACCGCGCGAAGGCGCTGTTCGGCGCCGAGCACGCCAACGTGCAATCGCATTCGGGCACGCAGGCGAACGTTTCCGTTTATATGGCGGCGCTGCAGCCGGGCGACACCGTGCTGGGGATGAATCTGGCGCATGGCGGACACCTCACGCACGGGCATCCCCTCAATTTTTCCGGGAAAATGTATAAATTTATTCCGTACGGCGTGAGCAAGGAAGCCGAAACGATCGACTACGACGAACTGGACCGGCTGGCACGAGAGCACAATCCAAAAATGATTGTCGCGGGCGCGAGTGCGTATTCGCGCATCATCGATTTTCCGCGGATGGCCGCGATCGCGCGCACCGTGGGCGCGCTCTTCTTCGTGGACATGGCGCACATCGCGGGGCTCGTCGCTGGAGGCATGCATCCAAGCCCGGTGCCGCACGCCGATTATGTTTCCACGACCACGCACAAGACTCTGCGCGGGCCGCGCGGCGGGCTGGTGCTTTGCAAGACGCAGTACGCGAAGGAGCTCGACCGCATCACGTTTCCCGGCACGCAGGGCGGGCCGCTGATGCACATCATCGCCGCCAAGGCCGTATGCCTGAAGGAAGCGGCCGATCCGGGATTCAGCGAGTACGCGAAGCAGATCGTCGCGAACGCGCGCAAATTGGCCGCCGAAATTTCCAAGGCCGGCTTCCGCATCGTCACCGGCGGGACGGACAACCACCTCTTCCTGATCGATCTGTATTCGCGCGGAGTCACGGGCAAGGACGCGCAACCGGCGCTCGACCGCGCGGGCATCACGGTCAACAAGAATTCGATCCCGTTCGATCCCACGCCGCCGATGACGGCGGGCGGAATTCGGCTCGGCACTCCCGCCGTGACGACGCGCGGGATGCGCGAGGCGGACATGGAACGCATCGCCGCGTGGATCGCCGAGGCGCTTTCCCATCTGGGCGACGCCGGGCGCGAACTCCGCATCCGGGCCGAAGTCGCGGCATTTGCGACGCAGTTTCCCCTCTACAACCGCCGCTGGGAGTTCACACCATCCCTCGCAGGGAGTCCGGGCGCGTCTCGCTGAGCGCCCGCGCCGATGCGTGTTGCGATCGATATCCGGCGCGCCGGCGATTTCGGGATCGGCACGTACATCCGCAACATCGTCAACCAATTCGCGCGCACCGATCTTGAAACGGAATATTTACTAATCGGTCAACAGAAGCACCTGCGGGAATTCGATCCGCTTCCTGAGAATTATCGGCTGCTCGAATATGCCTCCGAGCCCGGCTCGTTTCATACGCACCTGCACTTGCCGTTTCTGCTGCGCAAGCACGGCGTGGAACTCCTTCACATGCCGTGGTTTTATGCGCCGGCTGTGGTGCCCTCGCGGCTTGTGATTACCGTGCACGACTTGACCGACGTGCTCGCGCCGCCGGTGGGAGCATCACCCCTGGTGCAAGCGGGGCGCTTGTATTTTGCACGGCGGGCACTCACGCGCGCGGACCGCATCCTGGCTGTTTCGCATTCGTCCAAGCGGGATCTCTCCCGCGAGTTCGGCGTTCCCGAGGAAAAAATCGAGGTCGTCTACAACGCGCTCGACGAACGGTTCCTGCGCGAGCCGATGCCCACCGATGCCGACCGCGTTCTGGAACGCCACGCGGTAACCGATCCCTTTGTGCTTTACGCGGGAAATATCAAGCCGCAGAAAAATCTGCCCCGGCTGATCGAGGCATTCGCCGTGGCCAAAGCGGACCTGCGGGATCACCCACTGTACGCGGGATTGAAATTGCTTTTGATCGGCGATTCCGCGGAGGAGCATTCGGACTTGCGCCGCGCCGTTCTGCGGTCCCGAGTGCAGGGGGACGTCCGCTTCCTCGGATTCGTGCCGCACCCGGTGCTGCGCGTGTTTTATTCCCGCGCGGAGGCGTTCCTGTTTCCGTCTCTTTACGAAGGGTTTGGCCTGCCGCCGCTCGAAGCCATGGCGCACGGCACGCCGGTGCTGACCTCGAACGCGTCATCGCTGCCGGAAGTATTCGCGGACGCGGCCCTGCTGGTGAATCCGGAAAACGTTTTTGAAATTGCGCGTGGGATCCGGCAGATTCTTACGGAGAACGTGACGCGGGAGGCCCTGGCCCGCCGCGGACACGATTTGGTGCGGAAGTATTCGTGGGAGCGTTCCGCGGACCAAGTCCGGGAAGTGTACCGCTCCGTGCTCGCCGATCACCCGCCGAAAAAGTAGGGGCACGGCATGCCGTGCCCCTACACGTCAGCAATAACAATCTCCAGTTCTTCCACACGGCCATCCCGAATGGAAAATGCGCGGACAGGGCGCGGCGCGGCGGGCAGAGGTGAAATGATGAAGTACGCTTCGTTCGGATAGGCGGCCAGCTCAATGTCGCGTGGCGACGGGACGTTTTCGCTGGCCGGATGCGAATGATAGATGCCTAGATGCTCCAACTCTTCCTCGCGCATGCGCCGGAATAGTTTAAACAATTCTTGGGGGGCAACTTCGTATACGGTTGGGCTGGCCAGCGCGTTCTTCGCGGGAAAAATCCTGGTGATGACCCCGCCGGCACCGGCGAGGAGCCCGCAGCATTCCATGCCCGGTTCGCTGCGCGCATGGTGCAACATTTCTTCCACGATTCCCGCGCGGATTCGGACACCATTTGACATCCGCGCCAGTGTATCCTACGCTGCCCGGCGGGCAACAGAACCACGTGAGTGGAAACAGCCCCCCGTCAGACCGTTACGTTCAGACTGTTGGCTGCTGGCGCGGCTGCGCTAGTGGCGCCGCCCGATTGGGTGGTGAAGCCTCCGATTTGCTGGAGATCGGTTTGGAGCGTTGAAAAAGCCTGCTGGGCGCTTTGGAGATTTCCCGACTGCAGGGATTGGACCAGTTGGTTGAAGGCCTGAAGAATCGGATTCGTCGACTGCGAAGAAGAGGATGACGAAGAATCCTCCGAGCGTTCGGCATGGTGATGGTGGTGGTGATGGCCTTGTACCTGAGTTGCATTCAACTGCTGCTGTGCATCCTGCTGAATAGTGGTGAAGTCCTGTTGAGCCGCCTGGAGGTTCCCTGCTTGGAGGTCCTGTCCTAACTGGGCGAACGCCTGCGCCACTGGATTGGGGTTGGCGGGGGTCGTGGTGGGGGCGGTGGTGATACCACTGTTTTGAATTACGCTCGATAGATTTTGCGACAGCGTAGTGAAATCCGATTGCGCCTGCGTCAGGTTGCCCGATTGCAGGTCTTGCCCTAATTGCTGGAATTCGCTTCGTATTTGCTGAATGGGGGACTGATGATGCTGCGACCCACTTAGAATCGAAAGAATGCTGCTGGCGATACCAGTGACTGACATGATTCACCTCATCGAGAGTTTTGCAATCAAATCCGGGCCGTCTTTCCCTGCCATATCCATCCAACTAGCTCATCGTCCGATGCCTGAAAACCTTTAATCCTTCCCCGCAGGAAGTCAATCTCGCCTCGCGCCAAGATACGTTTGTTCTTGTCCCGGATTCTTGACGCTCTGTGCATAGCAAACACCTTGCCAATTCGCCCGAATGAGACAAACCTGGGTAAAAGTCCCATTGCATAAGTCTTACGGTCATGCGGAATTCCCGCTCGTTGCGGTCCTCTGCACCACCCGGCAAGAAGTTCCCATTTCCAACTGGAAGCACGCGGCAGAATTTGCCTAGTCGGCATTTCTCACGACGACTTAATTCGGTGGAACTGAAATGATCGCCATTGTCTCGGAATATGGGCTCTTGGTAGCGCCGGCGTCCCGCGGGCGGTTTTCCAACACGTGGCAAAGAGCCGGCGAGACGCCGGCGCTACAAAAACGGGTTTGAGGCTCGCATTCATTTCGGGCGCACTGGATGGGGAAACCTTTGTAAGTAATGCGGGCCAGCAGCTGAATTATGCTGCGCCGCTGTGCAGTGAGTGTGAGGATGTGAAATCGGAGAATGTGTGAGTGGAAGAGGGCGCGGGGCACCCTCGAGTCGCCCCGGCACAAAATCAGAACGGAGCGTTATGCCTTTTGCGCAGCGCGCCGGAGGAACGTGGGCACATCAAGATCATCCGCGGTAGCGGTATTCTCCTTGTGAATCACTTCGTTTACGACAGCACGCTGTGGCGCTTCCTGCACGGCGTCATGCGGCTCGACGGCCTGTTCGTCGCGCCCGGCTTTCCATGTCTTCGGGAGGTAGGCGGGCTTCTGGTGAGGCTGCCTGCGCGCCGCCTCACGGAATCCCGCGGCAATGACGGTGATCTTCACCTGTTCCTTCATCGCATCATCCATTACGGCGCCGAAGATAATGTTGGCGTTCTCATGCGCGGCCTTCTGAATGACCGAAGAGGCCTCGTGTACTTCGTGGAGGGTGAGGCTGGAAGATCCGCAGATGTTGATGAGAATGCCCTGTGCGCCCTGGATCGAATTGTCCTCGAGCAGCGGGCTGTTGATGGCGCGATTGGCGGCGTCCACGGCGCGATTGGAACCGGAGGCGACGGCGGTGCCCATCACGGCGTACCCCTGCCCCTGCATGATGGTCCTTACATCGGCAAAGTCGCGATTGATAATCCCGGGGATGGTAATGATGTCGCTAATGCCCTGCACAGCTTGGCGAAGAATGTCGTCGGCGATGCGGAAGGCTTCGAAGAAGCTCGTTCCGGTTTCGACCGTCTCCATCAACCTCTCGTTGGGGATGACGATCACGGTGTCCACGCAGCCGACCAGTTCGGAGAGCGCCTGCTCGGCTTGCTGCTGGCGGCGCTTGCCTTCAAACGCGAACGGCTTGGTGACCACGGCGACCGTGAGCGCGCCGAGCTCGCTCGCCAGCGATGCGACGACGGGAGCGGCGCCGCTGCCGGTGCCCCCGCCGAGGCCGGTGGTGAGAAAAATCATGTCCGAGCCTTCGAGCGCCTCGATGATCTTGTCGGTGTCTTCGAGCGCGGCTTTGCGGCCCACCTCGGGATTCGCGCCCGCGCCGAGCCCTTTGGTGAGCTTTCCGCCGATCTGCAGCTTGACGGGCGCTTGT
>Ga0137410_10000714_pt1 | contig 23037 bp, 26 predicted proteins | sample CZODoug1_16funga_FD_108878 | JGI IMG/M metagenome (GOLD analysis project Ga0137410, IMG submission 108878) | Vadose zone soil fungal communities from Angelo Coast Range Reserve, California, USA - CZODoug1_16fungal (Illumina Assembly) | ecosystem: Environmental > Terrestrial > Soil > Vadose zone... | reverse complement strand
TGATCTGAACGGCAAATTCGTCGGGCCTGTTGCCGACAGGCTCATAGCCGAGATCTTCCAAGCGCTCCTTCATGGCGGGCTGCGCGAGAATTCCGACCATCTCCCGGTTGAGAAGCGCGACGATCTGCTTGTCCGTTCCGGCCGGGGCGAAAACCCCCACCCAGGTGTCCCCTTCGACGCCCGGATATCCGGCTTCCGCCATCGTCGGCACGTCGGGCACCGATGGCGAGCGTTTCCGGCCCGCGATTGCCAGTGCGCGCAACCTCCCGCTCTTGATATGGGGGACCGTCGGGGGGAGCGTGGTGAAGCCGATCGGCGTGTGTCCGGCGATCATCGAGACGAGCGCCGGGCCGCCGCCGTTGTAGGGCACATGCACGATGTCCAGTCCAAGCGAGAGCCGCAGCTGCTCGGCGGCGAGATGCGGCTGGGTTCCCGTTCCTCCCGAGGCGTAGGTGAATTTGCCGGGCTGGGCCCTGATCAAAGCGATGAGCTCGGCCAGCGTCTTCGCCGGGAACGCAGGGTGAACGGAAAGCACGGCGGGTGACGTGACCACCAGCGTGATCGGCGCGAAATCCCTGATGGGATCATACGGGACCTTGTCGAACAGGGACGGATTGACGACATGCGAGCTGTAGGCGAACAGTAGGGTGTAACCGTCGGGCGCGGCCTTCGCGGCCTTTGCCGTGCCGATGTCGCCGCTCGCACCGGGAACGTTCTCGACGAGGAACTGCTGCCCGAGCCGCTTCGACAGCTCCTGCACGATCGGACGGGCGACAATGTCGGTCGCGCCGCCGGGTGGGAAGGGAACGATCGCGCGCACCGGATGAGTAGGGTACGACTGAGCCCACGCGAACGATGGCGCCGCGAGCCCCGCGACTGCGGCTCCCGCGACGGATAAGAAGCGACGGCGCATGCGGTTCATGGTTGCCTCCTGGCGACAACATTAGTCGCTGCAACCTAATGCATCATATGCATCTACAATGCTACTGTTCATGCAATAGCCGAAATTAGCCGTGAACCTCCGCTACCTTCACGCCTTCGTCAGCATCGCCGAGACCGGCAGCATCGCAGGCGCGGGGGCGCGGCTGGGCGTGAGCCAGCCGGCGGCGTCGCGGCAGATTCTCGCGCTCGAGACCGAGCTCGGTGTACGGCTCTTCGACCGCATCGGCCGGCGTCTTCGCCTCACCTCGGAGGGCGAAGATCTGCTTCGGCAGAGCCGCCGCTTGCTCGTGGAAGCCGATTCGCTCAACGCCCGGGCGCGGGCCCTCAAAGGCGGGCAGACCGGCATCCTTCGCGTCGGAGCGACGCCGATGGCAATCGAGAGCACGCTCTCGGTGTTCCTGGGCCGGTATCAGCGCCGTCATCCCGGCGTCGAGGTGCATTTTGTCGAAGACGGCGGTTTGCGGCTGCCGGATCGCCTCGAGCGCGGCGATGTCCACCTGGCCCTGGTCGTCCCGGACGATCGTTTCCGCAGCAAGCCGCTCTTTCCCGCGCATAGTGTGGCGGTGATGTCGAGGAGGCATCCGCTGAGCCGCCGTCGCGCGCTCGACGTCGCGGAGCTGGCGGACAAACCGCTGCTTCTGCTCAACCGGACGTTCGGCTCGCGCGAGTGGTTCGACTCCGCATGCAGCGTCGCGCGCATCCGGCCGCGCGTGCTTCTGGAAGGCGCGGCTCCCCACACGCTCGTCGCCCTGGCCGCGATGGGCTACGGTATCGCGATAGTCCCCTCTAACGTAGCGCTTCCGGGCGGCGTCCACGCCCCGGCCCTGGTTCAGCGCGGAGCGTCGATCGGAAGGTGGCTGACCATCGCCTGGGACCCTCGGAGAGGCATGGCGGCGTACGCCGGGCAGTTCGTCGACGAGCTGGCGGCGTTTTGCCGGCGCAATTTCCCGGGCCGGGACCTCATTCGCCGGGCCCCGCCGCTGCCACTGCCGAAGAGTTCGGCTATTTGAGGTAGATTTACGTTTTGAGACTTCAAAAGGGGAGAACGCCGTGCGCCTGATCGCAAGCCTCGTCATCTTCGTGCTGGGCACCGCCGCCTACGCGAAGGAATTCCGCTCCGCCGACGTGCATCCGCTCGATTACCCAACGGTGCTCGCGGTCGCCGAGATGGGCCGGCTCGTCTCCGAGCGCAGCAAGGGACGCCACAGCATCAAGGTCTACGGCAACAGCGCGCTCGGCAGCGAGAAGGACACGATTGAGCAGGTGAGGATCGGAGCGCTCGACATGATCCGCATCAACGTCGCGCCGATGAACAACGTCGTGCCCGAGACCATGGTGCCGACCATGCCCTTCGTGTTCCGCTCGACCGCGCACATGCGCAAGGTCCTCGACGGGCCGATCGGCGACGAGATCCTCAAGGCCTGCGAGAAGCAGGGGCTCGTCGGCCTCGCGTTCTACGACAGCGGCTCGCGCTCCTTCTACACGGTGAAGAAGCCGATCAAGGGCCTCGCCGACATGAAAGGCATGAAGATCCGCGTGCAGCAGTCGGACCTGTGGGTGGCGATGATGCAGGCGCTGGGCGCGAACGCCACTCCGATGCCCTACGGCGAGGTGTATACGGCGCTGAAGACCGGGCTGGTCGACGGTGCTGAGAACAACTGGCCGTCGTACGAGTCCTCGCGCCACTTCGAGGTCGCGAAGTACTACGCGATCACCGAGCACTCGCTCGCGCCCGAGATCCTGCTGTTCTCGAAGAAGGTCTGGGACACGCTCACCCCGGACGACCAGAAGATCATCCGCCAGGCCGCGAAGGAGTCGGTGCCCTTCATGAGGAAGCTGTGGGACGAGCGCGAGGCGAAGTCGCGCAAGATCGTCGAGGGCGCCGGCTCGCAGATCATCACCGTTCAGAAGAAGCCCTTCCAGGACGCGATGAAGCCGGTGTACGACAAGTTCATCACCGATCCCGCCCTGAAGGACATGATCAAGCGCATCCAGGCCGTCAACTGAAGCGCTAAATGCTGTCCCGCTTTACAGCGCCGCTCGCGCGCTGGTGCATGTACGCGGCGGTTGCCGGCCTTTCCGGCATCGTCGTCGTGGTCGCGATCCAGGTGTTCGGCCGCTACGTGTTGAACGACACGCCGGTGTGGGCCGAGAGCACCGCGCTCGTCCTCATACTCTACGTCACGCTGCTCGGCGCGGCGGTGGGCGTGCGCGACGCCGGGCACATCGGCATGGAGTCGCTGCTCGTGCTCGTGCCCGAGCGGGTGCGCAACCGGCTCGAGATCCTGATCTACGCGCTCGTCGGCGCGTTCGGCGCGATCATGGCCTGGAACGGGGTAATCCTCGGCGAGTCGGTCGCGCCGTACAAGATCCCGACGCTCGGCATCTCCGAGGCCTTCAACCAGGCGCCGCTGGTGATCTCGGGCGCGCTCATCGTGCTGTTCTCGATCGAGCATGTGATCGCGCTGTTCCGCGGCGAGGAAGTGGTGCCCGCGTGGCACTGACCATCCTCTGCATCAGCTTCGCGCTGCTGCTGCTGCTCGGGGTGCCGGTCGCGTTCGCGATCGGGCTCTCGGCCGTGTGCACCATCCTGTGGGAGGGGCTGCCGCTCGCGGTGGTGTTCCAGCGCATGAACGCGGGGATGAACATCTTCTCCTTTCTCGCGATCCCCTTCTTCATCTTCGCCGGCGAGCTGATGCTCCACGGCGGCATCGCCGACCGCATCGTCGCGTTCGCCCGGAACCTCGTCGGCCACATCCGTGGCGGGCTGGGGATGTCGAACGTGGTCGCGTGCACGCTGTTCGGCGGCGTGTCGGGCTCGGCGGTCGCCGACGTCTCAGCGATGGGCGCGGTGATGATCCCGATGATGAAGAAGGAGGGCTACCACGCCGACTACGCGGTCAACGTCACCACGCACGCGGCGCTGGTCGGGGTGCTCATGCCGACCAGCCACAACATGATCATCTATTCGCTCGCCGCTGGCGGCAAGGTTTCGATCGCGGCGCTGATCCTCGCGGGCGTCGTGCCGGCGGTGATCCTCACCGTGTCCAACCTCGTCGCCGCGTACCTCGTCGCGATCAAGCGCGGCTACCCGGCGGGGACGTTCCCGGGCTGGGACGCCGTGTGGCGCTCGCTCGCCGCGGCGCTGCCCGGGCTCGCGGTGGTCGCGATCATCATCGTCGGCATCCTCTCGGGCGTGTTCACGGCGACCGAGTCCGCCGCGGTTGCCGTGATCTACGCGCTCGCGCTGACCTTGTTCCTCTACCGCAGCATGAGCTGGGAAGGCTTTCTCGAGGCCGCGGCGAAGTCGGTGAAGACCACCGGCGTGGTGCTGCTCCTCATCGGGGTATCGAGCACTTTCGGCTACCTCATCGCCCTGTACGAGGTCGCCGAGATCACCGGGCACTTCCTTGCCGGGATCTCGACCGAGCCCTGGGTGATCTTCCTGCTCGTGAACATCCTCCTGTTCCTGCTCGGCACCTTTCTCGACATGGCGCCGACCATCCTGATCTGCACGCCCATCTTCCTGCCGATCTGCGCGCAGTACGGCATGGATCCGGTGCAGTTCGGCATGCTCATGCTGATCAACTGCGCGCTCGGTCTCAACACGCCGCCGGTCGGGACCACGCAGTTCGTCGGCTGCGCCATCGGGGGCGTGTCGATCGGCCACGTGATGCGCACCATCTGGCCCTTCTACGGCGCGCTCGTCGCGACGCTCATGCTGGTAACCTACGTGCCTGCGTTCTCGCTCGCCTTGCCCAACTTCTTCCTGAAATGACCGTGGAAACTGCACTCATCGTCGGCGCCGGGAGCGGGCTGTCGGCGTCGCTCGCGCGCCTGTTCGCGAGAGAAGGCATGCGCGTGGCTCTTGCCGCGCGCAACACGGGCAAGCTCGCTTCATTGGTGAGAGACACGGGCGCGGTCGCGATCGAGTGCGACGCGTCGGTCCCCGCGCAGGTCGACGCGATGTTCGAGAAAGTGCCGGCGCCCGACCTCGTTGTCTACAACGCCGGCTACCGCGCGCGCGGGCCGCTCGTTTCGCTCGATGCGGAGGAAGTCGAGCGCACCCTCATGATCTCCGCGTACGGCGGATTCCTCGTGGGACAGGGCGCGGCCAAGCGCATGCTGCCGCGCGGGACGGGCTCGATTCTCTTCACCGGCGCCTCGGCGAGCGTGAAGGGCTACGCCGAGTCGGCGCCTTTCGCAATGGGAAAGTTCGCGCTGCGCGGCCTCGCGCAAAGCATGGCGCGCGAGCTCGCGCCGAAAGGCATCCACGTCGCGCACTTCGTCATCGACGGGGGAATTCTCCAGGGGAGCGCCGATTCCCGCAGCCAAGCGCGCGGGCCGGACGGCATGCTGCTGCCCGACGAGGTCGCAAGAAACTATCTGCACGTCCATCGCCAGCACCGTAGCGCGTGGACCTGGGAGGTCGAGTTGCGGCCCTGGGTCGAGCGCTTCTAGGAGATCAGCGGCGCGCGAGCACCAGGGTGCAGGCGCGGCTTCCCAGCATACCCTTCAGAACGAAGCGCTCGCCGTCGTAGCGGCCCTGCAAGAACACCGTAAACGTGTTGCCGAGGGTGCGCTTCGCGTCGGAGACCCCGTTCCCGGAGAGCACCAGGCTGTCGTCGTCGCCAGGCTTGCCGCGCGCCTGGTTGTAGCCCGGCTGTCCGGGCGTCCCGCGCTCGATGACGAACTCGCCGCCCGCGACGCTCATCCTCCAGCTCGACACCTGCGAGGGGAGTTCCTCGTACGGGTCGCACGATCGGGTCGCTGTCCAGGCACCGTCGTAGCGCGAAGCCGCGGGCTTTTCCTGGGCGGGTTTGGCCGAACCCCAGAGAAGGCTCGGAAGAAACGTGGATCGCGGCGCAGGCTCCGCCGCGGGCGCGGGAGCCGCGGGTTTGACAGCGGGCTGGGGCTCTCTCGCCGTGGCGACCCGCGCTTCTTCCTTGCGGGAAGGCGCTTCTGCGGCCTGACGCTGCTTGGCGGCATTGGCTTCCGCTCTTGCCTTCGCTTGCGCTCTCGCCTTTGCTTCGGCCTCCTCTTTCGTCTTCGCTTCTGCTTCCGCCTTCACCCGGGCTTCCGCTTCCGCTTTTCCTCTGAGCTCTGTTTCCGCCTTCGCCCTGGCCTCCGCTCTTGTCCTCGCGTCCGCCTTGGCCTTGGCTTCGGCGGCGCGCTCGGTTTCGAGCTGGCGCTTCGCCTCGTCCGCTTCGGCGCGCGCCTTGGCGAGCTGCGCTTCCATGTCTGACTTTTGCGGCACGATCCACCCGGCGTGCCAGCCCCACGCGGCGACTCCGGCGACCAGGAGCGCGAGTGCCGCACCGACGATCCAGCCCATGCGTCCGCCAGGCCTCGCCGCGCCCGACGCGGCCTCTGGGCGGGCGACGGCCCCTTGTTTCGGACGGGGCGAGCCGCTCAACTCGACCGCCGCCGCCGGGCGCAGCACCTCGACGATGATGGTCTCCTCGGACACGGCGGCCGCCGCCGGCGCGTCGTGCGCGGCGAGGACCGCGGCGCGGAAGGCCTCGGCGGACTGGTAGCGATCCTCGGGCTTCTTCGCGAGCGCCTTCGCGATCACCGGGTCGTAACGCTCCCAGCCCTTGCCGGGCTCGGCCAGCGAGGGGCGGAGCGGCTCGGTGTGGCAGGTCGCGTAGGTCACCTGCTCGGCGGTCCCCACGAAGGGCTTGGCGCCGCTGAGCAGCTGGTAGAACACCACGCCCGCGGCGAACAGGTCGGCGCGGTGGTCGATCTGCGCCGCCGCGTACTGCTCGGGCGCCATGTAGCCCGGCGAGCCCATCATCACGCCGGTCTGGGTGAGCTCGGAGGCTTCGATGCGCGCGATGCCGAAATCGGCGATCTTCACCCGGCCGTTGCGCATCACGATGACGTTTCCCGGCTTGATGTCGCGGTGCCAGACCCGGCGCTCGTGCGCGTGCGCGAGCGCCTCCAGCAGCTGCGACATGACGCTCACCGCATCGCGCTCGGCGAAGCGAGCTCCGCGCCCGATGTACTCGCGCAGCGAGTTGCCCTCGACGTATTCCATGGCGATATACGAGACCTGCGCGTCCTCGCCGTAGTCGTACACCGCGACGATGCCGGGGTGCGCGAGCTTGCCCGCAGCCTGCGCCTCGTTCCTGAAGCGCGCGAGCAGGGCCGCGGCGTGGCGCTCGCCCTCGACCAGCTCCCTGCGGATGGTCTTGATCGCGACGACGCGCCGAATGCCCGGGTCGAAGCCCCTGTAGACGACGCCCATGGCGCCCTGCCCGAGGACCTCCGTGATCTCGTACTTGCCCAGATGATGAGGCGTGCTCATGCGCTCCCTGTGCACGTGCGTGCGCCGGGATATTATGCTTTTTCGCACCACCTAGGGAGGAACCATGCCGCTGCGGCCCGGATTCGACCTCGAGCGTATGAACGCCTTCGGGAAGGATTTCCTGCCGGGGCTGGTCGGAGTGGTGTTCACCGAGATCTCCGAAGGTTTGGTGAAAGGCGAAGTCGCCCTTCGCAAGCCGCTGCTCGCGCCGAACGGCTACCTTCACGCCGGCACGGTGGTCGCCTTCGCGGACACGCTCTCGGGCTACGGCTGCATTTCGCACCTGCCCGAGGGCGCGGAGAACTTCACGACGATCGAGCTGAAGACGAATTTCCTGAACACGGCGCGCGAGGGCGCCCTCTACGGCGAGGCGCGCGCAGTGCACCTGGGGCGCAGCACTCAGGTGTGGGACGCGGTGGTGACGCACGGCCCGGAGCGGCGCAAGCTGGCGCTGTTCCGCTGCACGCAGCTGGTGCTCTATCCGAGGTAGCATGCCGGGATGAAGACGGAAGACCTGCTCGGCGCGGGCGGGCCGGAATCGGCGAGCGAGCGCGAGGCCGCCGCGCACTCGACCGGCATCCTCCCTTCGCAGGACATCGAGTACCTCATCCGGGCGTCGAAGGAGATCGTCGCGCTCGAGCCGATCCAGCCCGACCAGATACAGCCCGCGAGCCTCGACCTGCGCCTGGGGAACGTCGCCTGGCGGGTGCGCGCGAGCTTCCTGCCCGGCAAGAGCGCGCGCGTCGAGGACCGTCTCGCCGAGCTCGCCATGCACAAGATGGACATCAGCGAGGGAGCGGTGCTCGAACGGGGCTGCGTGTACATCATTCCGCTGCTCGAGGGCCTCGCGCTCAGGCGCCGCACCTCGGCGATGGGCAATCCCAAGAGTTCGACCGGGCGGCTGGACGTGTTCACGCGCCTCATCACCGATTACGGCACCGAGTTCGATCGCGTGCGCGAGCAGTACAAGGGCCCGCTCTACGCCGAGGTCTCGCCGCGCACATTCAGCGTGCTGGTGCGCAAGGGCTCGCGCCTGAGCCAGCTCCGCATCCGCCGCGGCAGCCCGCCCACCGGCGACGAGATCCTGCGGCGGCTCCACGAGGAGCACGAGCTGGTCGACTCGATCACGGCCGAGGAGATCCGCGACGGCGTGCCGGTGTCGGTCGACCTGGCCGGGGACCGCTCGGGCGGGGTGATCGGCTACAAGGCGCGCGACCACGCCGGGCTGATCGACGTCGATCGCGTGCGCCACTACGAGGTGCTCGACTACTGGGAGCCGGTGCACGCGCCGCGCCGCGGCGGCCTGGTGCTCGACCCGGCCGACTTCTACATCCTCGCCTCGCGTGAGTCGGTGAAGGTGCCCCCCAAGCTCGCCGCGGAGATGGTGGCGTACGACACCCTCGTCGGCGAATTCCGCGTCCACTACGCCGGGTTCTTCGATCCGGGCTTCGGCGATCCGCAGGCGGGCGGCCAGGGCTCGCGCGCGGTGCTCGAGGTGCGCTCCTTCGAGGTGCCCTTCGTGATCGAGCACGGCCAAGTAGTGGGGCGGCTGGTCTACGAGCGGCTCACCGCGCCGCCCGCGAAGCTCTACGGTGCGGGCCTCAAGTCCTCGTACCAGCGCCAGGGGATCGCGCTGTCCAAGCACTTCAAGCTGCAGGACGCGAACTCATAGCGAAGCCTCGAGAACCTCGCGAAATAACGGGCGCATGCGCATCGTCAGGATCTTCACCAGCCCTTCGGGCGAGTCGGCGATCGAGGTGCGCCGTGTCCCCATGACGGGCGAGGCGCGCCCCGCGTCGAAGACTTTCCAGGGCGGCTCGGTGTTCTTCCGCGAGACACCGCAGGGCCACGTGCAGGACTACCACAACGCGCCGCGCCGCCAGCTGATCTTCCTCACCTCGGGCATGCTCGAGCTCGAGGCGAGCGACGGCAAGCGCACTGTCTGCCGGCCCGGCGACCTGATCTTCGCCGAGGACACGCGAGGCAAGGGCCACATCACCCGGTCGCTGCGCGACGTGCGCGGCTTCGTCCACGTGGCGATGGGCGAGGATTTCGACGTCGCTGCCTTTCCTCTGGAGGATGCATGAGGACCCTCGCGCTGCTTCTCGCGCTCTTCGCCGGGCTCGCGTCGGCGCAGACCCCGCCGCGCCCCTTGCGCGTGCTCGTGCCCTTCTCGGCCGGCGGGGCGAGCGACACCTACAGCCGGCTCGCGGCGCTGAAGATCACCGAGCAGACCGGCAGGCCCATCGTGGTCGAGAACCGCACCGGGGCGGGCGGCCGCATCTCCTGGGAGGCGGTGGCGAAGTCCGTGCCCGACGGCGCCACCGCCGGGCTGATCGACGCGACCTACGCGATGCTGCCCGGCCTGTTCGACAAGCTCCCCTGGGACGTTGCCTCCGACCTCGTCCCGGCCGCGATGGTGTGCCAGACGCCCTTCGTCATCACGGTCAACGCTTCCTCGAAGTTCAACTCGCTCGCGGACCTGATCGCCGAGGCGCGCGCGCGGCCGGGCAGGCTCAACTTCGGCTCCTCGGGCATCGGCGGCGTGAACCACGTAGTGAGCGCGCTGTTCCTCCACGACGCGCGCGTCGATCTCGCGCATATCCCGTACAAGGGAATGGGCGACGCGGTGGTGGCGCTCCAGGCCGGGCAGATCGACCTGATCGTCACCGCCTCGCCCACCGCGCTGGGGCCGGTGAAGGGCGGCAAGGCGCGCGCGCTCGCCGTGAGCACCGCACAGCGCTCGCCCGCGTTTCCCGGCGTGCCGACTGCGGCCGAGTCCGGCGTTCCCGACTACGTCGTCACCAACTGGTTCGGCTTCGCCTTCCCCAAGGGCACTCCCCGCGAGATCGTCGACGCGTTGCAACGCGACGTGCAGCGCGCCCTCGCATCGCCGGACGTGCGCGAGAAGCTCGCCGCGCAGGGCGCCGAGCCCTCGAATTACACACCTGACGAGTTCGCCCGCTTCCTCAAGGAGGATACGCGGCGCTGGACCGAGATCATCCGCGCGAGCGGCATCAAGATCGACCCATAGCGATCCCGTCTGAGGTCTCCCGCACATAGGGGCGGGGGAGCTTCGGTTTCGCGGAGCAAAGCGGTATCATTCGGGCCGCAGCGGCGACGTCCCGGCCCGTCTCCGCCCGCAAACGACCCCTACGGGAGGGGATGCGTTATGGATTCTCCGCAAGTGCCGAAGGGCATCCGGGAGCGCGTGCGCGCGCTCTGGCTGCGATGGGGCTTCGCGGCCGTGGGCGCGGGTTTCTTCCTGCTGGTCGGGCTGGGCGGCAACGCGATCGTCGATAGCCGCTTCGAGGCGCGCAGGAAGGTCGAGCTGATCTCCTTCGCGTCGCTGCTGCAGACGCGGCTGACGCGCGAGCTGGACGCTGCGCTGTTCCTCACCGGCGGCCTGAAGAGCTACCTCGCGGCGCGCGACGGCGTGCTCGACCGACGCGAGGTGGATGCCATCCTCGAGAAGCTGTTCGAGGAGGCTCGCCACGTGCGCAATTTCGGCGTCGCCGTGGGCTACGAGCTGCGCTACCTCTACCCGGTGAAGGGCAACGAGCGCGTGCTCGGCCTGGACTACCGCAAGGTGCCCCAGCAGCTGGCGGCGGTCCAGCGGGTGATCGACGGGGGCGTCCCGATACTCCTCGGGCCCCTCGATCTGGTCCAGGGAGGGAAGGGCCTGATCTACCGGGCGCCGATCGCGATGCACGGCAAGTACTGGGGCCTCATTTCGACGGTCATCGACGCCAACTCGCTTTTCGCGGACTCGGTCAGGCGGGCCGACGCCGAGAACGTCGAGCTGGCCATTCGCGGCAAGGACGGGAAGGGCCTGGCGGGCGCGGTGTTCCAGGGCGACGCGGACGTGTTCGCGCGGCGCGGCGCCGAGCTCATCGACATGGACGTGCCCGGCGGCAAGTGGGTGATCGCGGTGCGCGGCCGGCCGCTCGCGTCCGCGCCCGCGGATATCTGGCGCCTGCGCTTCCTCGTCTGGGCGCTGGCGGCCTTTCTCGGCTGGGGCGCGTACGCGCTGCTGGTGCAGCGCGCGCGCCTGGCGCGGCTGGCGATGTTCGACGCTCTGACCGGCCTGCCCAACCGCACGCTGGTCGAGGACCGGCTCGAGCGCGCCATCGCCTCGCAGCGGCGCAATCCGCGGACGGTGTCGGCGCTGCTGTTCGCCGACCTGGACAACTTCAAGCGCGTCAACGACGAGCACGGCCACCGCGCCGGAGACGCGGTGCTTCAGGGCGTGGCCGAGCACGCGAGCCGCGCCGTGCGCGACGTGGACAGCGTGGGCCGCTGGGGTGGCGACGAGTTGATCGTCCTGTTGGAGGACGCCGAGCGCGACAAGATCCCGGAGCTGGTCGAGCGCGTGCGCCGCGCGATCGAGAGTCCCATCGAGTACGCGGGTCTGCGGCTCCAGGTGGGCGTGTCGATCGGCGTCGCCATCGTCCCCGACGACGGCGACGGGGTCCAGGACCTGATCCGTCGCGCCGACCGCAGGATGTACGAGGACAAGCAGAGGCGAAAGGGCGAGGGGGGCGTTTGACCCCCGGGCCCGCCGCGACCTACACTGGAGCAGTGCCCCGCAGGGAGACCGCCATGAACCCGATGAGCCCGCTGTGCTTCGCGCTTCTCGCCCTCGTGACCGCGCCCGCCGCGGCGGAGACCGCGCTGATCTACGTCACCAACAGCGCCGGCGACAACATCCACGTCATCGACTCCGCGACCAACAAGGTCGTCCAGGTGATCAAGGGCATCGAGGCGCCGCACGGCATCTGCTTCGCTCCCGACGGGACGCGCGTCTACGTCAGCAACGAGGCAGACAGCACGCTCGACGTCGTCGAGCGCAAGAGCGGCAGGATCGCGGCGAAGATCCCGCTGAGCGGCCACCCGAACAACATCGCGGTGACGCGCGACGGCGCTCGCGTCGTCGTCGGCATTGCCGAGGAGCCGGGCGCGCTCGACGTGATCGACACGGCGGCGCTCAAGCTCGCGAAGACCATCCCCGTCCGGGGTCGGCTGCACAACGTCTACGTGACGCCCGACGACAGGTACGTCGTAACCGGCTCGATCCGCACCAAGGTCATGACCGTCATCGACCTCAAGACCGAGCAGGTCGCGTGGGAGCTCGCGCTCCACGAGGGCGTGCGCCCCATGACTTTCGAGACGAACCCCGACGGCTCGACGCGCCGCGTGTTCGCGCAGCTCTCCAACCTGAACGGCTTCGCGGTGGTGGATTTCGCGGCGCGCAAGGAGACGGCGGTGATCGTGCTCCCCGCGGAGCCCGCGGGATTCGGGATCGCCGAGCGGCGCGCCGACTCCCCCTCGCACGGCCTGGGCGTCTCGCCCGACGGCAAGACGCTGTGGGTCACGAGCATCTTCGCCAACGCCGTGTTTGCCTACTCGCTTCCCGGCCTCGATCTGCTCGGGCACGTCAAGCTTCCGGAGATCAGGGTCGAGGGGCGCGCGCCGATCAGCGCGGTGCCGAACTGGGTCACCTTCACGCCCGACAGCCGGCGGCTCTACGTCTCGAACGCCGCCGCAAGGTCGGTCTCGGTGATCGACACCTCGGCGATGAAGCTCGTCGCCACCGTCCCGGTGGGCGAGGTGCCCAAAAGGATCAACACGCTGGTGCTGCGCTAGGGCGCAGTCCTACTTCCCGCCCACCCAGCGGGCGATCGTCTTCCAATCCGGGTCGTCCCGGGTAGCGAACTGCCGGCCTCCGGTGTGGTACGCGCCGCCGCCCGCCTCGGGCGCGAGCGGGTGCACGAGCAGCAGGCTCTTGACCGGGTCGCCGGGGACGACGAGGCGCGACACCACCTCGAAGTTGCGCCGCGACTGCTCCTCGGTCCAGAACGCGGTGCCCTTGGGCAGCTTTTCCAGCCTGAAAGCATTGTTGCTGCGCTCGGAGTGGCACACGAAGCAGCGCACGTGGTCGCCGCGTTTCTTCAAGAAGATCGGCTCGACCTGCGATTTGAAGATTTCGTAATCGAGGGACTGGGCGCGGGCGGGGTTCGCGCCGAGAACCGCTAGCGCGGCGAGGAGCGAGGCGAGGCGGGTCGGGAGCATGGTGCGCATCCTACGCCCGGGAGGGGTTGCGCGGGAAGCAGTATCATCCTTTGGTCACGAGAATTTCAACGACCGGAGGAGATCGATGAATCCCGCTCGCCTGTTTCTTGCCTTCGCCCTCGGCGTTGCGTTTTCCGCCCGTGCCGCCGAGCCCGACCCGAAGGTGCTCGGCTACACGCTGCCGGAGAACATCCAGTGGAAGGACAACGCGGCGCGCACCAACCAGACCGCGATCTTGTACGGCGACCCGACCAAGCCTGGTCCCTACGCGGTGCTGATCAAGTGGAAGGCGGGCAACATGAGCCGGCCGCACTACCACGAGCACGACCGCTTCTTCGTCGTGGTAGCGGGCACCTGGTGGGTCGGCACGGGGCGCAAGTTCGATCCCGCGGGCACGAAGCCGATGCCGGCGGGCAGCTACGTGGTGCACTACGCGAACGGCGTCCACTACGACGGCGCGAAGGAGGGCGACGCCATCATCGCGCTCCACGGCGTGGGCCCGGTGAGCACGATCCCCGCCGAGGACAAGTAGGCCCCCGAGGCTGCTGACACCACGCTGTCAGCAGCCTGTCCGCATCCTATACGGCGTGCGAATCCCCGCACGCTACTCTAGGAGATGGCCATGAAGAACACGGTGGTCTGGAGCGAGATCGCGGTGACCGATCTGACGCGCGCAACCCGGTTCTACGAGAAGCTGCTCGACAGCGAGCTCAAGCCCGAGACTTTCGGGCCGTACCAGCTCGCGCTGTTCCCGCACGCCGAGGACGGCGTCGGCGGCTGCCTGATGAAGGGAGAGGGCTACGAGCCCTCGGCGAAGGGCACGGTGACCTACCTCGCGGCGGTGCCGGGCATCGACGCGGCGCTCGAGCGCGCCTGGGCGGCCGGTGCGAAGGTCCTGATGCCTAAGACCGCGCTGCCCGACAAGCAGGGCTTCATCGCGCACCTGTCCGACTCCGAGGGCAACCGCATCGGGCTGCACGCGATGAGCTGAAGGACTCCGTGCGGCGCGCCGATCGCCTGTTTCGCATCGTCCAGCACCTGCGCGGCCGCCGCCTTACCACGGCGGCGTTCCTCGCGGGGCGGCTCGGCGTGTCCTTGCGCACGGTGTACCGCGACGTGCGCGATCTCTCGCTGTCGGGCGTGCCGGTCGAAGGCGAGGCCGGCGTCGGCTACCGGCTGCGCCCGGGCTTCGACGTTCCGCCGCTGATGTTCACCGTGAGCGAAATCGAGGCGCTCGCGGTCGGGGCGCGCATGGTCGAGGCCTGGGGCGGGCCGGTGCTCGCCGAGGGCGCGCGCACCGCGATCGAGAAGATCGTCGCGGCGCTGCCCCCCGAGCGCCGGCTCGCGGTGGAGACGACGCGCCTGTACGCGCCCTCCTTCCACGTCGACGGGCTCGCGATGCAGCGCCTGGAGGCGGTGCGCGACGCGATCGGCACGCGGCGGGTGCTGCGCCTGGACTACCGCGACTCGGGCGGCAAGCCGAGCGAGCGCGACGTCTGGCCGCTCGCGCTCTACTACTGGGGGCGCACCTGGACGATCGGCGCGTGGTGCGAGCGGCGCGAGGACTTCCGCAATTTCCGCGTCGACCGCATTGCCGGCATCGAGGCGCTCGAGCGGCGCTACCCGGACGAGGAGGGCAAGCGGCTCGCCGACTACGTGCGGGCGGTGCAGGGGCCTACGGCTTGATGTCGCGCAGCGTGCCCCTGCTAATCAGGGTCAGCGTGCTCTCGGGGCCCGTGAGGCGGGCGTAGGTATCGTCGGTCTCGCCCATGAGCAGCAGCGCCGCGCCTTGCGTCGACGCGGTGAGCTTCACCGGAGGCCGGCCGTTGGGGTCGATGAGGCGCAGGATCACCGTCTCGGCATAGGCCTTGCCGTCGGCCTTGGAAACGGCGGCGGGCAGCACCTGGATGCCCGCGCGCACCCGCCCGCGCTCATCGACGATCTCGAGCGCGCGCCCGCGCAGGACCGGTGCGGTCTCGGCGCTCGCTGTTCGCAACTGCGCGAGCAGGAAAACGACCAGGCCGAGGTTGACGACGGTGAGGGCGACGAGAAGGCGCTGGATTTTCATGATCTGTCTCCTTTACGGGCGCACTCCGGGGGCCTCGATCTTCATGCCACGCGCGCGCCACATCAGGTAGAGCTCGAGGTCGACGAGCTCGTCGGAGCCGAGCTCCGGGACCTGGGCGCGAATCCCGAAGACGCAGTTGCGCAAGCGCCGCCCGAGCGAGCCCAGGTTCTGCCACTCCAGGCGGTAGATCGGGTAGCCGGTCGGGTGCGCCTGCGGGATGACGCTGCCGGCGAGTTTCTTGCCCCAGTTGTCGTCGTGGCACTGCGAGCAGGAAAGATTGAGCTGGCCCTGGCGGCGGTGGAAGGCCTCGCGGCCCGAGTCGAGGAAGGGCTTCGTCCTCGCTTCGATCTTCGGCTCGATCGGCAGCCCGCGCGACTGGCGCGCGACGTAGGCGCTGAGCGCCAGCAGCTCCTTGCTTTCGTAGGGGAGCGGCGGAGCCTTTTGATGGTCCACGCGGCAGCTGTTGATGCGCTGCTCGAGAGTGACCGGCCTGCCGCGCGCGGGATCGAAGGCGGGGTAACGCGCAGCGACTCCCCGCATGCTCTGATGGCAGTCCGCGCAAGCGCGGTCCGCCGCGCCCGCTTTGCGCTTCCACAGCGCCTCGCCGTCGAGCACCCACAGCATGCCGGGGTTGGTGGCGTCGTCGTCCTGGATCTTTTGAGTCTCGCGGCTCATCATCTCGTAGCCCGAGCGGCGCTGCTCCGGCGCGATCTCGCCCGCCCAGGCTCTCGCGACGACGAAAAAGGCGAGAAGCAGGAGACGCGGGCTCACTCGACTTTGATCGGCGCGATCTCGGTCACGGTATAGCCGTTGTCGCCGACCCACCGGAACTGGAGCGTGCCGCTCTCGGTCGCGACGGTGGTGAAGGCGATCAGCGGGTTCGCGGCGATCGCCGGGTGCAGCTCGACGCGGCAGACCTCGACGCCGTTGTAGCTGCAGCTGAAGCTGCGGATGATGTCGCGCGGGATCAGCTCGCCGGTCTGCGTGCGGCGAAAGCCGGTCTCCATCGCGTGCTGGGCGAGCGTCTTGATCTCGACGATCTCGCCCCGCTTCGCCCGCGGCGGCACGGTGACCACGGCGCGCGCCATCAGATCAGCCCTTCCTCGAGGCAGGCCGAGAGCGTAACCACCACCTCCGCCGCGTCGGACCAGAACGAGCCGTCGCTCATCTGGGCGATAGCGGTCACGGTCTGGGTGTCGGCGAGGCGCACTCGCGTCGCGAAGCTCGCTCGGCCCGCGCGCGGGCCGAGCACCACGCCGACGACGTCGGGCAGCGGGTTCTTCTCGGTGAGCACGTGGATCGCCTTCACGTGGTCGGCCTCGCTCATCGGACTCTCGACCGAGACCGAGAGCGGCACCGAGTTGCCGTTGTCGATCAGTGGCGGGAGCGTCAGCTTCACGCGCCCGGCGCGGACCGGGCTGTCGCCGACGATCTGCTTCAGCGCGGCCCGGAACGCGGCCTTGCGGTTCGCCGCGAGATTGGGGTCGAGCTGCGCCTTCGCCGCCTGAGGAATCGCGGCGGAGGCAGCGGCGAGGACCAGGAATTCGCGGCGCGTCGTCATCGAGCGCTCATTTGAGACTGGAAAGATAGGCAACCACGTCCTCGACTTGTTCCGCGGTGAAGATCGTCTTGCCCCGGAACGCGGGGGCGACTCGGGTCAGACCGTCCGTCTTGAAATACGCGGGCATGATGGTGTCCGGGTTGGCCTTGGAGGGATCGACGATCCGCGCGCGGATCTGCGCCTCCGACAGGCGCGAGCCGACGCCCTTCAGATCGGGTGCAAGGTCGCCCTGGAAGCGCTCCTCGGCGATGGGAGCGGCGTGGCACAGCAGGCACAGCCCGACTTGCCGGTTGGCGACGATCTGCCGCCCCCGCTCGGGATTTCCCGCCGCAAAAGCGGGCCCCAGGCAAAGTGCCAGGAGGCCCGCCGCCAGCCTCACACCAGCTGGATCCCGTGGTTCTTCAGCGGCACCGAGCGGATGCGCTTGCCGGTCGCCTTGGCGTACGCGTTCAGCACCGCCGGACCGGCGACGCAGATCGTCGGCTCGCCGATGCCGCCCCAGATCGTGCCGCCCGTCGGCATGATGATGCTCTCCACCTTCGGCATCTGCGCGATGCGCATCGAGTTGTAGTTGTGGAAGTTGCTCTGCTCGATCCGCCCGTCCTTCACCGTGCACTCCTGGAAGAACAGCGCCGACAGGCCGTAGACGAACGATCCCGCGATCTGGCGCTCGATCTGCGCCGGGTTGACGGCGTAACCCGGGTCGGTGGCGGCGACGATGCGGTGCACCTTCACCTTGTTGCCGTCCTTTACCGAGATCTCGCAGGCCGCGGCGACGTAGCTGTCGAAGCAGTGCATCTGCGCGAGGCCCCGGTGGATCCCGGCGGGCGCGGGCTTGCTCCAGCCGATCTTCTCGGCCGCGGCGTTCAGCACCCCCAGCGCCCGCGGGTGGTTCGCCATGAGCTTGCGGCGGAACTCGAGCGGATCCTGGCCGCCAGCCTCCGCGAGCTCGTCCATGAAGCTCTCGATGAACACCGCGTTCTGGTTGATGTTGACGCCGCGCCAGAATCCCGGCGGCACGTGCGGGTTGCGCATCGCATGATCGATCAGCAGGTTCGGCACGGTGTAGGCGAACGAGTGCTCGCCCGACTCGAACACGCCCTGGAAGGTGAGCGGGTCGCGCCCCTTCTGCGCCTGGATCACTTCCGGGCGCACCGACGCGAGGATCGACTGACCCGAGAGGCGCATGTGCAGCGCGGTGAGGTTGCCGCTCGCGTCGAGCCCCCCGACCAGCTTGCACTGCATCACCGGGTGGTACTTGCCATGCGCCATGTCCTCCTCGCGCGACCACAGCAGCTTGATCGGCGTGCCGGGCATCTGCTTGGCGATGAGCACCGCCTGGGTGACGTAGTCGTCGGGGTAGGTGCCGCGCCGGCCGAAGCCGCCGCCCAGCATGACGTTGTGCACGTCGACCTTGTCGGCCGCGAGCCCCGAGGCGGCGAGCACCTGCGCGAACGCGCCTTCGCCGTTCTGCGTCGGTCCCCACATCTCGCAGCGCTCCGGCGTCCAGCGCACGGTCGCGTTCATCGGCTCCATGCAAGCGTGGTTCTGGTACGGGTACGAGTACACCGCCTCGATCTTCTTCGCCGCGCCGGCGAGCGCCTCCTTCACGTCGCCGCCAGCCTTGTTGCCGACGAAGGTCTGCTCGGCGTCGAGCCCTTCCTTCAGCGTCTGCGCGATGTCGGCGCTCGACACCTTCGCGTTCGGACCCTCGTCCCAGGTGATGGTGAGGGTGTCGAGCGCGGTCTTGGCGTGCCACCAGGTGTCGGCGATCACCGCCACGCCCGTGTCGCCCACCTGCACCACCTTCGTCACGCCGGTCATGCCGCTCACCTGGTTGGCGTCGAAGCTCTTCACCTTGCCGCCGAACACCGGGCAGTCCTTCACCGCCGCGTTCAGCATGCCCGGCAGCTTGAGGTCGATGCCGTAGGTCATGGTGCCGTTGACCTTCTGTGCCGTGTCGAGCCGCTTGAGCGGCTTGCCCGCGATCTTCCAGGTCTTGGGATCCTTGAGCGGCACGTCCTTCGGCTGCTCGAGCCGGGCTGCGGCTTCGGCAACCTTGCCGTAGGTCGTCTTCTTTCCCGAGGGCTTGTGCGTGATGACGCTGTTCGACGCCGTGCACTCGGAGACCGGAACCTTCCATTCGTCGGCGGCGGCCTTGACCAGCATCATGCGCGCGGCAGCGCCGCCTTTGCGCACGTACTCGTTCGACTGGCGGATGCCGCGGCTGCCGCCCGTGGAGAACTCGCCCCAGGCGCGCTTTCTCGCGACGCTCTCGCCGGGCGTCGGGTACTCGATCACGACCTTGCTCCAGTCGGCTTCGAGCTCCTCGGCGACGAGCTGCGCGAGGCCGGTGATCGTCCCCTGGCCCATCTCGGCGCGCACGACGCGGATGACGGTGGTGTTGTCCGGGCGGATGACGACCCAGACGGTGATCTCGGGCGAGCCATCGGCGGCGCGCACGACCCCGGGTCCGAAGGGCAGGCGCAGTCCGAGCGCGAGACCGCCGCCGACCGCGGCGCTCGAGACGAGGAACTTGCGGCGACTGATCGTGAATTTGGGCATGGCTGTCATGGTCGTCTCCTAGGCGGTCTTCGTGGCCATGTGGATCGCCTCGCGCACCTGCTGGAAGGTGCCGCAGCGGCAGATGTTGGTGATCGCGGCGTCGATGTCGGCGTCGCTGGGCTTGGGCTTCTGCTTGAGGAGCGCGGCGACTGCCATGATCATGCCCGACTGGCAGTAGCCGCATTGCGGCACATCGTGGTCGAGCCAGGCCTTCTGCACCTTGTGCAGCGTCTTGCCGGTCGCGAGGCCTTCGATGGTGGTGATCTTCGCGTGGGCGACCGCGGAGACGGGTACGGAGCAGGAGCGCACCGCGAGCCCGTCGACGTGGACGGTGCAGGCGCCGCACTGCGCGACGCCGCAGCCGTACTTGGTGCCGGTGAGGCCGACCTGCTCGCGGATCACCCAGAGCAGGGGCGTGGTCGGGTCGACGTCGACTTCCTGGGATTTTCCGTTGATGGTGAGGCGCATTCCGAATTCCTCCGTTTTGAAGTGGCTATCGCGTCGGAAAGTATGAACCAAGAAGGCTGTTTGCCACTAGCGCGAACGCATGCTGCCGTGCAGCAAGTCGGTGCCACAGCGAACAGTGGCGGGGTCGCTGGCGGACTGCACGGACTACAATGAGGCGGGGGAAATGCGGGGATGCACCTGAAAAGGCTAGGGCGAGGTTTTGCCCTGGAAGCGAGCGGCGTCGATCTCGCCCGGCCGCTTTCGGATAGGGCCTTTGGTGAAATCGAAAAGGCGTTCTTCGCGGGCCAGGTGCTCGTGTTCCGCGGACAGAAACTGACCGCGCCCCAGTTTCTCGACTTTGCGCGACGCTTCGGGCCGCCCGAGCCTCACGTGATCGACCAGTTCCACCATCCCGAATACGCCGACATCCTGATCCTGTCGAACATGATGCGCGACGGCAGGCCGACCGGGCTTGCCGATGCAGGGTCGTATTTCCACACCGACTATTCGTATCTGGAGATGCCGGCGCGGGCGACGCTGCTGCACTCGATCCAGGTGCCGCGCGCGGGCGGCGACACGCTGTTTGCAAACCAGTACGCCGCCTACGACGACCTGCCCGACACGATGAAAAAGCGCCTGGAAGGGCTGGTCGGGCTGCACCACTACGGCAATCGCGACGACCTCGACGAGCGCTCCCGCACCGCGGCCTCGGTGCTGACCGAGGAGCAGCAGCGCAAGCTGCATTGGGTCAGGCATCCGCTTGCGCGGCGCCATCCCGTCACCGGCCGCACGGCGCTCTATGCGGTCTCCGGCTCTTCGTTCGGCATCGAGGGCATGCTCGAAGCTGAGGCACGCGCGCTGCTCGACGAGCTCAAGCGCCACGCGACGCTCGACAAGTACCGATACCGCCTGACGTACGGCGTGGGCGACGTGGTAATCTGGGACAACGCTTCGCTGCTGCACTCGGCGACGCTGACCGATCCGGGCGATGCGCGCACGCTCTGGCGCATCACCATCATGGAGACGAGGAGGCAATCATGATACGCAGACAGGTTCTGGCTTGGGCGGTCGTGGCCATGATAGCGGCCTTCGCAGCGAGCGCGACCGCGCAAACCATCGCTCTGCACGGCGCGGTGCAATTCAACGACGACCACGCCTTCAACAAGTCACTCCTGAAATTCGAGGAGCTGGTGAAGAAGTACTACGGCAAGCCGATCAATTTCGTGCTCCACCGCAACAGCGAGCTCGGGTTGGAGAAGGACTATTTCGCCTACATGAACCAGGGCAAGGCGGTGGACTACGGCATCGTCTCGCCGGCGCACATGTCCACCTTCTCGAAGGCGGCGCCGTTCATCGACGCCCCGTTCCTGTTTCGCGACCTCGACCACTGGAACAAGGTGTTGGACGCGAACCTCTTGAAGCCGATCGCCGACGAGATCGCGCAGAAGGCCGACGTGATGCTCATCGGTTACGCCGGCGGCGGGACGCGCAACATCTTCGTCAACAAACCGGTGCGCAACCTGGCCGAGATGAAGAACCTCAAGGTCCGCGTCCAGGGCGCGCCGATCTGGAGCCGCACTTTCGCGGCGATCGGCATGTCGCCCACGGTGATCGCGTACAACGAGGTGTACAACGCCATCCAGAACGGCGTCATCTCGGCGGGCGAGAACGAAGCCGCCGGCGTCGAGTCGATGAAGTTCTACGAGGTCGGACCGAACCTCTCCATGACCGAGCACGCGATCACGATCCGGCCGATCTGCTTTTCCGGAAAGACTTTCCGCAGCCTGCCTGCCGACCTGCAAGCGGCGATCATCCGTGCGGGCAAGGAAGCGGGCGCCTATGGCCGCCAAGTCGAGTCCTCCGAGGACACGGCCAAGCTGGAAGCGCTGGAAAAGGCCGGCAAGCTGAAGCGCATCACCTTCACCGACCGCGCGCAGATGAAGAAGCTGGTGGATCCGGTGATGGAGGCGTACGCGAAGGAGATCGGCGCCGATAGCATCTTCGCTGCGATCAACAACACGAAGTAGCCTGAGCGGGTAGTATGAAGAAGCTCCTCGACGGCACCCATCGGCTGCTCACGTGGCTGATGGCGGCCACCGTGGCGATCCTGATCGTCCCGGTCACGCTGCAGATCGTCTCGCGCTACACGGCGCTCATCCCGGCCTGGATCTGGACCGAGGAGCTGTCGCGCTTCCTCTTCATCTGGATGATCATGCTGGGGGCGATGATCGGCGTGCGGGAAGGGTCCCATTTCGTGGTCGACATCCTGCCGGACCTTCCGCCGCGCCCCACTGCGCTGCTGGAGATCGTCACCAACCTCTTCGTCCTCGCGTTCGCGCTGGTGTTCGTCTGGTGGGGCATCCAGTTCGTGCGCTTTGGCTGGGACCAGACTTCCGAGCTCGCCGAGCTGCCGATGGCCTACATCTTCATCGCCTGGCCGGTCGCGGGGGTGATCTGGGTGCTCTTCCTCGGTGAGGCGTTCATCGCGAGCTTCCGCGTGCTCGCCGGGAAAACCGGCCGATGATGTACGCGGCGCTGTCTCCCGGCACCGCCGCAATCGTCCTGTTCGGCACGTTCTTCGCGCTCTTCGCGCTGCGCGTGCCGGTGGCGTTCGCGCTGGGCCTCGCGTGCCTGCCGAGCCTCGTCATCGAATCGCGCCTGTCGCCGATGATGCTGTTCAACGAAACCTTCAAGGCCTACAACGCGTTCATCCTGCTTGCGGTGCCGTTCTACCTCCTAACCGCGAACCTGATGAACGTGGGCGGGGTCACAGACCGGCTAGTGCGCCTGTCGCGCTCGATGGTGGGCCATTTTCCGGGCGCGCTCGCGCAGATCAACGTGCTGCTCTCGGTCTTCTTCGCCGGAATCTCGGGCTCTTCCACGGCCGATGCGGCGAGCCAGAGCAAGATCTTCATCGACGCGCAGGTCAGGGAGGGTTACGGCCTCTCTTTTTCTATCGCGATCACCGCGGTCTCGGCGGTGTTGGCGGTCATCATCCCGCCGTCGATTCTGATGATCGTGTGGGGTGGGGTGATCTCGACCTCGATCGGCGCCATGTACCTCGCGGGCTTC
>Ga0137410_10000712_pt1 | contig 23056 bp, 19 predicted proteins | sample CZODoug1_16funga_FD_108878 | JGI IMG/M metagenome (GOLD analysis project Ga0137410, IMG submission 108878) | Vadose zone soil fungal communities from Angelo Coast Range Reserve, California, USA - CZODoug1_16fungal (Illumina Assembly) | ecosystem: Environmental > Terrestrial > Soil > Vadose zone... | reverse complement strand
TGATGTCCACCCTCGACGTTCTTCAGCGCGCCGCGGCAAAAGGCGACAACCTCATCATCACCCACGAACCGACTTTCTACGATCACATGGACACGTCCAAAGAGTTGCCGATGGGCGAAAGCGATCCTGTGTTGGCGGAGAAGCGCAAGTTCATCGAGGACCATCACCTCATCATCTGGAGATTCCACGACCACTGGCACCGCAACACGCGCGACGGAATTCTCGCCGGAGAAGTCCACGCCCTCGGGTGGGAGAAATATCAAGACTCCACGAATCCTTATCTCTTCACGGTTCCTGAAACGACCGTCGGTAAATTGTCCGACGAAATACAAAACAAGCTGGGAATTTTCGTGATGCGAATCGTTGCCGATCGCGACATGAAAGTAAAGCGCATTGCGTTTAGTCCTGGCGCATCCGGCTTCCACCGCGAAGTTGGGGCGCTCGAAATGCCCGACGTGGACCTCTTGCTCGCCGGCGAGCCGCGCGAATGGGAAACCGTCGAATACGTTGCCGATGCCATCGCCGAAGGCCGCCACAAGTCGCTCATTATTTTGAGCCACGTTCCTTCCGAACAGTTCGGCATGGACGAATGCGCAAAGTGGTTGAAGATGTTCGTTAGCGAAGTGCCCATCGAATTTGTTCCGACAAAGGATCCCTTCGCGCCGCTCAAGCCGCCGCAAAAATAGGCAGCGCTCTTATGAACTGGAAAAGCGCAAAACAGAAAGTACAACCTGCCCAAGGGAGTGGGCATCGCAGCAGGTAACGCTATGTCCTCCGCCGCCCTTATCTCGCGATTTCTTGTTGGCGCTCTTCTGGCGTTTTCATTCCCCGCCAACACGCCGTGGGATAAGCCCGCCGACCAGTGGACGGCCGCGGACACCAATAAAATTCTGGAAGATTCTCCCTGGGCGCCCTCCAAAATCACCATTGAAGCAAAATTCACACAGAAACATACCGAGCCGCTCACCGGGCTGATTTCGGATTCGGACGTCAATCTGAATAACTCGAACAACATTCGCGGCGTACAAATCGGCAAAGGCGGCACGCCTTCCTACTACGTGAAATGGATGTCCGCGAAAACGATGCGACTGGCGCTGGAAAAAATGCACCGTATGCGGACAAACATGGTGGGAACACCGCCGCCACTGAAGGCCGACGAATCGCCGGACTATGTTATTGCGATTGAGGGCGACGAACCGATGCGGATCATACGCAGCGCGAAAGAGGATTTGCACGACACGGTTTTTCTCGAACTCGATAACGGCTTCACCGTTGACCTCGCGTCGGTTCAATTCCTCGATGGCGCCGATGCCGATCCACTACGCACTGAATTTCACTTTCCGCGCACGGTCGAGGGCAAACCGGCGATCGATCCCGACAGCGAAAAAGTGATTTTTCACTGTCGCGCTACGGCGAAGAAAGAATTGCCAAATCGCGACAACGCCATTTCCATTCGCGTCGATTTTCATCCCAGGGAAATGCGCGCGCAAAACGTTCCCGCCCTCTGATTTGGTACTTTTTTCGACCTGTCCTGGCGGACAGTTTTTCCTGGCGCAAGGATTACACAGGTATTACAGAGCGCCGGTCCCGCCCGTGATAATTTTTGAATGTATTCGGCGCCCCGGTCCGTTAGGAGAAACATGGGCATTTTCCAGAACGACAAAACTTTTTCTCGCCCTTTCATGTGGGGCATTACCGCATTTTTTATCGCGATTCACGTCCTTGCTGTCGTCGCGCTTTTCTATTTTTCCTGGACCGGTCTCATCCTCCTGGTGATTACATACTGGATGTCCGGCAGCCTCGGGATCGGAATGGGCTACCACCGTTTGCTGACGCACCGCGGATACAAAACCTATAAGTGGGTTGAATATATTTTGACGACGTGCGGTACGCTGGCGATTGAAGGTGGGCCGATTGCGTGGGTTGCGACGCACCGCGTGCATCACCAGAATACGGATAAGGAAGGCGATCCACATTCGCCGAACGACGGCGGATTTTTCGCGCACATGGGCTGGATCATCACCGGGAAATCGATGCATGCGCGCGCGGAAGAATTGCTTCCGTTTGTTCCGGATCTGCGCAAAGACAAATATTACGTCTGGATTAGCAAGTACCACTGGGTACCGCCGGTAACTCTGGCGGTCATTATTTATGCCGCGTTTGGCTGGTCTGCGATGTTGTGGGCTGTTTTTCTTCGCACCGTTGTCGGTCTTCATTCGACCTGGCTCGTCAATTCAGCGACGCACATGTGGGGCTCGCAGAGATTTCTCACCGGCGATACTTCGACAAACAGTTTTTGGGTGGCGATGTTGACGTTCGGCGAAGGCTGGCACAACAATCATCACGCGTCGCCGCAAGCCGCGAAACACGGCATCGCGTGGTATGAATTTGACATCAACTGGTACGGAATCTGGGCGTTGAAGACGCTCGGTCTGGCGTGGGACATCAAGCTGCCGAAATCGAAATTGACCGACGTGGAACTCGCGGCGCTACCGGCTATCGTTCCGGAACCGGAAGAGATGGTTGTCGCGATTTCCGGCGACTAATTCTTCTCCCTCCTGCAATTGTGTATTGCAGGAGGTTTCTCATCTATCATTGGGGTTGTTGAAGCAGACGCAGCTCCCATGAAAATCACAAGCCGAGCCAAAGCCACTGCATTCTTCATCACGCTGGGCGCGTGCCTTGTCGCGCTAACGGTCGCGCTGAACGTCAGCTGGATTGTGCTGAACTGGCGGGAAGTGGTGCCGCTGGTGCTCGGCGTAATTTTTTTCGGATTCATCATCGCCGGCGTGGTCATCAATACGATTTTTCTTGTCCGCGAAATCCGCCGCAACGAACAACACGACAGTTTCCTGAATGCGGTCACTCACGAACTCAAAACTCCGATTGCTTCGCTGCGCTTATATTTGGAGACGTTGGAATCGCGCCAATTGGACGAAGCGAAGCGCCGCGAATTCTACAAGAACATGCTCGTCGATACGGACAGGCTTCTTGGAACGGTAGAGCAGGTATTGAAGGCGAGCGAAGTGCGGCAGCGCAGCACGCGAAAGAACTGGACGGAAGTCGATTTTGGAAAGCTGGTTTGCGAAGAAGTGGAATTGGCGAGGACGAGCCATCGCTTGAAAGCGGAAGAATTGCACCTGGAAAGCATGGTCGAAGAGGAGATGCTGGTTCTCGGAAATGCCGAAGAACTGCGGACGCTGGTGCACAACCTTTTTGACAATGCGCTGAAGTATTCCGACAAGCGAAAAGACATCGCGGTGGATATCAAGACACCGACACTGGACGCGGTTTCACTGAGCGTGCGAGACAAAGGCACGGGAATTCCAAAACGTGAGCTGAAGCGGATCTTTAAGCGGTTTTACCGAGCGCAGTCCACGAAGGCGAAACAGGTGAAGGGAACGGGCCTGGGATTGTTTATCGTGCGGTCGGTGGCGCGGCGGTACGGCGGTGATGCGTACGCCGAGAGCGCGGGCGAGGGGCAGGGGAGCACGTTTTTTGTGCGCTTGCCGAGGGTGTACCGCGCATGAGCCACATTCTGATTGTGGAAGATGAGGAGCATCTGGCGGAGGGTCTGCGGTTCAATCTGGAGGAAGAAGGCTATTCGGTGGAGGTGGAAGAGAAAGGCGAGAGCGCGCTGAAAAAATTGCTGAAGGAAAAGCGAGAGTATGACGCGCTGGTTTTGGACGTGATGCTGCCGGGGAAAGACGGATTCGCCGTGGCGCGCGAACTGCGGGACGCGCAGAACTATATTCCGATCCTGATGCTGACGGCGCGAGGGCGGCAAGAGGACGTGTTGAAGGGATTTGAAGCGGGCGCGGACGATTATTTGCCGAAGCCGTTCAATTTGAAAATTCTGCTGGCGCGACTGGACAGCATGCTGAGGCGGAAGAGCTGGGCGCGTAACGCGAACGGCGAAGAAGGCGCGGCGAACGACGCGGAATCGGACCTGCCGAGGCTTTATACGTTTGGCGGCAAGACGATCGATTTTCAAGGGTTGAAGCTGCAAGTCGGGAAGAAAACGATGCAGCTGACGCTGATGGAAACGGAGTTGTTGCGCTACTTGATCAAGAGGGCGGGGCAGCCGGTTTCGCGGAAGTCGATTCTGGAAGACGTGTGGAACCTCCGCGAAGACACAGATACGCGGGCAATCGATAATTTTATTGTGCGGCTACGGAAATACATCGAGAAAGAGCCGTCTTCACCGAGACATTTGCTGACGGTGCGCGGCGTGGGTTACGAATTCGTGCCGAATCCGAAATAAAGATTTTTGTCGAGAGCCTATGCCGAAATTCAGCAAGCATATTTTTATCTGCATGAATCAGAGAGAAGAAGGGCATCCGCGCGGGTGTTGCGACCCGACGGGACAGGGCGAATTGCAGCGGTTATTCAAAACGAAATTAGCTGAGCGGGGAATCAAGCTGGTTCGCGCGAACAAGTCGGGCTGTCTGGACCAGTGCGAACTCGGACCGAACGTAGTCGTATACCCGGAAGGCGTGTGGTACGGCAGGGTGAAACCGGAGGATGTGGACGAGATTATTGAATCGCATATTTTGGGCGATAGACCGGTGGAGCGGTTGCGGATTCCGGACGAGATTTTGAATACGACGCACAAGAAAAAAGAGTAGAGCAGTCCCTCGGCGCTCGTCGTGCAGGTAGTGATTGAAGGTTACGTTGAGGTCCTGAACCCCGGCAAAAAACGCCGGGGTTCAGGATGACGACTCTCGGTGGCGGGCAGGTTCTGGATGACAAGCCCTCTTCCTGAGAACGTTCGTCGCGCAGGCTGGGGATACGGGCTTGCGGCGGCGGCGCGATAAGGGAATAATCCTCGGCGCGGTTACGCTGCAACGGGAGAGACGAGTGAGCACTTACGCGCCGAATCCTGGGCTTTACATTCCGACACAAGATGAGAAGACGTTTGCGCTGCTGGCGCACGTGCTGGGGATTTTTTCGGGATTCATTGCGCCGCTGGTATTTTTCCTGGTTAAACGCGATTCGAAATTTGTTTCGTTTCATGCGCTGCAATCGCTGGCGTGGCACGTCATGTACTTGGTTCTTGTTTTTGGGGCCATGATTGTGTTCTTCGTTTCGTTGATTGCGTCCGGAGGATTTCATTCCGGCGGACACGCGGAGCCGCCGTTCGCGTTCTTTGGGCTTTTTGGAATTTTTTGGCTCTTTGCGATGGGCGGCGGAATTCTGAACATCATATTGGGAATTGTTTATGGAATTAAGGCGCACAACGGGGAGTGGGCGCAATTCCCGCTGCTCGGCGGCTGGATTCTGCGAAAGATCGTCTACGGTTGAGTTTTTATATTTGATTATTGTGGGGGACTCATGAAACGCATCGTCGCGATTGCTGCCGGTCTGCTTACAGCTGCAGCTTGTACGCCATTTCTGCAGTCGAGCACGGGAGAAGAAGCGCCGCTCTTCGGATTCAGCGCGGAATCTTCGCGAGCCGAGCGGCAATGGGAGGAGAAATTCAAGGCAATTCCGAAGCCGGAAAACCTGCGCGAGTACATGCGGCGGTTGACGGCGCGTCCGCACAATGTCGGCTCACCGTATGACAAAGACAATGCGGAATGGATTGCAGCGAAGTTCAAGGAGTTCGGGCTCGAAACGCAGATTGAAAATTTTGACGTGCTATACCCGACGCCTAAAGAGCGGCTGATTGAATTGGTGGAGGGCGCGCCGTATTTCAAGGCGAAGATGCAAGAGCCGGCGCTGCCGGAAGACCCGACGTCGAACCAGCAAAACGAACAGTTGCCAACGTACAACGCGTATTCGATTGACGGTGACGTGACTGGACCGCTGGTGTATGTGAATTACGGCGTGCCGGAAGATTACGAAGAACTGGAACGGCGCGGAGTCTCGGTGAAAGGCGCGATTGTGATCGCGCGGTATGGGCACGCGTGGCGCGGGATCAAGCCACTCGTTGCCGGAGAGCATGGAGCGGTTGGCTGCATTATTTATTCCGATCCGCGGGACGACGGATATACAGGCGGGGAGACGTTTCCGAAGGGCGCGTGGCGGCCGAAGGATGGAGTGCAGCGGGGGAGCGTACAGGATAGCGCGGTGTTCATGGGAGATCCGCTGACGCCGGGAATCGGCGCGACTCCTGATGCCAAGCGCGTGGCGATTAAAGATGCGCAGACGTTGACGAAGATTCCGGTGCTGCCGATTTCGTACGCGGACGCGCAGCCATTGTTGGAAGCGATGACGGGAGCGGTGGCGCCGAAAGCGTGGCGCGGCGGATTGCCGATTACGTATCACATCGGGCCGGGGCCGGCGAAAGTGCATTTGAAGGTGGCTTCGAATTGGGAGATCAAACGGCTTTACGACGTGATTGGAAGAATTCGCGGGGCGGAATTTCCGGATGAGTGGGTGATTCGCGGGAACCATCACGATGCGTGGGTGAATGGCGCGGAGGATCCGACATCCGGAATGGTTGCGGTGATGGAAGAAGCGCGGGCGATGGGCGAACTGGTGAAGCAAGGATGGAAGCCGAAGCGGACGATGATTTATTGCGCGTGGGATGGCGAGGAGCCCGGCCTCTTGGGCTCGACGGAATGGGTGGAGACGCACCTTGATGAATTGAAGAAACATGCGGTGGTGTATATCAATTCGGACAGCAATTCACGCGGATATTTGGGATTCGAAGGATCGCAGACGCTTGAGAAATTCGTGAATGAAGTGGCGCGGGATATTCAAGATCCGGAGACAAAGTTGTCGGTCTGGAAGCGGGCGCAGCTGGGAGCGATTCGAACAGGTTCCGCGGACGAGCGCAAAGAGGCGCGAAGCCGGGGCGATTTACGGCTGGATATGCTTGGCGGCGGGTCGGACCACGCGCCGTTCAACAATTTTGCGGGAGTGGCGGCGCTGGGGATTGGATTTGGCGGGGAAGACGGCGGCGGAATTTATCATTCGATTTACGACGATTTTTACTGGTTCACGCATTTTAGCGATACGGATTTTTCGTACGGCAGGGCGCTGGCGCAGACCGGCGGGACGGCGATGATGCGGCTGGCCGATGCGGATCTGTTGCCATTCGAATTCGGCGATTTTGCGGATGACGTACAGATGTATGTGAAGGAAGTGAAGAAATTTGCAGGCGAGCAGCAAGATGAGGTGAACGAGCGGAACCGCGAGATTGAGGAAGGGGCGTTCCGTGCGACGGCCGATCCGAAGCAGAAATACGTGCCGCCGAGCGTGGAAGAAGTTCCGCCGCATCTGAATTTTGCGCCGTTGGACAATGCAGTGGAGAAACTGAATCGAAGCGCGGAGGAATACCGGAAAGCTCTGACTGCGGCGAGCGCGGACGGCTCGGCGGTGCTGGCGAAAGGGTCACTGCGAGACTTGAATGAAATGTTGATGCAGAGCGAGCACAAATTGACGACGCCGGAAGGATTGCCCGGAAGGCTCTGGTACAAGCATGAACTGTATGCGCCGGGAGCGTATACGGGTTATGCGGCAAAGGCGATTCCGGCGGTACGCGAGGCGCTGGAGCAGAAGAAATGGAAGCGGGCGGAAGACGCCGCGGCGCGTGTGGCGCATGTGCTGGAGAATGAAGCCGGGTTGATTAGCGAGGCGGCGGCAAAGCTGCAAGCGGAAACGCAAGCAAAGTAAACTCAAGACGAAATGCCTTCGTACAATCTTGCAATCGTCGGATTTGGGAATGTAGGGCGAGCTCTTTTGCGATTGTTGATCGCGAAAGAGGCCGAACTGCGGCGGAAGTACGACATTCGCTGGCGATTGACGGGAGTGGCGACGCGGCGGGTAGGCTGGTTTGCGGACGCAGACGGATTCAATCCGATTGCATTGCTGAATGGATATTGGCCGTCGCGGGCGGCCAATTCGACGCAACCTAAAGATGTGCGCGAGTGGCTGGAGCGAGCCAAGGCAGACGTGTTTTTCGAGGCGAGTTCGCTGGAGGCACAGACCGGGCAGCCTGCGCTGGATCATTTGAAGGCGGCGCTGCAGGGTGGGGCGCACGCGATCTCGGCGAACAAAGGGCCGGTGGTACATGGATACCGAGAGCTTTCCGCATTGGCTAAAGAGAAAAACCGGAAATTTCTTTTTGAGTCGACCGTGATGGACGGCGTGCCGATTTTTTCGCTGTTTCCGCTGGGATTGCCTGCGACGGAATTGCGCGGATTTCACGGCGTGCTGAATTCCACGACGAATGTGGTGTTGACGGAAATCGAGAAGGGGCGAACGTTTGCGGATGCGGTGCAACGTGCGCAGGCGATGGGAATTGCAGAGACGGATCCGACGGCGGATCTGGACGGTTGGGACGCGGCGGTGAAGCTGACGGCGCTGGCGATTGTGCTGATGGGCGCGGACGTGAAGCTGGAGCAGGTAAAGCGGACCGGGATTCGTGAGCTGAGCGAAGAGAAAATTCGCGCTGTGCGCGCTGCAGGGATGCGGTACAAGCTTGTTTGTCGCGCCGAGCGGAAGGGCGATTCGGTGCAATGCTGCGTGCAGCCGGAATTGTTGCTGGCGTCGGATGCGTTGGCGGGACTCGAAGGGACGAGCTCGGCGATACGGTTCGATTTGGATATGTTTGGGTTGTCGATTGTGGAGCATAACCCGGGGATTGAAGCGACGGCGTATGGGTTGTTGGCGGATTTGGTGCGGGTGGCGGTGGGGTGAGCCAGACGAAGGTTTGACCGCTACGCTGGTTCGATTGCCGACATCGAAGAGAGATTTCTCTCTCCGCAAATCGACCGATTCATCAGAATGAATCGAAAAAACAAAGGCGTCGGTTCGCTCCGTTCGAAATGACGATAGTTTTATTTTACGCGACGATTGGAGAAGGCGGAGTGGCCGCGAAAAAAAATCAGAGCGGTGCCAGTGATGGGACTCGGTGCTTCGAAAAGGCCGGCTTCGGAAAGCCGGCCCTACAAAGGCACGCATATTAAGAGATTTAGCCGGCGCGGGTGCCGTTGGGGACGGGATTTTCGGGCGTTGCAAGGACGGGCGTGACTCCATCGGCGTAACCGATATCGAAGAGCATTCCTTCGGAGATTTCACCGGCCATTTTACGAGGTTCGAGATTCACGATGAAGAGCGCTTGCTTGCCTTCGATTTCGCGAGGGTTGGCGCGCTCTTTTTTCATTCCGGCGAGAATGGAGCGGGTGTGGTCACCGAAGTTGACGATGAGCTTGACGAGTTTTTCGGATTTGGGGACATCTTCAACGCGTTCAATGGTGCCGACACGGATGTCGAGCGCTTCGAGGGCGGCGAAAGGGATGATTGGTTTGACGGGAACGGGAGAGAAGTCAGGCATCGGTTAACTCCGGAAATTTGTCGCGTAGGCGGGGATGGGGAGAGAGGGGTCGCAGCGTTCGTCGCGGATAGGAGTGTCGGCGACGAGGCGGAGGGGAACAATTCCGGCCCAGACTTTCAGCGCGTAGTCGTCGGCGTCGTCCTCGACGTCACCGACGCGAACTTTTGCGGAGACTTCGGTGAGTGGAAGTTTCAGGATGCTGGTGGCTTTTAGTTCTTTTTCGTTGGGTTGGCGGGCGTCGTTCCAGCGGCCGGGTAGAATTTTTTCGGTGAAGGCGTGGAGTGCGGTTAATTTTTTGGCGGGATCGTCGATGAGCTGCGCGGTGCCTAGCGCGACGACGGAACGGTAGTTCATGGAATGGTTGAAAACAGAACGGGCGAGGACGAGACCGTCGGCGAGCGTGACGGTGATGCAGACGGCGAGGCCGTTAGAAAGATTGCGGAGCATACGGCTGGCGGCGGAGCCGTGGAAATAGATTGAATCGTTGACGCGGGCAAACATGGTGGGGATGACGTAGGTTTGACCTTCAGCCGTGAAGCCCACGTGGCAGAAGAACGCTTCGTCGAGAATCGCATTGATGGTGGCGCGATCATAGACGGCGCGCTGGGGTTCGCGGATGACGCGTGTGCGTTCCGTTGATGCGACAGAGTCGGACATGATGGACACCGTGGGTGAAACCAAGCGCAGAGTTGATAGCCGGCGCCCGCGGCATGAGTGGAAGAAGCTGGAAACATGCTAGCACGGGGCGGAATCGCTGGCGGACCGCAAGTGTGAGAAACTGTGCGCTCGTGAAATTGTCAGGGAGATGGATATGAGTACACCGGTGATGCAGGAGATGAGCGGCGCGAGGCTGGATGTGGCGTGGGTACGACAGCAGTTTCCGTCGTTGAAAGAGCAGGTGACGGGCGCACCAGCGGCGTTTTTGGATGGGCCGGCAGGGACGCAAGTGCCGCGACAGGTAATGGATGCGATTACGAACTATTTGACGCATGCGAACGCGAATACGTACGGAATGTTTGCGACGAGCCGGCGGACGAATGAAATGATTCTAGCGGCGCGCGCAGCGATGGCGGATTTTTTTAATTGTGCGGCAGAAGAGGTCGTGTTCGGGCAGAACATGACGACGATTACGCTGGCGCTGGCGCGAGCGATTGGGCGCGAGTTGAAGGCCGGCGACGAAATTGTAGTGACGACGCTCGATCATGACGCGAACGTGGGGCCGTGGCGCGCGTTGGAAGAAAAGGGCGTTGTGGTAAGGCAGGCGGATATTCGCGAGGCGGACTGCACTTTAGACCTGGCGGATTTGCGTTCGAAGATTAACGGCAAAACGAAACTGGTGGCGGTTGGGTACGCTTCGAATATTGTGGGGACGATCAATCCGGTGGCGGAAATTACGAAGATGGCGCATGCGGCGGGAGCGCTGATGTTTGTCGACGCGGTGCATTATGCGCCGCATGGGTTGATTGACGTGAAAGCCATCGATTGCGATTTTCTGGTTTGTTCGCTGTACAAATTTTTTGGGCCCCATATGGGGACGCTTTACGGAAAGAAAGAACACCTGGAGCGCTTCAAGCCGTACAAGGTGCGGCCAGCGACGAACGTTTCGCCGGAATGCTGGGAGACGGGGACGCAGGTACATGAGCTGATTGCGGGAATTGGCGCGGCAGTGGATTACATCGCGGAGCTCGGACGGAAGTGTGATGTGACGGCGCGGACGCGGCGCGAGGCGTTGGCGGCGGCGTATGCAACAACAGTGCCATATGAGCGGGCTCTATTGATGAAATTGGTGGATGGGCTGGAGGCGCTGCCCGGTGTGAAGATTTACGGAATTACAGAGCGTGGGCGATTTGACGAGAGGTGTTCAACAATTTCGTTTCGAATTGGAGAGCATAACCCCACACAGATTGCTTCTTTCCTGGGCGAGCGTGGAATATTCACGTGGGACGGAAATTTCTATGCACTGAATTTGTCGGAGCGGCTTGGAGTGGAGGAGAAGGGTGGCGTGTTGAGGGTGGGGATCGTGCACTACAACACGGCCGACGAGATCGACCGCCTAATTTCTGCGCTGAAGGAATTCAGGGCGAATTGAGCAGAAAGAGATGAGGCCTGTAAAGCGAAAAAAGATTGGGGGAGCGTGGGTTCCGTTCACGTTACGGCCGCGGAAGAAGTACCCTTTTCGGACGCCGATTCCGCCCCAATCCATTGTTAAGGTTAAGACCGCGTTCAAAACCGGCAGTCTTCGCGCGGGGCAGAAATTCCATGTGGGTTACTACAGTTGGCAAGATGGCCTGGATTGTATTTGGCTTGTAAATAAGAACGGTGAGTGCGAGCGGACAATTGATCACGATTTTATGCAAAGGCATTTCGAAATCGTAGAGCTGTCCAGAGAACGCAGTCTTTATGGAAAAGGAAAGCCGCCGTTCCTGCCGATTTCGTGAGCCATTGTTGCCGTGAATTCATTCCAACTGCTTGAGGGAAAATGACCAAACGACCGAAGCCGATTGTATTGACAGTGTTGGACGGGTGGGGATATCGCGCGGAAACGGAAGGGAATGCGATTGCGCTGGCGCGGAAGCCGGTGTACGACGAATTGTTGCGCACATTTCCGAACACGCTGATCGGTACGTCGGGGCCCGCTGTGGGTTTGCCGGATGGGCAGATGGGGAACAGCGAAGTCGGGCATATGAATATTGGCGCGGGGCGCGTGGTGCGAATGGACATCACGAAGATCGACGTGCTGGTAGCGAACAAACAACTCGATGAGGTGCCGCTGTTTAAGCAGGCCATGGAGCGCGGGCGGCAGCGGCAACTACATTTTCTCGGGCTATTGAGCGACGGCGGCGTGCATTCGCACATCGAACATCTTTTCGCGTTGCTGGAGATGGCGAAGCGGCATCACGTGGAAAAAGTGTTCGTGCACTGTTTTATGGACGGACGGGACACACCTCCGCATAGCGGCAAGGAGTTTGTGCAGAGATTGCAGAAAAAGATGCGCGAACTGGGCGTGGGAGAAATAGCGACGCTTGTCGGGCGGTATTACGCGATGGACCGCGACAATCGCTGGGAGCGCATCGAACTCGCGTACCGCGCAATGGTGCACGGCCATGCAACGCACCAAGGCGTGAGCCCCGCTGCCGCACTTCAGGAAAGTTACGAGCGTGGCGTTACGGACGAATTTGTAGAGCCGATCGTTGTCACGAAAGAAATGCGACATGGCCAGTCTGCGGTGCCAGTTGGCACGATTCGCGATGACGATGCGGTTATCTTCTACAATTTTCGGGCGGACCGGGCGCGGCAGATGACGTACGCGCTGGCGGCACCGGATTTTGACAAGTTTGTGGATGCGAAGCGGCCGAAGAATCTTTTTTATGTGGCAATGACGCAGTACGACAAGAAGTGGCCGTGGCTGCAATCGGTGATCAAACCGGAGAAATTGGAGCACATCCTGGCGCAGGTGTTTGCGGGGCTGAATTACAAGAATTTGCGGACGGCAGAGACGGAGAAGTACGCGCACGTGACGTATTTTTTTAATGGTGGCGAGGAGAAGCCGTTCGAAGGCGAAGAGCGGATTCTGGTGCCATCACCGAAGGTCGCGACGTACGACTTGAAGCCGGAAATGTCGGCGCAGGGAATCACGGATACCGTGGTGACGGCGATTGAGAAGGGCGAGTTTGACGCCATTATCATGAACTATGCGAACGCGGACATGGTGGGACATTCGGGAAAACTGGAAGCTGCGATTAAAGCCGTGGAAGCTGTGGATGCCGGCCTTGGAGAGATTTACAAGACGCTTAAGCCGAAGGGCGGCGCTTGGATTATTACCGCGGATCACGGAAACGCTGAGACGATGATCGACCCGAAAACGGGCGGACCTCATACCTACCACACGACGAATCCGGTGCCGTTTGTGCTGGTGACGGAAGACGACAAGTTGAAATTGCGCGCCGGCGGAGCCTTGCGCGATATTGCGCCGACGTTGCTGGGCGTGATTGGGGAAACTGCTCCTGGGGAGATGAGTGGGAGCGATTTGCGCATTCTAAGATGATCGATTCGGGCGCGCAGTTGACTTGGCCGGCAGGGAAGGGCCTCAACGTAAGGACGGGCAACGACGCTTCGGGAGAAGCTAGCGGTAACGAGGGAGTGTCTTACAGCGCGCTGTTGTTAACAGCGCAGATGTCGCAGAGAAACGGAAAAATGAAACGAACGACGCCGGGCGAGACGAAACTGACGATTTGTGTGTGGCACCCGTTCGGGTTCTGGCGGCCGCAGCCAATCATGGCGGAAACGATTCGAACGCGCTGGCCGGAAATGAACGTACTGCACCTGCCGAACTACGACGTTTTGCCCACTGAATTGCCGGATACCGATATTTTTGTCGGCTATTCTTTGCGCGCGGACCAGTTGCAGCTTGCGAGGAAGTTGAAGTGGCTGCATTCGACGGCGGCAGGAGTGGCGCAATTGGCGTATCCCGAGCTGCGCGATTCGGAAATTCTGGTGACAAATCCGCGAGGCGTGTTTTCCATTCCGATGGCGGAACACACGATGGGGATGCTGATTTCCCTGGCGCGAAATTTCTCCGATTCTGTCCGATACCAGGACAAAGCGACCTGGGGACAACAAGCGCTATGGGCCAAGCCGCAGCAGTTGACCGAGTTGAACGGAAAGATTCTTTTGATTGTGGGATACGGGTCGATCGGAAAAGAACTGGCACGGCGTGCGCGAGCGTTCGATATACGTGTGTGGGGCGTGACACGATCAGGAAAGGGTGACGCGTCTCTCGTGGAAAAAATTGTGCCCGCGTCGGAACTTGGAGATGCGTTGCCTCACACGGACTATGTCGTGATCGCCGCGCCGGAAACGCCTGAGACGAAACATTTGATCGGAGCCACGGAGATTGCGCGAATGAAACGAGGCGCACGGCTGGTAAATGTTGGGCGTGGTTCGTTGTTGGATGAAACGGCGTTAATTGCTGCGCTGGAAAACGGCCACTTGAGCGGCGCTGCGTTAGACGTCACGAGCATGGAACCGTTGCCGCAGAACTCTCCGTTGTGGCGCGCTCCGAACCTTTTCATCACGCCGCACACGAGCGCCGTGAGCGACCGGCTGTGGCAACGAGAAACGGAGCTGCTCGTGGATTTATTGGAAAAATGGTTTAGCGGGCGCGAGATGACGAATGTGGTCGACCTTGCGCGCGGCTACTGAGTTTCAGTCCGCGCCTTTAGGCGCGTTGTATCCTTCACGGGAATAGACGACGTATTTCTGCTTTTTACCCTTCTGATCCGTCACGAGGAGCGGGGAGCCGTCCGGTGCGACGAGTTCGATCTTCACTTTGCGGAATTTTCCATCGCGAGTGCGATTGCTGGGCGAGTAAGAGATGCTGTACTGATTTCGTAGAAATGCGGCGACCGCGCGGAATATGTCCGGCATTTCGCCTTCGAAGCGGGGAAACCACGCATATCCGCCCGTTTCTTTCGCGAATGTCTTGAACTGATTCTCGGCCTGTAAATAGTCCATTTCCCGAATGGCTCCCATATTGGATCTCGTGGTGAGGAATTGACTCAATCCGACGCAAAAAATCGTGACGTCCGATTGGCGGAGTTGCTTCATAGTCTGATCGAGATTGTGCTTAGAAAATGTATCCACACCGCTCGCCAGAATGACGATGGACTTTTTACCTTTGACATCCTTCAGTCGATCCACGGTTTCGAGCAACGTGTCGTATACGTTGGACTCCGAAAAGCCTGGAAAATAGAGATGGTTGATCGCAGCGACGACTTCGTCCTTGTTTTGTGTGAAATCCTGCTCAATGCGGGTTTTCATATCAAACGTCTCGAGCGCGATCCAATCCTGCTGCTTCAGATTCGCGAACAGGTATTGCGACCAATATTTTGCGAGATAGCCGAAAAGGCCGTAACTCCGGCCGCTGAACTCCAGGACGAGCACCATCGTGATGGGGGCATCGCTCGGGCCGAAATTTGTAATTTGCTGGGGCACGCCATCTTCGTAAATGCGAAAGTTGTCGCGTTTGAGGCCCGTGATGAGGTCGCCGTTGTTTGTTGCGGCGCCAGCTTCGATCGTGACGATAGGAACTTCCACTGCGATGGAGACACCGCCAGTTTGCGCCTGCGGCGCGGGAGCCTGAGGCGTCCCCGACGGGGGCGGAGGAGGAGTTTGCTGAGGCGGAGGGCCAGTTTGTGGACCCGTTGGCGCCTGCGCCATAGCGGGCCGATCGCAAACGGCCAACAGTAAGCTTGCAGACAAAATTCCAGCGGCAATCCTCTTCATTCGTTCCCCCATGTCCGGTACGCCAAAGCTGGAGATCCGCACACTACGCAGACCGTGGAGTTTAGGAAACGCCACGGCTTCGGCACTGCCAAAGCCTCTCCCCCTGCATGTTAGTATGAAGCACTTTCCCGGCAAAACGGTTGTCATGCGGAAGAAATGAGTTAAACGGCCAAGGAGGAAGTCTAGTGATCGGGAAGCAGAAGATTTGGATGGCAATTCTTGCGGCGGGAATGAGTTTGGGCACCGCCGGCATGGTGATGGCGCAAAACGGTCCCGGCCTGCCTGTGTCGCCGGCGCCGGTCGCGACTATAAACAACGCATCCAGCACGACAGCACTTGGACAAGAGGCACTGGGCTGGCTGGTGGAACTGATCAAAATCAACACAACAAATCCCCCGGGGAACGAGGAGGCCGCGGCGAAATACATCGCCGGCATCTTACAGAAAGAAGGAATTAGCTCCGAGATTTTGCCGCTGGCATCTGGGCGGAGCGCGCTCGTGGCGCGGCTGAAGCATGCGGCGACTGCCGACCCTTCGCGAGCGCTGCTGCTTGTCGCGCACATGGACGTAGTGGGTGTGGACAAGTCGAAGTGGACCGTCGACCCGTTCGGGGCAACGATGAAGGACGGCTATTTGTACGGTCGCGGGGCCGTGGATGACAAGGGAATGCTGGCGGCGAATCTTGCCGCGTTTGTGGCGCTGAAGCGAGCGGGGTCGCGGCTGAATCGCGATGTTATTTTTCTGGCGACGTGCGATGAAGAGGCATTTGGCGATCCGAGCATCAAAGGCTTGATTGCGAAGAACTGGGACAAGTTCGCAGCTGGTTTTGCGATCAACGAAGGTGGTGTGGTGATCGCGAAAGACGGAAAAGTGCAATACACGGCGGTGCAGGCCAGCGAAAAAGTTACGTATAACGTGGACGTGGTGGCACGCGGAACCTCGGGACACGCTTCGATTCCCTTGAAAGATAATGCAGTCCTTCACCTTGCGACGGCGCTCGAGAAAATCGGAAATTATTCCGCACCGGTACATTTGACGGCCGTGACGCGGCGGTATTTTGAAGGGGTTGCGTCGCTGCAAGACGACGAATTGGGGAAGTGGGTCCGGTCGCTGGACACACCTGACCGCGGGGAACATGCGGCGCGGGTTATTTCCGACGCGAATCCGGCATGGAGCGCGATGCTGCGCGATACGATTTCGCCGACGATGCTAAGCGCGGGAGTGCGCGCAAACGTGATTCCCGCCGAAGCGCGCGCGACTTTGAATATTCGATTGCTTCCCGGCGACACGATCGGCGTGCTGTTGGCGGAGCTGAATAAGATTGTGAACGATCCGCAAGTGAAGTTTGAAATTCAAACAAACGCCGGGCTTGCGGCTCCGACGTCTTCACTGGAGAACGATTTTTACACTGCGATCATGAAGGCTGCTGCACAGGAATTTGCGGGAGCCCCGGTACTGCCTTACCAGTCGACTTGGGGGACGGACTCGGCGCAATTGCGGCTACACAACGTACAGGCGTACGGTTTGGTGCCTTTTCCGTTGACCGAAGACGACTTGAAGCGCATGCACGGAAACGATGAGCGTATTCCGGTGGCCGCGTTCGGTAAGGGCGTTGCGTTGATGGTGCGGATCGTGAATGAGTTCGCGGTGTCGCGATAGACGCACCAGCGGGTTGCTAATTCGCATTTGGATCACTCAAAAAATAGATTCACGTTGCGGCGACGAAACAAGGCGGAATGAGTTAGGCTTATTCTTCTTTTCGGCATCGTTGCTCAGGATAAGACGTGAATTCGTTTCGACATTCGAAAATCGTTTGCACGATCGGCCCGGCGAGTTCTTCGCCGCGGATTATCAGGAAACTTCTGGAAGCAGGGATGGATGTCGCGCGCCTGAATTTTTCTCATGGCACGCACGCGGAGCATGCAAAGAACATTGCCTTGCTCCGAGCCGCGGCGTTGGAGATGAAAAAAACGGTTGCGATACTGGCGGACTTACAAGGGCCGAAGATTCGGACGGGTGTGCTGGCCGGCGGCGGGCCCGTGCTTTTGCGCACGGGGCAGGAGTTTACGATTACGACGGCGAAGGTGCTTGGCGATTCGACGCGAGTGAGCACCGTGTTCGAGCCCCTGCCGAGGGAAGTAAAGCGGGGTGACCGAATCTTGCTTTCGGATGGACTGATCGAATTAAGAGTGAAACAAGTGCGTCGATCAGAGGTAATTTGCGACGTTGTGAACGGCGGCGCTCTCGGAGAGAACAAAGGAATCAATCTGCCGGGCGTGAAGCTGCGCGTTCCGGCGCTGACGCCGAAAGATAAAGCCGATTTGAAATTTGCCCTTGGAGCTGGCGCAGATTACATCGCGGTCAGTTTTGTGCGACGACCGGAAGACGTGGCGTTGGCGAAGCAATTGATCCGCAAAGCAAAAAAAGAGACGCCGGTGATTGCAAAGCTGGAAAAGCCGGAGGCTATCGAAAATCTCGATGCGATTTTGCGAGTTGCGGACGGAGTGATGGTGGCGCGAGGCGACCTGGGCGTGGAGATGAGTCCAGAAGAGGTGCCGGTCGTGCAGAAGCAGATTATCCGGCGGGCAAGAGAATTTCGGCGGCCGGTGATTACGGCGACGCAGATGCTGGAATCAATGACGGAGAATCCACGACCGACGCGCGCTGAGGCTTCCGATGTGGCGAACGCGATATTTGACGGGTCAGATGCGGTGATGTTGTCGGCGGAAACGGCGAACGGCAAGTATCCGGTGGAAGCCGTGAGCATGATGGCGCGAATTATCGAATCGGCGGAAGAAAGCATCGAGGAATTTCCGCGACCGGTGCCGCAGGAGAAATTGAAGATTGCAGAAACGGTTGCGGAACTCGTGTGCCACGCGTCGCGCGAACTTCACATGAAATTGATTGTAGTATTCACTCATAGTGGATTTACGGCGCGGCTAATTTCACGATACCGGCCACAAGTGCCGATTATTGCGCTGACGCCGGAAGCAGAGACGCGGCGGCGGATGGCGCTGATTTGGGGCGTGCTGCCGCTCGAATCGCGCGATCAACACCGTATCGACACACTCGCCGAGATGACCGAAAAAAAGCTGCTTCAAGAGCGGCTTGTGCGCAAAGGGGACGTGATTGGAATTATTGCAGGGACACCGATGGGTGTGCGCGGGACAACGAACTTCATGAAATTCCACGTGATCGGCGGAACGGGATAGAAAGCTTCAAGGACGAGCTTTAGTTCACCCAGCGGTCTGGGCGCGATGGCGGATCGCCTTTTTGCTTGTCGATGTAAACCTCAAAACGCTTGCGATTCCGCTGATATTTCCAATCTGAAACTTCATTGCGGAGACGGTAGAGATAGGAATCGCGGCGAAGATATAGGTAGCCGATCACCATTCCGCCGAGATGGCAGATGTGGCTTACGCTCCCTTCGCCAACGCCCAAGGTTCCAAGAAATGTAATGAGCGCCATGACGGCCACGACAGTACGCATCTTGACTGGCACGGGAATCGGAATGATGTAAACGCGGCGGTCGGGAAAGAGGACGGCGCAGGCAATCAGGACGCCAAAAATCGCTCCGGAGGCTCCGATGGTAGGAATCTCCTCAGGGAGTCGGCCCCAGAAAACTGGCACGTTTTTCACGACAAGATTCAAGACACCTGCGCCCACGCCGGTCAGAAAGTAGTAGTGGAGGAAGCGATTGCGGCCCCAGACAAGCTCCAGCTCACGGCCGAACATCCAGAGCGTCAGCATGTTCATAACGATATGCAAAATGTCTTGGGTGGAATGCAGGAACAGGTAGGTAAAGGGTTGCCAGATGCGCAACGCTTTCCAGCCACTTGGAACAAGGCCAAACCACATCTCAAATTTGTGTTCGGCGAACCCGCCGCCGTAGACCTGGATAAACTGCTGTAGAACAAAAACCGCGAAATTAGCGATTAGGAGATACTTCACCGCGCTGGTGACGTAAAAATCGAAACTGACGCGGTAGCTCTTGATGCCAGGGCGCGAAGCCATATCAATGTCAGTGTACGAGGGGAAAATGGAGGAAGTAAAGGGCAGGAGTTGCGGGGTTCGCAACGCCGGTTGATTAACAGTGATCTGTGACACGGCCTGAAGAGTGTGAACGCAAGAAGTGGTTTCGGCACGCCGAATGAAGGCGTGCGGCAGGCTTCGCCCAAGGATTCGCCGTTTCGGTTATGAATCCAATTTTTTGCGCGCGAAGTAGAAGAGGGATCCACCTAAGAGTGCGAACATGAAAATCCCGAATAGGTTGCTGGTCGCAAGCGGGCCGAATAATTTCGGCCCGAACGAAAGAAGATCGGGCCGCCAGGGTAGTCGTAACACGCTTGTGACCCAACTGGGAACGTGAGTCGATATCTCGGGATCCTGGAAAAGATTGATGATTATGCCGAGGAGGCCAAAGACACCTCCGGCGGCGATTAGTCCACTGGAATAGAGAGCACCAGGGCTGGCGTCGCTTTCGTCTTTCTTTTTTGTCGTGGCTTCGACGAGCAAACGCAATAAGCCTCCCGCAAACATAGCAGCCGTGGTGCCAAGCGGCAGGTAGGAGCCGGTCGCGAAGGCGAGCGAACGGACGCCGAGGATTTCCACGGCGATGACGAGCGCAACACCCATCAAGACTAAGCGCCACGGAAGACGTTGATTGAGAATTCCGCTGATGACGCTGGCCATCAGGCGAGCCTGCGGCGCCGGAGCTTTGTCGCTCCCTATACCTTGCGCCCATTGATACTCGATCTGCTTCGAACCGGCATCATACAGATACTCGCCGTCCGCAATTTCATGCGAACCAAGAGAGTTGATCAGGGTGTACGACTTGCCGCGATAGGAGAATGAGTTCTGTTCGATCTTAACGCCTGAAGGCAAAGCCGCAATGTTTACGGGAATTTGTGAAGGGATATATTTCTCGAGACCTTTGTTCATCAGGTTGAGCGTCGCACCGATGGCAAGCGTCGAAACGGTGACGCCGATGAGTAATGCATATTGCTGCCGGACAGGTGTTGCGCCGACGAGATAACCTGTTTTCAGATCCTGCGACGTGGCACCGGCGATCGCGGCGGCGATGCAGACGACTCCGCCGATCACGAGCGCGAGAACTGAATAGTTGGGAGCAGTCATACCAGCAGCGAGGAAGATGCCGCAAGTGGCCATGAGTGTGGCAATGCTCATGCCGCTTATCGGATTGGAAGAGTTGCCGAGCAAACCACTGATGCGTCCGGCGACGGTAACGAAGAGAAATCCGAAGACAACGACGAAGACTGCGGCGAAAACATTTTGGTACCAACGAGTGGCGGCCCCTTCAATCGGGTGGAACGTCAGAAGGACCCACATCATGGCAATGATGGCGATCGAACCGATAACGACCGTTCGCATGGGAATGTCGAGATCGATTCGGCTGGAGGATGTTGTTTGGCCTGCCCCTTCTGCGCGAACGTCCTTCAGGCCAGCTCGAAGCGCGGAAATAATGGTGGGCATCGTGCGAAGGAGCGTGATGAGACCAGCGGCGGCGACGGCTCCCGCACCCATGGGACGAATGTAACTGCGCCACATATCGTCGGGAGACATGAGAGGAATCGGAACAGTGGAAGGGTAGATCGGATTATTGGCGGAATACTGACCGTAGAACTTGATGGCGGGCATGATGACGAGCCAGGAGATTATGCCGCCGGCGAAAAGAATGCCTGATACGCGCGAGCCAATGATGTAGCCGACGCCGAGATATTCAGCCGTGATGTTGGCGCGAAAACTAGCGCCGGGGAACCAACTGGGACGGCCTTCGGGCTGCTCCGTCCAGGCGAGACACGTCTTCATCAAGAAGGTGTAGACTCCGCCGAGGCCGAGGCCCCAAAACACACGGCCGGCGAATGAGCCGCCACGTTCTCCGGCGACGAGAACGTCTGCGCATGCTGTGCCTTCTGGAAAAGAAAGGTTGCCGTGCTCTTTGACGATTAGCTGGCGGCGAATGGGAATTATTAATAGGACGCCAAGCCAACCACCGAGAAGGGCGAGCGGAAAAATTCGCCAGAATGTGAATTCCTTGCCGAAACCGAGGAAGATCAGCGCAGGAATCGTGAACATAACGCCGGCCGCGAGCGACTCTCCTGCGGAGCCGGTGGTCTGCACGATGTTGTTCTCGAGAATTGTGGAACGGCCGAACGCGCGGAGAATGCTGATGGAGAGCACCGAGATGGGGATGGAAGCGGAAACGGTGAGGCCGGCGCGCAGGCCGACGTAGACCGTTACAGCACCAAACAGCAAACCGAACAGCGCGCCGAGGATGACCGCCCGCAGCGTGAACTCCTTCAACGATTCTTCGGGAGCGATGTAGGTGCGAAATTCTCCTGGGGGCGCAGTGGAACTCCAGGGGCGATTGGTCACGGGTGTCTCCCTCGCGATGAGATGAAGCCAAATTGGAAAGGTGCGCGGGGATTATGCCGCAGAGAGACGCCGCGGGGAAGAGAATCGTGATGGGACAGCTATACCGGTGTGGCCTTGACAGATGAGTGACGTAGCTGTAACTTCCCGAGAAATACGCTGCACAGGCAGAATAACGGTGTCCACTTTTCAATCGGTTGCGAGGTCTGTTCGAATTCTGCTCAAGCACAGAATTCCTTGTGCGAATTTACGAGTTCCGGTGTCTATAACCAAGGAGTTTTACATGTCGAAGGTTAGCTGGCGCGGAATGCCGCTTTCAGCGTTGTTGATAGCTTGTTTTTTGATGGCACATTTGCGAAGCGTCTCGGGAGACGAATGGCAACCGGTGACGCAGGAAGAATTAAAGATGACGAGCCTGCCGGAAGCGCCCGGTGCGCCTGCCGTCATTTTGTATAAGCAGGTGGACCGCAATGATTTTGGCATTCAACGTGGCCGCGGCGCGGGCGAATACAACTATGTCCGAATCAAAATCTTCACGGAAGAAGGACGCAAGTACGCCAATATCGAGATCCCCTTTCAGAAGCAACGAAGCTCGATCAGTGCAATACGGGGACGCACGATCCGACCGGATGGCACCATCACCAATTTCGACGGTAAGGTCTATGAGGAGATGGTCGAGAAGACGAAGGGTGAGAAATATCTGGCGAAGAAATTTACACTCCCCGACGTGCAGCCGGGTTCGATCATCGAATATCACTACAGCATCGATTTTGAAGATTATTACATTTTCCGATCGTACTGGCTCGTCAGCGAAGAACTGTTCACCAAAAAGGCTGTTTTTACGCTGAAGCCCTACAGCTACTATCCCTGGAACGTGCAGTGGAGCTGGCCCGCGGGTCTACCGGCCGGCACCGACCAACCAAAGCAGGGGCCGGACGGGATCGTGCGGATGACGAGCACCAACGTGCCGGCGTTCGTTGAAGAAGACCATATGCCGCCGGTAAATGAGGTGAAGTTTCGCGTGGTGTTTATCTATAGGGACGAGCCTTTTGAGCCGAATATGGACAAGTATTGGAAACAGTGGGGCAAGAAG
>Ga0137410_10000709_pt1 | contig 23121 bp, 18 predicted proteins | sample CZODoug1_16funga_FD_108878 | JGI IMG/M metagenome (GOLD analysis project Ga0137410, IMG submission 108878) | Vadose zone soil fungal communities from Angelo Coast Range Reserve, California, USA - CZODoug1_16fungal (Illumina Assembly) | ecosystem: Environmental > Terrestrial > Soil > Vadose zone... | reverse complement strand
TTGCGCAGGTCCGCGGCGAGCGCTTCGATGGCGGCACGATCGGTGACGTTCGCCCCCACGTCGACCGACACCGTGACATTGCTCTCCGACGTCGAGATCAGGTCCACCGACAGGCCGTGCTCGCGGAATACGTTGAACGCGTCCGCGAGGAACCCGACCTGATGCCACATCTCCATCGATTCCATCGACACGAGCGTGATGCCGCCCCGGTGTGAAATCGCCTTGAGCTGCGGCGGCTGATCGTCGTCCTGCGCGTTCGAGATGACGCTGCCTTCCCATTCCGGGTGCGTCGTGCACTTCAGATACAGCGGTATGCCGGACGCGCGCACCGGCGAGATGCTGCGCGGGTGCAGGATGCCGCCGCCCGCGGACGCGATCTCCTGCGCCTCGCGATAATGCAGGCTCTTGATCAGCCGCGCCGAGGGCACGGCCTTGGGGTCCGCGCTGAAGAAGCCGGGCGCGTCGGTCCAGATCTCGAGCCGCCGCGCCTCGAGCTTGCCCGCGAGGTACGCGCCCGACGTGTCGGAGCCGCCGCGGCCGAGCAGCACGGTGTCGCCCTGGGCGTTGCGGGCGATGAAGCCCTGCGAGAGCACGATGCCCTGCACGGCCGCGAAGCGCTCCTGCAGCGTCTTGTCGGGGGAGAAGTCGCAGCGCGCCGAGAGGAATCGGGCGCGCTCCGTTTGGTCGCGCAACGTTTGACTCTCGAGATACTCGCGCACGTCGAGCCACGTCACCTCGAGGCCGACCGAGCGCAAGTACGCCGCGCCGAGCTCCGTGGCCGCGAGCTCGCCCATCGCGAGCACGCGCGCGTGCACGCGCGGGCTCACCTCGCCCACGAGCTTCGTGCCCGCCACGATCTGCTCGAGCGCCGCGAAGCGGTCGTCGAGCAGAGCGGGAGCGATCTTGAGCTCCTTCGCGAGCGCGTCGTGCTGCGCGCGGATTTTGCGGAGCTTGTCGTCGGTATCGCCGCCGCCGACGGCCGCGTCGAGCAGCGCGATCAGCGCGTTCGACACGCCCACGAGCGCCGAGTGCACGACCACGGGCCGCACGCCTTCGGCGAGCCGGTCGCGGATCAGCTCGGCGATGATCGCCCAGTTCTCGGCCGTCGAGACGCTGCGCCCGCCGAACTTGAGCACCACCCACGGAGAGTCCGGGTACGGTGTGGCGACGGCCGGGCTGACGCCGAGCGTGGGGTGTAGAGGCATGTGCGGTCTCTAATCGTTCAGGTGCAAGTCCGTGACCGCTCCGTGCGACGCGGAGCTCACGAGATGGGCGTATTTGGCGAGCAGGCCGCGCTCGGCCCTGGGAGCAGGACGCGACCAGGCGCGGAGACGCCGGTCGATCGTGTCTTGGGGCACTTGCAGCTCGATGCTCTTGAGGTTGGCGTCGATGACGATTGGGTCGCCGTCCTCGACGATCGCGATCGGGCCGCCGACCGCCGCCTCGGGCGTGACGTGGCCGACGACGAAGCCGTGGCTGCCGCCCGAGAACCGGCCGTCGGTGATCAACGCCACCTTGTCGCCCAACCCCTTGCCGATGATCGCGCCGGTCGGGCTCAGCATCTCGCGCATCCCGGGGCCGCCCTTGGGGCCTTCGTAACGGATCACGACCACGTCGCCCGCGACGACGACGCCGTCCAAGATCGCGCGCAGCGCCTGCTCCTCCGAGTGGAACACGCGCGCGCGGCCCGCGAACCGCGTGCCCTCCTTGCCGGAGATCTTCGCGACCGCGCCCTCGGGCGCGAGGTTGCCGTAGAGCACGGCGAGGTGGCTGTCCTTCTTGATCGGCCGATCGAGCGGCCGAACGATGTCCTGGTCGGCGGGATACGGTTTGACGGCCGCGAGGTTCTCGGCGACGGTGCGCCCCGTGACGGTGAGGCAGCCGCCGTGCAGCATGCCCGCGTCGAGCAGCGTCTTCTGCAGCGGCTGGATACCGCCGATGCGGATCAGCTCCGACATCAGGTAGCGGCCGCTCGGCCGGAGATCCGCGAGCACCGGCGTGCGGTCGCCGATCCGCGTGAAGTCCGCGAGCTCGAGGTCGACCCTAGCCTCGTGCGCGATCGCGAGCAGGTGCAGCACCGCGTTGGTCGAGCCGCCCAGCGCGATGACCGTGGTGATCGCGTTCTCGAACGCCTCCTTGCTCAAGATGTCGGAGGGCCGAATGCCGCGCTCGAGCAGCCGCACGACCGCTTCGCCCGCCCGCCGGCAATCGCTCACCTTGGCGCTCGACACGGCTTCCTGCGCCGAGCTGTTCGCGAGGCTCAAGCCGAGCGCCTCGATCGCCGACGCCATCGTGTTGGCCGTGTACATGCCCGCGCACGAGCCCGGGCCCGGGATCGCCGTCGATTCGACCTCGCGCAGCTCCGCGTCGTCGATCTTGCCGGCGGCGTGCGCGCCGACCGCCTCGAACACCGAGATGATGTCGCGGTGCTTCGGTCCCGGCCGGATCGTGCCGCCGTAGACGAAGATCGACGGCCGGTCGAGCCGCGCCATCGCCATCGCGCAGCCGGGCATGTTCTTGTCGCAGCCGCCGATCGTGACGAGCCCGTCGAAGCCCTCGGCCGCCGCCACGGTCTCGATCGAGTCGGCGATGACCTCGCGCGACACGAGCGAATAGCGCATGCCGGGCGTGCCCATCGAGATGCCGTCCGACACCGTGATCGTATTGAACAGAACGCCCTTCGCCCCCGCGGCGTTCGCGCCCTCGGCGGCCTCGCGCGCCAGGCCGTCGATGTGCATGTTGCAGGGCGTGACCATGCTCCAGGTCGACGCGATGCCGACCTGCGGCTTCTTGAAGTCCTGGTCCTCGAAACCGACGGCGCGCAACATCGCGCGGCTCGGGGCCTGACTCAAGCCGTCGACGACCACGCGCGAGTAGCGGCGGGGGTCGTTCGCGGGTCGCTCCGGGGGATCCTTGGCTGCCATCGTCAAATGCCGCCTTTTCGCGGGGCAGCGATTATGGCGGTCGAGCCACAATGGGGCAACCGGCCGGGCCGTGGTCGCGTCTCACTTTGGCCCGGTATAGCGCGGCGAGGCGGCGACCGCACCTCGAAGGGTCTTCCCGAGACACGCCGGAAGAACATCCCTGTGGCTCCGCGCGGCACATCCGACCGCCATGGATGGCGGGAGTGCCGGGATTGCAGGGATGCAAATCTCGGCCATGTGCCGCGAGGGTCTCGGGAAGACCCTTCGAGGTACGGCCGCCGCCGTGACGCGCATCGCACGGCCAAAGTGAGACACCACCGCGGTCCCGACCGCTCGCGGCGCCCGCCGCCGCTCATGCGCGGCGCGCATCCCCGCGGCCCGACGGGTTCAGCTATTCCAGGTGTCGGCCCGATAGTATGATCCCCCCGTCTCCAGAATTCGGAAACCGATGGATCCCAGGGATTCCGGAATTTTCAGGCTCGCGAGCGTCGGCATCTATCTCGACGCGCTCTCGACGATCACCGACGAGATGAGTCTGAAGGAGCGCAGCAACCTCATCTTTCTCGACCGTTGTCTACACGAGCACTGGGGGCTCGGCCAGAACGTCATCTTGAATTGGTGCGGCGAGGGGGACGGAATCTCCTTGTTGGTGATTCCGCACTACGGCGTCGCCGAGTATTCGACCGAGACGACGGACGCGGGCGTAGAGCCGCTGCACGCACCCGGCATCGCGTTGAGACCGAAGCAAGACTTCCTGCAGACGCTGCTCTCCGGACGGCGGTGCCTCCTGCCGACGCAGATGCAGAAAGTCGCGCGCCTGCTCGGCATCGAAGCGACGCACCTGCAGCTGCGCGAGCCGTTGAAGAACACGCCGGCGCAGAACGAGATCATCGAGAAGATGATCAAGCGCTACAGCATCACCTACGTGCCCAACCGCGGCGTGTCGTTGTTCGACATCGTCGGGTTCAGCTTGTTGACGCCGTTCGAGCAGATGATGCAGCTCAACAGCCTCTCCTACTCGTTGAACTCGGCGCAGAGCAAGCTGCTGACGAAGCGCATCGGCGTCGACTTCTCGCGCACGACGACCGGCGACGGGTTCTACATCTGGAACCGAAACCTGAGCCTCGAAGGCAACATCAACCTCTACCACTTCATGCAGCTCGTGCTGGCCGACAACGCGATCGCGCACAAGAAGGCCCGGCGCAACACGGTGCCGCAGCTGCGGGCTTGCTTCCACCTGGGCAGCAGCTACGAGTTCCATCAAGCCGAGGGGCTCAATCCCACGCTGTACAACTACATCGTCGGCGATGTCACGGTCGAGCTTGCGCGGATGATCGAGCGCGCGCTCCCGGGTCAGATCTTGGTCGGCGACTTCCGCGGCGAGATGCACGCGGCGGCCGACGGCCCGGGGGCCGTGCCTCGGCCGATCGACTCGATGGCGTTCGTCGATCTGGCCACGCGCACGGCGGGCCAGCTTGCCGGCATCGAGCTCTCGGGCGAGCGCGTCGACGCGATCCGCTGCTATCTCACGGGCACGCGGCTCCAGAACGGCGAATTCACGGTCCGCCGGCTCACTATCAACGATAAGCACGGTATCTCGCGGCGGGTGTTCAACGCCAAGGTCAACATCTACCGGCACAACGCCGATCCGATCCTGCTGGGCATCGAGGACCGCGTGCTGGACCCGAGCAGCATGCCCGCGCAGAGCAGCGAGCAGCTGCTGCACCCCGTTCGGGCGTGAGCCCCGCTTAGGCAGCGCTCAGCGCGACTCGGCCGACTTCGCGTCGCTGATCAGCAGCGTGTCGTCTTTCTTCGGCTTGATGTCCGGTTGCGCGTACTCGCCGGTGCGAGCCAGCTTGCCGTGGGGGCCCGAGAAGCGCAGCTGATGATGACCCACGGCGATCAGGTCGCCGTCGCGCAGCCGGTGCTCGCGAACGCGGCGGCCGTTCACGAAGCAGCCGTTGGTGCTGCTCAAGTCGATCAAGAGCCAACCTTCCGGTGTCTCCATGAAGAGGTTCTGGTAGCGGCTCACGTAGCGGCTGTCGAGGCTGATGTCGCAGCTCTCGTCGCGGCCCAGCACCATGCGCGGCCGATTCAGCGCGATCTCGGCGACGAGCTTACGACCGCTCGAGACGATCAGGCGCGCGGCCTCGACTTTGAGCTCGCCCGGGTCGGAGAGGTGCACGGCCTCGGGAGACAGCGATTCCTCGATGATCGGCGCCCACGCGGAGGCGTCATAGCGCAGGTTGAGCTCGGTGCCAACTTCCTTCAGCACCGCGCGCGTGACCTTCGGCGCACGGGTTCCGCCGGCGGAGCGTTTGGCCACCTCGTCGAGCGACGCGCGGCAGATCGCGTTGACGTCGCCGACCACACCCTGCGTGAACGCTTGGATGTCGACGACGACTTCTTCCGGGATCAGCTCTTCGGCCCACGCGAAACCGGCGCCGCGGAGGCAGGTGTGCACATAGGCGCGCGTCTCCTCGAGCGTGAACCCGGTGAGACGCTGGTGCACGGCGCGCGCGTGTGGGCCGCCGTCGTACTGCGGCTGCAAGTTCGTGACGAGCTCCTCGCTGCGGGTGGAGAGCAAGATGAAGACGATGGGTTTGTTCCGGAGCCGCAGCAGGGCCAGCGTTTCGAGCTCACGGAGCGCGGCGACGGAGAACCGCTCGAGCGCTTCCGCGACGATGTAAGAGTAACGGCCGTTCCCGGCCTGGTGGCGCAGGAAGACCTCGAGGATGTTGCGCAGCTCGGCGTCGGAGCCCTCCACGGCCCCGGGCCCAAGATCCTCCAGGAGCTGCGTCAGGAGCTGCTCCTTCGTCTCGCACGCAGGCTTGACCCAGCTCACCATCGCGTCGCGCAGCCCGCGGAAGCGCTGGCGGATCAGCGTCGCCTTGCCCACGCCGGCCGGCCCGCTCAAGAACAAGCAATGGCTCTGCCGCGCGAGCAGCTCCTCGACCCGCAGCGACGCGTAGCGCATGGAATGCGACGCGAAGACCGGCCGCGCGGCGTCCGCGGCGAACGGGTTGGTTTCTAGCTTGTATTGCTCGATGAACAACGGGGTGAAACCCTGAACTGGCCGTGCGTCGTTTTCGCCAAGATACCGTGAGAGGTCGGTGCGAGCCAGCTATTCTTCACCGAGTTTCGATCCGCGTCGGCGTGCCGCCGCAGCGCCCGGTGGGGCGCCCCGCCCGGCGCCTCGCGGAGCCTCGGCTCGAGCTCGAGGAATGTCGTCTAGCCCGCTGTTCTAAAAGCGTTTTGCGGGCCACTGGAGCTCGAGTTGGTCGGGGCGACAGGATTTGAACCTGCGACCCCTTGCACCCCATGCAAGTGCGCTACCAGGCTGCGCCACGCCCCGACCGAGGCGGCAGTGTAGCGGCAAAGGACCGACGCTGGGAACCTTACCCGCGCTAGCGACGGAGGAGCTTCAGGACGTCTTCGAGCTCGGCGCGCACCTGCCGGATGATCTGCTGGCTCTGGCTCGTGTCGGTGCGGGCCTCGTCGCCGGTGAGCCGTTGGCGCGCGCCGCCGATCGTGAAGCCCTGCTCGTAGAGCAGACTCCGGATCTGACGGATGATCAGCACGTCTTGACGCTGATAGTAGCGACGGTTGCCGCGCCGTTTGACGGGCTTCAGCTGCGGAAACTCCTGCTCCCAATAGCGCAGGACGTGTGGCTTCACTCCGCAGAGCTCGCTGACCTCACCGATGGTGAAGTAGCGTTTGCCCGGGATTGGAGGCAGCTCGTCGTTATTCCCGGGTTCCAGCATAGGCTTCGACTCGCGCTTTTAGTTTTTGGCCTGGTCGGAAAGTCACGACGCGACGTGCCGTGATCGGAATCTCTTCACCCGTTTTCGGATTTCGCCCAGGTCGTTTGTTTTTGTCGCGCAAATCGAAGTTTCCGAAGCCCGAGAGCTTGACCTGTTCGCCGACGGCTAATGCCGCGCGAAGATCTTCGAAAAAAGAATCGACGAGCTCACGGGCCTCTCTCTTGTTCAAGCCGAGCTCGTTGAACAACGACTCGGCCATGTCTGCTTTCGTCAGTGCCATAAGTTCGGCGTCAATTTTGTTGATTTCTTATTGTGGCCCCGAGCTCACGCTCCAGACGGAGCGTCACCGATCGCATCGTTTGGTCTGCGTCGGCGTCGGTAAGCGTGCGGGATGTACCCTGCAAAATCAAGCCTAACCCGATGCTTTTTCGTCTTGAATCTACCCCAGTGCCACGGTATACGTCGAAGACGACGACGTGCTGCAGCAACTCTCCGGCAGCGGCGCGAACCGTCTCGATGAGCGTCGCCGCCGACGTGCCTTCGTCGACCACGACCGCGAGATCGCGGCGAATCGACGGGAACTTCGAGTAGCCGCGAAACGCGGGAACGCCGGCCGCGAACGTCTCGTCGAGCTCGAGCTCGAACACCACGCCCACGTGTTTGCGGTCGAGCAGCTCCTGGAGGTCGGGATGGAGCTCGCCGAGCCAGCCTACGGCGCGGGCGCCGCGCACGATTCGCGCCGTGCGGCCGGGCCGCAGCCCGGGGTGAGTCGCCGGCTCGAAGCGCAGCTCGTCGCCGCGGCCGGTGCACGCTAGCAGCGCCTCGACGTCACCCTTGACGTCGTAATAGTCGATCGCCGGGCCGGAGCCGTCCCAGTGCTCGGGCGCGCGGCTGCCTACCGCCAGCCCAGCGAGCATGGCCGTCTCGCGCACGCCGCCCGACACCTCCGCGAAGCGCGGGCCGAGCTCGAAGAGCTTCAGGCGGACCCGCTGATGGCTGAGATTATGTCGAGCGGCGCCGAGCAATCCGGGCCACAAGGACGTGCGCAGCACCGCGAGGTCGCTCGCGATCGGATTTGCGAGGGCCACCGGTCTCGCGTTCGCGTCTACCGCCTTTTCGAGGTTCGGGTCGACGAAGCTGTAGGTGATCGCTTCGCTGTAGCCGCGGGCGAGCAGCATGTCGGTCAGGCGCTCGGCCGGCACCCGCGTCTCGGTCGCGAGCCCGAGCCGTTCCGTGACCGTTCCGGGCGTCGGCGGGATGCGGTCGTAGCCGACCATCCGGCCGATCTCCTCGATCAGGTCCTCCTCGATGCTCACGTCGAAGCGAAACGCGGGCGGCGTCACGCGCCAACGGCCCGCGGCGCGCTCGACGGGCATCTCGAGCCGCGCGAGCACCGCCTCGACCTGGCTCGCGGGCACGTCGAGCCCGAGCACCGACCGCAATCGCTCCGGACGCAAGGTCACGACGGGCCGGGCCGGCAAGTCTTCCGCCCGCTCGGTCACCACGAGCGGCCCCACTCGGCCGCCGCAAATCTCGAGCAGGAGCTCGGTCGCGCGCTCGATCGCGCGCGCTTGCTGCGTCGGATCCACGCCGCGCTCGAAGCGTAGTGACGCGTCCGTGTGCAGCCCGAAGCGTCGCGCGCGGCCGGCGAGCGCTTGCGGAGTGAAGAACGCGGCCTCGAAGAAGATCGCGTCGGTGTCCGCGCCAACCGCGGTCGACTGCCCGCCCATCACGCCGGCGAGTCCGACCGCCCCGCCGCCGTCGGCGATCACGAGGACGTCGTCCGCGAGCTCTACGGCCCTGCCGTCGAGCAGGACGAGCTTCTCGCTCGGCGTTGCGAGGCGCACGACGATCCCGCGCTCGAGCTTGGTGAGGTCGTACGCGTGCAGGGGCTGGCCGAGCTCGAGCATCACGTAGTTCGTCACGTCGACGACCGGATGGATCGCGCGCAGCCCGACGCGCCGCAGCCGCTCGCGGAGCCAGAGCGGCGACTTGCCGCCGGTGCGGATGCCGCGGACGACGCGGCCCGCGAACCGCGGGCAGCGGTCCCCGGCGCGCAGCTCGACCGCGAACCGCTCGTCGAGCGTCGTCCGGACCGGCGGGCGGTCGGGCCACCGCAATGGTTTCTCGAGGCGCGCGGCGAGCTCGCGCGCGATGCCGAGCACGCTGAAGCAATCGCCGCGGTTCGGAGTTACGTTGATCTCGAGGATCCGGTCGTCGAGCTTCAGGTGCTCGCGCAGCGGCGCGCCGATGGGCGCGTCCGCGTCGAGCAGCAGCAAGCCGTCCACGTCGTCGACGAGCTCGAGCTCCTTGGCCGAGCACAGCATGCCGTTCGACTTCACGCCGCGGAGCTCGGCCGCGCCGATCTCCTTGCCGTTGGGCAGCCGGGCGCCGACGCGCGCGAGCGGCGCCTTGATGCCCGCTGCGACGTTGGGCGCGCCGCACACGACCTGGTGGCGGCCGGCGCCGTCGTCCACCGAGCAGACCGACAGCCGGTCGGCGTTGGGATGCCGCTCCACCGACACTACGTGCGCGACCACGACCCCCTCGAGCGACGCGCCCGCGTCCTCCACGGCCTCGACCTCGAGCCCCGAGCTCGTGAGCGCGTCGGCCACGACCGCGGGATCCGCGTCGAGGTCGACGAAGTCGCGCAGCCAATCGAGGTTTATCCGCACGCGTTCGCCCTCATGAGAACTGCTCGAGTAGGCGCAGGTCGTTCTCGAACAGCGACCGCAGGTCGTCGATGCCGTAGCGCAGCATCGTGAGGCGCTCGACGCCCATGCCGAACGCGTACCCGCCCCACTCGGCCGGATCGAGCCCGACGGCGCGCAGCACGTTCGGATGCACCATCCCGCAGCCCAGGATCTCGAGCCAGCGGCCGGTCTCCGACCAGACGTCGACTTCCGCCGAGGGCTCGGTGAACGGGAAGTACGACGGCCGGAACCGCAACCGCACCTCGCGCTCGAAGAACTTCGAGACGAAGTCGTAGAGCAGCGCCTTCAGGTTGGCGAAGCTCACGTCGCGATCGATGACGAGGCCCTCGATCTGCGTGAACATCGGCGTGTGCGTGAGATCGTAGTCGCGCCGGTAGACGCGGCCCGGCGCGATCAGGCGAATGGGCGCGCCGTGCTTCTTGAGCGCGCGGATCTGCACCGGTGAGGTGTGCGTGCGCAGCAGCAGCCCCGACCTCAAATAGAAGGTGTCGTGCATCGCCCGGGCCGGATGGTCGTCGGGGATGTTGAGGGCCGTGAAGTTGTGGAAGTCGTCCTCGACCTCGGGCCCCGTGTGCACGTCGAACCCCGCGTGGCCGAGGATCGCGATCATGCGCCGCAGCGTGCGGGTGACGGGATGGAGGTGCCCCGGAGCCTCGCCGCGGCCGGGCAGCGTTACGTCGAGCGCGTCCGCGGCGAGCTGCGCCTCGAGGTGCCGCGCCTCGAGCGCCGCGCGGCGTGCGTCGAGCGCCGCCGCGAGCGCTTCTTTCGCCGTGTTGATCGCCTTGCCGGCCGCCGGAATCTCGGCCGGGGGCAACTTGCCGATCTCTCGGAGCTGCGCGGTGAACAGCCCCTTCTTGCCGAGGTACTGCACGCGCACGGCGTCGAGCGCGGCCAGGTCGTCGGCCGCGCGCACCGCAGACTCGGCTTGGTCGAGCAGTTGAGCGATGCTGCTCACCGCGCCCCTTTCTCGCTCGCGCGAGGACTCAGGCTGCTTTCGTTGCGCTCGCGAGCGCCTCTTTGGCCACGGTGGCCAACGCCGTGAAGCCATCGGGGTCGTGGACCGCGATGTCCGCGAGGACCTTGCGGTCGACCTCGATCTCGGCGAGCGCGAGCCCGTTGATCAGGCGGCTGTACGACAGCCCGCTGGCCCGCGCCGCCGCGTTGATGCGCTCGATCCACAGCGCACGGAACTCGCGCTTGCGCACGCGGCGGTCGCGGAACGCGTACTGGCCGGCTTTGATGACGGCCTGTTTGGCGGCGCGATAGGTGTTGCTCCGGGCGTTGTAGTAGCCCTTCGCCTTGTCGAGCAGCTTGTGGTGGCGTGCCTTGGCGGTGACGCCTCGTTTGACTCTGGCCATCGTCGTCTCCTAGGCGTACGGCAGCTGCTGTCGCAGCCCCGGTACGTCGACGTCGGCCACCTGCATCGTCCGGCCGAGCTGACGTTTCCGCTTGGGCGCCTTCTTCGTGAGAATGTGGCGCATGTGCGAGTGGCCCGACTTGAAACCGCCGTTCCCTTTCGCACGGAAACGCTTCGCAGCGCCGCGCTTGGTCTTGAGCTTGGGCATGACTTTCTCCTCAGTTTTCTAGCCCGGTCCAGCGTTGCCTTCGGCTGGGCGGGCGGCCCGCTTCGGTCGCTTGCGGCGAGCCGAGACGGACACTTCGTAGTTCGACGGATCGCTAGTGCTTACGCGGCGAGATGACCATCACCATTTGCCGCCCTTCCATGAGCGGCTGCTGCTCGACGGAGCCGATTTCCTCCAAATCCTTTTGCACGCGCTTCAGCAGCTGCGCGCCAAGCTCTTGGTGCACCATCTCGCGGCCGCGAAACCGGAGCGTGACCTTGGCCTTGTCGCCGTTCGTCAAGAACTTGATCAGGTTCCTCAGCTTGACTTGGTAGTCGCCCTCTTCGGTGCCCGGCCGGAACTTGATCTCCTTGACCTGGATCTGCTTCTGCTTGCGACGCGCCGACTGTGCCTTCTTGTTCTGCTCGAACACGAACTTGCCGTAGTCCATGATTCTGCAGACCGGAGGCTCGGCACCGGGGGCCACTTCCACCAAGTCCAACCCGGAGCTTTCGGCGCTTCGCAGCGCTTCCTGCACCGCCATGATTCCGACTTGCTCGCCGTTCGGACCGATGACGCGGACTTGGGGAGAGTTGATCTCCGAGTTGCGTCTTACGCGCTTAGTTTGGGAGATTCGGTGCTCCTTACGTTGATCCAGAAAAACAATTCGGCCGTAGGCTTGCGGTAACGATGAGGGTTCGAGCCCCCTCGCCCTGCGCTCGCCAACGGCCGTCCCGTCGCGCTCGTCCCGAACGATCGGCATTGGCCGCCATTTGGGACAGGGCGGCATTGTACGGGCACGTCCGCACTCGCACAAGGCGGCGGCTCGGCCAAACGCCTTTGTTTTCAGCTAGTTCGCGGGCCGGAATTAGGGTCAGACCCCATTTCGCTCGCTACCGGTACTTCGAGCGGCGGGCACGCGCGAAATGGGGTCAGACCCTTGCTAATGCGCGCCGCGGTTGAGCTCGAGGATCCGCGTGACGTCGTGCAGGCTCTCGACCTCGTAGTCCGCGGCGAGGTCGCCGGCGGTGTGGGTCTCCTTGGACAGGCGGCCTTCGGGACGCCGCAGCCAGGCCGCGATCATGCCGGCGGACATCGCCCCTTGCACGTCGAACATCGGCGCGGCGCAGTACAGGACGTCGCGCGCCTCGAGCCCCGTCTTGCGCAGCACCCACTGGTACGTCCGGGGATTCGGCTTGGCCACGCCCGCCCGCTCCGTCGTGCCGACGAAGTCGGCCTTGAACTTCTTGAACTTCGCGACGTACATGTCGAGGTACTTGGTCTCCACGTCGGAATAGATGAAGACCTTCACGCCCATGTTCTGCTGATTCGTGAGCGCGGCCTCGGTGTCGGGAAATAGCTCGACCTTGTCTTGCAGATCGAGGAACACGTCGACGTCGTTCGGACCGCCTTGCAGGCCGTGCATCTTGTAGGCGTTCGCGAGCGCCTCGCGAACGATGTCGGTGACCTGCGTGTAGCGGAAGAACGCGGCGCGCCGGTGCAACCCCTCGAAGCTCCGGACCCAGGTCTCGACGAACTCCTGCTCGCCGACTTTGGCGCCGTGCTTCTTCAGCAGCTGCGCGGCCGCGCCGCGCCAGCTGCCGGCCCAGTTGAACAGCGTGGTCTTGGAGTCGTAGAAAACGGCCCGCGGCCAACGTCCTGTAATCGCCATAGGTCCTCCTCGAGAATTCGCTTCGAGTCTACCGGAGCGATCTGCTCGTGCAATCGCGGTGGGCCGCTAGCGGGCGTAGAGCTCGTGCAGGTGCGCGAGGTCGCCGGCCGAGAGCCCGGCGACCTTCGCGATGTCGTCGCGGGTCTTCAGCGCGTCGCGATAACGGCCGAAAAACGCCGGGATGTCGCCGCCGAAGCCGAAGAAGTACATCACGTCGTCGAAGTTCGCCGTGTGGCGCAGGCCGAGCGCGTGGCCGAGCTCGTGCAGGCACGTGAGATACACGATGGTGTCGCGAAACAGCGAGTCGAGCCGCGCGCGCGCCGCGATGTCCGGACCGAGCGCGTCGGTGTTCGGCCGGATGTATACCTCGGCGCCGCGCTGGCCGTCGACGACGATCGCCACCATCTCGCCGTATTGACCCGCCTCGGCCCCGACGAAGTGCACGCGCAGCAGCGCTTCCCCCTCGGAGGCGGGCGCGAGCTCGATCGCAGCGCCGATCGCGCGTTGCCACGCGCCGAGCGCCCAACGAGCGAGCTCGACGTCGCCCGGCCGGAACTCGGAGCCGGCGTCGCCGCTCGCGATGTAGTAGCCGATCTTCGGGTGGGCGGCGCTGGTTTCGAGGCGGCCGAGGTCTTGGCCTCCGGCCGTCGACGCGCAAAGCGCAAGCGCTCCGGCCGCGACGAGGCGCGCGCGGCTCACGGCAGACAGGCGAGTTCCGCGCATAAGGGACGGACTTGCTCGTGACCGAAAGATTAATCTTTCGTGCAATCTTCAACGCGTCTGGCGTTGCGACCATACCACGGAATACTAAGTTCGTGGACTTGCGCGGGCCGCCAGTGAAGTTGGCCGCGCCCGAGACCTTCCTCGCGACAACGATCGAGAGTCAGTGTCTGCGCGACACCGTGTCGTGCGGCCAACACGAGGAGCCACCCATCAGCCCGAAACCCATCATGGGCGATCGCTGGGCAAGTTCCGGGCATTGACAACGAGACCAGGTGAAAAACACCATCCGCTTGTCACGAAAGCACCATCGACTTGTCGCAGTCTGTGAGGGGGCGGCCGCCCGCTCCGCCGCACTCGACCTCAAGCCGAAAACGATCAGACCGCGGCCGGTGCGCCGTGTGGTCGCAATCGTGAAGGACTTTCTTTCTTTTCCCCAAACGGAGTTGGACATGGCATCGGCAAAAAACGCACTCCCTCCGAAATCAAAGGATCGTCTCCCCGACCCGCCGGCCGCGAGCGTCTGTTCCCCGGCATGCGATCTGTTGCGGGTTCTCGTCGCAAGCGAAGTCCGGCTATTCCGAGTGGGAATAGCCGCGGTGCTCGAACCTCTCGATCGTGTGCGGGTTGTCGGCACGACCGACCTTCTGCAGGCGTCGGCGAAGACTGCTCAACTCGAGCCCGACATCGTTCTGTTCGACGCGACGAGGCCGGCAAATCTCGAGCACGCGAAACGCCTGATGGATCACGCCCCGGCCCCGAAAGTCGTTGCGTTCGGCGTTGCCGAGGGCGACTCGGAAATAGTGGCGCTCGCCGCTGCCGGCATCGCGGGATACACGCCCGATGATGCCGCCCCCGAGGATGTCGTTGCGGTGCTCGCGAGCGCGATGCGCGACGAGCTCGTGTGCTCGCCGCGCGCCGCGGCTACGCTGTCGCACCAAGTCGCGCTGCTGTCTCGAAACCGTCAGGCCGGACCGTCGGGGCCCACGCTCTCGAAGCGCGAGCTGGAGATCACCGGCCTCATCGATCGCGGTTTTTCCAACAAGCATATTGCCCGGCTATTGGGAATTCAGGCGACCACCGTGAAGAACCACGTTCACAACATCCTCGATAAGCTCAAGGTCCATCGCCGCGGCGAGGCGGCCGCGTGTATTCGCACCGATCTGCGGAAGCAGCGGTCCGCGAGAGCGTCGGTGGCTACTCCCCGCCGGCGGCGGCAGCGGGTGCTCTGAACCGACGGGCTCAAATCAAAAGCCGGCGGTCCGCCGCAAATGCTGCATTAGCGGCCCCCACGCTTCAGCGGCCAACGCCGGTCCGGCCGCCGGCCATGCCCGCAAGAGAGGCATGACTGCGGTCAGGGGAGCACCGCTGTACATCCCGGTGGCGTAAGCGTCCTCGAATACGTCACTGGCCGCTCCTCGCGCACCCGCGGTGATGTCGTACCAACCCGGCACGCGCTGCAGATCCGGGACGCCGGCACCGCCGCGCAAGGGGTCTACGAAGTGCGGTATCGCGCTCGCCCTGATCAAGCCGAACAGGGCGCTGACCCGCTGCTCCGAGCGCGCCTTCAGCGGACCCTGAAAGAGCGGATGATGCGCGAGAATCAGAGTCGCCATGCCGGCCACGAGGGAGGCCGCGGCACCGGTGCCGTCGAGCGCGGCATGGCCGCCGGGAACCGTGGAAAGCACCGCGACGCCGGGCGCGCTGACTCCGATGTTCACACCGACGCCCGTGAACGCGGCGGGGAATACGCCGTCGTTGCCGATCGACTCCGGAACGACCGCGCGCGCGTGGCACGTATCCTGCGGGAATGTGCGAAGAGCCCCGACCGCTCCCACGGCGAGAACGGTCGGGAACACGGCCGGAGCTTGGAAAGAGTTGCCCGCGGCCGCGATGCAAGCGATGCCTTTGTGCCGCGCCTCACGGAGTCTCTGCGCGAGCAGCTCGGATTCTTCGTCGTAACCGACGTTGATGCTTACGACGTCGATCTCGCGCGCGATGCACTCGTCCAGCGCGGCGAGCAAGTCGCTCGCGCGACCACCCGGGAAGACTCTGAAGACGTGCAGCTCCGCCTCGGGGGCGCAGCCCGGCATTCCCTGACCTGCGCTCGCCGTTGCGGCGATCAGTCCGGCGCTATGGGTGCCATAGCCGAGCGCGTCGTCGGTCCAAATGCCATCGGCGCGGCGGGTGGTGAAGTCCTTGCCGCGCGTCACGTGGCGCAGCGCGGGCTGCGTATTGTCGCAACCCGAATCGATGATGGCCACGCGAATTCCGGCCCCGGTCACGCTTTCGGGGAGCCGATCCATTCGCATCAGACGCCGGTCCCAGGGTGCCGCGCGGTCGTTGGGAGAACCGGAGAAAGTCTCGGTCAACGGCCGCAACTTGATCGTCGTCGCGCCGGAGGAATTCAGTTCGGGCGCCACGAGGAGGCGCTCCCAGCAATTAGCCGCCGGCTTGACATAGATCGCCCGCACCGAATCGGACCATCCCCCGAACAGCTTGAGCCGCGCGGTGCCGGTTTCGTCCGTGACGGCTTGAACCGGAAATCCCGGTCCATAGACGACGACAGCGGCCCGCGGCAGCGGCTGATCGCGCTCGTCGACGATCTGCAGAGAGAGCTCGTCGACAACCGACGAGAGCGGCAGGATGTTCTTTACCACGCCGACTCGTCCACGCATCGGTACGGCTACACCGTTACCGGGAATCAGCGGCCCGTCGGGTTCGACGATGATTCTCGGGTCCGCGGCCGCGAGCAGGGTTTGCGCACGGTCTTCCGCGATGCGCGCCACCACGATCTCTTGCGAGAAGGCGCCGTTCGGGGCGAAGGGCTGGGAACCGGCCGGCTTCATCCGCCCGACGATCTCGACACCCTCCTGCCGGGTCAAGTAGTCCACGACCGCATCGATGGACTGGGGCTGAAATGCCGCTGCGTCAAACCCCGTCAGTGTGGAGCCAGCCGAGCGAACGGCAATGAGATACTGCTGCCGACGCTGTGCCTGCCCACCCTGGTCGGGCACGCGAGCGGCGGATGCGCGCGGCGCCCGGCCGGTGGAGGTCGAGGTCCTCTTGTCGCCGGTCTCGGCGGCTTTCCGCAGCGAACCGTTTCCCGTCACCGGCTGCTCTTTCTGTTTGTCTTGGTCTTTATCTTGGGCCATGAACTTCTCCTCTAGAGGATCGCGTTCGAATTCGCGCCGCGACAGCGGAGCACGTCCCGGGAAGTCGTCGTCGGGACGTGCTCGCGATGCCGCTACGCAGATCCGGTTGTCGTCGTGCCGGCGGCTCGCGCGCGCCCGGCACTAGCGGAGCTCTGCGCGACCGCTAGAACAGTAACCGGTTGAACCCCCAGCCTTGCGCTTGCGGATTGCCGTAGCCGCTGGCGGGATACGCCGAGAAGAATGGCTGCTGTCCGTAACGTCCCGCGCTGCCCTGGACGCCGGCTTGACTCGCGAGCTGAGCCATCGCCAACGCGGTTTGCGGGTTGATCCCCAACTGTCCTTGCGTGGGTTGCCAGCCGAGCAGCGAGACGTTGCCCGCCTGGGCCTGAACCATGGACTGCTGCGCGATCTGAGCGAGCAGTGCGGCGACCTGTTGGCTGACGATGCCTTGCGCCGCCACACACTGCGCCACCTGCTGCAGGGCGACGGCAGTCTGTTGCCCCGCGATGCCCTGCGTCGCAGCTTGATTGGCGAGTTGCTGGAGAGTCTGCGCGCTGAGCTGTTGCTGAGCGGCGATCTGCTGCTGTTGCGCGGCCGCCTGCTGTTGCTGGGTGGCGATCTGCGCAGCGATCTGCTGTTGAATCGCAATCTGTTGTTGTGACGCGAGCTGTTGGTTGAAGGCCGGCTGTTGAGCCTGGGTGCCGAAGCCGTGTTGACCTGCGACCCAATTGCCGACATTGCTCTGTCCGAAATGACCCGGTCCAAAATAGCCGATTTGGCTCTCGAGCCCGCCCTGCATCCCGACGGCGCCAAAAATGGGCGGGGTCAGGGACTGAGCGAGATAGGAGCCGTAATTTCCGTTCGTGGATACGTCTGGCATTGGAAGTCCTCCGTTGGAACGTGACGACGACACCCCCCGAATACCGCGACTCACTAGCGACATCGCCCCCGGGATGCTCCTCGGAGGTTGCCGCGATTGCCATGGATCAGAGGCTCCAGCCGGGGTTACAGGGGGGGATCAGTCGATCCTGAGCCAGAGTGATCACGCCCGAGGAGGATTGCGCGCGGAAAAGCGGGCGAGCCGGCGCACGGCGGCCAGGCGAGCTCCGCGCGGGACGGGCTTGTTCGTGACGGAGAAATGAAATGGTAGGCGCGAGTGGGATCGAACCACCGACCCCCACCATGTCAAGGTGGTGCTCTACCACTGAGCTACGCGCCTGAGGAACGCGCACGATACAGACTTCGGCCACCGAATCTCAAGTGCGTGGTTCACTACGCGCCGGAACCCGGCAGCGGGTTACGCCGGCTCGACGGCGCGCTTCGGAAAGCCCATGCCCTGCTGGCGCAGGTCGCTGATCTCGTCGCGCAGCCGCGCCGCCTGCTCGAACTCGAGGTCGCGCGCGTGCTGATACATCTTCTTCTCGAGCACCTGGATTCGCGCGACGGCCTGCTCCGGCGTGAGCCGCGCATAGGTTCCCGGCTCCTCGCCGCGGCCCCTGCGGCCTCCGCCCCTCTTGCCGCGCGGCGATTGACTACGCGCGCCTTCCATGACGTCCTGGATCGCCTTGGTGATCGACTTAGGCTCGATGCCGTGCGCGGCGTTGAACTCGACCTGCTTCGCGCGGCGGCGGTTGGTCTCGTCGATCGCGCGCTGCATCGAGCCCGTGACCTGGTCGGCGTAGAGGATCGCCTTGCCGCGGACGTTGCGCGCGGCGCGGCCGATCGTCTGGATCAGCGAGCCCTCGGACCGCAGGAAGCCTTCCTTGTCCGCGTCGAAGATCGCGACGAGCGACACTTCGGGCAGGTCCAGGCCTTCGCGCAATAGATTGATGCCGACGAGCACGTCGAACTCGCCGAGCCGCAGGTCACGCACGATCTCCATGCGCTCGACGGTCTCGACGTCGGCGTGCAGATAGCGCACCCGCACGCCGTGCTCCTGAAGATAGTCGGTAAGGTCCTCGGCCATGCGCTTGGTCAGCGTCGTGATGAGCACGCGCTCGTTGAGCGCGACTCGCGCGGTGATCTCCGACAGCACGTCGTCGACCTGCGTGCCCGCGGGCCGGATCTCGACGTCGGGGTCGACGAGGCCCGTGGGCCGCACCACCTGCTCGACAATCTGCGCGGAGTTGCGATGCTCGTACGGGCCCGGCGTCGCCGACACGAAGATCGTTTGCGGCTCAATTTGCTCGAACTCCTCGAACGACAACGGCCGGTTGTCGAGCGCGGACGGCAAACGGAAACCGTACTCGACGAGCGTCTCCTTGCGCGAGCGGTCGCCCTTGTACATGCCGCCGAGCTGCGGGATCGTCTGGTGGCTCTCGTCGACGAACAGCAGCGCGTTGTCGGGTAGGTAGTCGAACAAGCACGGCGGCGGCTCGCCGGGCCGGCGGCCCGAGAGATAGCGCGAGTAGTTCTCTATTCCCGAGCAGTAGCCGACCTCGATGATCATCTCCATGTCGAAGCGCGTGCGCTGCTCGAGCCGCTGGGCCTCGACGAGCTTGTTCGCGGCGCGCAGCCGCTCGAGCTGGTCTTTGAGGTCGACGCGGATCTGGTCGACGGCGGCAACGAGCGTCTCGCGCGGCGTGACGTAGTGGGTCTTGGGATAGATCGTCACGCGCGGCACGGTGCGCAGGATCTCGCCGGTCAGCGGGTCGAAGTAGCTCAGCTGCTCGATCTCTTCGTCGAACAGCTCGACGCGCACGGCGTCGCGCTCGGAGTCGGCCGGGAACACGTCGATGACGTCGCCGCGTACGCGGTAGGTGCCGCGCGCGAGGTCGAGCGGATTGCGCGCATATTGGAGCTCGGTCAGGCGCCGCAGCAGCTCGCGCTGGTCGATCCGCGTGCCGCGCGCCAGGTGCAGCACCATCTGGTGGTACGCCGCCGGGTCGCCCAAGCCGTAGATGGCGGACACTGTCGCGACGATCACCACATCGCGGCGCTCGAGCAGCGACTTGGTGGCGGACAACCGCATCTGCTCGATGTGCTGGTTGATCGACGCGTCCTTCTCGATGTAGGTGTCGCTCGACGGCACGTACGCCTCGGGCTGGTAGTAGTCGTAGTACGAGACGAAGTATTCGACGGCGTTCTCCGGAAAGAACTCGCGGAACTCGCCGTAGAGCTGCGCGGCGAGTGTTTTGTTGTGCGCGAGGACGAGCGCGGGCCGTTGCGCGGCGTCGATCACGCTCGCCATGGTCATCGTCTTGCCCGATCCGGTCACTCCGAGCAGCGTTTGCTTCGCGAGACCGTTCGCGAGCCCGTCGACGAGCCCCGCGATGGCTTGCGGCTGGTCGCCGGCCGGAGCGTAGGGAGACGTGAGCTTCAGCGTCCTGTCGGTCATGGCTTAAGATACGCGAGCCTTCCCGCCCGCAAAAGGTTCCACCTTTGACCATCCGTCTCGCGCACCGCCTGCAGCGCATTCGCCCCTCGCCCACCGTCAGCATCACTGCGCTCGCGGGCCGGCTGCGGGAGCAGGGCCGCGACATGATCGTGCTCAGCGTCGGCGAGCCCGACTTCCCCACGCCGGAGCACGTGAAGGCCGCGGCGCGCGAAGCGCTCGCCCGCAACGACACGAAGTACACGGCCGTCGAGGGCACGCGCGCGCTCAAGGAGGCAGTGGCCGCGAAGCTCGCGCGCGAGAACGGGCTTACCTACACGCCGGATCAAGTGCTGATCTCGAGCGGCGCCAAGCAGTCCTGCTACAACGCCTGCCTCGCGCTGCTCGATCCCGGCGACGAGGCGATCATCCCGGCGCCCTATTGGGTGTCGTACCCCGACATGGTGCGGCTCGCGGACGCCGAGCCCGTGATCGTGCACGCCGACGCGGCGCACGGTTTCAAGATCGACGCGGACCAGCTCGCGGCCGCGATCACTCCGCAGACGCGGCTCGTGATCCTCAACAGCCCGTGCAATCCGACCGGTGCGGTCTACACGCGGGACGACTGGGCGGCCTTCGGCGCGGTGCTGCGCGAGCACCCGCGGATCGTGATCCTCGCGGACGACATCTACGAGCACATCTACTGGGCGGACGAGCCGTTCACCAGCTTCGCTCGCGCCTGCCCCGATCTCTACGAGCGGACGCTGACCGTCAACGGCATGTCGAAAGCCTACGCGATGAGCGGCTGGCGGCTGGGCTATGCCGCGGGGCCGCTGCCGGTGATCAAGGCGATGACGAGCCTGCAGAGCCAGAGCACGACGAGCGCGTCCACGATCTCGCAGGCCGCGGCTCGCGCGGCGCTCGACGGCGACCAACGTTGCGTCCGCGACATGTGCGCCGAGTTCAGGCGGCGTCACGAGGTCGTAGCGGCGGGTCTCGCCGCGATTCCGGGGGTGCGCTGCGTTCCCGCGAGCGGCGCGTTCTACCTGTTCCCGAACGTCGAGGTGGCGCAGCGGACGAAGGGCTTCGCGAACGACGTCGAGGTCTGCGAGCAGTTGCTCGAGGCCGAGGGTGTCGCGCTCGTGCCGGGCTCGGCATTCGGCGCGCCGGGTCACGTGCGGATCTCGTTCGCGGCCTCGCTCGAGTTGCTCGAGGAAGCGCTGCGGCGCATGCACCGATTCCTCGCGGCGTGATCCGCGCGGGCTCGTCTGGGTTCGCTCTAACTTACTGAGAATCAAAGTATTTCGGGTCTCGTTGCCTTGACACACCCCAAGGCTTCTCTCAGAATGCCGCCCTGCCTTGCGGGCCCGTGTTCCCCGGTAGCTCAGTTGGTAGAGCGACGGACTGTTAATCCGTTGGTCGGTGGTTCGAGTCCGCCCCGGGGAGCCAACTCACCTCACTAGAACAAGAAGTTACGCCACTAGCGAACGCCGTCGTCCTCACCGCCATCTTGGCAAGACGGGGAAAGAACGGAGGTGTCCCGCGCGCGACCCAGAGGATGTCTTCAAGCCTAAACGCGCGAAGCGGACACCTCGTGTCAGGTTTGCAGCGGGCGCTTGCGCAACCACACCCGTTCCGGGCCTATACGCCCTCTACAGAGTCACAGCCGCGGGCTGAATACCAGCTGCAGCCTCTGCAGGTGCCGCTGCGGGTGGCAAGCCGAGCAATAACGTCCCAACACGATCGCCAAGGAAGGATCGCAATGACGCCGGCGCAGGCGATGCGGCCGCCGTCAAACCGGCAATCGTTTGGCCAACCAGTACCTCCCACGGCTTGTTACTGTTCATCAGGCCGACGAGATCGTTGCGCACGTCTTTAAGGTCCGCGGCCCGCCGATCAAAGCCCGAGTCGCGAAAAGCTCTCATGTGTTGGTAATGCGGGTGGGCGTCGTTCGTCACCAACCATTGTTCGATTCGGTCTCGGAGTGCACCCCAATCGGTGCCGAGACGTGATAGGACATCATCCGTCACCAATAGATTTTCGGCGGCCCGGCACGCAAGCCGCATTCTTTGAAGCGGGCCCAGATCACCAATTTCGGCAGGCCCTTCATCGCGGTCTCGAAGTGAATACCCCACAGCATTGTCGTATACGGCCTGGAGGATGCGCACGACTTCGGCCTCGAAGTCCGCAAGCGCTGCAACACCGTCTTCCACTCCGCACGGGTAGACCTTGATCCTACCCTGCGACGATCGAACGGCTTGCTGCCAAATGCGCTCGTCGTCGTCGCCTTCGAGCAGCAACACAGGCGCCTGATTGAAGATGTTTGACAATGGGTGCGCACCGAAAACCGGTAGCACCTTGCGCAGCCCGTCATCAATAGGCGCGAATTGGAGGTCGGTGTCCCCCGGACGCATAAATGCAAGACGAGCAGCGGTTGGCGTCATCGCACCGAGAAACGCCGTGCTATGCGTGGCGATCAATAAGAGAAATTTGCCTGTGCCAACTAGTTCCTCCAAAAAGTTGGCGAATCTGGCTTGCAGGTCCGGGTGCAGATGCACGTCCGGCTCGTCGATTAGCAAGACGTTGAGCCGGTCTGGCTTGCACTCCCTCTCAAAGACCAAGCATTCAATGCCAAGAGAGATAAGTTCCGACTCGCCGCTGCTGAGGTCATCAGGCTGAATTTCCGTCGCTGGCGCAGTCCGCGTCAAGATCCGGAATGATGGATCGCCACGCTCAAGCCGCGCGCGATCCAGCAATCTATTGAGCTTGCTGACTATCGCATCGAACTTTAGATTGAGATTCGCGCGAATCGCGGCATCAGATTCCATTTCGCGTAGAAAAAGCAGCTCTAACCGTCGAAATTGCGCCGCGCTTTGCTGCCTGAACTCACCGACCTGATTCTTTCTCCGCACGTCGCCGAGCCAACCCGTGTTTGCCGTAAGGTTCTGCTCGACATTCGCCTCATACCGCAGCAAGCCGCCGCGCTCCGGGCTGAGGTAGCGAACAACGCCGGCATCCTGACGGCCTCGAATGGCCTGCTCAGCGTATTTCAGTAGGCGGCTCTTGCCGCAGCCATTCTTGCCAAGAATTACGTTGATCGCTTCGAGGCCGCGCAGGTTGTAGCCACTGAGGTTGAGAAGATCCATTCGTCAAAGATCACGTAGGGTTGTTCGAAGATCGTGTCCCGCGTAGTGGTGTAAGAGCGGCGGCCGCGAGCTAGAGCGGCAGTCATCGTGAGTCTTGGTAAGGTTGGGTTACCACACCTTAACTTCACCGAGGATCAACACGATGACCACC
>Ga0137410_10000707_pt1 | contig 23137 bp, 21 predicted proteins | sample CZODoug1_16funga_FD_108878 | JGI IMG/M metagenome (GOLD analysis project Ga0137410, IMG submission 108878) | Vadose zone soil fungal communities from Angelo Coast Range Reserve, California, USA - CZODoug1_16fungal (Illumina Assembly) | ecosystem: Environmental > Terrestrial > Soil > Vadose zone... | reverse complement strand
GCACCCGCGGGCTGCTCTCGTGCGAACGATCTCTGGATACGGCTTTTGCGTGCGCAGCATCCAGTAGAGTCGTACGGCTAACTTACGCGCCGCTGCCACCTTGGCCACCGCTTTCGGTTTCTGATGACAGCGATGCCCCGGACTCGTTCGAGCCTTCGCTCTTATCCAATCAACGTTTCGTGGGCGCTGGCAGCCGGGTGCCGCACACATCGCGTACTTTGCGATGTCTGGGTTTCGTTCAGCCGGAAGGTGTCGAGATTACAAGCAACTCCGCTGACGAGTGTTCCTCTTGACTGGCTCGTTCGCGATGCAGTTTAATCGAACCGCCTTGGGCCCCGGGATCCCGATTTCCATCGATTTAGAAAGAGGCGGCCATGAAGTTCAGCGACTTTCTAACCGGCGTAGTCGTGCCGTTGGTGACTGCGGTCACCGGAATTCTGGTCTTTTCCGTCGATAGCAGAGTAAAGACCTTCGACCTTAAACTGAAGGACCGGGAAGCCATGCGGCTGGACAGTGCTGAGCAGCGTCAAGCCAGCCAGCAGCAGGTGGACCTTCGGTTCCGTATTTACGACGCGGTCACCAAGTCCCTGGAGTCGAACGACACCCGCAAGCAAGAAGTGGCCACACAACTGGTGATCGCCATGCTCGACACCAAGGATGCCCTACGCTCCGGGCTTCTCGAAGTACTCAAAGTCCAGGCAGCCCCACCCGTTCAAGAAGCCGCCAAGGTTGCTCTGCGCGACGCCAGCAAGTTCGTTGACCAGCAGCCGGCGCCGGCTCCCTTCGCTACGGCGTCAAGCAACGACTGGACTTCCTACAACCTAGATTTGTTCTGGTGCTCGTCTGCCGGAACCTCCGCCCAGGACAGAGCGAATCAAATTGAAGAGGCACTGCGCAAGGCGGGAGCGAAAGGCAGATTGCGCGTCCGTGAACTGCCGGCAACGATAAATGCATCTCCGGGCTATCAGATTACAGGCCTGATGATCAGACGCGAGGAAAACGAGGAATCCGTGGCGCAAGATGTCAAAAAGATCGCTGACCCTGCATCGGGCGACCCCAACGGGTTTTTGCTGACTTACTCACGGCAGGGGACGCCAGGCTATATGAGCCTGTTTGTATGTCCAGTGAAAGATTGAACCGGCGAGTGGCCCAGATAACGCGCGGCCCCACGTTTTGTTTCTTGAAACGTGGGCGTTGGCGGCGGAAACACTCACGAGAGTTTAATAAGCACACGGCAGCTTCGCTAAATTACGCTGTTTGCCTATTCCATTTCGGGAATAACACCCTTCAAGTGTAACTTTAAGGTTGACTTGTCAGACCGACAGGCCGGAGACTAGTTGTAGTCACATGTGTGGCTCATTGGCCTCCGCGGAGCTATCCGGCGGGGGCTTTGTATTTAGGGGTGGGGTTCGTTCTCAAGCGATCGCATTGCACGCTCGGGGTTCATTGTTTTTCGGGGATTTCAGAGTGACAAGACTCAAGGGGATGGGATGGTGTGAATGGGAGTTGCCGGGGCGGTTGGGGATTTGATGGCGGCGGGTGTAGTTCAAGAAGTGGGGCGAAGGGGGCCAAGACGGGTAGCAAGCGGCCGAAAGGGTGGCTGCCGCCGAAGCGAAGAGGAGAGTTGGCGGAGCTGGCATTCATGAGAAAGGCGATCGGCATGGGATTGCTGGTATCGAAGACCTGGGGAGACAGCGACCGGTACGATTTTATTGTCGATGGCGGAGGGACGAGGTGGCGGGTGCAGGTGCGGTCCACGGAACATCAATTTGGGCCGCGAGGATATGCGGTGCATGCGTCGGTGTATGTGGGGCACAAGATCGTCGGGCTGACGAGTGAAGACATTGACGTAATCGTGGCTTACATTGTGCCGCTGGATTTGTGGTACGTGGTGCCAGTGGAGGCGTTCGAGCGAGAAAGAATCTTTGGTTCTATCCGATGGGGAGCAAGAAGGGGGCGCGATTCGAGAAGTTTCGCGAGGCGTGGTGGTTGTTGAAGGGAGAGACTAGCTAGTAGATGGGAACGGGCGTGGCTGAAGAACCTGCGGAAAAAGTAGTCAGGGCGCGAAAAGCTGACCTCGGGCGCTGAAGCGCGGCATCGTCCGCCGCATTCGTCATAATCTAGTGGGGTTGCGGCCCGAATCTCAAGTTACAATGTCCAGCGGCAGGCTACGAAGCTGGAGAGAGAAGATTCCCCATGAGCCATCCCGCGGAGAGCGCGACTGATCTGAAGACATCCATAGCCCCCATGCTCTCAGTTCGAAACGGGGCGAAAGCGGTCGAATTCTATAAGGCGGCGTTCGGAGCAGGCGAGTTGTTCCGCATTGACAGCGAGAGTGGATCGGTGGTCGCTCGGCTGTCCGTGGGGGCAGCGGAATTTTGGGTCGCTGACGAGTCTCCAGAACACTTGAACTTCAGCCCCGAGACTCTCGGCGGTGGTTCGGTGCGGATGGTGATGATTGTGGAAGATCCGGACGCCGCTTTCAAACGGGCCGTCGCCGCAGGAGCCACCGTGGTTGTGCCCGTCGCCGACCAGTATGGTTGGCACCTGGGACGAATCGTCGACCCCTTTGGACACCATTGGGAAATCGGTAAGCCGTTATCAGAGGGAGCTTGAAGAAGATGGCTGCGCGCATGGCGAAGCAGCCGCGAAAGAAAAATAAGGCGGAGGGTGGCTGGCTATCAGCGCGGTCCGTCCTTGTCAGGGTACCTTCTGGAGCGCAAGCGATTGCTATAAACCGCGCCAGCCGCCCGATTTCGGGCTTGCTTTTGCTCAATACAGCCGTCATCATTACCGGCGGCATACAGGAGCCAGCGAATGAAACGTTTCTTTGAAATCTTTGTATTTCCCGGGGTTATGGTCATCGGAGTTGCGCTCTTTCTCGGCGTAGCCTCTTGCCCAGCGTCCGCTCAAGGCCGCATCGAGTCCGTTTTCGACGGACACAGGATTATCTACCCGCAATCCAGCATTCCGCAGCCCGGTCGCCATCATACAAATTATTTCTTTGTCGACTCCGACGTCCCGAACCTCAATGGGCCAAATCCCAGCGATGAGACGCCGGCATCGGTGGCCTGTGTCTACCAGTTGGTGACAGGACCCGCGGGTTGCCCGATCGCGACCAGCAAGAATCTACCGACGGGTGGCATCGGCGCAATTGCTATCGTCGACGCGGGCGACTACCCCACTGCGGCCGCCGATCTGCAAGCCTTCTCGGCTCAGTTCGGCATCGCACCCGCCGACCTCACGGTGAAATGGCCTGGCATAACGAAGCCTCCGGTGTACTCGGATTGGTTGGTTGAGGAAGCATTAGACATCGAGTGGGCTCACGCCATGGCGCCTCAAGCGAAGCTCTTCCTGGTCGAGTCCGTGTTGTGCACGAACTCCCAATGCGCGACCGACCCGACCTGGGCGGCGATCAAACTCGCTGCCAACCTGGTGTTTAAAGCTGGAGGCGGGGTGGTCAGCATGAGTTTTGGCGACGCGGAGGATCCTCGTGAGATTAACTGGGACAAATTCTTCACCAAGCCCGGAGTCATCTACTTCGCAGCTAGCGGAGATTCGGGATTAGGCGTCAGCATCTATCCCGGGTCCTCTCCCAACGTAGTCTCGGTCGGCGGCACACGATTCAATCGTGACCACAATGGCAACTTTCTGAACGAGACGTATTACACCGGCGGGGGCGGAGGCAATCTCAGTCCGTACGAGCCCATCCCCAGCTATCAGAGCGGCGTTTCGGGCATCGTCGGAACTCATCGTGGATATCCTGACGTTGCCTCCGATTACTGCTGCGCTGCCATTTATCTACAGGGGGGATGGTATTCGGTCGGCGGTACAAGCTGGGGCTCACCGACCTTTGCGGGCATCGTGAATGCTGCCGGCAACAGGCGGATATCATCCGTGGACGAGCTCACCTGGATGTACGGCGAGTTGGCTAATCCAACCGAATACAAAGCAGATTTCAACGACATCACGCAGGGAGATTCGCGCTGCCTAGTGGGCTTCGACCAATGCACCGGTATCGGCTCACCGCGTACTTATGCGGGCAAGTGATCCGGGCACGGGATTAGAACTTACTTGTGTACCGTTTGAGCTATTCAGATCGGTGCTCGCCCAAGCAGAGCTTGGAACGGGCACACTTGAGCTTTACTGCACTCCCCCAGGAGGCTGCTCATGGTTCCACTCGAAGCACTTTGGCTGCCGATCATGTTGTCGGCAGTGATCGTCTTCGTCGCAAGTTCGCTCATACACATGCTGTTGAGATACCACCGCAGCGATTATCATCAGCTGCCCAATGAGGACAAGTTCATGGCCTTGTTGCGGCCTGATAACCTCAAGCCTGGTCTCTATGTTTTCCCCTACTGCCTGCCCAAGGACATGAAGTCGCCTGCGGCCCTCGAAAAATATAAACAGGGACCGGTCGGCCACTTGAACATCATTCCTAGTGGACCGCCGGCTCTTCCCAAATTTCTCGGATTGTGGTTTGGTTTCTGCCTGGTGATCGGATTTTTTGTCGCCTACCTCGCTGCCCACACACTTCCGGCTGGAACTCCCTACCTCGCAGTATTTCGCGTCGTGGGTACGGCCGCCTTCCTGGCCTACGGTTTGGCAAACCTTAGCAACGGGATATGGAGAGGTCAGGTCTGGACAGCGACCTTCAAAGATGTGTTCGACGGACTGGTTTATGCGTTGCTGACCGCCGGCACGTTTGGCTGGCTCTGGCCCCACTAGCGCTTGAAGACAAAGCGCAATCTGAGAGTGCTGAAATGGATCGGCACAGTTCCCGCGGTCGCGGTCTGTACTGGATGCGACCAGCAGTTCACCGTTCCAGTGACGGCACTAAAGAGAGTTGCTGACGCTCAACAAAGTCTTCAGCTTCAGTTCACACAGCATGAGTGCAAACCCGATTCGGTGGCTGACAGTGGCTGACCAAATGTATTGCTCCAAATGTGGAACACTCAATACGGATTCCAGTCAGTTTTGCTCTGCTTGTGGGCAAACCTTCAGTGGCGCTCCGTCACCGGCGCCTCTTCCAACCGCGACTGGAACTCCTGGTCCGCCCGCGTTTCCTGAAACTAGCGGAAAGGCAATCGCGAGCCTGGTGTGCGGTTTGCTGTCACTTATCTTCCCTGCTGCAATCGCGGCTATTGTTCTCGGACACATTTCGCGCTCCGAAATTCGGAAGAGCGGCGGACGCTTGCAGGGGGAGGGGATGGCGCTCGTCGGTCTCATCCTGGGGTACCTGGGAATATCGTTGATCCCGATTCTGATTGTTGCGGCGATTGTTATTCCAAATCTTCTTCGCGCCCGGATCGCCGCCAATGAGTCCTCGGCCGTGGGGGCTATTCGCACGCTCAATTCTGCGGAGGCTTCGTACGCCAATACTTATTCCAAGGTGGGCCGCACCTGTAACCTGCGCGATCTGGCCGGTGCGGGTGGGTCACCTACAGCGGCTGGGCTGATCGACGATAGTCTGGCAAGTGGGGAGCTACATGGTTACGTCTTCCACCTCGATGGCTGTGCTGAGAGGGTGTTCTTGGTCACTGCTGTGCCTCGCGTCCGCAATCAAACGGGCGTTCGCACTTTTTGCTCCAACGAAGACGGCGTGGTCCGAGCCAGCATAGGATCTGCCGAAGACTGCGCAGAAGACGGCCAGCCGCTGTAACAGCAGTTATGCATAGTTACCCGTCCTAAACGGCTATCGCCAGCACTGAAGTTTCCGCCTACTTTGCCGATACAAGCAGCGAGGTCCTCCATGAAATTTCAGGCATGTCTGCTGTCGGCATTATTGTTGCTGCTCTTTGGCTGCGGTTCAACTTCGACACCGGGAAACTCTCTACGTGCCTACAGCGCGACCGCATCAGTGGGAGATTTTCTAAGTATTTCGCTTGATCCCGCCGCCCATACACTGGCTTACACAAACATCTCGAACGGAGACACCGGCACCATTCCCTACGTCGTCAACCAGGATGGCACGTATACATTGCAGGATCCGCAAGGAGTGCTGGTGGCAGCGTACGAGGTTCCAAACTTCGGCATGATCGTTCAGGCGGCGAAGGCTGGGCCGAATCATGACATGCCGGCGTTGATTACGGCGGTCGCCAAAGGAGGTAACATCTCGCCGACCACATGGGCCAATCAGAAATTCAACTACATGCAGTTTCGGACTGCGGCGGGTGGGATGGAAATTGGATCGGCAAACATGAACGCCCAAGGCGACGTCTCCATCAGTCACTACTGGCCTTTTGGGGACTCGAGTGGGCAATCGCCATTTGGGGGCGGCACCTTCAGCGCGAGTGACTTCGTGCCCGATCCGTCGGGGGCATTCATGACGATGTCGCAAGGAGGCGGAAACCCCGACTATGTATTTGGAACTCCGGGCGGAGTCTTTGCCGTGGATACCAACAATGGCGCAATCATTGGGCTGAAGAAGGCCGCCAGCAAGACCTTTGATCCAGCGGTCGCGGGGACTTACCGGGCCATCTACTATCAAAAAATCGGCGCGCAGACGGGACAGGGCAACCTTGAAACCGGCGCGCCGAGTCTGGGAAACGCGACAATCGTGATCGGCGCAAATGCTCAGATTACGGTCCAGGAAAGCGGGGGGAATACTCTGGTGCAAGCTACGCTGACACCAGTGGCCGACGTTCCTTATCTGTATGGCACAAACGAGCTGGCCGATCCCTGCTACGGGCTATTCACATTTCGAGTTACTACTTTGAATTCGCAGCGAGACGTGTTTGTGGCCTTCATGGATCATACAATCCTGTTCGCTTCGTTTACAGGAGTACTGCCGGTGAGTCAGAGTAATGCTTACGACTATTTGTATGGCGTGGGATTGAAATAGGGGCCGGGCGGGCTCCAGTTCCGCGGTCGGATCGTGGGACTTCAGCGGCTAAAGCCGGTGTCCTTGCGAGACTTACGGCGCGGCTGAAGCCGCGCCCCTTCAAAGCAGTGTCAAGAGCGCAGGTTGCTGCCTTGGTTGAGCGGCATCCCTTCAACGCAACGTCAAACCAGATATTCGCGCCCGCGTTAAGCGGCGGCCCTTCAACGCAAAGTTAAAACCACAGGTCGCCGCACCACACGTGCCCCCGCCGATCAAACCGCGCGATCCCTTCAAAGGCAGAGTGGACGCAGTTACTTGACGTCTCCGCAAACGGGGCCGAGATATTTGGAAGTGAAGTCCATGTCCATGTGCATAGTGCGGTCGTGGCCGGTCATGACCATGCGCACGGTGCCTTTGACGCTTTCCGGGGTCAGGGCTTCGTACTTAACGGTACCGTCGGAGCTCATTTCTTTTCCGGTGCAATGGATTTTCATTTCGGTCATCGTGCTGGAAGAACTCAACACGGTGCGGGTACATTCGTTGCGGTTTTCTTCGAAGGCCGCGTTCTTCTCAAGTTTCTCTTTGGTTATGCAATCTTTTCGGGTGGTGGTTTTGGGTCCGCCTCCGAAGCTGTCTTTCATGTGGGCTTCCATCTGGGCGCGCTGCTCGGGAGTCATCCTGGCGAGCGCTTCGGGAGGAATCGCGGGCATCGGCGGCATGCCGGTCATGGCGTGAGTCTCGGTGATTTCCCACAGGCCGGTCCTGATATTCGGCGGGACAATCTTGTCAGCCGCCCACACGGAAGAAGAGCACAGCGCCATCAATAGCAAGAAAAATGTGGTACGCATAAGACCTCCGCTGAGAATTTGCGACTGCCGGTTTTCGCACCCGGCGACACCGCCCGACAGAATGGCACAAGAGCGAGGCTCACCGCAAATACAAGCGTTTAGAAGTGCGGTACGCACCTTGGATTCAGCGACACTCATGGTAATAAGCGCCACGGGACTACCCGGCCCGACGCGCTGCTCAGACAAGGCAGGACCACCATCGCTGCGGCAATCGTGTCGTTGAACTCGCTGTCAGTTATCAATTGCCTGAGACGACGATTTTTCCACTTCCTTCTGTTGCGCCTCGCGTAAATGGATATTCGCCGGGCGGGGTATTCAGCAGCACAGAATTCTCAATCGTACCGACGGAACCGCCCGACGCCGGAACGTGAAAATCGTTGTCAGTAAGGGGGTAAATCCCGTTTACAGGTTGTACGGTAATGTGGATGGGAATCGTGGTGTGATTCTCCCAGTCAATGGATTGGCCAGGCACTACGGGAATGTTAACGACCGTCGATGCGTTGGCAATGTAGACTGGGGGCGTCGGATTTTCGGGTAACGGATAGGCTGCCATATTGCGTCTCCTTTAAGATTTAGAGTTCGTGAAGCCCGGAGCTTGGATCACTGGGTTCGGCCCTGTACTAAAACCTGGAAACGTGGATCATTCTTAAGTGAGTCAAAAGTGGGCACTTCGAGCACGGTGGCCACCGAAACCCCTGCGTCAAGCGACTTCTTCAGCCACTCCAAGGCCATAGCACTTTCCCCTAAGTCCTGGTAAACCACCGCCGCGTTGAACAGGAGATCCTTATCGCCTTGGCCCCACTGTAGCGATTGGTCCAGGAATGCTACGGCACGTTTTCGTTCCCCCAGCATAGCGTAGTAATCGGCGATGTCGCCATTCACTCCCGCATCTTTCGGGTTTACTTCAAGCTGCTTGCCGGCAAGCCCAACTGCCTTTTCATACGCCGCCCTTGCGGCAACCTGATCGCCACTGTAGTGGTAAGCGTCTGCCAAACTGCCCCACACTACGTATTGACTCTCGTCGAGCCTCACTCCCGCCTGATAAGTAGCAACTGCATCCGGGAAACGGCGCAAGCGAAGATAGGAAGTGCCCAAATTCGTGTAAGCGTCAGAAGTTGCGCGAATCGCGATTGATTTCTGCAATGGCGTAATGGCCTCTGTGTACTTGGCCTGGTAAGCATAGGCTGCCCCGAGGTTGCTATAACCACGATAACTGTCGGGCGCAACGGCTACGGCGCGGGAAAACATATTGATCGCTTTTTCCACTTGTTGCTGCTGCAAATAGAAAGCACCCATATCCAAGTACCCCCCGGCGTATTGCGGGCGAAGGTGAATAACCTGCTGGTAGGTTCTTTCGGCTTCATCCAGCTTGTTCAACCGCCGTTCAGCGGACGCCAGCCCAGTGTACGCCCGGTCGTTGGTGGAATCCAGTTGGACTGCTTTTTGAAACTGGGCCGCGGCCAGTTCGTACTCCCCTGTGCCATTGGCAACTACGCCGAGACAAATGTGGCCTTCGGCGCCGGCGTTGCCCGAGTCTACTGCATTCGCGCACGCTTCCTTCGCCGATGCGACCGCTCGCTTATCCTTAGTTGAATAGTATTTCCACCAGTAAGCCATGCCGAGTTGTGCCTGGGCAGAGCCGTAGTTTGGGTCCAGTTTTAGTGCCTGATCCAGGAGTGCGATCGCGCTGTTGGCGTTCTCCGGTTTGAAGGGATCGTCCAGATAGCCGCGCGCCTGCAAATAGTAGTTGTAGGCCTCGGGAAGATTGGTACCGTGCGACACTAATTCACGGCGCTCTTCGGGGCGGAGTGAGACCCCCAAGGCGGCGGACGCGGCGTTAGCTACCTCATCTTCAATTTTGAAAGGATCGCTGATGGGGGCGTCGAAGCTCTTCGCTGTTAGGACGTGGCCGGTCTTGGCGTCCAACAAAGTGGAACCAACGCGCACCAGGTCACCGGAGCGCTGGAGATCGATGCGCATGCCCAGATTGACGCCGAACTCCTGGCGCGCTTGTTCAAGTGTGTTTACGTGTTTGCCGCGCATCTCACTGGCTGGGACCACCTGCACCGAGTGGTTCTCGCCGAGTTGAGTTAACTTAGTCGCTAGAGTTGCGACCACACCGTTTGCGAGAGCGGCAAACTGAGGATCTCCTTCAGGGACGTCCAATGGAAGAATCGCGAGGCTTATGTTTTGAGGCAAAGCGGCGCGAGTGGAGTTCACCTGCAAACTTGAGGAGTGGCGCACTCGTCCCCAAAAAACAAACAGGAACACGACCACGAGGGACGCTACTCCGGCGGCGATCAGCGATGTTCTCCAGCTAAAACTCCAGCCCTTGTGGGTACTGCGTGCCGGCTTTGATGGAAGGCCGCCGAATACCGGCTTATCTCCACGCTCTACTGCACGGAGATCGGCCAGCAGATCGTGGGCTGTCGGATAACGGGAGTCAGGATCCTTTTCCAGCAGGTGCTCGACGACTCCCGCCAGCGGAGCGGGCACGCTGCGGTTTATCTCGAGCAATGAAGGTGGTTCCAGGTGCAGCACACGACCAACGGTCCCGGCAAAGCTGTCGGTCAAGAAGGGATGCTGTCCACCCAACATTTCATAGAAGACCAATCCCAAGGAGAAGAGATCGGCGCGTCCGTCGTAGATTTTTTGCTGCAAGACTTCAGGGGCCATATAACCCGGCGTCCCGCTGGTAGAGAGCGTGATGCTTAGGAGACTTTGTGTTGCTTCCGTGGGATCGGAGCCGACGAGGCGGCGGGCGATACCGAAGTCGAGAATTTTCACTCGCTGGCCGGCTAGCATGATGTTCTCGGGCTTGATATCCCCGTGCACGATACGCTGATCGTGGGCCGCAGCCAAACCTTCCGCGCATTGCATCGCGATCGCCAGAAACTCGGCCATGCTGATCGGTGACCACATCCGTTCTCGGAGCGTCTTCCCCTCGATGTACTCCATGACGAGAAGAATCTCTCCCTTCTCCTCGATCACATCGTAGATGGCAGCGATGTTGGGGTGATTGAGAGCAGAAGCACGCTGACCTTCGCGCAACAAGCGTGCGGCTTCGATGGGATCACCGTGCACACGCGGGGACATCCGCTTGATGGCGACGGTGCGGCGCAGCTTGGTGTCTTCGGCGCGGTATACCTCGCCCATGCCGCCGGCGCCGAGACGGGCCAGAATGTTGAAGCGACCGACCGTGGTGCCCGTCAAGTCCTGTGGCGCAGCAGGAGGAGTCCGGACAGCATCGTTCATGTCAGACATGGAGAGGCTGAGTCACCTCGTGGCGGTTCCCTGAATCGCACCATCGTACTAATAACAAGCGAGCGAAACAATAATGGAGATGGGGCACGAACGGGGGGAGTGAGTGGCACGGCAGGGGCATGCCGAGTTTTTATACACCTCCAGCGGTGCGGCGCGGTGCTGCTTTTCCGGATCCGTAGGCTTTACGGATCCGGACCAAGCTGCGCGAAACAGCCTTTGACAACAAGTTGTCCCCAAGTCAAGGGCTCTGCTCGCTCCAGTTGCTAGGCCTGAATGTCGGCCAGCACCTGGTCGCGTTGCTCGGTGATGGCAGTGCGGTCCTGCTGAATGGCGTCCAGGTTTCCCGCCTTGACGTCGGCGGTGAGTTGCTGACGCAGTTCTCGGAGCCCCTGCACGTCGTCGTGCACGGTCGAAAGGCTGTCGCGGTTGGCACCGAGTTGGACATTGAGGTCATTGATTGCCGTCTGAGCGGCTGTGATCGCGTCCCGGTCGCCCGATTGGCGCGCTGCTTTGAGAGTCTCCTTTGCCGACTTGAGCTGCGTAATCAGGTCTGCATGCACAGCGTCCAGGGTCTGTCGATAGTCGCGGACCCGCGTCGCCAGCTGATCCACGTGTGGAGGTTCACCCAGAGGTGACGGTCCGGTAGCGGGAGGCTTCCGCAGAGGCGGCAGTGTTCCCCCGATGCTTTGCAATAGGTTTCCAAACGACGTCTGCTTCGGAATGGGCCGAACGTCAACTAACGACCCTGTAGTCGACTCGATGGGTCGCTTTTGCGTGCTGGGTGGGCGCAAGACAGGCTGGTCGTTCAACACCCTTAGTCCGTTGTAAGCTTGGTTGACTTGCATTGCTGGTTCTCCTTTACTCCGAGTATTCCTGACTGGTCGGCTTCGCGAATACCATTGCAAGTCGTGTGCCATGGTCTGCGAGATGCGGGTCTGCGAAAGTGCATGTTTCTGAAAGCTTGCGATGGCCGAGCACAAACATAGGGTTACGCGACGGTTCCGTTTCCACGACGTCCTGGTCGAAATACTTTTGTGACAGTGGAACCGGCGGGTGGGGCGAATCGTTCGGGCTACCTGGCAAATGTTGCCCAGTCCGAACGCGGCAAAGGTTGCCTGTTTTGTGGCGCTGGAACTAGGCTCGATCGTCGCCGCGGATATTGGAGTCTGCGATGCTCGTATTTTTCAAGGTACCTCTGTGATCTTCCTCAGCTAATAAGGCTGCCATTGTGGTCCACTGGTTGCAGATCTATGAAGTTGCCGGAGCCATCCAGCGATGCGCTCGCTCTCGTTCACAAGTTGTCCGTGACCTACGAACCGGACAGTGGGCCGCCGGTTCGTGCCTTGGACGAGGCGAGTCTGGAAATTCAGCCTGGTGAGCTGGTCGGCATTCTTGGAGAATCCGGTTCGGGCAAGAGCACCCTCGGCGCGGCTTTGATACGACTGTTGCCTTCCGATGCGCGATATGACAGCGGATCGGTTCGGTTTCGGGGCAGCGACCTCCTCGCGCTATCGGAGCCCGAGTTGCGCCAGATCCGAGGAGCGGAGGTGGCTTTGATTCCGCAGGATCCGGCACTTGCTCTGAATCCTGTAATCAAGGTCGGCGATCAGATTGCGGAGGTGCTTCACGCGCACGTCCGCATGACGCGGCGGGATGGCAGATTGAGTGTGGAAGCGCTACTCGCGGAGGTTGGCTTCGATCAGCCGCGCCAGATTTACCACGCGTATCCGCATCAGCTGAGCGGAGGACAGCGGCAACGCGTCGTCATTGCACAGGCCATGGCGTGTCGTCCCGCGCTGGTGATCGCCGATGAACCGACCAGCAAACTTGACGCCTCGTTGCAGGCGGAAATTCTATCCCTGATGCGGAAGATCGGTCAGCGTCATCAAACCGCCTTCGTGCTGATCAGCCACGATCCTACCGTGCTAGCCGGGTTCGTGGATCGCATCGCTGTGATGTATGCGGGCCGTGTTGTTGAGGAGGGACGTACCGAAGACATTTTGCGTCGGCCGCTACATCCTTATACGCAAGCTCTGGTGCGGCTCATCGGGCGCTACTTCCCTGTGGCAGGCACTCGGACGCGATTCGCCGCAATCGAAGGCGAGCCTCCGGAATCAACGCATCGCGGCGTTGGTTGTCCCTTCGCGCCACGGTGTGCGGAAAAAATGCAAGTGTGTACCGAGCGTGATCTCCAGGAAACCAGACCCCAACCTTCACACCGAGTGAGTTGCTTCAAATATGGCAACTGACACGAGTGACGGGAAGGCGGTCGCCCAGCCTGTGCTGCGCGTCAGCGGCCTGAGCAAGACTTATCGACGTAAAGGTGCGGGGTGGCAGCGAAGCGAGGTCATCGTGGCCGCGCAGGACGTTGCGATTGAGATTTTTGCCGGGCAAACCCTGGCGCTCGTGGGGAGGTCGGGATCGGGTAAGTCCACGGTGGCGCGTTGCGTGACGCGGCTCGAAAAGCCGAACTCCGGCCAGATTTGGCTCGAAGGGACAGACATAGCGCAGCTTGACTCGCGCGAACTGCGATCACTTCGACCTAAGCTCCAGATGGTGTTTCAGGATGCGGCTACCTCGATGAATCCGCGCTTCACGGCTGCGGAGGTTATTGAGGAGCCGCTACTGATTCAGAAACAAGCTGACAAATCTGCACGGCGAGCAAGAGCCAAAAAATTGATGCAAGAAGTTGGATTATCGCCGCAGTGGGCGGATCGATCCGCCATGGAGTTCAGCGGTGGTCAGAAGCAAAGGCTGGCGATCGCGCGAGCACTCGTGTTGGAGCCGAAATTGCTGGTGCTGGATGAAGCGCTCTCGGGGCTGGATCTCTCGACCGAGGCGCAGATTGCCAACCTGCTGCTCGATCTTCAGGCATCGCACTCACTCACCTATCTTTTGATCTCGCACGATCTGGCGCTCGTTGCGCGGCTCGCGGAGACGATCGCGGTGATGGCGAAGGGCAAGATCGTCGAACAAGGACCGGCAGCGCAGGTCATCGCGAATGCCAGTCATTCGGAAACGAGTGCGCTTGTCGCATCTGCGCGAGCGGCTCAGGCGAATCTTGCCGCGCTGGGGGTGGCACTGTGAAGTATCCGGTGCGGCGCGCGATTCGTGCGGTGTTGTTGTTGTTCGGAGTGTCGGTGCTCTGTTTCCTGTTCACGGAGATGGCGCCAGGAAGCTTTTTCGACGAAATGCGGCTGAACCCGCAGATTTCTCCTGAGACAATTTCTGCGCTACGCGCCCGCTACGGATTGGACCAACCTCTTCTGGTGAGGTACGGCCGTTGGCTGATGGCAGTTGCTCATGGCGATCTCGGATTCTCCATCGCGTACAACGCTCCGGTCGCGCCGCTGCTCTGGAGCCGGGCGTTGAACACTCTGCTGCTGGCGGCGACTGCCATGCTGCTGACCTGGGTCATTGGCATTCCGCTGGGCGTCTGGAGCGCCGCGTATCGCGGGCGGTGGTTCGATAGGGCCGTTGAGACCTGTAACTCGCTACTCATTTCGATTCCCGAAATCGTGATCGCGCTCGGACTACTGGCTCTGGCGGTGCGCTCGCGGGCTGTCCCGGTAGGAGGAATAATGTCGCTTGGTCACGAGGAACTCTCTACTTTGGGGAAGGTTCAGGATTTCCTGCGCCATTTAATGCTGCCGACCGCGATTTTAGTGCTCGCCGGCGTTGCCATCGTCGTCCGGCATGTGCGCTCGAGCATCGTGGAGGTGCTCGATACGCCCTTTGTGCGGGCTGGACGCGGCCTTGGGATCGGGCAAGCGCGATTGCTTTTTCGGCATGTTCTGCCGGTCGCCGCAAGTCCGGCGATTTCGCTGTTTGGCTTTTCGATCGCTTCCCTGCTTAGCGGTTCCCTGCTGGTGGAGGTTGCTACCGGATGGCCGGGGCTTGGACCGTTGTTGCTTGAGGCCACGCTCGCCCGCGATCTCTACCTTGTGATCGGAGGAATTGTTTTCTCTGCGCTCTTCCTGGTGGTGGGCAACTTCATCGCCGATCTGCTCCTGCTGGCATCTGATCCGCGCATTCGCACAGGCGGCGTTGATGCGGAATAAAGGGCGAATCCGCTTTCTTGTTCTTTTCATGGCGGGACTGCACGCAGTCGTATTGTTCGCGGGTTTCTTCGCGCCCTACGACGCGAAAGACCAGGATCGCGATCTGCCTTACGCTCCGCCGACGAGGCTGCACTTCAAGGGCGCGTCCGGTTTGCACCTGCGTCCGTTTGCGTATGCGGCTACGGCCGATGCTGACGGCTATCGCGAGGACCGCACGCAGGAGTATTCACTTCGCTTCTTCGTGAAAGGTAGTTCGTATTCGGTCCTCGGAATCTTCCAGTCGGACCGCCACCTGTTCGGGGTCGATAGCCCCGCCCGAATCATGTTGCTGGGCGCGGATGCTTTCGGGCGCGACGAATTTTCGCGTCTGCTGTTTGGAGGCCAGATATCGCTGGCAGCGGGATTGCTGGCCACCTTGGTCACCCTGGCCACTGCGGCCGTGATCGGAACCATTTCAGGGTTCTATGGCGGGTGGATCGATGAGTCCCTCATGGGCGTTTCGGAATTGTTTCTCTCGTTGCCCTGGCTCTACTTCCTAATGGGGGTGCGGGCATTCCTGCCGCTTCACGTCAGCCCGGTAGGGACGTTTCTGCTTCTGATCGGAGTCATTGGATTGATCGGCTGGGCACGTCCTGCGCGGCTGGTGAGAGGCGCAGTACTGAGCGCGCGAACCAGAAATTATGTCTCTGCCGCCCGTGGATTCGGCGGCTCGGACCTGCATATATTGACGAGGCACATTCTCCCGGAGACTTTTGGCGTGCTTCTTACCCAGGCTGCTTTGCTCATTCCTCTATATGTGGCCGCGGAAGCTACGCTCTCGTTCTTCGGTTTGGGGGTCAGTGAGCCGGTCCCCAGTTGGGGGAATATGCTGGCAGCGCTGCAGCACTACAGCGTTCTGGTGTCCTATGGCTGGCTTTTGGCTCCGGCGGCGGCGCTGGTCGTTACGTCCGTAATCTACGGCATGCTGGCGGATGCCCTTCAACCACGCGGTTCCTAAGTAAAATCTATTCAATCTACCAAGGTCTGTGGGGTGGGGGGATCATGAAGGCCATAGCTCGCCTAGCCCTGGTAGTGTGTCTTTGCGCGGTCGTGTCGCAGGCCAGCGCTCCTACTCCCCAACCTGTCAACCAAGGGGAAGAACTCGCGCGCGTCGAAGGTTTGATGGGCCGCTACGGCGGACACATCGTCATTGGCCAGCGGTCTGAACCGAAGACGCTGAATCCGGTGACGGCCACTGACGCGGTCTCGCGCGAAGTATTCGAACGCCTGCATGCCGACCTGATCGCAATCAACCGGGCTACTCAGAAGACGGAGCCGGCCTTGGCGAAGTCGTGGAAAATGTCGCCGGACGGCCGCACCTTTACGCTCAAGTTACGTAAAGGGATTCGATTTTCGGATGGCCATCCGTTTGATGCCGACGACGTGGTTTTTTCTTTCACCTTGTATCTGGACGAGGCTGTCGGCGCCCCGCAGCGCGATCTGCTGCTGATTGACGGCAAACCGCTCACGATCACCAAGGTGGATCAATACACCGTTCGCTTCTCACTGCCGCGTCCGTATGCGGCGGCCGAAAGGCTCTTTGACAGCTTCGCGATTTTGCCTCGCCACATCCTCGAAAAGCCCTATCGCGAGGGCAAGTTTGTGCAGACTTGGCCGCTGAATACTCCGCCTACGGAAGTTGTGGGATTGGGTCCGTTTCGAGTGAAGCAATACTGGCCGGGGCAGCGGATTCTACTCGAACGCAATCCGTACTACTGGAAAGCCGATCGCGAGAACCACCGTCTGCCGTATCTTGACGAACTCGTTTTCCTCTTTGTGGGTAGTGAGGACGCGCAGGTGATGCGGTTTGAAGCGGGTGAAACGGACCTCATCAACCGGCTGAGTTCGGAGAACTATGCTCTGCTGTCGAAAGAGCAGTCCGCGAGACGATCTCAACTTGCCGACCTCGGGCCCAGTCTGGAATACAACTTTCTTGTCTTCAACCTGAACGATTTGTCGGGGAAGAAACTCGACGGCATCAGTCGTAAGCAAGCATGGTTCCAGGATCTGAAATTTCGCCAGGCGGTATCAGCCGCGGTGGATCGCGACTCGATCGTAAAGCTTGTCTATGGAACGCGCGGCACAGCGTTATGGGGGAACGTCGGACCGGGAAACAAGATGTGGGTCAATCAGTCGATTCCGCATCCCCAGCGCTCGCTCGAAGGCGCGCGTCAACTGCTCAAGTCTGCGGGCTTCACATGGGACGCATCCGGCCAGCTTTTGGATCACACCGGGCAGCCGGTTGAGTTCTCGATCGCGACCAGTTCGTCCAACGCGCAGCGCATGAAGATGGCGACGCTGCTACAAGACGACCTCTCTCACCTGGGAATGCAAGTGCACGTCGTTCCTCTGGATTTTCGCGCCATGATCGATCGCGTCTTCCAAAGCTTCGACTATGAGGCGGCGATCATGGGACTGGGCGGGGGTGATGCCGATCCTAATCCTGAGATGAATGTATGGCTGTCGAGTGGCGGCACGCATCTCTGGCGCATGAATGAAACCCAGCCCGCAACGGCGTGGGAGCGCGAGATCGACCAACTCATGAACGAGCAGATGATCACGCTGGACTATCACAAGCGCAAGAAACTGTACGACCGGGTGCAGCAGATCATCTCGGAACAGCTGCCGTTTATTTTCCTGGCGACGCCCAACATCCTAACGGGTGCGAAAGGCGAGATTGGCAATTTCCAGCCCGCGTTGCTGGACCATTACACGCTCTGGAATGCCGACCAACTCTATCTTCGTAACGCCGAGAGTGCAGGCGTCCGGTGAAAACGGCGGCGAAGGCGGCACTCGAACCGAGGAAGCCTTCGTCCGACGAACACCTGGTCGCGCGCTGCCTCAAGGGTGACGAGCAAGCCTGGGCAGACCTGATCGACAAGTACAAAAACCTTATTTACTCGATCCCGATCAAGCTCGGTATGTACGACGATGCTGCTGATATTTTTCAATCGGTGTGCGTCGACCTGCTGTCGGATCTTTCTAAGCTGCGGGAGCCTAAGGCGCTGCCCAAGTGGCTGATGCAGGTCTGCTATCACAAGTGTCTCGAGCATCGGACCAGGGCGAAAAAACAGATTCAGCTCGAGGATGAAGACGCGGAGAACCTGCCCGCCGCCCCGTGCGCTTCAACGCTCCCGGAAGAGATGCTGGCCCAGCTTCAGCGGGAACAGATGGTTCGCGACGTTGTGTCGGGCTTGTCGCAGCGCTGCGCACGAATGGTTCGCATGCTGTTCTTCGAAACGCCGCCTCGCCCGTACCAGGACGTCGCCAAAGAACTCGGCATCGCGACCGGATCGATCGGGTTCATTCGCGGGCGGTGTCTCAGCCGGCTCAAGCAACAACTAGAAAAGATGGGGTTCCAGTGAGCGTCAAAGCTGTTCAGCAAACTGAAGTCGACGCTACGGTTGAGCGACTGCTGGCGTTGGAGGATTCTGCCCGCCGTGAGTTCATTCGCCACGACGCCGCGCGAGACTGGGTTGCTTTTGCGACAACCCTTACAGAACGAGTGCGCGAGGAAGTCCGTGTGGATACAGCCCGCGCGCAGCAACTTGCCGACCTCGCCGTTACTGTCGCCGAGGCAGTGGGCAACCAACTGGCGCTGGCGAAGAGTCTGCGTGCACGCGCGAATGCGCTCTACGTCCTCGACCAGCATGCGGCGGCTATCGAAATGCATCAGAAGGCGGCCGCGCTTTTCGAAGCCGAGGGCGACGAAGAAGAGCTGGCACGCACGCTTAGTGGGTCCATTCAGCCTCTGCTTCTGCTCGGACACTACGATCAAGCGCTAGCGGCGGGTGATCGGGCTCGTGCGCTCTTTGCTAAACAAGGCAACACGCTACGGCTGGCGCGGCTCGACATCAATATTGGAAACATCTATCACCGCCAGGATCGGTTCGCAGACGCTCTCGTCTGCTACGAGCGGGCCTATGACGTGTTAGCCGAACACGACGATGCCGAAGGCATGGCCGCCGTGATGAGCAACATGCCTCTCTGCTACATGAACCTCAATGAGTTTCCGCGGGCGCTGGAAATGTACAGAAAAGCGCGCCAGCACTGCGAACAGAAGGGGATGCCCATTCTGGTCGCCTATGCGGACTACAACATCGCGTATCTGTATTTTCTTCGCGGCGAATACGGCCGCGCGATCCAAATGCTGCGCGAGGCCGCCCAGAGCGGCAAGAAGGCCAACGACGCGTATCAGATTGCGCTCTGCAGTCTTGACTTGTCGGAAATCTATATCGAGGTCAACCTTATTCCGGAGGCCTCTCAACTTGCCCACGAAGCCAACGAGCATTTTCAGCGGCTGGGGTTTGGGTACGAAGCTGCGAAAGCATTGGTCTTTGCTGCCATCGCGGCGAGCCGCCAGGGGCAGGCGTTTGAAGGGATCAAGCTTTTCTCTACCGCCAAGGAACTGTTCATTCGCGATAAGAACCACGTCTGGCCGTCGCTGATCGATTTATATGAGGCGCTGGTCTTGTTCAACGAAGGCCGCTTGTTCGAGGCGCGTCGCCAGTCTATTGCTGCTCGCGATTTCTTCAGCACTACTACAATGCGGAGCAAGGCCGTGCTGGCGGAACTACTGCTGGCAAGAATCGCCCTGCGCATGAACGATGCCGCCACCGCTCGCGGACATTGCCAGTTGGCACTCCAACAAGTCGGCACCATGGAGTCGCCGATTCTGGTTTACCAGGCTGAGTTTCTGATGGGCGAAGTGGAAAGGGCCTCCGGCAAGACCGACATCGCTTACGAGTGCTACCGGCGGGCCCGCGCGGCACTTGAGACTCTGCGTGGCAATCTGCGTGGAGAAGAACTGAAGATCGCGTTTTTCCAGAACAAGCTTGAGGTCTACGAGAATCTGGTCGAGCTTTGTCTGACCAGTCCGCAAAAACTGGAAGAAGCCTTCGAATATATCGAACTAGCGAAATCGCGCAGTCTGATGGATCGACTCATGCAACCGGTGCACGTGCCTACTGAGTCCGATGCCGGGCAGAGCGATCTGGTGCGTTCCATCCGCAACCTGCGCGAAGAGTTGAACTGGTATTACAACCTGATCGAGCGGGAACAACTGAAGCCCGAAGATCGTTCTCCCGAGCGCATCCAGAAATTGGAACAAGAAGCGCGGTCGCACGAAGATGACCTTATGCACGCACTGCGCGAAGCGACTCTTGACGAGGCCAGCCAGGCTGGCTTGCAAATGCCCAGTGCTGTTTCGCTGGAAAAGATCCGATCGGCTCTGCCCGCGGACACAGCCGTGGTTGAGTACTTTCGCATTCAGGACCGCACCGTCGCCTGTGTTCTCACCCGCGACAAGTTGCAAATTCGCCCGGTCACGGTGGAATCACGAGTCAAGAAGACTCTACAGTTATTCCAATTCCAGCTCGCGAAATTCCGGCTCGATCCACAATATGTGTCTGCATTCGAAGAGCCGATGCTCAAGTCCACACAGGGCCATCTGGCGAGCCTTTACCAGGAATTGATCGCTCCCATCGCCGACCTGATCGACGCCCAGCACCTCGTCTTCGCTCCGCACGGGTTGTTGCACCATATCCCGTTCCACGCTCTCTTTGACGGAGAGTCTTATCTGATCGACAAATACTCGGTCTCCTACGCTCCCAGCGCCAGCGTTTACGCACTGTGCCGCGAGAAATCAGCGAACGTTTCGGGAGGGTCATTGATTCTGGGAATCGCCGACGCGCAGGCCCCGCTAATTCTGGAAGAAGTGAAAGCCTTGCGCGGGATTCTGCCGAACGCGAAGCTGTTTGTGGGCGAGGCGGCAACCGAAGCTGTCCTGAAATCGCACGGGCCGACCAGCCGGATCGTGCACATCGCAACCCACGGCTACTTTCGCCAGGACAACCCGATGTTCTCTTCCATACGCCTGGGGGATTCCTACTTGAGTCTTTACGATTTGTATCATTGCAAGCTTCCCGCTGAACTGGTGGTGTTGAGCGGGTGCGCGACCGGCCGCAACGCCGTAACGCCAGGGGACGAACTCATGGGACTGGTCCGCGGACTGCTGCAAGCCGGAGCGCAGTCGCTGTTGCTCAGCCTGTGGGACGTTCACGATGCGAGCACACGGGACTTCATGATCGTCTTTTACTCGCGGCTGGCACAGGGCATGCCAAAGCCTCTGGCCGTGCAGGCTGCCATGGCCGAGATACGTCAGGCGCACCCACACCCCTATTACTGGGCTCCTTTTTCATTGATAGGAAAGGGGTAAGCGTAATTAGAAATTATTGTTACTGGCCTATATTTTTCGACCCCCTGTTTTCCCTTATTGTTCAGAACCATTAACTCTCCTAATCGAGGTTAGACGTGAATCATTTTTCGGAGCAAATCTGGGCCGATTTTGTACGCGGCATCGAACCATCGAAGCCAAGCCGAGAGATCAGCCTTCACACTACCAGCGGCTGCCCGGACTGCACGGGCGCGGTGGGACTGTGGAGGAAGGTGCACTCGATTGGGGTCAATGAGTCGAGCCTCACGCCTCCCGATGATGTCGTCCGGCTGGCCAAACTGGAGTTTGCAGCTCGCCAATCGCCGCGGCCGAGTCCGTGGACAATGGCGAGGCTCATGTTTGACAGTTTCGGTCAGCCCCTGACTGCCGGTGTTCGTTCCGGCGTCTCCGATTCCCGGCAGTTGATGTTCGACGCGGAGGGGACCATGGTGGACCTGGTTCTCGATCACCAGCCGCAATCGGGAACGATCTCCCTGGTCGGGCAGGTCGTGGACAAAAGTGGAGCGAGAATTGCGCCGCGCCAGGTCGCCGTTATTGTATGGACGGAAACCGGTCAACCTTTGGCGGAGACTTCGGCTAATGAGTTCGGTGAATTTCAGATGGAAGTCGCGCTGCAAGCACGGCTGCGACTATCTGTCGAGATCGTCGGTTACAAACCAGTTCGCATTCCCCCAATCAATCTGAGTCCTGACGTAACTCGCTCGGTTACTTAAGAGAGCGGGAATGTATTACTGTCAGGCGATTACGCGCTGATTACACGTGTAATTAGCGGAAAGCGGCGCTGGGACATAGACTCTTTATACCAGCGTCATGGTGACCCGCCGGGGGGCGGGACAAAAACATATGAAATACAGCCAGAAACCAGGTTTGAAACGATATTTCGTGATGTTGGCAGTACTGCTGCTCAGCTTGCTGGCCGCGCCGGCAGCACAGGCGCAAACCCGCCTGGTTGTGCGCGACTCGCTGGGACTTCCAGGAGTCAATCTGGTTTGCGCACTGCTGGGATGCCAGGTCACACAAAGTGTGGGCGATCCTCAAGGGCAGCTTTTTGTGCTGACTTTTCCCGCGATTTTGGACCCTATCACTGCCCTGCTGCGACTACAGATTGGGCTTCCGGGAATCGTAAGCGTTGAAATCGACCAGCCGGTCAACACTCAGTGCTCCAATGCAGGTCCGCCTCCCAGTTACCTGACGGACCAGGCGCCAGTCCCCTACTACGGCACGACGGTGTGGCATGGCTACATTGCGCAGCCGGCCACCGATCTCATTCGCAACGATGCCGCGCACTCCGCTTTCAGCGTGGGTGGTGCGGGAGTTACGGTGGCGGTGATTGATACGGGCGTCGATCCGACGCACCCGGTGTTGCGGAGCGTGCTGCTTCCCGGATACGACTTTACCCGAAATCAGAGTGGCGGCTCGGAACGCAACGACGTGACTGGAACTGCTCCGGATTCGGGGTCGGCGACCGCTGCCGTTGTGAACCAGCGAACGGTTGCGGTGCTCGACCAGCGAACGGTCGCCGTGCTGGATAATCAGAAATATTCCGCATTCGGGCATGGAACCATGACCGCGGGCCTCGTGCACCTGGTCGCTCCGCAGGCGAAGATCCTGCCGCTGAAAGCATTCCACGCCGACGGCTCGGCTTATAGCTCGGACATTCTGCGTGCCATCTACTTCGCCGTGAGAAATGGCGCGAACGTCATGAACATGAGCTTCAACTACACGGCTAATTCTCCGGAACTCGCCAAGGCGATTCGCTACGCGAACAGTAAGGGCGTGATTTCCGTCGCCTCGGCCGGAAACGATGGTCAGCGGGCAGTCACGTATCCCGGCGGCTTCCCGGGAGTGATCGATGTGGCATCTACCG
>Ga0137410_10000706_pt1 | contig 23143 bp, 14 predicted proteins | sample CZODoug1_16funga_FD_108878 | JGI IMG/M metagenome (GOLD analysis project Ga0137410, IMG submission 108878) | Vadose zone soil fungal communities from Angelo Coast Range Reserve, California, USA - CZODoug1_16fungal (Illumina Assembly) | ecosystem: Environmental > Terrestrial > Soil > Vadose zone... | reverse complement strand
ATTTTAATTTTAATTTAAATTATATAAAAATCAGTCTAAATATATTCATTTTTAATAGTTTTTATTCTTTTTTCAATTAAAGAGTTATAATTTTTTATTATTATTTCTATATTAGTATTAGGATTATTATTATAAATTATATAAAACAGTTGAAGACATTCTTGTTGTCTATATTTTGCAAGATCAATTATTTCAAATTTAATATTAATACTTGCTTCTATTTTATCTAACAATTTAAAAAGTTTCTTTTTTCTTGAATTACTTACACTTACACTAACATTTACACCTTTAAATTTATTAAATTTATTTAATTCTAAAAATCCCAAAATGTTTAAAGATACTTGAATTAATTTTTTACTTTGATTTATGTTATTATTATTATATTTTTCTTTAACTAAATTAAGCTCATTGCTAATAAAATTACATAATATAAAATTTTCATCTAATTTCGTATTTATAAATTTTTTTCTATCAGTTATCCGATCAGCATTATTTAAAGATCTTTTAATATTCAAATTATTCACAATATATCCACTTACATGATCAAAATGTAACACATTAAAAATATTTTTACCAGTTTTATTTTTTGTTAACAAGTAAGCGAATGTTGATATTAAATCTTTATTTTTAGATCTTAAAAATACAGCTAATTTATTTTTTATATGATTATTATTAATTTCAATATAATTATCAAAATCTTGATAGATATGTTTATAAAAGAAAACAAGAGGAAATTTATTTAATATATTATCTTCAAAGAACTTTGTAATATTATTAATTTCTTTAATCTTTATATGTATTGATTGTTTATTATTATTATTATTATTATTATTTTTATTATAATTATTAATTTCTAGTTTAGCTTTGGATTTAATTTTCAATTTTTTAAATTTTAATATATTATGAACTGTTAGTATTTTCCCTTTTTTATCTAAATCTATTATACTATTTAATTTTAACTTATTTTTAATAATTTTTATTAAATAGACTTTATTATCTAAATTATTGTTTTCTTCATTATAATTAATTGTTAAGCTTATACAGTTATCTATGTTATCATTAAAGCTATTATTTTTAATTTTAATTAATAAATTTTTGTTTATATCCACTAATTTTTTATTAATTATAAATATACCATCGTTATTAATAGTAATAGTTCTAATTAAATCATTAGTTATTTTGGAAATATCTATATCTATATCTATATCTATATTTAATTTATTATTCTTAATACAATCATCTTCTATTAATAATAATCTATTTGTAAAATTTAAATTTAACAGATCTGAATGATAGTTATCAAGAAATAATTCTAAAGGATGAGAACCTATTCCTATAAATCCGGATTCTATTTTCTTACTCCAATTAACCTTATATTTAATATCTTCTTCAATTAAATTATCAGCATTTAAATTTAATTCAATAAAAGTTAACATATAATTTAAATAAGGCCCTCTAACTTTAGGATTTAGTTTTAGAATTGAAACTTCAACTTTGTAAGCGTTGTTAACATCTTCATGTCTTAAAACAATATGTTTATTATCTTCAAATAAAACTTGAAATATTCTTAAATCTAAGTTTGTTAATATATATTTTCTACTTTCTAATTTTTTTTTTAACATTAAAGATTTTTTATTTAATAGTTTTTTATAAGATTCATATTTAGTATTTATATTATCTATTACATTAGCTGAATTTTTATTTGATTGTTGCAATTGTAGACCATTATTTTCATTATTTTCATTATTTACATTATTTACATTATTTACATTATTTACATTTTGTACATTATTTAAAATAAGAGGACTATTATTTTGCACAATAACCGAAGAGTTTTTTGAAAAAGATCTACTTAAATTTCTGAAGTTTGAGTATTTATATGAATTAGATAAATTATTCTTAATAAATCGATTAATTAAAAGTCCTTGAAAATTTGTAGATATTAAGCCCGATACTGGATTATTTCTAATAACAGAATTTTGTAATTTTAATCTTAATAAATTATTAGTTGATTTTTTAGGTTGATTTATTAAAGTATTAGCTTCTTTTTTATAAATATTTATATTTAAATTTAAATTTAAAATACAAGTATTCATTATATTTGGATCTAAAAACTTTAATTGATTTGTTATTGGATATGTATTTATAAGAATTTGTATATTTATATAGAGATATAGATATATTTTTTTAAGTATTAGAATTAGCATAAGCATTAACATTTTTAAAGTAAATTTATTTTTATAATAATTTAATTGAAATAGATTATAAATTTTAACATTAATAACATTTATAACTTCTTGGAACTTATTATACATGTTAATTAAATAATTAATAGAAGTAGAAGTAGAAGTATCACTTGACATAAATAACATAAAATTAAATATTAATATAAATATAAATAAAAATAACAGAATTAAAATAATAATAAAATATGATAAACTAATATCAGGAGTTTTTTGTAATAAAAATAAACATAAAAATAAAATAACAGGTAAAAGATAAATTCTATTATCATTACCATTACCATTACTATTATCATTACCATTACCATTACCATTAAGACAAGCATTAAAGAATATAAATAAATTATTAAAGAATTCTTTATTATATTTACTTTTTAAATTATTACTATTATTACTATTATTACTATTATTACTATTATTACTATTATTACTATTATTACTCTTATTACTATATCTTAATATTAGTCTTATATTTCTATTATTATAAATGAATTTAATTATTGTTATTATCAGATAAGAAATTAATAGAATAAAATTGCTAATATATGAGAACTTATACTTATAAACAGTTAATAATATTTTAGTTATTTGTTTAAGGTTAATTGTTAATAAAGTTAATAAAGTTAATAAACCTAATAAAGTTAATAAAGTTAATAAAGTTAATAAACTTAATAAAGTTAATAAATGTCATAAAGATAATAAGAACAATATTAATAATAAACAAAATAATAAAAATAAACAGAATAAACAGAATAAAGACAATAAAGATAAGATGAAAGAAAAATTAAAATTAAAATTAAAATTAAAATTAAAATTAAAATTAAATTTAAGTTGTTGTAATTGTAATGTTTGTAATTGTAATTGTTTAATTAATGATCTTCCTAAACTTATAAACTTATTTATTAAAGTTTTTATATGTATTAAAGTTTTTATATTTATATATATATATATAAAATTTTTTATATGGATAGGGGTTAAATTGTTGTTATTTTCATTTTTGTTGTTGTTGTTGTTGTTGTTGTTATAGTTTAAATTTAAGTTGTTTGTATTTGTAATGGAAGAAGATTTAAGACTAATTACTTCATTTCCAATTTCAAAAATAAATCCGATTGTTAATATTATAAAAAATATAATAGCTACAACAAAACCGAATGTACTTATAGCATATAATGATACACTAATAGGTAATAATAGAACTAGTTCAATATCAAAGACTAAAAAGAGCATAGCTACTAATCAATAATGGATTTGAAAAGATTCTCTTGTTTGTCCAGGGATTACAGGCATACCAGCTTCATAAGCAGACAGTTTTTCTTCATAAGCTTTATGTGGTGCTAATAAAGTATTTAAACCTAATAATATTAAGGCTAAAATAGGTACAAAAATAATTAATACTAATAAAGTAATATTCATTAACTATAAAACATTGATAAAGATAGTAACTGTGTACTGTTAAGTAATATAGTTGGTTTAAGAATAAACAATACAATTGATAAAGTAATAGTAGAAATTAAAAAACTATGGAAATTTGTTAAAATTGATTCACTATTGAATACACTAAGTAATTTAGTTTTTGTCATACTTTGACTGCTAATAATAGGACTATTACTATTACTATTACTATTACTATTACTATTACTATTAATTAATAATCCTGTTGCACTTGTATCACTACTATTTACTAATAAGACAACTACTCTTAAATAATAAGATGCACTTATTACACTTGTTAAAATAGCGGCAAAAGCCATAAATACGTAACCATTTTGTATAGCTGATAATAAAACAAATTGTTTAGAAAAGAAACCTAATAATGGTGGAATACCAGCCATAGAGAAAAAACAAATCACTAAACTTAGACTAAGTATCATATTAGATACAAATAATCCTTTAAAGTTTGTTAAATATTTTATATCAAAATCAAAAAAGTAAATATTTTTAGAATTAGAATACAATTTTATACCTGCTTTATTTAAAATGAAACCTAAAGCTAATATTATTAAAAAGACATTTAAATTTGTTATAGAATATTGAATTATATAAAATATAAATGCTTCTATAGATTGTTCAGTATTAATTGCTAATGCTAATAAAATAAATCCTATATGAGAAATTGTACTATAAGCTAATAGTCGTTTAATTCTTGTTTGAGCTAAACCTACTATTGTACCAATTATTAAAGAAAATAATGAAGTAATTAATAATAAAATTTTTAACAGATAACTTGTATTATAACCAATTTCAATAAGATGAGAGCTTGGATTTATGTGCGTTAAGGTTAATAGACTTTCATAAACATTTAAATCTGTTATTGAATTTATAGATAATCCACTATATAATTCTAATAATAAAACTAAAATAGCTATTTTGGGAATAATTGTTAATCATATAGTTACTTGAGTAGGAGTTTCATCATATACATCTGGTGATCATGAATGGAAAGGCGCTGCTGCTATTTTAAATAAAAATCCAATAAAAATAAAGATTATACCTAAACTTACTCCATTTATTATAGGATATGAACCATTTGTTAATAATAATCCTAAAGGCAATGATGAAGAAATTAAACTATAAATAGATTCAAAATTTGTTAATCCTGTGAAAGTATAAATTAAACCAGCACCTAATAAAATAAAACAAGAAGATAAGGCTCCTAATAAAAAATATTTTAAACCTGATGCAGTAGCGGATTCATAATCTCTATATAATGTAGCTAAGAGATATAGACCAAATGATTGTAATTCAATACTTAAATACATAGATAATAAATCTGAACAAGATAATAATAAAGATGAACCTAAACCACTAAATAATACTATTAAACAATATTCGGTTCTAGGAACATATAAACCTATATAATTGTTCTTATTCTTATTTAAAGGTGCTAATGTTGTTAAGTTAGAAGAAGAAGAAGAAGCCATGACTTTTCCTGAAGTATTTAACAAAATTAAAGCAGGAGATAATGATGAGTTACCATCTGTTAATAAAGTTTTTAAATTTAATACTTTATTATGATAAGATGCAGTTATTAAAGGTCAAGCTATTAAGATTAAAGCTCCCAAAAATAATAAAAAGACATCTAATAATTGAGAGATGATAGTCACATGGAATAATCCACTATATATACCTATACCTGATCCAATTGACTGAATATATAAAGCATTTAAAGCTAATGCTCCGGAATAGATAAATATTATAGCAGTTATTCTAGTTATTAATAGAGAAGATATTTCATTTTTTAATGAAGGTAGGGCAATTGCCACTATTAGAATTAAGATACTTAAAAAGATCATTACTTGTTTTCTGGAGAATTTTTATTATATTTAAACTACCAAACTTTTTTTGTTTATCCTTTATAATTTATCATTTATCATTTATCATTTATCATTTATCATTTATCATTTTTCATTTATCATTTATCCTTTATCCTTTATCATATTACAGATTTCATATTAATATTCATATTAAGATTAATATTACTATTCCTATTACTATTAATATTCTTATTTCTATTCCTATTCCTATTCCTATTCCTATTCCTATTATTGTAAATTAAAATTGAAACAAACTAAATTTAAATATCTTAAATATGTTAAATATCTTAAATATCTTAAATATCTTAAATATCTTAAATATCTTAAATATGAAATTAACTAAATTGAAAGATGGAATAAAATTAAAATTAAAATTAAATTTATAATTATAATAAAAATTAAAATAACAGAAACAGAAACAGAAAAATAAAAAGAAAAAGAAAAAGAAACATAAACAGAAACAGAAACATAAATAGAAAAATAAAGAGAAAAATAAAGATAAAAATAAAATAAAGTTTTATGAAGAGTGAAGACTTAAGACTTAAGAGTGAAGACTTAAGAGTGAAGACTGAAGACTAAATTGAAATAAATTAAATTTAAATATTAAATATTTTATCTTAAAATAAAGTAAATAAAACAAACTAAAACTAAAACTAAAACTAAAACTACAACTCTAAATAGCAAGAGTAACATTAAGAACAAGAATCCCAGGATTATTAAACTAAATTAAAATAAAACAAAGTAAATAAAACAAAGTAAACGCTTTGATACTTATTATTATTCTTGCTTTATGTAAAACAAAACAAAGTAAACGCTTTGATTCTTGCTTTATGATTTGTATTTTAATAACAAGAATCCTAGGAGTATTTTGTAATTGGTAATTTGTAAGTTATAAGTTATAAGTTTTAAGATTATAATTTATAATTTAGAATTTAGAATTTAGAATTTAGAATTTATAATTTAGAATTTAGAATTTAGAATTTAGAATTTTCAGTTTAAAAAGATAAACTAAAGGAAATATAGAAGGAAGTAATTATACTTTATTATATAAATATAAATTTATTCAGATTCAGATTAAGATTAAAATTAAAATTAAAATTAACATTAACATTAACATTAAGATTAAGATTAAGATTAAGATTAAGTAATCACATTTATTTTATATCATTTATTAACCTTCCTCCTAGGGAAGCTTTTTTTAAGTGCAATTTAAATTAAGTTAAGTTAAGTTAAGTTAAGTGCAATTTAAGAAACTTTAATAAATAATAAATAAAAAGATATTTTAATATAATAATATTTAGTAATATTGTATAATATATAATTATTATTCTAAATAGGGGCTACAATTTATTTTTTTAATCATTCAATATATAATATTAATAGATAATATATTAAATATATAAGATCAAATATAAAATATTAAATATACAAGATATATAAGATTTAACATTTTAAATATCATAATTGAAATAATATAAAAGATATAAATAAGGAAAAAGAAAAATGTATAGGGGTTAAGAGGTATTGTTTTTATGTTAAATTTGTTAATATCAAAATATAAATTCGATATACTTAAAAAGATGTAATTATAAAATTAAATCACCTTTAAACTTTATGAAACTGTATTCAACTTTATGAAACTTTCTGAAACTGTATGAAAATTTATGAAACTTTATGAAACTTTATGAAACTTTATTAAACTTTATTTAACTTTATAAAAAGATAAGTTTTAGTCGTAGTTGTAGTTTTAGTTTGACTTTTAGTTTGACTTTTAGTTTTAGTTTTAGTTTTAGTTTTAGTTTTAGTTTATTATTTCAAAGTTATAAATTATTAGTTTTAGAAAACTTTCCTAGGAGAGTTGAGTTTTAGTTTTAGTTTTATTTTTATTTTTAGTTTTAGTTTGAGTTGGGTTTTTGTTAATATTTAATAACAGTAACAGTAAATTTTTAAATTACTTTGAGTTTTAGTATTAGTTTTACTTTTAGTTATTATTTATTATTTATAAGTTATTAGTTATTATTAATTAGTAATTAGTAATTAGTATTATTTTTAGTTTCCTAGGTGAGTTTTAGTTTGAGTTTTAGTTTGAGTTTTAGAAAACTTTATTAAGAGAGTTTTAAATTAGAAGCAATTTAGTGTTGTTTGGTTTAAGTATTTAAAATAAAAATAAAATTGTATATATGTAATACTCATTTTTAATATTTAATGATTTAATGATTTAATGATTTAATGATTTAATGATTTAATGATTTAATGATTTAATGATTTAATGTTTATCCTAAGCACTAACCACTTTAGAACTATATAATTATATTGTTTAGGTTAAATTAGAAATTAAAAATTATAAATTAGAAATTATAAATTATAAATTATAAATTAGAAATTCTCAATTAGAACCCATTAGGTTTATTATTCATGATTCATGATTCAGGATTCAGGATGGACTGCGCTATTAGATGATTAGATGATTAGATGATTAGATGATTAGATGAAGATTAATTATTTAATATTTAATATTTAATATTATTGTCTGGAATGATTAAAAATAATGATTAATATGATCTATTATTTAGATTTATAACTAAATAAATATTTATAGTACTAGTAATAGATATAGATAGAAAGATGGTTAAATTATTCAGCAGTACTTGCTAACCAACTTAAATAATCTGGCATAGAAACAGATTCTACGTTAATTGGCATAACTATAACTTAATTTGTATTAAAGGATATTTTAAAGATTTAGTATTGTGAATCTTTTTATCTAAAGCTCACCGGTTAATTGTTCTAGCACTAATCAATAGTTATCTACTTAATGAGACTATTGAATCAAATTGTATTTCTTTATTTGTATTGATATCAACTAATATAACTTATTTATCTTTATTAGATAAAGTTATTTTTTGTTTAGTTAACCTGGAAATTAAAGGATTCGATTTCAATCTATTTATTTTAGAGTCTGTACCTATAATACTAAGTAAAGATGCTTGATGTGTGATTAAACTTTTAATATCGGCTTTAGCTTTATAAAAAATAAATCAGTTTTAAACCTTACATGGTTTTAGCCAGAATTATCAATTTAAAAAACCTTTTATTAGGTTATTGGACTATTTCTTTCACTAATATATTAGTGATGTTACGTATAGTCTCTGAGGCTTAAATATAAGCCTGCTAGTTGCAATAATAAATATATTAAAGGTTATAGCATATTTTAACATTTTAATACTTTATTTAAAATAAAATAAGAGGACCAATGCCATATGTCAATCCGTGTCATACTCCGCAAATTTCAGAGCATTGTCCGTAAAATATTCCTGTTCTATCTATTAAAAATGAAGCTTGATTTAATCTACCTGGAGTACAATCTAATTTCATACCAAGAGAAGGAACTGCAAATGAGTGAAGAACGTCGTTAGCTGTAACAATTAATCTAATATGAGTATCAACTGGAACTACCATTTTGTTATCCACATCTAATAATCTGAATTGTCCTAATTCTAAGTCTGATTCAGGGATCATATATGAATCAAAAGAAATAGCATCACCACTATCTGTTATATAATCTGAATATTCATATGCTTAGTTTCATGTTCTTAATGTTCTTAATGTTCTTAATTTTCTTAATGTTATTAATGTTCTTAATTATTAAGTATTAAGTATTTAGTATTTAGTATTAAGTATTAAGTATTAAATTTAAAGTATTAAGTATTAAGTATTAAGATTAAGAATGAATAAATAGGACTATAACTTTATTAATCATGCACTTTACTTGTTTAATATTTATAAATTATAAATTATTAATTATAAATTATAAAAAAAATTAATAAGTATTAGAATCATAATTACGTTTAGTCTCTGAGGTTTTAACCTACTGATTTTAGTTTAATAGTAAACACATTATTACTTAGATAAAATATATAATATATAATATAAAATATAAATTATAAAATATAAACTATAAAATATAAATTATAAAATATAAAATATAAAATATAAAATATAAAATATAAAATATAAAATATAAAATATAAAATTAATATTAATATTTAAAAAGTAGTGCTACTTAAAAACTCATTCCAGAATATAGTAGAATAACAGCGAATCCGCTGGGCCGTAAATCTAATTTTTTATACACAAATTTAAATAATTATATAATATATTCAAAGCTAAATATTATTTAATATTAATAATTAATAATTCATAATTCATAATTCATAATTCATAATTCATAATTAACATAGATTATATATATATATATTGTTTAACATATAGAATATAGAATATAGAATATAGAATAATAAGTAGTATAAAATTAACGGAGATATTTTTTATTTGGTATTTGGTTAAGGATAAGGGTAACTAATAAATATTAATATAAATATAAATATAAATATAAATATAACTATAAATATAACTATAAATATAAATATAAATATAAATATAATATAAAAATAAATATAAATATAAATATAAATATAAAAATAAATATAAAAATAAATATAATTAACAAAATAAGTATTCTATCAACTATCAATATAGATTTGAATATGACCAAAATCATTGTGAAGCAGTTACTTTAATTGTAATTGTAGGACTAATAACTTCATCAAGAAGGTAAAGTAATCTAAAACTTGGGAAAGCAATAGCAATTAATACTACAGCAGGTAAACAAGTTCATATAAATTCTAATAGAGTTCCGTGGTTCAAATATTTATGAATTAAAGATGATCTAGAGCTACTATAAACGTAGATAATATTAAATAAAATTCAGAATACACCAACACAAATAATAATTAAATAAAAACAAATAGTATCATGTAGATCAGTTATACCTGTAAAACCTGGTGTAGCAGAATCTTGAAAACCTAATTGTCAATTTTCAGGAGCATCATTAAATATAGTATTAAAGATAGAAAAGAATGGGAACATTGTACTTTTATTATTATATTTTAAATATATTCAGTCTTAGTTTTACTTGATCCTCTATTGTTGTTTTCTTAATAGTTTTTTATTAATTATTATTATTTTTATTATTATTATAATTATAATTATTATTTTTAACACCTTAAACATAGCACTTAGTATTGTTTTTGGGGACTAGTATTGTATTTTTGGAATATTTTATGTTTATGTGAATTTACAGTTTTAAATTAATTTTTTGTAGCATTTCAATTGAAAATTTAAAGTTAACAGTTAACAGTTTAAAATTTAAAGTTAAGAATCCTAGAACTCTTATTATTCACTCTAATTATTATTCTTGTTATTTAGAAAGTTTCAAGTTTAAAGTAAAGACAGATATAATTGAAAGTAAAGACAGATATATTTTTATATTTATATTTATATTTATATTTATATTTATATTTATATATATTTGATTATTAATACTATATACTATTAACTATTAAGTGATGTTATATAACCAAAGTAGGTAAGGTAAGATATGTATATGTATAAATTGAATTTAATTTAATTTAATTTAATTTAATATCTTTTTAGATTTAGATCTATTATTAAGAAATAGAGAAAAACACCTGGTAATAATAAATAATCAATAATAAATCATAAATTATAAATTATTACTCTTTAGCCTTATTTTTAATATAAAATATTTAGAACTATTTAATTAATTTTTATTTTAATTTTAATTTAAATTAGATTTGTAGAATTAAATATTGATTATATGTATAACGCTATCAAAGGCATCCTAAGATTAATCTTTTAAATTGGTTTGCAATTCTTTTATTATTTTATTATATAGTAAACTATAAAAATATGATTTGAATTATTTATATTATATTATATTATATTATATTATATTATATTATATTATTATTATATTATTATTATATTATATTATTTTATATTATATTATATTATTTATTTATTTTTAGTATTCTTAATATTATTATATTATTATTTGTTTATTATTATTGTTTAATAAAATCTTAGAGAGTAAAGGATTCGAACCTTTAGATTATCAATTAAATTAAGTTATCTTTTATAATTACTTAATTAACTATTGTTATTATACCATTAACTAACTCCCTTTTGTAATACTTATATATATATATATATATTTATTTATTGATTTATTTATTTATTTATATATTTATTTATTTATTTATACTATTTATTTATTTATTTATACTATTTATTTATTTATTTATTTATTTAAATATTAGCGAGTTGGGGAATTGAACCACAACTAACAGTTCATGAGACTATTGTGCCGCCGTTACACTATCTCGCTTTAAAATGAGATATTTATTAAATATAGAAATTTGATTTTTTTTTACTTTAACTAATTGAACTGTTGATATAAATTATCAGAAATTCAATTAACCTCTTTTAAAATGATTTTTATTTTTATTTTTAGATTAAGAATTTAACAGCATTTTTAGTTTTAGAATCATAATAATAATAATACTAATAATAATAATAATAATTAATTATCATCTTACCTTTAAATACCTTTAATAAATTATAAATATAAATATTAAAATATTAAATATAAATATAACTATAACTATAACTATAACTATAACTATAAATATTAATATAAAAACAATATAAATATAATTATAAATATAAATATAAAAATATAAAATATTAAATATAAATAAGATAAAAATATTAAATGTATATTTTAAAACTGTACTTTATAATTTAGTTTAAATTGAATTAAAATTAACAATTAATAATTAACAATTAACAATTAACAATTAACAATTAACAAATAACAATTAAAATTAAAATTAAAATTTATAAGTAATTATCGAGCCCTGCCAGATTCGAACTGGGACCACCCTAATTGACAATTAGGTACTCTACCATTTAAGCTAAGGGCCCTCTAAAGCTAAAGAGACATCTATTCATATATTAAACTTGTCTAAATATAAATATAAATAATTATAAGATTTATATATATATTTAATTTAATTGAATATTATTACAAAATTAGATTATATAAACTATTTATGTAATATGTTTTTTCAATATGAATATTTATAAGTTATAAGAATAGCAATATTTATCTGTTAGGATTATTGATTATTTTTCTCTGTTAAGTGTTAAGTGTTAAGAATAGCAATAGCAATAACAATTATAATAATAATAACAATCAAGGGGCAATAACAATAAGAATAAGGAATAAGAATAAAAAGAGGTTTAGAATAACAATAATAATAAGAATAAGAATAAGAATAAGAATAAGAATAAGAATAAACAAAATAATAGCATTAAAATAAAAAAATCTTGATATACTAGGATTATTATTAAAATAAAAAATATCATAGCAAGAGCGAGGTGACTCGAACACCTACTGAAGATTTTGGAGATCCTTATACTAACCAATTATACTACGCTCTTTAATTTGAATTTTAATTTGAATTTGAATTTTCATATAAGTATTTTTAAGGTTTATTTATTACTTGATTAGTTTATGAAATTAGCAATACTGCTTTTAATTATTTTATTTATCTATTTATTTATTATCATATGATTAAATTAAACTATAATATTACTTTAATAATAATAATCCTGGAATACCAGTGTTAATTCACAAAAAAAGATTTCCAAAAGTGTTCTTATTCTTAATCTTAAATTAATTTTTGTTTAGAAACCGTTGGTTATTTAGAAAGCAATTTAGAAAGCAATTTAGAAAGCAATTTAGAAATAGAAAGCAATTTAGAAAGCAATTTAGTAAGAATAATAATTTAATTGAAATTGAAATTGAAATTGAGAAAACAATAATCGTAACATTAATAAAAAGAATAATAATCAGAATCCTAGGACTATGACTCTTAATATTACTCTAACTCTTATTATTCACTCTTAATATTACTCTCAATTGAACTCTTATTCTAACTTCTTAATTTGTTATTTAAAAAGAAATTATAAAAATAATAATCAAGGCAGAAAATAATAATAATAATTAAAATCAGAATCCGAATCCGAATCCGAATCCGTTTGTTTTTATACCTATTTTATTGCTTCAATTGACTTATTGTTCTTGTTCTTTTTATTGTTTTTTTTCTTTATTGTTCTTGTTCTTGTTATTGTTATTGTTATTGTTTATTTTGCTTTCTTGGAAAACTTCTTTTTTGTTCTTTGATCTAATAAGCGTAATAAGCGTAATAAGCGTAATAAGCGTAAAAATCGGGGCCATTTAAATTTAAATGTGCAGGGCTTATAGAGATATCCAATTCAATGTGCGATTTAGTAAACTTAAACTTGCAGTAATGTGGAGGGATTATAGAGATATCAACAAAACTTCAGCTTAAGAATCAATGTACAGTAGAGTAATATGAAGGGGGTTAAATAGATATTATATTTTATTATATATTATATTATATGATATTATATTATATTATATTATATTATATTATCATCATCGTCATCATCACTTCACTAGTAAAGAATATTCTTTTCTTAAATATTCCATCTTTCTATATGTAATACCTATAAATAAAAAATAATAGCTAAGTGCAGAAATTCTAGCTCAAATCAAAATGTAATCTGGTATAACATATTCATAATTGATCATTATAATAATAAACCCTATTAATCCTAGAATAAATGATATAAATCTTAATCAAAATAATATAGAAAATTTATTTTCATTTTCAATAAAATTAAAAAATATATTCGGTACCCGTTCCCAAGGAGTAGAAGAAAATCTTAAACCTGGATTATTTAATAATTTTATTCTTATTATTAATTTTGTTAACACCTTAAATAAATAAATACATATCAGATGAAACAATAATACCAATGGATAAAAATATCACATCATGTCTAATATGTACATCAGGTTTAATATGTTCATTTTTTTTTTATAAGGTATTTGAGTTTGCGTGCTTTGATTTATACTACCATTGTTAGTTTCAGATAAGTAAAGCGATTAATACTTAAAATCAGTAAAATTATCTCAAGTTATTTATTACTCCCTTTTAAGTTTCAAATTAAGATTAAGATTAAGTTTAAGTTTGTAAGTTTTAAGTTGTAAGTTGTAAGTTGTAAGTTTAAGATTTAAATAATACTTTTCTGTTATATTGTAATTGTAATTGTAATATTGTATAGCTAATAGATAATAGCTAATAGCTAATAGCTAATAGATAATGGATAATAGATAATAACATACCATCATTAAAATTCTTTATTTTTAAAATTTGTATTTTTTATATATAATCTTGTAGGTTTGCACACTTATTTATAATAACTAATAAGTAATAAGTAATAAGTAATAAATAATAATTAATAAGTAATAAGTAATACTTTTTAAGTAATAAGTAATAAATAATAAGTAATAAGTAATAAGTAATAAGTAATAAGTAATAATTAATAAGTAATAAGTAATAAGTAATAATTAATAATTAATAATTAATAAGTAATCAGGAATAACACTTTATATTAAGTATAAACAATATAATTCATTATAATAATCAAAAACAAAAATACTAAATACTAAGTACTAAATACTAAAAACTAAATACTAAGTACTAAATACTAAATACTAAAAACTAAGTACTAAATACTAAATACTCAATACTAAATACTAAATACTAAATACTAAATACTAAATACAATACATACAACTAATATTTATAGTTTTAGTTTATAAAATCTATATATTAAATATTATATATAAAATATTAGATATTATTAAAAATAAATAAATATAAATATAAATATAAATATAAATATAAATATAAATATAAATATAAAAATAAATATAAATTTAAAATTTAAAGCTATCCTATACTTAAATATAGGTTAAATATAGATATAGATATAGATAGAGATAGAGATATAGATAGAGATATAGATATAGATATAGATTTAGTTTAAAAGTATTCTTTATTTCTACTATTAATGGATTCTTAGTTTTCTTTTTTTATGTTGATCATTAGATTAGATTAAAATTAAAATTAATATATTATAAACTAAAATTAAAAATTAAAAATTAAAAATTAAAAATTAAAAATTACAAAATTAACAATTAAAAATAAACTAACAAGTTATTATAATCTAAATATAAATTACTTATAATTATTATATCAACTATTAAGATAGGGGTTATTGTTATTGTTATTGTTATTGTCATTGTTTTTGTTCTTGTTTTTGTTCTTGTTCTTGTTCTTGTTCTTGTTCTTGTTATTGTTAAATTGATTGTATATAAAAATAATATAAACTAGTAATAATTATAATATAAACTAGTAATAATTATAATATAAACTAGTAATATAGGGGTTCTTGTTAAATTGATTGTATATAAAAATAAAAATAAAAATAAAAATAAAAATAAAAATAAAAATAAATTTATTTAAAGTTAAAGTATAAAAAGTATAAGTTTAATTCTTTATATTCAGTTTATTTAACATACTAGTACTAGGCATCATGTGGGGTTTAACAATAGAAACTAAGTTAGTCATAGATTTACTTGATATATAAATTCTGTATTTACCTGGTCTATATTTATGAATAGTACATTTTAAATTATATCTAATAATTAAAATATTAATTAATAATACAACATCTTGAATAGAAAAATCATCTGTACATAAAATTAAACCATTACCTCTTCTTAAACCTGCTCCCATGATTCAATGGGCTAATGCAATAGGAGTAAGTAAATGAAATATATTATTTGGAACTCCTTTCATTCCTGTAGGATTAAAACTAGAAATAACATAAAATAATTTATATAATTCTGTTAAACAAGGTAAAGTTCTTGTATTAAATCTTAAAGACTCAAAACTGTTATAATTAGTTTTAAAGAATTTATTTTTTTCAAAAATAGGAAATCTTGAACAATAATGTGATAAACTATTAAATATAAACATAAAATACTCAAATTTTTTATAAGATTGAGAAAAAGTTAATAATGCATTTCTCTTTGAACTTGTAAAATCTATTAAATTTTTACCTGATATTTGTAATTTCGCATCTGCTAATAATATACCAATCATTACAGAAAATTGATAATAAGGTAATTTAATCATATTTCTTACAATATTATTAAAGAAAGGATAACCTATTGTTAAACTTAAATTTGATCCTCAAGCTACAATTGCTGTGTTAGATTTTACAGGCTTCAAAGTATTAGTTATAAGCTTATTATTAAATTGATTATTTTTAGAATTAGATTTTGTAATTGATGTATTTTGTTGTACTATATATTTATATTTAATCTTAGTCTTAGGTTTAGGAACTATAATTGGCATAAAGATAGTTAATAAATTTATTAATTCTGAATTTGAATTAAATTGTATGGGGGTTAAACTGATTGTATATAATAATTGTGTTACAGAAGCATGTAATGTATCTAATATTAAATTGGGATATATACCAAATAGTAAAGTAGGTATTAATAAAGTAATTAAACTTATAAATTCTATTCTTGAAATATCAGTTAATGGTTTTAAATGAGGAGAATAAGCACCATAAGAAATTCTATTATATAAAAATATTGTATAGCAAGCACTTAAAACAATTCCTGTACCTCCAAGGATAGAGATTATAGGATTTATTGATCAAATTCCAATTAAACTCATTTGTTCCCCTAAGAAATTCAATGTTAATGGTGTCGCCATATTTGCTAAACTAAAAATAAAAAATAATATAGTAAACATAGGCATATATAGTACTAAACCTTTAAGTTGTTTAATAAGTCTTGTACCCGTTCTATCATATATAATACCTCCTACACATATAAATAGTGCTGGACTAACAAATCCATGGGCTATAGATAATAATATAGCACCTTCAATACCTATGATATTATTAGAGAATATACCTAATACAACGATAGCCATATGTGTAATTGATGAATAAGCAATTAATTTTTTAGTATCTTGTTGTAAAATAGTAGATAAGCTAGCATATATCAAACTTGTAACTGCTACCATTTGTACCATAGGTGAAAAATAATTAGAAGCATCTGGTAAATAAGTTAATAAAATTCTTAACATCCCATAAGAAGCTAATTTAAGTATTGTTCCTGCTAAGATTATAGAACCAGCAAGAGGTGAATCTGCATGTGCTTTAGGTAATCATATAGATAATGGTCATAGTGGTGTTTTAATTGCAAAAGCTATAAAAAATCCTAATCACAGTAATTTTTGTGATTCTAAATTGATATCTACTAAACTTAATAATAAATAATCAGTAGATCCTATTATACTTTGAATACTTAATATTGATAATAACATTGGTAAACTTCCAAATAAAGTATATAAAAATAATAATAAAGCAGATCTCGTTTTATCTTTACCTGATCCATAAATAATTATTATAATAAATAAAATAGGTAAAACACTTTCAAAAAATATATAAAATAATAATAAATCTAATGAAACAAAAGTAAATATTTGTAATGTTTCTAATAATAAAAAAGATATTAAATAATATTTTATATTCTTATCTATATTTGTATAATTAGATAATAGAGCTACAGGAGTTATAAATGTTGTTAATAAAACAAAATATAAGGATATACCATCAACTCCAATATTAAAATCTAAAAAACTTAAGTTATTAAATTCATAAACAAATTGATAATGAGTAGAACTAGAATCAAAATTTAATCATAAATAAATTGAAAGTATAAAATTTATTAGAGATGTGCTTATTCCTATATTTTTTATTTTTACTTTATTTTCAGAAGATTCTTCATTAATCGGTATTAATAAACAACAACCTAAAATAGGAACAAGGAGTAGTAATATCAACATAGTTTATCTTTGTTTTGTATTTGATTTTTGTAATATTTCTTATTCTATTTTTGTTATATCTAAGCTTAATATTTTTATTATTGCTAATAATACTTATATCCTTTTTATTTCCTTAATTTTAATTTATTTTTATAATTTATAAACCTTTTTCTTATCAGTTATCAATTATCAATGATCTTTTATCAATGATCTTTTATCTTTTATCTATGATCTTTTATCTATTATCAATTATCAGTTTTAAGTTTTCAGTTATCAGTTTTAAGTTTTAAGTTTTAAGTTTTAAGTTATCAGTTTTAAGTTATCAGTTTTAAGTTTTAAGTTATCAGAATAAGAAAAATACACTAAACTACAATTATCTTGTGTGAGGATTTTGTATATATTTATATATTTTTATATTTATATATTTATATATTTATAGATTTATATATTTAGATATTAATTAATTTAAAGAAGATAAAGGACTGAATCACCGTTAATTGTAAATTTAAACTAATATACATATAGATTTTAAGAAAACTTTTTTTTTATTGTTGTATGTTGTATTTTGTATGTTGTATGTTGTATGTTGTATGTTGTATGTTGTATGTTGTAAGTTGTAAGTTGGAACTGTTATAAATAATAATGGAAAATTAATAAATTAATAAATTAATAAATTCATAAATTAATAAATTAATAAATTAATAAATTAATAAATTAATAAATTAAGGATAAAGATAAGCATAAATATTAAGATTAAGATTAAGATTAAGATAAAGATAAATATAAAGATAAAGATAAAGATAAAGATAAGCATAAAGATTAGGATTAGTATAATGATAAAGATAAGGATAAGTATAAGGATAAAGATAAAGTTAAGAGAAGTGATATGTATATAAAAGATTATAATTTATTTAGTATAATTAATTTAATTCTTATTCTAATTATAGATAATAGATTATAGATAATAGATAAAAAGTAAATATTATGTAAATAATCATAATATAATTAAAACTTAATAGTTATATTTGAATAATTTTATTTAATTTAATTTAATTTAATTTTATTTAATTTTATTTAATTTATTTCTTTAAGCATAGAGCTTAGCTGAAATTGTTATAGAATTATAGAATTGTTAAGGTTAAGGTTAAGGTTAAGGTTAAGCATAGGATTCTTGCTTAGATTCTTAGATTAAATAATCCTAGGATTATTATTCTTGCTATTTAGAGATTTATTTATTTTAGATTTTATATTTTAGATTTATATTTTAGATTTTATATTTTAGATTTATATTTTATATTTATGCTTATTTATATTTATATTTATATTTATTTTTTTTTTTGTTAATTTTATTTTTATTTTTATTTGTTTTTTATGTTTTGGCAATAAACCTTCCTTGAATAAATTCATAAAGTTCCTTTTTCAAAGTTTTTTTTTTATTTTTAATTTCAAAAACCTTTTGTATTGTAAATTAGTTAGAGTTAGACTTAGATTCAGTCTTAGACTTCTTAGACTTAGAGAAATAGTCATAGTCCAATTTAGAGTAATATTCATATTAATAGTAATAGTCATATTAATAGTAATAGCAATAGTAATAGTAATTAGTAATATTAAGTTTAAAAATCATATTATTATATTCTTTAAATAGTAAGAATAATAATCAGAATAATAATAAGAATAATAATCCTAGTACTTTAACTCTTATTATGTATATTTAGAGAATTAACAGTGTTAATGTGTTAAAATAAAAATATAAATAAAAATTAATAAGGTGCTATATCAAATGCTACTAAAATACTTGGAACTAAAATAATGAAAGCTACTGCGACTGGCAATAAATATAATCAACATAAATCCATAAGTTGATCTCATCTTAATCTTGGTAAAGTAGCTCTAAATAATACAAATAAAAAACAGAATATACAAGTTTTTAGTCCTAAAATTATTGATTGAATATTTAAAAAACTATTATTAACAAATAATTCAGGCATATTATAACCACCTAAGAATAATATTGCAGAAATACAACTAAATAATACAATTGAACTATATTCACCTAAGAAGAAAAATACAAAAGGTACAGCACTATGTTCAGTCATAAATCCTGATACTAATTCTGATTCAGCTTCTTGAAGATCAAAAGGTGTTCTAGATGTTTCAGCTAAAATAGAAATAAAAAAAAATATAAATACCGGTAATAATGGTATTATAAATCATATAGATTGTTGACTTTCTATTATTAATGTAAAATTAAATGTTCCAGTTAATAAAATAATTATTAGAATTGCTGCACTTAAAATTAATTCATAACTAATCATAGCAGCACTAGATCTTAAAGAACCTAATAAAGAATATTTAGAATTTGAAGATCAACCTGCAAATAATATTCCATAAACACCTAAAGATGATAATGCTACAGTATATAAAATTCCCATTGAAAAATCTGTAATAGCTAAACCTTGACCAAAAGGTATAATACCCCACAACAACTTTTTTAATTTCTTATCAATTTTCTAATATTTTATTTAAAATCTAAAATCTAAAATCTAAATTCTAAAATCTAAAATATAAAATATAAAATATAAAATATAAAATATAAAATCTAAAATCTAAAATTAAAAATTAAAGTAGCTAAAAATTTTGTATTTATTCTGATTATGATTCTGATGCTAGATCAGATATGTTAAATAACCTTTACTATTTATTTTATAGTTAATTAATTCATAAGCATAAGCATAAGCATAAATATTAGCATAAAGCATAAAGCATAAAGCATAAAGCATTATTATAAGCATAAGCATAAGAGAAATTAAATTTATTTAAAAATTGATAAACATTAATTGTAAGTAGGGACTATGTCTTATAAATCTTATAAATCTTATAAATATTATAAATATTATAAAAACATAAAATGCAAAATCACGTATAGTCTCTGAGGCTAAAAGTTAGCCTGCTAGTTGATAATTTAAACTTAAAGATAATTTAAAAAGAATAAGAATAAGAATAAGAATAAGAATAAGAATAATAAAATTAATATTTTCTAGCATATAGTGAGAGTTTAATTAGGCCAGGATTGTTACTTTGATTGTGACTGGGAAAATTCAAATTAAAATCCTTTTATTTTAATATCAACCTAATAAGCTAAATACTAAAGTAGATACAGGTGCTAAATAAAATAAAACTTTATTCGCTTGTGATGGAATTACTGTTTCTTTAAGAATTAATTTTAATGCATCAGCGACTATTAGCAAATTAAACATAAATTATAGTTTACATATTGTTGAAGATTTAATATTAGTTTTATTATTAATTAAATGGTTTAGAATTTAGAAATAGGAAAGATTATTATAATTATTAAATAACAGAATGTTTAATGTTTAATGTTTAATGTTTAATCTAACTACTAGATCATATAATCGCTATTATTTGTTTATTATACTGAATTTTAATAATAATAAATAAATACGTAATATGTTAAATGGTACATATTAAAGTAAAATATTAAAGTAAAATATTAAAGTAAAATGATAATAATATACGTAAGATTAACTGATCTTTGAGACCTAAATGTGAAGGTCTGCTGGTTAAATTTAAATTTAAATGTAATTGTGTTAACTCTAACTCAACTTTATTACTTGTTTAAAAATATCAATATAAAGCAATATTAATTTATAAATGGTAATATAAATATTAATATTAATAGTTTTTTTCCAGCATATAATCTTATTTTCTCACTTTTATTTCTTTCCTTTATAAATCTAAATTTAAATATAAATATAAATATAAATATAAATATAAATATCAATATAAATATATTAAATATAAATATAAATATAAAAGTTTTCTTAAACTGAAACTGAAACTTAAACTGAAACTTAACTTAAACTTAAACTGAAACTTAACTGAAACTTAAACTTACACTAACAGTAAGATAGAATTCGCTAGATTACGCTAAAGTTATTGGTTATTGGTTATTGTTTATTGTTTATTGTTTATTGTTTATTGTTTATTGGTTTAAAGGATAAAGAACATAATGTGCCACTCTAATGTTATAATTTAATTTAATTTAATTTAATTTAATTTAATTTAATTTATTTTATTATTTAATTGTTATATTATAAATAATCATGGTTGTAAAACTCCATATCATCCTACTGTATTTGGCCCCCTTCGTCTTTGAAATGAACTCAAAGCTTTTCTTTCTATAATTGTCATAAATGCAACAGATAATAGTATAGGTAATAAAATAGTCAAAACATCTACTAATCCCAGAAGTAATTCTGAAATATTTAACATCAAATTATTGTTTATCACTTTTTTTTATTTGTTATTATTTATTATTTTTTATTAAATTAATTCATAAGATAAAATATCCATTTATTTTAAATAAGACATAGTATAGTTATGAACACTGTATACTTATAAATTTATACAGTCAAGATAAAATATCAAGAATTAAAAATTAAGTATATTAAAAAACAGTAATTTCTACTATTATTTAAAATTTAGAAACGAATAAATTTGCTATCAGTTAATAATCAATCTTAATACTTAATAAATAATTTAGAAGATGTAAGTTTTTATTTATAATTTATAATTTATAAGATATAATATTTAAGATATCAAATATCAGATATAAGATATAACATATAACATATAAGATATAAGATATAAGATATAACATATAACATATAACATATAACATATAAGATATAAGATCTAAGATACAAGTACTGTTCTTTAATTGTAATTGTAATTATAATTGTAATTGTAATAGGAATAATCTAAACTAAATATAAATATAACTATGAATATAAATATAAATATAAATATAAATATAAAAATAAAATATAAATATAATTAATTTATTAACTTT
>Ga0137410_10000705_pt1 | contig 23164 bp, 23 predicted proteins | sample CZODoug1_16funga_FD_108878 | JGI IMG/M metagenome (GOLD analysis project Ga0137410, IMG submission 108878) | Vadose zone soil fungal communities from Angelo Coast Range Reserve, California, USA - CZODoug1_16fungal (Illumina Assembly) | ecosystem: Environmental > Terrestrial > Soil > Vadose zone... | reverse complement strand
GCTTCCAGGGCCTCGAGGATGCGGACGACGAAGGGCCGGCCTCGGAAGTCCAAGAGTGCCTTGGGCCTACCCATTCGCTCCGAGGCCCCGGCCGCGAGCACCACCCCGGCGAAACCCATGCTTTTAGATTATCGCGAGTTGCACCCCGCCGCCAAACCCCCAAATTGGCGGCCCATGGCCGTACGACGCATCCGCCAGCTAGGCGACCCGATCCTGCGAGTCCGTTGCGAGCGGGTCCAGAACCCCAAGTCCGCCGCGACCCGGCTCATCGCGGACGACCTGCGGGACTCGCTCGCCGTCGCCAGGAAGAAATACACGATGGGACGGGCGCTCGCGGCGCCGCAGATCGGCGCGCCGGTGCGGATCGTTTTCGTCCAGACAGACAAGCAGCGCTGGACCATGATCAACCCCGAGATCACGGACGTGGGGCGGGACGACTTTCTGGTGTGGGACGATTGCTTCTCGTTTCCCAACCTGCTCGTTCGCGTGACCCGGGCCTACCAGATCACGGTGAGCTACACCGACCCGAAGGGCAAGCAGCACACCATAGAGCTCGAGGGGCCGATGGCGGAACTGCTGCAGCATGAGATCGATCACCTGGATGGCATCCTCGCGCTCGATCGCGCGAGCGGGGTCGATCCGTTCGCGTTCCGGTCCGAGTGGGCGAAGGTGCACGAGCCCGGCGATCGCTCCGGGCCCCCCAAGCCGCGGGAGGTGTGACGGAGACGGCGCCACGTTAGATTGACCCGAGACAGGGGTGCCCGCCAGTAGGAAACGCCCGACGGGCTGAGATCACACCCTTTGAACCTGATCCGGTTCGCACCGGCGAAGGGAGCTCCGTATGACCTGCCTCACACAGATGCACTTCGCACGCCAGGGCACCGTCACCCCTCAGATGCAGCGCGTCGCGGAGCGGGAAGGCCTTCCGGTCGAGCTGGTGCGCGACGAGGTCGCCCGCGGGCGGCTCATCATTCCCGCCAACGTGAACCACCTCGCGAAGCGACTCGATCCGATGGCGATCGGCAAAGTCGCCGGCGTGAAGATCAACGCCAACATCGGCAACTCCGCCGTCGAGTCGAACATCGACCAGGAGCTCGAGAAGCTGCACCACGCCGTCCACTACGGCGCGGACACGGTGATGGATCTCTCCACAGGCGGTGACATCGACGCGATCCGCCAGGCAATCATCGACGCCTCGCCGGTGCCCATCGGCACGGTGCCGATCTATCAGGCCGTGACCGAGGCGAAGCAGGTCGAGGATCTCACGGAGGACGACCTGCTCGACATGATCGAGCACCAGGCGCAGCAGGGGGTGGATTACGTGACGGTCCATTGCGGGATCCTGCGTGAGTACGTGGGGCTCGCGCTCGGCCGCGTGACGGGGATCGTGTCGCGGGGCGGTTCGCTGCACGCCTACTGGATGACGCACCACAACAAGCAGAACCCGTTCTACACCCGCTTCGACCGCATCCTCGAGATCGCCCGCACGTACGACGTGACGCTCTCACTGGGCGACGCCCTGCGGCCCGGCTCGGTCGCCGACGCGAACGACCGTGCCCAGTTCGCCGAGCTCGAGACGCTGGGCGAGTTGACGACGCGCGCCTGGGCGCAGGACGTGCAGGTGATGATCGAGGGCCCGGGACACATCCCGATGCATCTGATCGAGGAGAACGTCCGAAAGGAGAAGGCGATCTGCCACGAGGCGCCATTCTACACCCTCGGGCCGCTCGTCACCGACATCGCGCCGGGCTACGACCACATCACGTCGGCCATCGGCGCGGCGATGATCGGCTGGTACGGCGCCGACATGCTGTGCTATGTGACGCGGAAGGAGCACCTCGGACTGCCCAATGCCGAGGAGGTGCGCGAGGGCGTGATCGCTTACAAGATCGCCGCGCACGCCGCCGACATCGCGCGCGGTCGCGCGGGCGCCCGCGACCGCGACGACGCGCTATCGCGCGCGCGTTATGCGTTCGACTGGAACGAGCAGTTCCGGTTGTCGCTCGATCCCGACCGTGCGCGCGAGCTGCACGATGAGGCACTGCCCGCCGAGTACTTCAAGAGCGCCGAATTCTGCGCGATGTGCGGGCCCAAGTTCTGCTCGATGCATATCACGCGCGAGATCGAGCGGAAGGCGGGGCTCCGCGAGCCCCAGGTGAACCGAGAGACGGTGGGTGCGGACTAGTTGCTTCCGGTTGCACAGTCATGGGACTTGAGGTGCGGGACCCAGGAAGAACTCGTAAGGAGCGGCCGCGGCTTCGGCACCAGGAATGCGGCCAATGCGTATTTGTAAAGCGCCACTCGTAGGCACGGTGAACGCCGCTCCTTGTGCGAAATCTCCCGCGGCGGCTGTGAGTACTCGGCCCAACAGTTCTCCTGTTGAGGGATCGAGAACTTCGAATGACATGTAGGCCGATGGCGGAACCGGATCGGCCGACAACCTAAACCACGAGGCCAGGCGTTCGCCGGGCGTGGCGGCTGCGGTGAACTCGTCGACATCTCCCGCTGGCTGGATCGCCTCCCCAGAGATCGTGTCGCCCACCTGGACCGCCGAGGGAACGAGCTCTGGTCGGTGATCGATCCGGTACAGGATGAAGCGGTACGCGCCGGTATCGGCGACGAGCCACGGAAGCACACCGGTCTCGATCCGGATCGTGTGCGTCCCGGAAGCCGTGAGCTGAAACGGGCCCGTGCCGTGATGGAATAGAGCCGTGTCAGCGTCGTTATCGACTCGTCCCGCCAACCCTGAATTGGTCGGGGACAATACCTGCAGCATGAACGGCCGCGAACTTTCCAAGAAGGCATTGAACTCCGCGCCCACCGTGTCTTGAAACGTGAATGTGTCGACATCGTTGGGGTGATCGATCCGCTCGCCGCGAACCTCCGTGTTCACAGATAACGCCGGGGGGACATGCTCAGGCGCGGGATGAATCAGATACGACCACACGCGATAGAGCCCGCGGTGCCGCGGGTGAGCGTCGATGGTCGTCGAACGGATCACGAACCGGTAATCCCGTGACACGGAGAGAGCGATCGGCCCCGTCGTCATCAACGGCTCACCGGCCGCCGGGACGAAACTGAGGAGTTGTCCGGTCTCGGTTTCTACGTAGAGCGTGATCCCCCCGGGATCGCTACCGAGCGGCTGCAGGGCCGCGGCCACGGCCTGACCGGCTTCTCCGTGGGCCGTGAACACGTCCGTATCGACGAGCGGGTTGATCGTTTCACCGACGATGGTATCGCCGAACTCAAATCGGCGTGGTGCGATTTCTGGAGCGGTATTCACCGGATAGATCTTGAATTGAAATCGGCCAGTAGCGCCATCGATTACGTGAGCTCTGAGAAGGAGTACGCCACCCTGAGGGGTCGGAACGTTCGTCGAGGGATTCTCTTCGAGCGGAGTGGTTCCGGGTGTCGAAAAGACCGACCCTTGCGTGAATTGAGTTGTCGGATCGATGACTCCGAGCGTGATGAAGCCCGTCAGAGACTTGAGGAAGACCACGTACTCCCCCCCAATAGCGACGTCGAACGAGTAGCTACGATCCACACCGCCGCTGATGGCATCTTCAATCAGCCGGTCGACCGGCACGCGTTCACCCTGGCCGAGCGGCTTAAAGGGCCCGAATGGTGAATCGCATGCGATGAGCAGAGCGACGACGAGCGCCGCGGCGCGGCAAGGGCGCGACGTGTGGAGGAGATTGGGCAGCGGCACGTCGAATCGCATCAGAGTGGGGGAGGGCTGAAAATGACCATCGATTTCGCAGGTCCGAAACCCCCGTGGTGTGGGGCGTATTGTCACTAGCGGTGTCGTTATGCTGTGCGCTTGCTGTCACTCCTTCAAAACCGCAAATGCCCGCACCGGAAAGCTCCCCATCCCCTTCACGCGCGGCGGAACCGCAAAGAACCGGAAGCCATCATCCGGCAGCTCGCCCAGGCGGCACAAGTGTTCGACGATCGGGATCCCCGCCCCGAGCAGGAACGAGTGTGCGGGGCGCGCGCCGTCGGTGGCGTCGTCGATGTTGAGTGAGTCGATCCCCACGAGGGCCGCACCGAACGTGATGAGGTGTTCCGCCGCCGCCCGCGTCAGGAAGGGATGGCCGATGCCATACCGCTCGGTGCGCCAATGGACGTCCCAGCCCGTGTAAACCAGCACCGCCTTGCCCCGCACGTCGCGGCCGCGGAACACACCTGCATCGAGCGCCCGGCCGGTGCGCTCCGCTGCGCGGATCACCACGCCCTCGAGGTTCGCGACGGCCTCGAGCGGATAATCAGCAACGTCCTTGCCGCCATCGTAGCGATGGAACGGCGCATCGATGTAAGTGCCCGTATTGGCGAGCAGCTCGATCTTCCCGATCTGGAATGTCGTGCCGGCCGCGTAGCGCGTCTGGGATGCGTCGCGCGACAGCCAATCGCTGATCGCGGGCACCGGGAGGCCGGGATAGGTGACCATCCCGTGCTCGATCGTGTGGCTCAGATCGATCAGCTGGCCGGGCGACGAGGTCACGGGGGTGGCGCTCGCCGCGCAGGATCCTGCTGGTAGAACTGCTGCAGCTGCCCGTACAGCTCGGGATGCTCGCGCTGGAGCTGAAGCGGCTTCTCGAAGAAGGTCTCCGTCGCGACCGCGAAAAACTCGGCCTTGTTGGTCGCCCCGTAGTCGTCCAGCACCGACGCCCGATCGTGGGCGGCGTCCCGGCGCAACCGTTCGTACTCCTCCGAGAGCACGCCGCCCCATGTGCGCAGCGCGCTCGGCGGCAGGATCGGCGCGCCGTCCGTGACACCGTCTTCCGCATCCAGCTGGTGCGCGAACTCATGCAATACGACGTTCTCGCCGTCGGCGGGATTGCGTGCCCCACGGACCGTGTCGTCCCACGAGATCACCACCACGCCGTCGCCCCACGATTCGCCCATCAGGCGGGCGGGGGGCGGCGCGACCTGGCCCGTTGCGGGAGATCGGGCGACCTTCGAAACAAATCCGTGGGGATACACGAGCACCGTGCGAAGCGTCGGATAGCACGGGCCCTCGAGATGGAGCAGCAACAAGCACGCTCCCGCCGCAATCGTGACTTTCATCTCTTCGGTGAGGGTAAGCCCACCACATCCCTCGAAGTGTTTGTCGGCCAGAAATATCTGCACCAGGCGAAGCAACCGCTGGCGCTCCTCTGAGCTCAGCCCGCGAGCGAGCGAGACGTTGCGTTCCACGATCCCGGACCACGTGTCAGGGATCGGGCCAGTCGGCAGTGTGAGCGACGTCGCCGGGATGCGGCGGAGCACGGCGGACACCCCGAGGTATCCGACGACAAGGAGGACGAAGACCGCGCCGACGACCGCGACGAGCTCCATCTAGTCCCACCAACAGTAGAGCCGTTGCGACTCTCCGAGATCCCGCGCGAGCGCATCCACCGTCTCCGTTCCCTGATCTACGACGTCGGGACAGAACGCATAAAACCGTCGGGCCAGCGCGTCCAGGTCGCCGATCGCGGAGTAGAAGCGACCCTCCACCCAATCGAACCCCATTCCGGTGAGGACGAACGGATGCTCGCGCTCGAGCGCCCGCAGCCAGGCCACGATGCTGTCGGGGCCGATGCCGTAGTTCCAACCGTTCGTTCCCATGAGTCGGAGAATCTCGTACCGGTCGCTGCGCGGGAACAGGGCGACGCGGTCGGGGTGGCCCGCGATCCCGAAGTGCTGCTCCGAGCGGAACAGATAGAATCCCCTCTCGAGGAAGCGCGGCTGCGCCGCGACCACGAGTCGCTCCGCGCGCGCAGGAGGAACGCTCACCGCAAAGCCTTCAGTAAGGACGGAGTCGCCGACCGAATCGAGGCCGACCAGTGGCGTGGCCTTCGCGCCCGCGAGCCGCTCGAGCGCGCCGACCGCATCGGGGAATCCGGCCGGCACGACGAAGTCGGACGGCACGGACCAGGTCGTGCGGAACAGGCGCGAGCCGAGCGGGTTGAGCAGGAATACGAGGATCGCGGCCACTGCGACCCACCGGAGCGACACGCGGATGCGGGGCCGCGCGATGGGACGTGGATCGGGGCCAGCCATGTTCAATTCCTGCAAGATCGCCGCCGCGCGCCGGCGGATGCGCCACCGGCGCAGCATGCTGAAGGGAGGCAGCAATTGCCACGTCATCACCCACGCGCTCGTGAACTTCGGCCGGAACACGCCGGCGCGATCGTCGCGCCGCCACCTCCCCGCGTCGACCTGCTCCGTCAGCTCACGCACCATCGCACCCGCCAGGAATCGGGCCGGATCGTCCTGATGATCGAAAGGGGCGCGCTCGCGGCCGGGATAGTGTCGCTCGAGATACGCCCGCTTGATGCGGCACAGCCGCGCCGGGTCGCGCACGATCGGCAGCCGCACGACGACTCTGGAGGGCGGCGGCGTGAACGACCCCAGCTGCGGACTGTTGTGTACCGAGACCGTCCGGCCGTCGCGAAACTTGGTGGGCAGCTCGGCATAGCTCGCGACGAGCCGGGCGGGGCGCGCCGCGGTGAACATCGCGACGGCGAGCGCCAGATCCTCCGTACCGGAGTTCTCGAGCAGCGCGACGCGCGTGCTGACGTGCTTCATCTGACCGGTCTGGAACAGATCGGCCACGACGTGAAATCCCTCGGTGGTCAGGGCGTCGCACGTCTGCCGGAATGCGGCAGCCACGTCCTCCGGCACGGAGTGCCGCCCCGGAGTGAACGGCTCGAACACGGGATGGGCACCGACCTTCTGGGTGAGCCACACCGCGATGGGCCCGAGCCAGTAGGGGGCGAGCAGGAGGAGGAGGAGCCAAGGGACATAGACCATGAGGCCCTCGCGAGCGGCTACGGCGCTCGGGGCGGGGAAGGTTGCGCCGGCGGCAGCACTCGGGCCAGCGCCTTGAGTAGCTGTCCGTCGGCCGTACCACCGTCAGGCGCTTCCGTCAGCACGACGGCGAAGCGCCGCCTGAGCAAGGGATCCCGCATGGCGTGGGCGGCAAACTGCAGGGTGAGGGGGATGAACCAGGCTGCTTGGCGCGCCCCGGCGCCCGATCGGGCCACGGCGGCGTACTGCTCGAACAGGGCGAGCAGAAAGGCGCCCTTGGACGGGAACTGCCGGTAGATCGCGCCCTTCGTGAAGCCGGCGGTTTGAGCGATGTCGTCGAGCGTGGCGAACTCGATGCCGCGCTCCGCGAAGACGCTCAGTCCCGCCTCGAGGAGCAGCGCTTTCGTCTCGGCCGTTCGCTTCTGTCTGATACCCATCAGCATCTACGATACCTGTGGGAATCGTTGGGGGCAACAAAGTGCGCGGATGTGGACAGTTCAGATACCCGCTGGTATCTCCGCAGCGCGCAACCCCACCACGGACATAGGGTTCCTGCCAGGTGGTCGTTGCTCACTGCAACCGTCCGGCCGCCCCTCCAAAGCTAGTGGGCGCACACAACGCCCGTACCGGCTTCCAGGAGGAACCCGTGAATCAGCCATCCGGTGGGAGTCTCCAGTTCGACCACGCCGAGCGTGACGGCGCCGCCTCCGGCGCCAGCTGCGCGGCCTGCGGCCAACCCATCGCGACATCCTACTATGAGGTGAACGGCAGCGTCACGTGCCAGCGGTGCCGCAACCAAATCATGGCGGCGTGGAACCGTGGCTCATCGGGCGGACGATTTGCGAGGGCGTTGGGACTCGGGTTCGGCGCTGCGGTGTTGGGGGCGGGGATTTACTTCGGCATCGCGGCTCTGACCGGGTACGAGTTCGGGCTGGTGGCGATCGTCGTCGGGGTGCTGGTGGGCAGCGCGGTGCGCAAGGGTTCGAAGGGGCGCGGCGGCTGGCGCTACCAGCTGCTCGCTATGTTCCTCACCTACACCGCCGTCGTGGTGACCGACTCCTCATTGATCGCCCGCGAGCTGAAGAACGAGTGGCGCGCGCAGGCCGCCTCGTCCGCCGCGGCCCCAGCCGGGGTCAACGCCTCCACCGACGCGGCGCGGGGGACGTCGCCACGGCCGGGGCCCCTCATGGTCGCCTTCGGTCTGGCGCTGATCATCGCACTCGCGTACGCGGCTCCGATCATGATCGGCATCACGAGTCCGCTCCACCTGCTGATTGCCGGGTTCGCGCTGTACGAAGCGTGGAAGCTCAACCGGGGCGTCGCACTCCAGGTCACGGGGCCATACTCACCCGCTGCTAGCCCCGCGGCGGCGTAGCCCATCGTCGATGACCCACGCCGCAGTACCCGGGCGGGCGCCGGCCGTGTGCGCGCAGTGCGGCACACAGATCGCGCCCGCCCTACTCGCCTGCCCGTCCTGCCAGCGCCTGGTTCACGCCGAAGAGCTCAAGCGTTTAGCCGCCACCGCGGAGCGCGCGGCGCAAGTCGGCGACCCGAGCGCCGCGTTAGCCGCCTGGCGCCAGGCACTCGACCTGTTGCCGACCGACGCGACCCAGTACCAAGTCGTTGCTGCCCGGATCGCCGCCTTGAGCCGCTCTTTGGACGCCACACCCGCAACCGCAGGGCACGGGGCAAGGTGGGGCAAAGACGCGGCCGGTGTCGGCGCACTCGGCGCCCTCCTCTTCAAGTTCAAGTTCGCGCTCCTCTTCGTCCTCACGAAGGCCAAGTTGCTGCTGCTCGGTTTGACGAAGGGCGGGACGCTCTTCAGCATGCTGCTCTCGGCAGGCGTGTACTGGACCATCTGGGGCTGGAAGTTCGCATTCGGCATCGTGCTTTCCATCTATATCCACGAAATGGGTCACGTCCAGGCGCTGCAACGCTATGGCATCAAGGCCACGGCGCCGATGTTCATCCCCGGCATCGGCGCGGTGATTCGACTGAAGCAGTACCCGGCCAACGCCCGCGAGGACGCCCGGGTCGGGCTCGCCGGCCCGCTCTGGGGACTGGGCGCCGCGCTCACGGCCTACATCGTGTACCGCGCCACCGGCATCGGGGTGTGGGGCGCGATCGCGCACTTCGGCGCCTGGGTGAACCTGTTCAACCTGGTCCCAGTGTGGCAGCTGGACGGCGCGCGCGGCTTCCGCGCACTGACCCGCCAACAGCGCTGGATCGCGGTTGCAATCATTGCCTCGACGTGGTTTGTGACGTCCGAGGGGCTGCTGGTGCTGCTCGGCATCGCCGCCGCCGCGGCGGCCGGCTTCAGTCGCGCGGCAGATGAGCCGGATCACACCGCGCTGCTGCAGTATGCGTTCCTCTTGGGCATCCTGTCGCTGCTGACCCGGATCGCGTTGCCTGCCATCGGGCCTTGAACGAGGGTCGGACCCATCCTATGTTTGCGATTCGGCCCGAGTCTGGCCCGCGCGACGCGAAATGCCTGGAGCCTGAATGCCGTACATCATTGCAGAGCCCTGCATCAATCTGAAGGATCGGTCCTGCGTGGATGTGTGCCCCGTGGACTGCATCTACGAGGGTGAGGATCAGCTATACATCCACCCAGACGAATGCATCGATTGCGGCGCCTGCGAACCGGAGTGCCCCGTCACCGCGATTTTCCCGGAGGAAGACACCCCTCCGCAGTGGAAGTCCTACATCGCCAAGAACCGGGACGTGTTCCAGGGCGCAAGCCCACCCGGTAAGCCGCAGCGCAAGGGATCGTGAATCGAGCCCCGGGGTGGTCGCCCCGGGGTTCTCGCTTCAGGGGAAGGGCAGTGCACTCAGGAAGTCGGCCAAGAGCCGGCTGGCTGCCAGGGGCTGCTCCAGGGGCGCGATGTGTCCAGCGGCAGGCACGACGTGATACTGAGCGTCGGGGATGAGCTGCGCCATCGCGTGCGCCGTATCGGGGGGAGCGATCTCGTCCTCGCTCCCCACCAGCACGAGCGTCGGCACCCGCACGCCCCGGAGCGTCTCGGTGGAGTCGGGTCGGTCGCGCAGCACTCGCAGCGCGCCCACGAGCCCGGGCACCGACCAACGGCGTGCCATCTCGCGCACCTGGCCCGCTACCTCGGGCTGGGTGGCCTGCGTGGCCGGCGCGATCAGCCGAGGGAGCAGCTGCTCGATCATGCCGTCCTGACCATCCCGCTGCGCGACCTGTATCAGCGCTTCACGCCCCCGCTTCGCCTCAGCTGAGTCCGCCTGAGGCTTGGTATCGGCGAGGATCAGAGCTCTCACGCGCTCCGGATGCCGGCGCAACAGCTCGAAGATGACGTAGCCACCCATCGAGAGGCCACACAGCACGGCCTGCCGCACCCCGAGGGCGTCGAGCACGGCCACGAGGTCATCGGCGTAGCGCGTTAGCGAGTACCCGTCGGCGGCTGGTGGCACCCCCGAGTCGCCCACCCCGCGGAAATCCGGCGCGATGCGCCGAACACGAGACAGCGTGGCGAGCTGGTGCCGCCACATGGTGCGATCGAACGGGAAGCCATGCACGAACAGCACCGGCACGCCTTCGCCGCGGACGTCGACGGCGAGCTCGACGTCGCCCGCCGGTACCTGGATGGGCGGGTGGCCCCCCGACGGCCGGGGTCCGAGAAAGCGGGCGATCTCGTCCGGAATCGGTGTGGCGCGCCCCAGCCGATCGATGCACACGAACACCATCTCCGCCTCCGCGACGGCTGCGTCGTCGGAGATCCGTCGCACGACGTGGCGCAGGGTCATACTGGTAGTGCCGCGGCCCGCGACCGTCGTCTCCACGCGCAGCACGTCGCGCGCGAACGCCGGAGCACGGTACTCGATCGTCGCCTTCCGCACCGCGGGCCACACGCCGTTGCGGTCGAACAGGTCCATGCCCGGGCCGCGGGCGAGCGCATCCCAGCGGGCGCGCTCGAGCAGCGTGAGCAGTGCGGCCTGGTTCAGGTGACCGAACGAGTCGCATTCGTAAGGATAAACGGTCAGCTCGACCGTCCCGAACGGCGTCACGGTGCAGGCTCCAACTGGGAAACGGGAACCGCAAACGTATGCCAGAAAACCACTCGTCGCACGTCGCGCGTTGCGCGACGCATGAGAAAGGCGAACGCTTTGGCGCCGTACGTGGGATCGAGGGTGAGACCGTGCTCGGACGCGAGCCGTTCGGCCGCCTCCCCCTGCGGAGTCGGGTACCCGTAGCCATCGCCCAACCCATCCACCACCACCAGCGGGTTGCGGGATGCGAGATGCGGGATGCGGATGTCATGGCCCGCGAGCAGGCGCGCGGCGCGGTGGGCAAGCCACGTTGTTCGCCAGCGATTGGCGACGATCCGTGGTGCCACGCGGATGGCCACGATGCGCGTCGGCCAGCCGAGTGCCATCACGGCGAGCGCGAGGCCCGCGGCCGTACCGCCGGTGCCGAGTGGGAGCACGATCGCGTCCGGGGGTGCGGCGATCTGCGCGGCGAGCTCCAACCCCGCGAGCAAATGGCCCACCACCGCGCGGGGATGCGCTCCCCCGCCAGGAATCCAGCGGCGGGGGCCCAGCGCCCCAGCACGCCGCCACGCGGTGAGAACCGCGAGTGGCAGTAACCCCCTCGTCCGGGCGTGCACGACGAGAGCGGCGTTGGCACGACACGCGGAAGCCACGGCGCGGCTCGCGGGTGTGTCGGGCTGTGGGAACTGCGCGAGCACGGCCCGGCCGGCCGCTGCCGCCGCGTGCACAGCGGTCGCGAGGCAGTGGGTCGAGCCCGTGCCGCCCAGGGTGACGAAGACGGTGCCGGGGCGCGCGTCCGCGAGCAGGAATTCGAGCCCGCGTACTTTGTTGCCTCCGTAGCGCGCGGAGGAGCGGTCTTCCCGCTTGATGGTGAGCTCGGCGACGCCGCTGGCGCGGCCCAGCGGGCCAGCCGGCTCGAGCGGCGTGGGCCAATCGCCCAGGCTACAAGGCGCGAGGGTCGCGCGTATCTTTTGAATCAGCTGCGCCGGATCCGACACCACAACCCCGATCCCGAGGACCCCGATGCAGGTTGCCACCGACTACATCCGCCACGCCGCGCGCGCCGCCCGCAAATGCGCGGGCGATCCCCTGGGCGGAGCGCCCCAGCCGCCGGATGCTGAATTCTACAAGACCCTGGCCAAGGCGCTCGAGGAGATCGCCGCCGGCCTCGATACGCTCAGCAAGCAAGAGTGAGCTACATAAGCACGCCCGAGGCGCTCGCCGAAGCGATCGCGGCGCTCTCGCGGGAGCCGCTCGTCGCCGCCGACACGGAAGCGGCGAGCTTCCACCGCTACCACGACCGGATCTTCCTGATTCAGCTGTCCAGCCCTTCGCGAACCGAGATCATCGACCCCCTGGCGGTGGCGGACCTCTCGCCCGTAGGCCGGCTGCTCGCCGACCCGAAGGTCGAAAAGATCTTCCACGACGCGGACTACGACCTGCGGATCCTGGATCGTGACTATGGATTCCGGGCGCAGCGGCTGTTCGACACGCGCATCGCCGCCCAGCTGGCAGGCGAGCCGGCGGTTGGCCTCGCGGCGCTGCTGGAAAAATACGCCGGGGTGAAGCTCGCCAAGGAGCACCAGAAGGCGGACTGGTCGCGGCGCCCGCTCCCCCCGGCGATGCTCGCCTACGCCGCGGCGGATACCGCGCACCTGCCGGCGTTGCGCGAGCAGCTGCGCGCTAGGCTCACGGCGCTCGGTCGGCTCACGTGGGCGGAGGAGGAATTCACCCGGCTCGAAGACCTGCGTTGGACGAGAGGGGGGGCGTCGAACGGCGAGGAGCCGGGGGGGCCGGACGCGTTTCTGCGCGTGAAACGGGCGAAGACGCTGGCGCCGCGGCAGCTCGCGGCGCTGCGGGAGCTGTACCGGTGGCGCGAGGCTCAGGGCGCGGAGCTGGACCGGGCCACGTTCCGCATCATCGGGAACGACGCCCTGCTTGCCGTGGCGAAGGCCCTGCCCCGCGCGCCCGCCGAGCTGAGCGGGATCGCCGCGCTCCCGCCCAGCCTGGCCGCACGGCACGGCCCCGCGCTGCTCGATGGCGTGCGCCGCGCCCTCGCGCTCCCGGAGAGCGAGCTGCCACGGGTGGAGCGTGCCCCACGCCAGGCGCGCGATCCGGCGGTCGAGGCACGGGTCGAACGCCTCAAGGCAGCCCGCAATCGTGCGGCGGCAGAGCTGGGGCTCGATCCCGGCGTGCTGTGCGGGCGCTCGACCCTCGAGGCCGTCGCCCGCGCCCAGCCGCCACCAAACGATCGCGCCGGGCTCTCCCGTATCGGAGAGCTCCGGCGCTGGCAGATCGAAGCGTTCGGAGACGCGCTGCTCGCGGCGCTCGGCTAGAGCCCCATCAGGGCCCGAACTTTGGGATCCATTCGCTCAGGCGTCCAGTACGGTTCCCACACGATCTCGATGTCGACGTCCTTCACCCCCTCGAGCCCACGCAGCACACGGTAGGCGTCGTTCGTGATCATCGGACCCGCCGGGCAGCCCGGCGACGTGAGCGTCATCTTCACGCGCACCGCGCCGTCAGCGATCTCGACGTCGTACACGAGGCCGAGGTCGACGATGTTCATGTCGAGCTCCGGGTCCTTCACCTGCCGGAGCGCGTTACGCGCCGCCTCTGAGTTGAGCGCTACGGGTGCCGTCACCACCGACTCCTCTCCGCCGTCCTGTTTCCGAACCTAGTCGACCCTGTAGCCGCGCACCAGGCAGCGCCGTCGCTGCGCGATCCAGGCGTATAGGCGCCGGGCCAGGGGCATCACGCCGGGGATGCGGAATCCCCACGCCAACCAGCGCTTCCCCGGCAGCAGCCGCAGGAGCTCCGGAACCGCGTCCGCGCCCGCGAGCACCCGGCCGTCCGGGGGGGGGAGCACGAGATGCATCGCCGCCGCGAGGGCCGGGAGCGGGATGCCGAACGCCGCCACGCTGGCTTGATCCTGGAACGGGACTAGCACGATCCGGTGTTCCCGGTCCCAGCGTCGGAGCAGGTCGACCGAGCGCCGGCACAAGCCACAGTCGCCATCGTATACGAGCGTGGGGCGAGTCCGGTCAGCGGGCATCGGACGCGCGCGCGGCCGCGTCGGCGACGCCGCTGCGCACCTGCTTCAGCAGCGTAAACGGGCGGCGGGCGCGCGGTACGTACGCCCGGTTGGTGAGTAGCACCACGAACAGATCGCGATCGGGGTCGATCCAGAGCGAGGTCCCCGTCCAACCGGTATGGCCGTAGCTCCTCGGCCCGAACAGCGTTCCCGCGCTCGAGACGCTCTCCCCTGTCGGCACCGCCTGCCACCCCAGGGCCCGGGCTTCCGTCCTGGCTCCGAACGCCGTCGCCTTGGACGTGAACAGGCGAACCGTCTCCTCGCGAAGCAGGCGGCGGCCCTCGTGAGTCGTCCCACCTCGCAGCACGAACTGGGCGAACTGCGCGACGTCGGCCGCCGTGGAGAACACCCCCGCGTTGCCCGACACCCCTCGAAGCCTGAACGCGCTTCCGTCATTGACGATGCCGGCGACGGGGTGCCCGCGCCACATCCCCGTCGGCGCGATCCGGCCCCGCAGCCGTGACGGCGGCCGGAACATCGTCTGGTGCAGGCCCAACGGGACGAAGACCTCCCGTGCCACGAAGGCGTCGAGCGACTCGCCCGTCACGCGCCGCACGACTTCGCCGAGCAGGATGGCGTTCAGATCGCTGTAGATGACGCGGGTGCCTGGCGGGACGCGGGGGGTCTCGCGCAGTACGCGCGCCATGAGCGCCGCACTGTCGCGGATCGCTTTGAGCTCCGGTTCGGGGAGGTCGGCCCGGAGCCCGGACGTGTGCGTGAGGAGCTGGCGCAGCGTGATCGGCGCCGTTTGCGGCCCTTTGAGCTCCGCGATGTAAGTCGAGACCGGCTCATCCAGGCGCACCTGCCCCCGCTCCACCAGCAGCATCAGCGAGGTCGCGGTCGCGATGACCTTGGTGAGCGAGGCCAGGTCGTACATGGTGCTGTCCGGATCGACGGCGGTGCTCGACGCCGACCACGTGAGATGCCCGTAGCCTTTGGCGAACAGGATCGTCTCGCGCCGTCCGACAACCAGAGCTGCGCCGGGGTAGGCTCCCCGGCGGATGCCGTCTTCGACGAGGGGATCGAAGACCCCCGCGCTGAACGCCGCAGGAGAGCCGGCGCCCTGCAGGGCGAGCAGCAACAGCGCTACGACCACACGCCCGGGATCCGTCGGCCGCAGAAACAGGCGCCCTCAGCGCCGATCCGCTGTTGCCGGATCACATACCCGTAGCGCTCGATCAGCAGCTCGCGGCAGTCCGGGCACCACGTATGCTCCCACCGCCCGACCCGGCCCGGGAGATTGCCCGCGTAGACGAATTTGAGGCCGGCCGCCGCCCCGATCTCACACGCTCGCACCAGCGTTTCGGCCGGTGTGTCGTCGGGGTCGGTCATCCGGTAGTCCTTGTGGAACGCGGTGACGTGCCACGGGATCTCCGGGCTCACCGACGCGATGTAGTCGGCAGCCCGGCGCAGCTGGGCGTCATCATCGTTGAACCCCGGGACCACCAGGGTCACCAGCTCGAGCCAGAACCCCCGCTCGTACACCATCCGGATCGCATCGAGCACGTGCTGGAGCACACCGCCCAGCTCGCGGTAGCGGCGATCCTCCATCGCCTTGAGGTCGATCTTGTAGCAATCGGTCCAGGGGCGGATGTAATCGAGCACCTCGGGAGTCGCGTTGCCGTTCGAGATGAACGCGGTCTTCAGGCCGTTGCCCCTCGCCACCTTGAACACGTCGAGCGCCCATTCGGCGGTGATGAGCGGCTCGTTGTAGGACGAGCCGACGAGCCGCGCTCCCTGCCGCAGCGCAATCCGAACCAGGTCGTCTGGGGTGACGTCGGTCGGGACGACACCGGCGGCGTCGTCTCGCAGCGCCTGGCTCGTGAGCCAGTTCTGGCAGTAGCCGCAGTGGAAGTCGCATCCCAGCATGCCGAAGGTGAGCGTGTCGGAGCCGGGGAGGGCGTGGAAGAACGGCTTCTTCTCGGTCGGATCGCACTGCAGCGCGGCGACGTAGCCCGCGGGGACATACAGCGTGCCGTCCCTGTTGAAACGGACCTTGCAGATCCCCCGGCGTCCGGGCTTCACGAGGCAGCGGTGCCCGCAGGCGAAGCAGCGCACCGCCTGTTCGGGAAGCCGTTCGATCAGCTCCCCCTCCCGAACTCGCGCGTCCAGCACCTGGGCGAGGTTGGCCGCCCCGCCGTCCGGGGGGGCTTCGTGGGTGAGGAACGAGATGATGGTGCGGTGCGCCATGGGTCCGCCGACTGCCGCCTTTCCTCAATATAACTCGGCGCTCCCGGGGCTCAGCCGCCGACCCGAAGCGGGCCCGGCGCGAGATCGTAGAGGAGCGAGGCCGTGCGGATGTCGCGGGGTGAAAGATCACGCACCTTGGGCTGTGCGTACATGATGTCGCCTGGATCCGGCGAGTGGTCGAGGCCGATCAGATGCCCGATTTCGTGCAGTGCCAGCACCTGGACGTCCTCGGGTGCGAACGGTTGCCCCTTGGCATCGAACGTGGCGAGGGTGACGACGCCGCCGGTCAGGTGTCCGTCCTCGTCCCACTGCAGGTCGGTCTGTCCGGAGCGCGCTCCCTCGAACTGGATGCGCCATTGGACCCGCACTTCGGCGGAGCCGGAGTCGGCGTCCAGGTTGAACCGCACGGGCACGCCGGCCTCCTGCCAGCGCTGGAACGCGCTCCGCACGGCGTCGAGGAAGCTCGGCTGGAAGTTGGCGACGGTCGTCGGGGGAAAGAACACGCGCACCGGCGTCGACATGCGACCGTCCCAGCGGTGTAGCATCGAGTCCGCGCTCGCGACGAGCATGTCGTTCATATAGGTGCTACCGGCGCTGGCCCGGATCCGGCGGCGGATCTCGGAGCGGGCGAGCAGCACGATGTAACTCGGGCCACCGGCGCCGACCGGGGGCAGGACCGTGGGCGGAGGGGCGGGGACGGGTTGAGCGGCCGCGCGCGTGGTGTCCGGCGCCGAATCGCTGGCCGGCCCTGATGTCCGCACCACGGTCTGCGCAGTATCGGGCGTCGCGCCGGCCGACGCCGGCGCGGGCCGTCGCACAAAGGTGTTCCAGAGCGCGGCCGACACGAGCAGGACAACCAGCGTGGCGACGAGAATGACGATGCGGCGTTCGAGCATCCGCGCAATATGCGAACGGACGGCGTCGCGCCGCTAGCTTTGGCCCGCTGGCGTCTCTATGATTGTGGCCTGCTTATGCTTGGCACGTAAGTGTTCGCGTTACCCGCGGCACCCATCATTCGCCGGCGTGGGTGGGTCATCGTGGCATGGGCGGCCCTCGCGTTGCTGTTCGGGCCGCGGGCTTGCCACGTCCAGCAGGTGCTCGCGCTCCGGGGCGGTGGGAGCGAGTCCACGGAATCCAGCCGGGCGACCGCGCTCCTGAAGGAGGCCTTTCCGACACCGTTCGCCGACTACGTGGCGATCGTGGTCCACGGCCCCGTTCGCTGGACCAATGCCCGCTTCGAGGCCGTGCTCGACACCCTCAAAGCCGCCGTCGAGCGCCGCTCCTACGTGGGAGAGGTGATCTCGGCCCGCTCGATCGGAGAGTCGAGCTTCGTCAGTCCGGACCGCCGCACGACGTTTCTGATTGCGGCGCTCACCGTGGAGTCGACGCATGACTTGAGCGCCAGTTTCGTTCCCGACCTGCGCTCGACGATCCGCGACGCGCTGGCGCGGGTCCCCGGCTCGGAGGGCTTCGAGATCATGGTGACGGGGTTCCCCGCGCTCGATCATGACGTCCGCACCATCAGCGCGGAGGACACCGAGCGAGGCGAGCAGCGCGCCCTGCCCCTCACCCTGGCGGTGCTGATCGTCGCCTTTGGTGCGCTGGTGGCCGCCGCGCTGCCGGTTCTGGTGGGTGTCCTCGCGATCACGATCGCGCTCGGCCTGGTCACCATCGCGGCGCGGTACACGCCCATGTCCGTGTTCGTGCTGAACATCACCACCATGGTGGGGCTAGGCGTGGGCATTGACTACTCGCTCCTCATCGTCACCCGATTCCGCGAGGAGCTCAACCGCGGTCTTTCGGCGGCAGACGCCGCCATCCGGACGGTCGAGACCGCGGGCTCGGCGGTCATCACGTCAGGACTCACCGTAGTGGTGGGATTCGCGGCGCTGGTCACCACACCCCTCTCGGACACGCGCTCGGTGGGCGTGGGTGGGCTGTTGGTCGTCGCCGTCGCCGTCCTGCTCGCCACAACGTTCCTTCCGGCGGTCCTCGCCATCCTGGGACGCAACATCGACCGCCCCAAGTGGCTCGCCCGCCCGCTCGCCCGGTTCCATGCGCCGACCGGTTGGGAGCGCTGGGCCCGCTGGCTGGGCCACCGGCCGTGGCGCGCGGTGGCGGTAGGGGGCGCGGCGATCGCGCTGCTCACATTTCCGCTCAGCCAGATCCGCCTCGGGCTTCCCGCCACCAACTGGTTTCCGCCGGAGTCTGAGTCCGGCCGAGGGCTTCAAGTACTGCGCGAGATGGGCGCCAGCGGCGTGATCCAGCCCGTGCGTGTCGTGGTGCAGCTCCCGGAAGGCGAGTCGGCCCTTTCCGCCCGCCGTCTCCCCGGGCTCAAGGCCCTCACCGACTCGCTCCGGAAAGACCCGCGCGTGCGCGAGGTCCGGGGCGTCGCGAGCATCAAGCCGAGGATGTCCACGCTGCAGCTCGCCATCTACTACAGCGACCCGGCGGCGGTGCGCGCCAAGAACCCGAAGTTTTTCGATGCGTATCTGAGCGCCGACAATCGGGTCACCCTGCTCGACGTGATCCCCGCGGACACAGTCTCCCTCACGGGACTGATGGACGTCGTGCGACGGGTGCGGGCCCTGGTGGCCCGCGACGTCCGGGGCCTCGCCGGGGCGGAGATCCTGGTCGCCGGCTTTGCCGCCTCGAACGTGGATACGCAACAGGAGCTCATGAAGCGATTCCCGGAAACCGTCGCTCTGGTCCTCGGCATCACCGCGATCATGCTGTTCGTCGCCTTCCGCTCGCTGCTCGTTCCGATCAAAGCCGTCGTCCTGAATCTCCTATCGGTGGGGGGGGCATTCGGGCTCACTGTGCTCGTGTTCCAGCACGGCTACGGCGGTCGCCTGTTCGGGCTCGACGGGCCGACGGAGGCGATCTGGGCGGTCGTCCCGGTGCTGGTGTTCGCCATCGTGTTCGGGCTGTCGATGGACTACGAGGTGTTCCTGTTGACGCGCGTAAAAGAGGTCTTCGACAAAACGGGTCGGAACGACCACGCCACCATGGAAGGGCTGTCGGCCACGGCGTCCACGATCACGAGCGCCGCCTTGATCATGATTCTCGTGTTCGGCACCTTCGCGTTTACGCGCGTGCTCGCGGTTCAGCTCATCGGCTTCGGTCTCGCGGCCGCCGTGCTGCTGGACGCGACCCTGATTCGGATGGTGCTCGTGCCGGCCATCATGCACATCGCGGGGAGGTGGAACTGGTGGCCGGGGGTGCGGGCGCCCAGGCTGGAGGCAGGAAATAGTGACTAGTGAGTGGCCTCTCCCGTTTCCAGCCGTTGCAGCCGTAGTCCCATCACGTCCCAGTGCCAGGCCGGCACTCGGACTCCTGTCCTCGGGTCTTTCAGTGGCTTGTACTGCAGCCACGCCGGCTCGAGCTCGAGCGCCGGGCCCAGCGCGAGCAGCCGTTCCTTATCCGCGCTCACCAGGTGCACCATTGGCTCGCCCCGAAGCGTGTGGCGATGAAGCCACACGCCGCCGTCGAGGGCGAAGCACATCCCCTCGCGGCGGCGTGTGAACTCCCGGTACGGCGTATCTACTGACAGGTAATGCGGCCCTCCACCGTCGCCGGAGCCAGCGGCGCCGCGTTCCCCGAGAACAAGGCGCACGTCCGGGCCGGCGCGAAGGCGCTCGTGGTCGACGCGGACCACCCCGATGGCGTGGCGTTCACGACCATGGTCACGCCCGCTGATGGATTGAAATTGTTCATCAGCGCGAGGTTGTTCGTGTACTTCGCGCTGTCGTAGAAAAAGGCTTCTTCCGCCGTCGCGAGGTTTCGAAGATCGGACTTCATCGAGGCGACGTAGGCCTTTTCCTTCGTGTTGGAGAACTTCGGGATGGCGATGGTCGCCAACAACCCGATGATCACCACCACGATGAGCAGCTCGATCAGGGTGAAGCCGTTTCGAGACATCGCTACCGACCCTCCGGACGCCAAAGGGCACCGGGCCCGTAAGTCACTGGCTCGGTGACACATATAGTTAGCGCCGAGACCCGTTCCTGCAAGAGCCATGCTTACCCCTTGGCATCGACCCAATTCATTCCTATGCCGACACTTACGACCAACGGGACTCGCAGCTCGGCAGCCCCCTCCATATGGCGTTTTACCAGCTCCGTGGCGGCTTCCCCCTCTCCGGGCGGTACCTCAAGTACAAGCTCGTCATGGACTTGCAGTATCATGCGAGACGCAAGCCCCCGCTGCTTCAGGCCGCCGGCGATCCGGATCATGGCGATCTTGATTAAGTCCGCAGCCGAGCCTTGGAGCGGGGAGTTGGTAGCGGTTCGTTCGCCGAACGCTCGGATGTTGTAGTTGCGGTCCTTCAACTCCGGTATGTAGCGCCGCCTTCCGAACAGTGTCTCGACATACCCCTTCTCGCGCGCCTCGGCGACGGTGCGATCGAGCCAGACCCTGACACCCGCGAACCGCGTGAAGTACTGCTCGATGAATCGCTTCGCGTCATCCTGGGTGATGCCGAGCTGGCGGGACAGGGCGAATGGCCCCTGCCCGTAGATCGTGGCGAAGTTGATCGTCTTCGCGCGGGCGCGCATGTCCGGCGTGACCTGGTCGTGCGTCACGCCGAAGATGATCGCCGCAGTCTGGCGGTGAATGTCCCCGCCCTGCTCGAACGCTTCGACGAACGCCGGGTCGCCCGAGAGATGGGCCAGCAGTCGGAGCTCGATCTGCGAGTAGTCGGCCGTGAGCAGCAACGCGCCGGGCGGAGCGACGAAGGCGCGGCGAATGGCTTCGCCGCGCGGGGTGCGCACCGGGATATTCTGCAGGTTCGGGTCGGATGACGACAGCCGGCCCGTGGCGGCCCCGGTCTGATTGAAGCTCGTGTGGATGCGCCCGGTCTGCGGGTGGATGAATCCCGGCAGCGCATCCACATAGGTGGACTTGAGCTTCGATAGCTCGCGGTACTCGATCAGCAACTTGGGCACCTCGTGTCCCATCGCGGCGAGCTGCTCCAGCACCTCGTAGTCGGTGGAGGGGCCCGTCTTTGTCTTCTTGAGAATTGGAAGCTGGTGTTTCTCGAACAGCACGTGCCGGAGCTGGGGCGTCGAGTTGATGTTGAAGTCGGTACCCGCGGCGTGATAGATCGCGCGCTCGAGCGCGGTCAGCTCGCCGGCGAAGGTGCGTGAGATCTCGCCCAGTCGTGCCAGGTCGATGCATACCCCCCGCGATTCCATGTCCACGAGCACCGGCATGAGGGGCATTTCGATCGTCTCCAGCAGGCGAATCAGCTGGTGATCCTCGAGCTCCGGCTCGAACGCGGCGTGCAGGCGCAGCACGATCTCGCTGTCCGTCGCACAGTAGCGCGCCGCGTCCGCCAGGGGCACGGCGGCGAACGGACGCTCCGCCCTTCCCCGGCCCACGAGCTCGGCGTAGGTCCGCATCGCGAGGGACAGTCGCTCGCGCGCCAAGTCGTCGAGGGCGTGTGAGCGTCGCCCGGGGTCGAGCACGAAGCTCGCCAGCATCGAGTCGAACGACACGCCCGCGAGCTCCACCCCTGCTCGGCGCAGCACCAGCCAATCGTACTTGATGTTGTGCCCGGCCTTCGGCACGCGCGGATCGCTCAGAAGCTCCCGTAACGGCGCCAGCGGCTCGCTCGTGAGCGGCGGCAGATTCCGCGGTGCTCTCCCGCCGGCGAGCTCGCCGTCGGGCGCTACGTGCGCGAACGGGAGGTACCACGACCGCCCCGGCGCGACCGCCAGGGACATGCCGATGAGCTCGGCGCGCATCGGATCGAGCGACGTGGTCTCCGTGTCGAGGGCGAGGAGAGGGGCCCGGCGCCATTCGGCGATCGCGGCCGGCAGCATGGCGGAGTCGTCGATGATCGACGGCTCCGCGTGCGCCGCCGTGAGCGTCGCGAGCGAGGGCGCTCCAGTGTCGACGCTTGCCGGCTGGGCGACCGGAGCGACGCTCCCCGCGGGCGCAGGCTCGAGTGACGATAGCTTCGGGATCAGCGACCGGAACTCAAGCTCCGTAAACAGCTCGGTGAGCCGTGCGACGTCGGGCGGGCGGACTCGCAGCCGGTCGAGGTCGAGCGGCAGTGGCACGTCGCGCCGGATGGTCACGAGCTCCCGCGACAGCCGCGCCAGATCGGCGTACTGCTGCACCGCCTCCCGCGCCCGCTTGCCGGGAATCCGGTCCGCGCTCGCGAGGATCGCATCGAGGTCGCCGAACGACTTGAGCAGCTCGAGCGCCGTTTTCTCCCCCACGCCCTTCACGCCCGGCACGTTGTCCGAGCTGTCACCCACCAACGCGAGGTAGTCCACCACCCGCTCCGGCGGCACGCCCAGGCGCTCGCTCGCGTTCGTCAGGTCCACCCAGTGCTCCTCGACGGCTGCAGGGCCGCCGCGACCCGGGTTCAGGAGCGCGATGCCCGGCGCGATCAGCTGGTAGAAATCCTTGTCGCCCGACACGATCACCACCTGTAGGCCCCGCGCCGCGGTGGCGAGCGTGCCGATCACATCGTCCGCTTCATATCCTTCCACGCCGACCAGCGGTACGCGGAACGCCTCGAGGATCTGCTCGATCCGCTCGACCGACCGGTCGAACTCCTGCTGCAGCTCCTCGGTGAGCTTCTGGCGCGTCGCCTTGTACTGGGGGTAGGTCTGGTGCCGGAATGACTCGCCCACGTCGTGCACCCAGGCGAGATAGTCGGGACGCCGTCGCTCGAGCAACCGCAGCAAGAAGTTGGTGACCCCCCAAGCCGCCGAGGTGTTTTCGCCGCGGCGGGTGGTGAGGGGGCGGGCGATCATCGCGAAAAAGGCACGGTAGATGAGCGCGTAGCCGTCAACGAGATAGAGAGTGGCGGCGGGGGTCGAACCGGGGTCGGGCATGTGCTGAAGAAAAATAACGCGGCCGGTGGACCTGGGGGGAATGAAAAACCCCGCCCGAATGCGCGGGCGGGGGGACGCCGAATGGCGCGAGGCCAGTTAACCGCGAACGACGTTCGCGGCGTGCAGCCCTTTCTCGCCAGCCTTCACTTCGAACTCCACCACCTGACCCTCGGCGAGGGTCTTGAACCCGTCCATCTGGATAGCCGAGAAGTGTACGAACACG
>Ga0137410_10000703_pt1 | contig 23173 bp, 21 predicted proteins | sample CZODoug1_16funga_FD_108878 | JGI IMG/M metagenome (GOLD analysis project Ga0137410, IMG submission 108878) | Vadose zone soil fungal communities from Angelo Coast Range Reserve, California, USA - CZODoug1_16fungal (Illumina Assembly) | ecosystem: Environmental > Terrestrial > Soil > Vadose zone... | reverse complement strand
CTCGACCGCGTCCGCGTCGCTGATGAGCGAAGCGGTCAAGGGCAAGTCGAAACCCGAGATCGACGCGCTCTTCACGCGCTTCCACGACATGGTCACGGGCAAGGGCGGCTCCGAGGGCCTCGAGAAGCTCGAGGTGTTTTCCGGAGTCAGCGAGTACCCGGTCCGCGTCAAGTGCGCATCCCTGGCCTGGCACACGTTGAAAGCCGCGCTCGAAGGCAAGAACGATACGATTTCGACTGAATAAGGAGACCGACATGCTTCCTCCGATCTATCCGCCCGACGCCGTCCAGCCCTTCCGCGACGAACTGAGCGCCGTGGGCATCAAGGATCTGCTCACGCCCGAAGAGGTCGACCAGGCGATGAAGGCGCCCGGCGTCACGCTCTGCGTGGTCAACTCGATTTGCGGCTGCGCGGGCGGAACGGCGCGTCCGGCCGTCGCGATGGCGCTGCAAAACAAGGTCATCCCCGATCACCTGACGTCGGCCTTCGCCGGCATGGAACGCGATGCCGTCAACAAGGTCCGCGAATACCACGCGGCCGCGGCCCCGCCCTCGTCGCCGTCGATCGTGATCTTCAAGGACGGCAAGGTCGCCGAGATGTTCGGCCGCGAGCGCATCGAGCAGCGCTCCGCACAGGAGGTCGCGGCGGACCTCGTCGACGCCTTCAACCGGCATTGCACGAAGTCGGGTCCGTCGATCCCGCCCGAGCAGTTCGCCAAGCTGACGAACGTCCAGGCTTGCGGCTCGTCGATCCCGAGGATGCGGAGGTAGTCGGTGATCGAACTCCAGCGCGAAGTCATCGCGACGACGATCCCCTACGGCCAGAAGACGACGCTGCCCAAGGGGTCGAACGTCGAGGTCACCCAGGAGCTCGGCGGCAGCTTCACGGTCCTGACGGACTACGGGCTGCTGCGCATCGAGGGCAAGGACTCGGACGCGCTCGGCCGCGAGTCGGCGGCGAAGCAGACGGCGGCGGTCGACGTCCCGACGGACGCCAAGGCGGTGGCCACGCAGGTCTGGGACGCCATGAAGACCTGCTATGACCCGGAAATCCCGGTCAACATCGTCGAACTGGGCCTGGTCTACGAGAACAAGGTCGAGCCGGTCGACGGCGGCTACAAGGTCGATATCAAGTTCACGCTGACGGCGCCCGGCTGCGGCATGGGACCGATCCTCCAGAGCGAGGTGAAGAGCAAGATCCAGGAGATTCCGGGGGTCAAGTCGGCCAACGTCGAGGTGGTCTTCGAGCCGGCCTGGACTCAGTCGATGATGTCCGAAGCGGCCAGGCTGCAGCTGGGGATGGGGTAACTCGCTCCCCCGCCTCGAGCGGACTTCCGGCTCATAGACCGGTCGCAGGCTTGTGACAAGCTTCCGCCAGCGCGATGTGCGGGGCCTGCAACCCCAGGTTTTCCGATTTCAAGTCGGACAACCTCGGCATCCGCCCCATCCTCCGATGGCTCGCAGCTCAGTCCTGGAGCGGCGAGTCCGGGTATAATTGTCCGGAACATGAGACCCACGCTTGCGATCCTCGTCTGCCTCTTCGGCGCCGCGCAGGCGCAGGACGCGCCCCCGGGCGGACCGCCGACCTACTCCGTCTCCGTCGAGCAGGGTTGGAAGCTCTCCGCGGACGGCGAAGTCGACTTCCCCAACGTGCAGGAGAACGACCTCGTCTCGGGACTGACTCCGAAGTTCACGCTGAAGACCTCGATGAACTGGCCCGCGCGCGACCGGGACGGCCGCGTCATGGTCAAACCCAAGGGCTTCGCCGCGTGGAAGACCAACGGCGACCCGCTCAAGCTCGAAGCGACGATCTCGATCCACCCCGACGGCGCCTGCCAGATGGCACTGAAGAAGATCGACTACGTCGAACGCCTCCAGCGCGCAACGATCGAATTCGACGGCGACAAGGTGCGGACGGTCGACTTCGGCGGCAAGGGCAAGTGGCAGGGCTCGCGTGCGGAGTGGTCGGGCCGCGTCGCCACGATCGAAACGGCGATCCGCGACATGTACTTCAGGGCCGTCACGCCGCAGAAGCCGGCCGGGGGGAAGGAGACGGTCGGCCTCGACATCGCCGGCGACACCAAGGCAGCCTGGCGGCTCTTCGTGACCACCTCGCTCGAGGACCAGCTGGCGGTGCTGATCCTCTGCCGGCTGGACGGCCTGCGCCTCGAGAAAGATCGGTGGCCCGCGGAGATCCCCGCGGGGCCGTCACGGCCGAAGCAGCTCGCGCGGTCGCTGATCGACCGCATCCAGGCGCAGGCGCGAGGCACGTTCGCGACGGAGGCGGCGAAAGGCAAGCCCGGCCAGCTGCTCAAGGACAAGCCCTGGAAGAGCAACGAGCTCGTGATCCCGACGCCGGGCTGGATGGACGGCAAGGCGTGGGCCGCGGAGCGGATGAAGCCGCTCGAGGAGGCGCACGAGCGGCTTCGCTCGATGACCGAGGAAACGAACGGCAAGAATTCGACGACGAAGCACGCGACGATCCTCGACCCCGGCGTCTGGCGCACGGCCGTGGAGACCGAGACGAAGAATCTGCGCCAGGGCGTGCTGGTCGAGATCCCCCGCGAGCCGCTGACCTTCGACACCGCCCTCTATCCGCGCACCCGCAATTCCGGCAACGCGACTTACGACTTCAAGGAGAAGTCGTCGGTCCAGGACGGGGTGCTGCAGACGAGCGACGCGGAGGTCTCCGGCTTCGTGCCGGAGCTCGAAGTGATCTTCTTCTACAGCGGGGCCGACATGAACGTGTGGCGCGGCTCGCTCATCCGCATGGAGACCTGGTACAAAGGCAGACTCAAGCGCGAATAGCGCCGCAGCAGCTAGACCTCGATCCGCTCCGCGTGCGTGTAGACGTTGAAGTCGTCTTCGCGGAGGAAGCCCACCAGCGTCACGCCGAATTCGCGCGCCGTTTCGACCGCGAGGCTCGACGGCGCGGACACCGCGCAGACGATCGGCATGCGCGCCATCACGGCCTTCTGCATGATCTCGAAGCTCGCCCGGCCGCTGACCATGAGGATATGGTGGTCGAGCGGGGAGCGGTCCTGCAGCAGCATGTGGCCGATGACCTTGTCGACGGCGTTGTGCCGGCCCACGTCCTCGTGCAGCGTGTACAGCACGCCGTGCTCGTCGAAGACGCCTGCGGCGTGCAGGCCGCCGGTCTTCTCGAACAGGGTCTGGGCCTTCCGCAGCGAGTGGCCCAGCCCGTAGATGACGTCGAGCGTCACCTTGAGCTTCGAGGCGATCGGCTTCGCGTTCGTCTTGATCTGTTCGATCGACGCCTTCCCGCAGAGGCCGCAGGAGCTCGTCGCGTAGAAGTTCCGCTTGAGCTTGCCGAGGTCGGGCTTGTGCCCCGACGCATACGTGAAGCTGACGATGTTCTTCAGCTCGGGCTTTTCGGTGTTCTCGCAGTAGCGCAGCGTGCCGATTTCCTTCGAGTTCTTGAGCAGCCCTTCCGAGTAGAGGAAGCCGGCCGTCAGCGCGAAGTCGTCTCCCGGCGTCCGCATCGTGATCGCCACCGGCTCGTCGTGGATCCGGATCTCCATCGGCTCTTCGACCGCGAGGTGATCCTCGAACTGGTGGTGGTGCGTGCTGTGCGGGACCGCGGGCGCCCGCTTGATGGTGATCTTGCGGGTCTCGTGCTTCGCAACTTTGGGGAGTGTCATGGGCCCAATCATACCCCCGCGGGGGGCGCGACATCAACAGACAACCCGCCGGACTCCGCTACTTTTTCCCGGCGAGCACCTTCAGATACTCGCGCATGAAGGCCGGCAGATCGTCGGGCTTCCGCGACGTCACCAGGTTGCCGTCGACGACGACCTCCTGGTCCATATAGCGCGCGCCGGCGTTGATCACGTCGTCCTTGATCGCGAAGAAGCACGTGGCAGTCCGCCCCTTCAGGATGCCCGCGGAGCAGAGGACCCAGGCCGCGTGGCAGATCGAGCCCACCGCCTTGCCCGACTTGTCGATCGCCGCAACGAAGTCCAGCATCTCCTGGGAGCGCCGCAGGTAGTCCGGGGCAAAGCCGCCGGGGACGATGACCCCGTCGAAGTCCTTCGCCTTGACCTCCTTGATGTCGCCCTCGGCTCTGCAGGGATAGCCGAGCTTGCTCTTGTACTCCGGCTTGCCGGTGCCGAGGAAGAGGGTCTTGTGTCCCGCCTCGCGGAGCCGGTAGGCGGGGTACCAGACTTCCATCTCCTGGTAGACGTCTTCGATCAGGATCGCGACCGTCTTCGCTCCGTTCGTCTTCATCTAAGCGCCCTCTTTGTCCTCGTATTGCTCCTTCAGGCTCCGCACCACGTTCGCATCCGCGAGCGTGGTCGTGTCGCCCACGGCCCGGCCCTCGGCGATGTCGCGCAGCAGCCGGCGCATGATCTTGCCCGAGCGCGTCTTCGGCAGCTCGGCGGCGAAGAAGATGTCGTCGGGCCGCGCGAGCGAGCCGATCTTCTTCACGACGTGGTCCTTCAGCTCCTTCAGCAGCTCCGGGCCGCCCTGGCTGCCCGCCCGCAGCGACACGAAAGCGACGACCGCGTTCTCCTTGATCTCGTGGTACTTGCCGATCACTGCGGCCTCGGCGACCGATCGATGGTCGACCAGCGCGCTCTCGATCTCCATCGTCGACAGTCGATGGCCGCTGACCTTCAGCACGTCGTCCACGCGGCCCAGGAGCCAGAGGTAGCCCTGCTTGTCCCGCTTGGCGCCGTCGCCGGCGAAGTACCACCCCGGGAATTTCGACCAGTAGGTCTGCTTGTAGCGCTCAGGGTCGCCGTAGATGCCGCGCAGCATTCCGGGCCAGGGCGACTTGATCACGAGCAGGCCGGCGTCGACCGACTCCCCCTTCTCGTCGACGATGTCGATGTCGATTCCCGGGAACGCCGTGCACGCCGATCCGGGCTTGGTCTTCGTCACCGACGGCAGCGGCGTGATCATCATGTGGCCGGTCTCGGTCTGCCACCACGTGTCGACGATCGGGCAGCGCCCGCCGCCGATGACGCGGTGATACCACATCCACGCCTCGGGGTTGATCGGCTCGCCGACGGAGCCCAGCAGGCGCAGCGACGAGAGGTCGTGCTTTTCCGGCAGGTCCTCGCCCCACTTCATGAAGGCGCGGATTGCGGTGGGCGCCGTGTACAGGATCGTCGCCTTATGGCGCTCGATGATCGACCAGAAGCGATCCTTCGCCGGAAAGTCGGGGGCGCCCTCGTACATGAGCACCGTCGCGCCGCACAGCAGCGGACCGTAGACGACATAGGAATGGCCGGTCACCCAGCCGATGTCGGCCGTGCACCAGTAGATGTCCGTGTCCTTCAGATCGAAGACCCACTTCGTGGTCGCGTAGACGCCCGTCATGTAGCCGCCGGTGGTGTGGAGGATGCCCTTCGGCTTGCCGGTGGTGCCGCTCGTATAGAGCAGGTACAGCATGTCCTCCGAATCCAGGTGCTCCGCGGGACAGTCGTCGGACTGGCCGTGGACGACGTCGCTCCACCAGTGATCGCGGCCGCCCTTCATCGAGACTTCGGAGCCGGCGACCCGATTGAGGACGACGACGTTCTCGATCGTCTTCGTCCCTTCGAGCGCCTCGTCGCAGATCTTTTTGAGGTGGAGGACGGAGCCGCGGCGGTAACCGCCGTCGGCGGTCACGAGCAGCTTGGACTGGCAGTCGTTGATGCGGTCGCGGACGGCGTCGGCGCTGAAACCGCCGAAGATGACGCTGTGGGGGGCGCCGATGCGGGCGCAGGCCAGCATGGCGATGGCGAGCTCGGGGACCATGGGCATATAAAGGGTGACGCGGTCGCCCTTCTTGATGCCGAGGGACTTGAGGCCGTTGGCGAAGCGGCAGACCTCGCCGTGCAGCTGCTGATAGGTCAGGGTCCGCTGTTCGCCGGGTTCGCCCTCCCAGAGGATCGCCGCCTTGTTCCGACGGTGGGTCGACAGGTGGCGGTCCAGGCAGTTATACGCCATGTTCGTCTTGCCGCCGACGAACCACTTCGCGAAGGGCAGGCTCCAGTCGAGGATCTTGGTCCACTTCTTGAACCAGTGGAGCTCCTTGGCGAAGCCTTCCCAGAACTTGAGCCGGTCCTTGGGACGGGCCATCGCCGCGGTGACTTCCGCGTTCTTGACGAATTCCTTGGGCGGGGGAAACGTCCGGTTCTCCTGGAGCAGCGCTTCCAGGTGCTTGTCAGCCATGGTTTCTCCTCCGATTCCCGGCCTGCAACAAATCAATCGGATCGGTTTATTGCACGGGTTCCCGGTTATAGCAGATGCCCCGGGGTTCGGCTATACTTCGCCACATGGCCTTCACGGCATCGACTCCGGGGCTCCTGGAGCGCGTGGAGAAGTTCGTCGCCGCCCACCTGGACTCGAACTGGGTCGTGGAGCCCAAGCCGGCGCGCCTGGCCCTCCTCGTGCGCGAGGAGCTCCGGCGCTGGACGCAGTCGAGCTACCCCGGATCCGCTTGCGAGGGCGCGGCGCTCGATCCCGACTCGCGACGTCGCCTCAGCCTGACCATCCACTCCGCGCCCGTCAGCCACCGGGTCGAGGTGTGGGGCCTGGCCGACGCCTGGCCGCCGCAGGGCCTCGGCCCGCATACCTCCCACTCCTGGGTGCTGCTGGCGGGCGACCTGGACTCCGGCGCGGCCTTCGGAACGGTCCGCAGTCAGCTCGAGGCCGCGGGGCTGCGGCAGGTCGAGCGTCGGGACGGCGCGGGGTTTTCGCTGAGCCTCTGGATGGGGTCGACGGTTCCCGACGGCTGTCCGGAGTGCCGGGCGGGGAAATAGGCCCGGCGCTGACCTATTTTTAGACAGACCCCGGAATTCCTCTTCGAATCCCCGGCTTTGCGGGGTATTTTCATTCCGACGTGCGGCCGGGAGGTTCGGGACTCGCTGGGGGGCATCCCCAAGAATGTGCGGACTGTCCGGCGAACTCAGCAGGATCGGCGAACGGCCGAGCGCGGAGACGGCCGTCGCCATGCGCGACCGCCTCACCCCCCGCGGCCCCGATGATTCCGGCCTCTATGCCGACGACGCCCTGACCCTCGGCAGCCGCCGGCTCAGCATTCTGGACCCCTCGTCCGCCGGCCACCTGCCGATGATCGACGAGGCCTCCGGTTTGGTCCTCGCCTTCAACGGCGAGATCTATAATTTCAGGGACCTGCGACGCGACCTCGAAACCCAGGGAGAGCGCTTCCGCTCCATCAGCGATTCCGAAGTGCTCCTCAAATTGCTCGCGCGGGAAGGAACGAAGGCGCTTCTCAAGCTCCGCGGCATGTTCGCCTTCGCGTGCTGGGATCCGAAACGGCGGACGCTGCTGCTCGCCCGGGACCCCTTCGGCATCAAGCCTCTCTACCTCTGGCGCGATTCCGGAAGGCTGCTGTTCGCGTCGGAGATGAAGGCGCTGCTCGCCCATCCGGCCGTCCACCCCGCGCTCTCCCCAAGAGCGGTCTCTCATTACTTCGCCTTCGGGTATACCGGCGGCGCTCATCCGATCTTCGACCGCATCGAAAAGCTCCCCCCGGGCTCCTACCTGATCGACTCGGCCTCCCCGCAGTCCGGATCCCCGCCCGGCTGGGACGGGCCCCGCGGAATTCCCGTCCGGTATTGGGATCCGCTCGACGAGGTCCCTCCCGGCGGCCCGGCCGCGGACCCCGACGACGACGCCCTCGCCGCCGAGCTCGTCTCCGTCCTGGGCGACAGCGTCTCCGCCCACCTGATCAGCGACGTCCCGGTGGGCGTGTTCCTCAGCGGAGGCGTCGATTCCGCCGCGGTGCTGGCGCTGGCGGCGCGGGCCGGCGCCCGCGACCTCAACACTTTCTGCGTGGGCTATCCGGGCCCCGAAGACGGCAGCGAACTCCCGTGGAGCCGCCGCATTTCCCGGGCGATCGGCTCCCGTCACCACGAGTTGCTCCTCACCGAGCAGCAGTTCGGGGAGGACCTGCTCTTCCTCTCGCGCCGGATGGACGAGCCGACGGGCGACGCGGCGGCGTTCCCCATGCTGGCGCTGGCGAGATTCGCCCGCGAGAAGGTCAAGGTCGTCCTCACCGGCGACGGCGGGGACGAACTCTTCGGGGGATACCGCCGCTACGCCGCCGATGCCGCCTGGTCCTGGTACCACGGCCCGCTGCGCGCGCTGCTGAAGCCCGCGGGCCTGGCCGCCTCGCTGGTGCCCGGCCGGGGCTGGATCCGTCGCATGATGCGGAACCTCGACCTCGACGACCCCGCCGCGCGCGGCGCCTCCTGGCAGTATGTCTTCGCTCCGCCGCAGGGCGATGCGCTGCTGATGCCGGATTGGCGGCCCTCGCCGCCGCCTGCGGCGGCCTCTTATGGGGCCGCCTTCGCGCAGGGATCGTCCAGGCTCCGGGGACCCGAGCTGCTCATGTATGCCGACCAGAAGACGAAGCTGACCGACGGATACTGCGAGCGGGTGGACCGGCCCACGATGGCGGTGAGCCTGGAGGCGCGGGTCCCGTTCCTCGACCTGCGCGTCGCCCGCTTCGCCCAGCGCCTCCCGGCGGACCGCAAGGTTCACGGCTTCAAGCTCAAGCCCCTGCTCCGGCGCGCCCTCCGCGGCGTGGTCCCCGACGACATCCTCGCGCTGCCCAAGCGCGGATTCACGGTGCCGATCCCCGACTGGCTTCGCGGCGGTCTGCGTCCCCTGCTCCGCGACGTGCTGAGCCCCGACGCCGTCGCGCGGCGGGGCATCCTCCAGCCCCCCGAAGTCGCGTCCCTCCTCTCGTCCTTCGAGGCCGGCAGAGGCGACGTCGCCGAAAAACTCTGGCTCGTCTTCGCGTTCGAGCTCTGGTGCCGGGAGCATCGGGACGCCGCCTCCCGGCCGTCCTGAGCGCGGGCGCGATTTTGTTTTGCCCTCCCCCCGGGCGCAGGGTACATATGGACGGAGCGATTGGGGGTGGGTAAGACCATGCCGGAAGGCCAGAGTTCCCCGGGACGGAAGACGGGCCGCTTCCGTCTCATCGTCCCCTGCGAGATCCAGGGCTCCTCGGGCAACAGCAAGGTTCCGCTGCGCGACATCAGCCTCGAAGGCTGCCGCGTCATCTGCGCGGAGAAGCACGCCCCCGGCGACGCGCTTCAGCTCACCATCCGGCTTCCCGAACCCGTCCAACTCCCCGCCCAGGTTCGCTGGGTCGACCGCGACGCCGGCCAGGAGCTGTTCATCCTCGGCTGCGAGTTCGTGCATACCCCCGAAAGCCGGAAGGCCCTCAAGGACGCGCTCCAGAACATGGCCTCCGCGATCGACTCCGCCGCGAAACGCGTGAAGTAGCCCCCGCCCGGTGGTACCATCGGGAGCATGTTCGTTCTCGCCGCGGCCCTGCTCCTGCTGCTGCTCCAGGACGCGCCCCCCGCCGAAGTCGCCTGCGTCGAGCTGACCTCGTTCGAGGTCCGGAATTCCGAGATCAACCAGGGGCTGGTCGCCGAGGGCGCGATGCTCAATCGCACGCCCTTCAACCTGACCGCGGTGTCGGTCGACGTCGTCATCATCGGCGACAACAAGTTCCCCCTCAAGACGCTGCAGCGCCAGGTGATCGGCGCCCTGCCCGCACGCAAGGGGGCGTCGATCTTCATCAAGGACGCGCAGCTGCCGGGCGCGACCCGCTTCACGTTCAAGGTCGTGCTCCGGCACACGGTCGAGGGCCAGGAGCGGACCGTGGAGTACGAAAACTACACGATGAAGAATCCCCGGCTCTACTACGACCCCGAGCCGGGGCCCAAGGTCGGCGTCATGGGCCTGCGTTCCGTGGCCGGCAGCTACAAGTCGGCGAACAAGCAGCAGGTCTATTCGGGCGACACGCTCTTCCTCCGCCTGCGGATCGACGGCTTCGACGACAAGGTCAAGCCCGAGGGCCAGCTCGAGGTGACGTTCTCCTTCGACGGGAAGAAGCAGGCGTCCCTCAAGCGCTCGATCGACGCCTCGGCGATGAAGACGGACATCTCCAAGCTGCCGGCGAACGACGCCGACCCGAAGATGGTCTTCTATGACGGCCGCATCAAGGAGCTGGTGGTCGGGCTGCGGAAGGTCGAGGACGAAAGCAAGCTCGGCAAGGCCGGCATGGACGTGAAGTTCAGCAGCAAGGGCTCGGTCTGGACCTGGACGGGCCTCGAGGCGCCCCACCTGGAAGCCCTCCGTCCTCCCGACAGGAAATAGGTCCGCACCCCGAATGGACTTCCTTCGCCGCTGGCTGGTCGGACGCGATCTCAAGCGCGCGCGGGCCCTCGAAGGCGAGGGCTACGTCGAGCAGGCCCTGGCCGTCTACGAGTCCGCGCTGGCGATGGCGAACGACGCGGAACGCCCGGTCGCCCTGCGCCACATCGGCGCCTGCGCGCTCCGGCTCGGCAAGCTCGCCCGCGCGCGCGAGGCTCTCGCCGTGTGCGTGAAGCGGACGCCCGACGACGCCGACGCGTGGCTGCTCCTGGGCCAGGTCCAGATGGAGCTGCGCGACACGATCGGCGCGGACGAGGCGTTCCACGCCGCCCTCCAGCGCGCGCCCGACCGGATCGACATCCTGCACGCCCAGACGGAGTACTATGCGGTCAAGTTTCCGCGGGCGGCGTTCGAGGCCGGCAAGCGCGTGATCGCCCTCGTGCTCGAGAAGCCGCAGGAGGTCGAGCGCCTCCGCTTCCCGCGCGAGCTCCCCGTCGTCTTCCTGCGCAACCTCGCCATGGAACAGCGCTTCGTCGACGAAACCATCGCGTACTTCGACGAACTCGCCGGCAAGGGCAACCGATGGATCAAACCCGTCGCGCTCAACCATAAGGGGATCCTCCTCGCCAACACCGGCAGGCTCGACGAGGCCGTGAAGGCCTTCCTCGACGCGCTCAGCGCGGATCCCGAATTCGACGCGGCCCACGTCAACCTCGGCCTCGTCCACGCCCGCCGCCGGGATTTCGACGCCGCCAAAGCGTCGCTCTCGGTCTATGCCAAGCGGCATCCGAGCGACGCGATCGCCACCTACGGCTTCGGCGTTCTCGCGGAGACGAAGCCCGACGTGCCGGAGATGCTCCGCCTGTACTCGTTCTTCCTCGAGCGCATGAAGTCGAACCCGCCCGCCCCGGAGTTCCTCGGGCGGCTCGACGTGGCCCGCGGCTGGGTGCGGCACGTCGAAACCGTGATCGAGCACTCGAAGAAGCACCAGGAGGAGCATCACGAGTCCGAGGGGCCGCATGAGTCCTAGGAGCCGCGAGCCGCTGGTCCTCCTCTGCATCGGCGTGCTGGTCCTGGCCTGGTCGGGCATCGCCCCCAAGGACCGCGCCGTGTGGCTGATGGAGGTCTTCCCGGCGCTCGTCGGCGCCGGCGTCCTGGGCCTGACCCATCGACGCTTCCCCTTCACGCCCGTCGTCTACCGGCTGGTCTTCGTGTTCAGCCTCATCCTGATGGTGGGCGGCAAGTATACGTACGCCGAGGTCCCGGCCGGCTTCTGGGTTCGCGACCTCTTCCACCTCCAGCGGAACCACTTCGACCGGCTGGGCCACTTCCTGCAGGGCGTCATCCCCGCGATGATCACGCGCGAGATGGCGCTCCGCTGCACGCCGCTCAAACCGGGCAAGGCCGTCTTCTGGATCTGCTGCTCCGTCGCGCTCGCGATCAGCGCCTGCTACGAATTGATCGAATGGCAGGCGGCGATCTGGACGGCCCCCGAGCAGGGCAGCGCCTTCCTCGGCACGCAGGGCGACGTCTGGGACACCCAGAAGGACATGACGATGGCGCTCATCGGGTCGATCACGGCCCAGCTCGTCCTGGGCCGCGTTCAGGACCGTCAGCTCGCCGCGCTGAGGCCGCCTACTTCTTGAAGTGCCGGTCGGCGTAGTCGAGGAAGATCTTCCAGTAGTCCGGATCCGAGACGTGCGGGCCGGTCCGGATATAGTACCCGAGCGTGCTGTCCACGAGCTTGCCGACGGGCGGCAGCTCCGACGTCGCCAGCGCGTCGATGCCGTAGAGCTTGTAGACCGGCGCCGCCGCCTTCAGCATCTCGAACTGGCCGTCGGGATTCGCCCACTGGTCCTCCACCCCGTTGGTGTAGAGCACCGGTCTCGGCGCGCAGATCGCGAGCAGGCAGTGCTGGTCGAAGGGGAGCTTGTCCATCTCGTCGTTGAACTTCTTGAAATGGTCGTCGAACCAATGGGGGAAGCTGGTGTTGATGCGCTTGACGGACTCCGCCTTGGGATTCTTCGAGCGGCTCGGGCCGGTGCCGCCGCAGCCCGCCTGGTGCGGGATCGCCAGCGCGACGCGATCGTCGAAGGCCGCCGCGAGCAGGGCCGTTTTGCCCAGCCGCGAGTGGCCGGTCACGGCGATCCGCGACTTGTCCAATTCCGGAAGCGTGACCAGGTAGTCGATCATCCGGTGGATGCCCCAGGCCCACATCGCGATGGCGCCGCAGGCGGTATCGCCGGGGCTCTTCTGTCCCTCCTTGGGCGTGTGGAACTGCGGGAAGACGCCCTCGCTGAAGTCCGGCTTGTCCGGGAAGACGTCGCCATAATAGACGGTCGCCACCGCATAGCCGCGATCGACCGACTGCTCCAGCGCCCAGGTCCCGATGTTCTTCCCCCGGCCCTTCTCCGTCGCCCGATTGTTGACGACGGCCTCGTCCTTGCCGCCGCCGCCGCGCATCCAGGTGGTCGGAATCGCCACCGCGGGGTCGGCGACCAGCGTGTGATTGCCCGAGAAGTTGAGGCCGACGAAAACCGGCGCGGGTCCGGACCGTTTTGCCGGAACGACGAGGAGCAGGTCGAGCCTGGGCCCCTTGGGGCCGGCGATCGTCAGCGAGACTTCGCGGAGCAGGGCCTTGCCGCCGAACGCCGCCGTATCCTCGCGTCGGACCTCGGCCTTCACCTCGGTCAGCGGCGGCAGAAAGCCGTACATGTAGTGCTGGAAGAGCGCCTTCAGCTCCGGCCGACGCGTCTTCTCCCACTCCTCGCGCGTGGCGATCTTCTTCCCCTCGAAGGTCGTCAGCGGATCCGGCAGCTCGGCGCGGACCGGCAGCGCGGAGGGCTCCGGGAAATCGCCGGCGAGCCCGCAGGAGAGAAGCAGGACGGTCGTGAGCGTCTTCATGTCGGTTATTACGCCCGGAGAGCCCCGCCCGGGGGGGAATCCAGGATCATGCGCACGTCGGCGTTGCCGCCGGAGAGGATCGCCACCGCCGGACCTTTTGGAAGCTTCAGCTTCCCCGCCCGCACGGCCGCCAGCGCCGCCGCCCCCGACGGCTCGACCACCAGCTTCTCCTGGAGCAGAAGGTGGCGTGCCGTGTCGAGGATGTCGGCGTCGTCGACGCCGACCACGTCATCCGCATACTTCGACACGTGCTCCAGCGTGAGCTCGCTGACCCGCGTGGGCTTGAGCCCGTCGGCGATCGTCTTCACCTCGGGCAGCGTGACGACGCGGCCGGCGTCGAGCGCCGCCCGCATCTTCGCGGCCCCGGCGGGCTCGACGCCGAAGATCTTGATCTTCGGATTCGATTCCTTCACCGCGGTCATGACGCCGCTCGAAAGCCCGCCGCCGCCGATCTGGACGATCACCGACCGGACGCCGCGCAGGTCCTGAACGATCTCGAGGCCCACGGTGCCCTGTCCCGCGATGATGTCCGGGTCATTGAACGGCGGGACGAAGACCCAGCCGCGCTCGGCGGCTTCGCGCTCGGCCCGCTCGGTGATGACGACGCTGGTGCTGCCGCCGAGGATGACCTCGGCGCCGTACGACCGGGTCCCTTCGACCTTATGGGGGACCGACTGGTCGAGCATCACGATGCACGCCGGGAGTCCCCGCATCCGGGCGGCAAAGGCGACGGCCTGCGCGTGGTTTCCGCTCGACGAGGCCGTGACGCCCTTGCACGACTTCGGCAGCTTCGAAATGCGGTGCCAGGCGCCGCGGATCTTGAAGGATCCGGTGCGCTGCAGGTTCTCGCACTTGACGAAGGTCTCCAGCCGGTCGGAGAATTTCAGCGGGAGGATCGGCGTTCGAAGAGCAACCCGGGAGACGATGAGATGCGCCTTTCGGATGGCCGGGAGGGTGATCATCCTTCCATTCAACCCGCGGACCCGGGGAACTCAATGAAAAGTGAATTCCGGATCTCCGGACTGGCACTGGCGCCGAGGGAGCCGTAGACTCGGTCCGTGCCGCCGAGACTGTCGGTCCTGCTCCTGGTCGCCGGCCTCGGCTGCCGCGCTCCGGAGCCGCCCGCCATGATGAACGCCGCGACCATTCCCCCGATCGATGCCGCCGCCCCCGCCAAGGTGGAGACGGCCACGTTCGCCCTGGGTTGCTTCTGGTGCCCCGACGCGATCTTCGGCGTCGTTCCGGGCGTGGTCCGCACCCGCGTCGGCTATTCGGGCGGCACGAAGGAAAATCCCACCTACCACGATCTCGGGGACCATACGGAGTGCGTTCAGGTCGACTACGACCCGGCCGCGGTCACTTTCGAGCAGATTCTCGAGCGCGTCTGGACCAGCCACAACCCCTGCGTCCGCACGGAGTACAAGCAGTACATGAATGCGATCTTCTACGAGAGCGAGGCGCAGCGGAAGTCGATCGAGACGAGCCGGGAGCATGTCGAGAAGGAGCTCGGGAGGCCGGTCAAGACGTCGATCCTGCCGCTGACGAAATTCCATAGGGCCGAGGACTACCACCAGAAGTACGAACTGCGCTGCACCGAGGGCCTGATCGAGGAGTTCAAGGCGATCTACCCGAACGCGCAGGACCTGTGCAACTCGACCGCCGCCGCGCGCGTGAACGGCTATATTGCGGGCAAGGGCAACAAGGCGCAGTTCAAGGCCGAGATCGACACGCTGGGGCTTTCGGCCGAAGGGCGGAAGCGGCTCGAGATCTACCTCGTCAAGTAGGCGTCCGCCTACTTCAGCGACTCCAGGAAGGCGATCAGGTCCGCGGCTTCCTGTGCCGTCAGGTGCTGCAGCAGCCCTTCGGGCATCAGCGACTTCTGCTGTGGGGCCATCCGTTCCACCGACGCCGCCGGCAGCCGGATCTCCTTCTCCGCATCCCGCAGGACGAGTTCCTCCGCGGTCCGCGAGACGACGATCACGCTGAGCACGTCCCCGGCCCTGGTCTGGAGGATGACGCCCGCGAATTTGGGATCGATGGTCTTCGAGGGCTCCAGGATCGACTCCAGCAGCTGCGCCCGGTTGTACTTGGCGCCGATCTTCGACAAGTCGGGCCCCAGGGTGTCCGGCCCGGCCTGGACCCGGTGGCACTTGGCGCACTGGATCATCGTGCCGGCGAACATCTGCCGGCCGTGCTCCGCGTTGCCGGACAGCGCCAGGATCTTCTCGGGGCGGATCGACAGCCCCAGCCGCTCGCGCCGCTGCGACGCCGGCTCGAACGCTTCGAAGAGGTCGCGGATCATCGAGGGCGGACGCCCCAGCGCGCGCCGCAGCGCCTCCAGGCGCACCGCCTCCTTCAGCCCCTCCAGGCTGCCCAGCAGGTCCAGCGCGCCCGACGGCGTCGACAGCAGCGCCTCGCAGTCGCCCGCCTCCCCCGCCTTGACGCGATCCAGGCACGCCTGCTCCTTCGATCGCGTCGCCGCCGACGCGGGATCGCAGGGCGTCGGAGGAAGCGACTCGATCCAGCGGCGGATCAGGCGCACGCCCCGTTCGTCAACCGCGTCGGAGCCGATATGGGGCATGCGACCCTGGCCGAGCTTCGAGATCCGGAAGAGCAGCACGGAGCGGGATGGATCGCCGCCGCAGACGAGATAGGGATCGGTCAGGTCGAAGGCGCCGAGGCCCGGGCGGAGGCCCGCGACCTTCATTTCCGCGATGGGGATTTCCTGCCTCAGGTCGATCTTGGCCGCCCCGCCGCCGCCGAAGCGGTGACAGTGGCCGCAGTTGACCGCGAGATACGAGCGCGCGCGGTCGTCGAGGGGTGCCGATTCGTCATAGGGGTCTGTCCACGGCTTCTGCCGCGGCACGTTCTTGCCGAGGAGGCCGAGCTCGATGATGCGGTCGAACTCGGGCAGCTGCGCGCTGGTCATGCTCAGCACCGTCCCCTGCCAGGGCGTATGGCACCCCATGCAGGCCGCCCGCCCGAGGACGTTCCACTTGCGGCCGCCGCCCAGGTCGAGGATCGCGCCGTCGGCCGGCGCGAGCGTCGCGTCCGTCTGCGCCTCGTTCCACACGTAGGAATACCCGTTCCACAGCAGCCCGTCGAAGTGCAGGATCTGCGTCTCGATCTTCCGCCCCGAGAGCGTCAGCGTCTTCGCGGCCACGCTGTCCTTCGGCCATACACTCTCCCGCGGCCAGTCGCGGTTCTTGTCGACCAGCTGGATCATGGCCGAACCCGGAAGGCCCAGCCAGCGCTCGGCGGTCGCCCCGTCCGTCCACGTCGACGCGCGGACCATATAGGGAAGCACGCCCGTCGACGGGGCCTGCGCGGCCGTGTCGGAAAAGAGGCCGGTGGCCGACAGGGTCCGCGGGAACGCGGCGTTGCCCGCGCCCGCGTCGGCGGGCACCAGGCGATGGAGGCCACCCGCTTCGTAGTCCACGATCAGCAGCTCGCCGGCGGCATCCTGGGCGAAGGCGACGATGCGCGACGTGGTCCGGGCCACCTCGCGGCGCTCTCCGAGCGCGCCGCCCTTCACCGGGAAGGCCCACACGCGCCGGCTCTCCCAGTCCCCGCAGAAATACTGGCCCTCGAAGCCCTTCAGGGCCTTCCCGTGGTAGACGAAGCCGCCCGTGATGGACGCGGCGATCGGATGAGGGATCGACGCCGCCGGCGGCAGGATCGGCGTGGGCCCGCGCTTGCCGTCGGGGCTGCAGACCACCGGCCCTTCCATGACGCTCCAGCCGTAGTTGCCGCCGCGCTCCCCGGCATAGATCATCTCCCAGCGCTCCCAGCCGACGTCGCCGATCCAGAGCCGGCCGGTCGCCCGGTCGAAGCTCATGCGCCAGGGATTGCGCAGACCGTAGCACCAGATTTCCGGCCGCGCCTTCGAGTCGCCGACGAAGGGATTGTCCGACGGGATCGCGTACGGCTTGCCGTCGCCCGCCTTATGGACGTCGATGCGCAGGATGGAGGACATCAGGTCGGTCACGTCCTGGCCGGTCTGAAGCTTGTCGGGCGGGCTGGGATCCTCCCCGTCCCCCGCGGAGATATAGAGGTATCCGTCGTTCCCAAACTGCAGGTCGCAGCCGTTGTGGCCGCCCGCGAGCCAGGTGATCAGGACCTCCTCGCTCGCCGGATCGATGCGGGGGGGCGTCGCCTCCGTGACCTTGAACCGGGAGACGCGCGAGCCCTGCTCCAGCGGCTTGCGCTCCTTCGACGCCAGGAAGTACATCAGGTAGCAGGAGCGGTTTTTGGCGAAGTCCGGATCGAAGACCAGCGAATACGTCGATCCGACCCCGCGGCAGCCCGGGATCTTGTCGACGTTCAGGATCTCCTTCCTCGCGTCGAGGAAGAGCTCCTGCTGGTCGGCGTCGGGATCGTCCGCGAAGGAATAGATCATCCCCCGCTCCTCGACCAGCACCCAGCGCCCGCCGCCGGGGAACGGGACGAGCTGGACAGGGCTCTTGAACGTCAGCTTCGGAAAGGCGCGGTCGGCCCGGAGGGGCGGCGGCGGCTCGGGCGAGCCGGTGATCTTCGACGCCGTCCACGGCGTACGCTCCGCGGGCTTGTCCTGCGGATACGCCGGAACCGAGAGAGCCAGGACGACGAAAAGGACGGCGGTGTTCGGCTTCATGCGGTCCATTGGATTCTACGGATCTACCAGATATAACAGTTGGCCCGACTTTAGCTCCCGGATTTCGTCCCTTGATGGCGGGGCCTCCATAGTGCCTAATGCGACATGTCCATGATCGACGCGTATTTCGGCCCGGGGGGGATCCTCGAGCAGAAGCAGCGGGACTATGAAATCCGCGCCGGGCAGATCGAAATGGCCCGGGCGGTCGACCAGGCGATCACCGAGCGCAGGCACCTGTCGATCGAGGCTCCCTGCGGGATCGGCAAGACCTATGCCTACCTGCTGCCGGCCATCGAGCACGCGATCGCGACCGACTCGCGCGTCATCGTCTGCACCGCCAACATCGCCCTCCAGGAGCAGATCGTCGAGAAGGACCTGCCCGGCCTGGCGAAGCTCATGCCGAAGAAGTTCACCTGGGCCCTGATCAAGGGGATCAACAACTACCTCTGCCTGGACCGGCTGCAGGAGGCCCAGGGAGAACTGATGAACGTCACCTTCGACCGCAAACAGCTCCGCCACTTCCAGAAGGTGGCCGCGTGGGCGGACGAGACCAAGACCGGCGACCTCAGCGACCTCGACTTCGAGCCGGACGACGCGGTCTGGGGCCGCGTCAACGGCGTCTCCGAGCTCTGTAACGGCTCGCAGTGCCGTTTCTACGAGGATTGCTTCGCGATGGACGCCCGCCGCCGCCTCCGCGGCGCGCAGGTCATCGTCACGAACTACCACCTCTTCTTCGCCCACCTGCGCGTCAAGGCGTTCGGGGCGGGCGACGTCATCCTCCCCACCGCCTCGACCGTGATCTGCGACGAGGCGCACGACATGGCGGACATTGCGCGCGACTTTTTCGGCCTGCGCCTGACGCCGTTCTCCGCCACGATGCTGGTGCGCGGGGCGAACCACCTCCGACGCGGCGCGATGGCGGAGCGGCTGCGGATGGCGTCGCGCGCCTTCTTCGGCCGGGTGCGGGAGACGGCCGAGCGCCGCCTGCGGAAGCCGAACTGGATCGACGCCGGCGACCTCCTCAAGACGCTGGGCGAATACCAGACAATGCTCAAGGATGCGCGGGCGCAGACGGAGGACGAGGAGGAGGTCGACAAGATCGGCAAGTTCACCGGCGCCGCCGGGCACTATATCGAGACCCTCATGAAGTTCATCCAGCTGGATGATCCCAACTGCGTCTACTGGGCGGAGAAGGACGACCGCGCCGCGCGGCTCTTCGCCCGCGTGATCGACGTCAGCGCCGTGCTGCGCGAGCAGCTGTTCAAGTCGACGTCGACGGTGATCCTGACCTCGGCGACGCTGACGGCGAACGGCGAATTCGGCTTCCTCAAGCGGGAGACCGGGGCGGACGACGCGCGGGAGCTGCAGGTGCCGTCGCCCTTCGACCACCAGGAGCAGGAGATCCTCATCGTCCCGAAGATGAAGAGCCAGCCCAACGACCCGACGTTCACGTCGGAGATCTCGGGGCACATCAACCGGATCATCAAGTCGCTCGGCGGCCGGACGCTCTGCCTCTTCACCTCCTACAAGAACCTCGACTTCTGCGCGCAGGCGGCCGAATCGACCGGGATCAAGATCCTCCGCCAGGGAGACCAGCCGCGCTCGAAGCTGCTGAAGGAGTTCCGGCGCGACGAGGGGACGGCGCTCTTCGCGACGTCGAGCTTCTGGCAGGGGGTCGACATCCCCGGCGAGGCGCTCTCGTGCCTGGTCATCGACAAGATCCCGTTCCTGAGCCCGGGCGATCCGCTGCTCGAGGCGCTGCAGGAACGGGATCCGCAGAGCTTCTCGAACTACTCCCTCCCGAAGGCCATCCTCGACCTGCGGCAGGGCTTCGGACGCCTGATCCGCCGTCGCAGCGACCGCGGCGTCGTCGTCATCTTCGACACCCGTCTCTTCACGAAGAGCTACGGGGCGGAGGTGCTGCAGAGCCTGCCGGGCTGCCGGGTGACCCGGGACCTGGACGAGCTCGAAAAATTCTTCAAATCGTCGGGGTCGCCGGTAGAATAGCGGCCATGAAAATCCTCCAGGAGCTGCCCCTCGTCCCGCGCGCCCGGCAGCTGCGCCATACCTACGTCCAAGGCGCCGATGAGAAGCACTATAAGGTGCTGACGTTTGCGCTCTACGGCTTCAAGCCGCCCGCCGAGTTCGCCACGCACGAGACGAACGTCGAGGAAGTCAACGAGCGCGGAGGCCGCACGGTCCTCATCCAGCCCCTCATCAAGCGCTTCTTCCGCGAGGACGAGGCGATCGCCTTCCACCAGGAGCTGATCGAGAAGTTCGACGAAACCCTCCGCCTCAAGGCTCCCGAGAAGAAGGAAGAGAAGCCGGCCAAGGCCAGCCACTGAGCATTCCGCCTGCGAGGATGTCATGAAGCAGGGCCTGATCCTTCTCCTGGTCGCGGTCCTGGCTGTACTTGTTTGGCTTTTACGCCCCTATCCGGCAAAAGTGCTGAATCCGACGACCGTCGCCATATCGGCAGTCGGATTGCAAACACCTGCAATCCCTGCATCGGAGGTCGAGGGACAATCGTCAACCCCGTTGTCGTCTCAGTTGATCCCAAAGGTATCCGATTCTGTCGGCGCTCAGCCGCCCCCCCCTCCGTCAGCGGCGAAAGACACGGTGCCGATGCATGGGCGTCTGTCAGATCCCAAAGGGGGCCCCATACCCTTCGGAAAAGTCGAAGGCTTTGCTTGGGATATTGCGGCCAAAAAACTCACGCGGCTGATGGTAGAGACGGATGATCTTGGGAACTTCATCATCGAGTGTCCGCGGGCGACATTTGTGACCTTTACGGCTCATCTTCCGGGGTTCAGGCGGGCCTTCAACAATGGCCAGGCCTCCGAATCCAGAGACGTTGTCCTATCGCTCCGTGAATCCATCGATTTCGAGGCTGCCTTGACTCGGTCGGATGGTTCCGCTGTCCCAAATGCGAGACTAAAGTTTCATCCCTTTGGGATACATGCCTCGGATCTGAATGGACGGCCCATTGATCTCAATCTTCTCAATGGAACGATTCCCGTGATACCCGAATGGGACGCCGTGTGTCGCTCTTCCATGTTCATGACTGATTGCACAGTCCGCACCGATGACAAGGGAAGATTCCGAGCGGATTCAGTGATGTCGAGTACGACCTATCTGCTCGAAGTGGAGTCGGATGGACTGCCGGCGGGCGTGGTGGAAGTTTATACCCGGACACAGAAGAACGGCAATATCATCCGGCTACCCTTCTAGGATTCCTGCCGCTGCTGTTGCTGCTTCTGCTGCTCCGCGGCGGCCTGCGTCCCGGGGAGCGGCACCGGACGCATCTGCGTGTCCATCCCGATCAGCTCCCCTTCGGGGCCCATCTTCGAGAAGACCCGCTCCATCCATTCGCGCGGCAGGTCGTTGACCGAGTGACGCAGACGCTCCTGCCACCAGTGCGAGATGTCCTGCATGTCGTCCTTTTCGAAGCGGTGCTCGATCATCTTGTAGGAGTTCTTGGAGCACAGGGTGACGTCGATCGGGAAGTCCACGTCGGCGGCGCTGATGCGGGTCGAGTCGAAGGCCAGGAAGCCGACCTTGAGCGCGAAGCGCATGGAATCCTGCGGCTTGAGCGTGCGGTCGAGCACGGGCTTGCCGTAGCCGGAGGCGCCGATGATGGCGTAGGCGGTTCCCTCCCCCACTTCGACCCAGTTGCCTTGCGGATAGACGAGATAGAGCTTGTGCTCCTGATCGTTCTCCATCTGGCCGCCGATCAGGGCGTGAATGTTGAATTGCAGCCCGCTTCGTTCGAGCGCCGGCCGGTCCTCCTCCGCCACTTTCCTCACCTGACTGGCGAAGAGGTTCACGACCTTGAACAGGCGGTCGAGGGACGGATCGGGCCTCGACCAGAGGTCGTCGAAGTACGTGACGACCTTGTCGCGCACGGACCGGAGGCCCGAGCTCATGATGAAGACGGCGCGCTTCTCGTGGTGGAAGGTCGAGACCTTCCGGGCGACGATGATCTCGTTGCCGGAGGTGATGCGCGTGTCGGCGATGCCGACCAGTCCGTCGCGCACCCGGATGCCCAGGCAGAAGGTCATGCGGAGGTCCTCAGGCGGAGTAGAGGGGGGCCGCGATGAAGAAGGCGTTCGTGATGGCGTCGCCGGCCAGGTTCAGCTTGAGCTGGATCGCGTCGATGGTCTCGTGCAGGCCCTGCTCGAGGATCTCCTCCGCGCGCGCGAAGGCGAGCTCGGAGCGGAGCTGCCCCAGGCGCTGCTCCGCGGGGATCCGGAACGTCCCGATCGCCGTCCCCGTGATCTCGTGCAGGGCCTCCTCCGCGCCCACGAGGCAGAAGTGCACCGAGCGGGGGAATTCGCGGTCCAGCAGCAGGAACTCGACGATCCGTTCCTTGATGAGGCGGCCGTGGCGCTTGCGGTAGAGCTCCAGGGCGCTCGCGGACTGGAGCACGGCCGACCACTCGATGTCGTCCAGCGCCCCGCTCGAGGTTTTTCCGTTCGACAGGAAGTGCTTGAGGTCCAGGATGCGCGCGATCTTGTCGCTGCGCTCCAGCATCCGCCCCAGGCGGCAGAAGTTCCAGCTCTCGCCGTGCGACATCGTGTCGTCCGTGAGCCCTTCGAAGGTCCGCCCGGCGAGCTTCACCTCGCTGAAGAACTGGTAGGACGAATGCCGGGCGCGGCCGCGCGCACCTTCGTCCGACACCTGCAGATAGGTCGCGTTCAGGTGCTCCCACATGTCCGAGGAGATCACGTCCCGCACCGCGCGCGCGTTCTCGCGGGCCCCGCGCAGGCAGGAGTAGATCGAGTTGGCGTTGTCCACGTCGAAGGCGAGGAACTCGATCACCGTCTCGCGCGTGGTCGTGTCGAAGCGCTCGAGGAAGCGGTAGAGGTCGCCCGTCGTACCCACCAGCGGCTTCCACTGCTCCTGCGTGCCGGGGGGCAGGTCCAGCGCGAGGTTGAGGTTGACGTCGATGAAGCGCGCGATGCTTTCCGCGCGCTCCATATAGCGCCCGATCCAGTAGATCGCATCCGCCGAGCGGCTCAACATCCTACTGCGCCCCCATCGTGATCGGGGTCCGGACGTCCAGGCCGTCCACGGCCTGCGGGGGCGGCGCGGGGAGCACCCACGTGTCCTTGCTGCCGCCGCCCTGGGAGGAGTTCACGACCAGCGACCCCTTCTTGAGCGCCACGCGGGTCAGCCCGCCCGGCTGCACGTAGATCTCGCGGCCGTAGAGGATATAAGGGCGCAGGTCGACGTGACGCCCCTCGAGCTTGCCGTCGACCAGCGTCGGCACCCGCGAGAGCCCGAGCGTGGGCTGCGCGATGTAGTTCCGCGGCGCCGCCTTGATCTTGTCCGCGAATTCCCCCTGCTGCTCCTTCGTCGAGTGCGGCCCGATCAGCATCCCGTAGCCGCCCGACTCGTTCGCCGACTTCACCACCAGCTGGTCGAGATGCTCCAGGACGTAGTCCAGGTCCTTCTTCTCCCAGCAGAGATAGGTCGGCACGTTCGG
>Ga0137410_10000701_pt1 | contig 23200 bp, 18 predicted proteins | sample CZODoug1_16funga_FD_108878 | JGI IMG/M metagenome (GOLD analysis project Ga0137410, IMG submission 108878) | Vadose zone soil fungal communities from Angelo Coast Range Reserve, California, USA - CZODoug1_16fungal (Illumina Assembly) | ecosystem: Environmental > Terrestrial > Soil > Vadose zone... | reverse complement strand
TCATGACGGACTCCGATCGCCTGATCGAGCGTTACGCCGGCCAGGCGGGCCTGAAGCCCGACGCCATGCCGGTGCTGTCTTTGTACAGGGAGACGATTATCCCGCAGCTCATCGAGCTCTTTCAGATCAAGCAACCGATGACGGCGCAGAGTATTTAGACGAAAGCACCACAAGCTACTGCAGCGCCATCGCCACCACCAACCGCTCCTCCGGCTCGATGAAGTGGTCGGAGTTCTCGGCGTCTTTGTCGACGTCGATCTCGACCCAGTTCACGTCGCCGGTGAACTTGCGAGTCTTGTAGTCGGTGGTGACGGGCGAGCCCGTCTCGAAGCCGATGTCGCACGTCTCGTCGGCGGAAAATACGAGCGGCTCCGTCTGCTCGACGCGGCCGCTGCCCACCGCCTTGCCGTCGACGTACAGCGTGACGCCTCCGCCCTTCGCGATGCCGCCGCCGTCGTACGCGAACTCCATGCGCACCTGATGCGTGCCGGCGGGCAGCTTGTCTTTGCCTTCCACCGAATACTGCTGCAAGCCGTAGAAGTTGTAGCAGTACTTCGGCTTGCCGTCCTTCGCGTACAAGCTCCAGCCGCCGATGCTGCCCCCGACCGCGACGATCACGCCTTCGGCGCCGTCCTTCGGCACCACCACCTCGGCGGTGACCGCGTAGCTCTTGTTCTTGTAGTTAACGATCGAGTTCTCGGTGAGCCGGCCCATGCCGCCGAACAGGAGCTGCCGATTGCCGCGCACGATCTGCGGGCGGCCGGCCAGGTCCGCGTTCGCGCGCTCCGCCATTCGATCGTCGAGCGGCAGCACGTTGTACTTCACGGCTTCGATGAGCCAAAGCTGTTGCAGCTCGGCGAGCTTCTTCGGGTTCGCTTTCGCGACGTCCCTGGCCTGGCTCCAGTCCTTCGCGGTGTCGTACAGCTCCCAAACGTCCTCCGCGAACGCATGGCCGATCTCGCCGGTCGTTTCCCACGGAATCCGCCGCCGCGTCACGGCCGTCCAACCTTTGTGGTAGATGCCGCGGTTGCCCATCATTTCGAAGTACTGCGTCTCGTGGCGCTCCTCGGCCTTGGCTTGGTCGAACGTGTAGCCCATCGACACGCCCTCGAACGGTTTTTGCAGAATGCCGTTCACCATCGTCGGCTCGGGCAAGCCCGCGGCCTCGAGCACCGTAGGCGCCACGTCGATCACGTGGAAGAACTGGCTGCGGATCTCTCCCTTGGCCTTGATGCCGTTCGGCCAGTGCACGATCGTGCCGTTGCGCGTGCCGCCGAAGTGCGACGCGACCTGCTTCGTCCATTGGTACGGCGTGTCCATCGCGTGCGCCCAGCCGACGGCGTAGTGGTTGTAGGCCTCCGGCCCCCCGAACTTGTCGAGCCGCGCCTTGAAGTACTCCGGCGTCTCGAGGTTTCCGTAGCCCGTGATCGCCGCGATCTCGTTGAAGGTCCCCTGCAGCGAGCCTTCGGCCGACGCGCCGTTGTCGCCGATGATCGCGAAGATCAGCGTGTCATCGAGGATGCCGAGATCGTCGAGCCCGTCGAGCACGACGCCGATCTGATGGTCCGTGTGCGACATGAAGCCCGCGTACACCTCCATCTGCCGCGCGAGCACCGGCTTCATCTCGGCCGACGTGGAGTCCCACGACGGAATCTGCTCGTGGCGCGCCGTGAGCTCGCACTCCTCTGGGATCACGCCGAGCTGCTTCTGGCGGGCGAACGTCTGCTCGCGCACCTTGTCCCAGCCCTGATCGAACTTGCCCTTGTACTTGGCGATCCAGTCCTTCGGCGCGTGGTGCGGCGCGTGCGTCGCGCCGGGCGCGAAGTACATGAAGAACGGCTTGTCCGGCAGCAGCGACTTCTGCTGATGGATCCACTTGGTGGCCTTGGCGGCGAGGTCCTCGGTCAAGTGATAGCCCTGCTCGGGCGTCTTCGGCGGCTCGATCGGCGTGGTGCCTTCGAACAGCGCCGGGTACCACTGATTGGTCTCGCCGCCGATGAAGCCGTAGAAGTACTCGAACCCGCCGCCGCCCGTGGGCCAGGCGTTGAACGGGCCCACCGGCGTGACCTCCCACACCGGCACCTCGTGGCACTTGCCGATTTGCGCCGTGGAGTAGCCGTTGAGCTTGAGCGTCTCGGCGAGCGGCGCACAGGTGTTCGGCCGGATCGAGCTGTTGCCCGGCGCGCTCGTCGCGTTCTCGGTGATGTTGCCCATGCCGACCGTGTGGTGGTTGCGGCCGGACAAGAGCGCCGCGCGCGTGGGCGAGCACAGCGCCGTCGTGTGGAAGCGGTTGTACTTCAAGCCGCCGGCCGCGAGCTTCTCGAGGTTCGGCGTCTCGCACGGGCCGCCGAACACGCTCGACGAGCCGAAGCCCGCGTCGTCGATCAGCACGATGAGCACGTTCGGCGCGCCCTTCGGCGGGCGCAGCGGCTCGATCTTCGGGTACTTCGTGTCGGGGTCGCGCGCGTCGAAGGTCGTGAGCGCGGGCCGTGCGACGTCGGGGATCGGCAGGAAGCTACGGTGGGCGTCGCGGGTTCCGTTGGACGTGTTCTTTCCGACTGCCATGTCTACGACTCCGCGGAGGGGTGTCCGCGATAGATCGCACAACGGGCGGATCGAGCCTATTGGGCTTTCGGCGCATACCGGTCAGCGCCGCCGCGACGCAGCCACCGCGTTCGCCTTGTCGATGACGAACGCGCGGATCGCGTCGGCGCCGTCGGCGTCGAGCACGGTCGAATACGACGCCATGCCGTTCGCCGCGCGCGCGCCATCGAGCACGATGCCCGCGAACGCCTCGCGGCCCGCGAGCGCCGGCGAGTACGCGAGATCCGGGAACAGCCCGCGGCGGAACAACCCGCCGGCGTTGCCCACGTCGTCGTGACAGAGCACGCAGTTCGCGTCATAGAGCGTTTGCCCGCGCGCGACGACGTCCGCGGCCGCCGTGGCCGGCGGCGGACTCAACGGCGCCGGCGTGAACGGCGTCTCCGCCGGCAGCTGCACGTTCGCGCCGCGGCGGAACACGAGCAGCCGCGAGTAGTCCGGCGCGTAGTAGTTGCCCGTGGCGCGCCCGGCGACGACGGCCACGTGCTGCACGCCGTCGACCGAGAAGCTGATCGGGCCCGCGACGATGCCGGTGTGCACGTCCGCGGACGTCCAGAGCTGCCGGCCGTCGTCCGCGGCGTACGCCGCGAGCACATTGCCCTTGCCGCCCAACACGAGGCCGCCCGCGGTCGCGAGCATTCCCCCGGACGGTCCGTCGACGCGCCACTTCTCGCGCCTCGCCACGGGATCCCACGCCACCGTGCGCGAGCCGCGCGGCAACGCGGCGAGCTCGGCCCCGGCCGCGGCGTTCGCGGCGAGATCGATGCCGAGGTTCGTGACGCGCGGGTTCGGCTTGAAGTTGCGATCGGGCGCATACGCGAGCGCGTTGTCGCTCGCCGAGAAGTACACGAGACCCGTCTGCGGGCTGTAAGCCATCGGGTGCCAGTTGTGCGCACCGCCCGACGAGGGCTGCAGCGCCACCGGCTTGCCGGTCACGTAGTAGCGCGCGGCGGGGTTCTCGATCGGACGGCCGGTTGCGAGATCGACGCCGCTCGCCCAGTTCACGGCCGCGAACTTGTCGGCCGAGAGCAGCTTGCCGGTGGCCGCGTCGAGCACGTAGAAGAAGCCGTTCTTCGGCGCCTCCATCACCACGCGCCGCGGCGCGCCGTCGATCGCGAGATCCGCCACGACGATCGGCTGCGTGGCCGTGTAGTCCCAGCTCTCGCCGGGCGTGGTCTGGTAGTGCCAGACGTACGAGCCGTCCTCGGGCCTGAGCGCCACGATCGACGACAGGAACAAGTTGTCGCCGCCGCCGGGGCTGCGCAGCGCCTGGTTCCACGGCGAGCCGTTGCCCGTGCCGATGAACAGCAGGTCGAGCTCGGCGTCGTAGGCCATCGAGTCCCACACCGTGCCGCCGCCGCCGAGCTTCCACCACTCGCCGTTCCAGGTCTTCGCGGCGTTCGCGAGCGTCTCGCTCTCGAAGCCGAGCGCGGGATCGCCCGGCACGGTGAAGAACCGCCACGCGAGCGCGCCGGTCGCGGCGTCGTACGCCGACACGTAGCCGCGCACGCCGTACTCCGCGCCGCCGTTGCCGATGATGACCTTGCCCTTCACGACGCGCGGCGCGCCGGTGATGGTGTAGGCGACGTCGCGGCGCACGAGCGTGTCGGTGGACCACGCGAGCGTGCCGGTGGCCGCGTCGATCGCGAGCAGCCGGCCGTCGAGCGTGCCGACGTAGACCTTGCCGCTCCACACTGCGACGCCGCGGTTCACCACGTCGCAGCACGCGAACGTGCCCCAGTCGCGCGGCACCTTTGCGTCGAAGCTCCAGCGCAGCTCGCCGCTGCGGGCGTCGTAGGCTTTGACGTTGCTCCAGGCCGTGGTGACGTAGAGCACGCCGTCGACGTACAGCGGCGTCGACTCCTGCGCGCGGCTCACGTGCAAGTCGCCGTACCACGCGAGCCCGAGCTCGCTCGCGTTGCCCGTGTTGATCTCGGCGAGCGGGCTGAAGCGCTGCTCGCCGTAGGTGCGGCCGGTGGACATCCACTCGCCGGGCTCGGCGTCCGCGGCCGTGAGCCGCGCGGCGTCGACGGCGGCCGGCGGGCGCGCGGCCGGCGCGGCCTCCGTCCGGGCGCCGGCGGCGCGCTCTCCCGAAGGTCCGCAGGAAAGGATCACGGCCGCCGTCGGGACGAGCACCCAGAGTCGTCGAGCAGCCAGCAGAGCACGCAGCGTCGATCGGACGTTCATCGTTCCCCCCCGGTGATGCGATGTCGACGCGTATGGTAATCGGTCCGGGATGCAGCGTGACGGGGTTTCCGCCCGGGCCGAAAAGGCGACGACGGACGCTGATCGACGTACTATCCGCCAGTCACCAGAAGGAGGATTCCCGATGCCTGCCCCCACACTCATGCGGACACGCCGTTGGCGCCTTTCTCATGCCCTGGCCGCGACGATGTTTCTCCTGCAATGGCCGCTGACCACGCCGGCGCCGGCCCAGCAGGTGACCATGGAGACGCTGCTCGACCGCATCAACATCGAAGACTTGCTGGTCCGGTACTACTACGACCTCGCCTCGGGCAAAGCCCACGAAATGTCGGAGTACTTCACCGAAGACGCCATGCTCGACGTCGACAGCACGATCGCCAAAGGCCGTGCGGAGATCGAAAAGCTGTACGGCGGCGGCGGCCGCGCCCGCGACCCGAACGCCGCGCCGAGGCCGCACAACGGCATGCTCCTGACCAATCCGGTCATCGAAATCAAAGGCAACAAGGCGCAGGCGCACGTGATTTGGACCGGCGTCACGAACAAAGGAGTCGGCCAGCCGCCGAGTCTCTACGAGCAGGGCCGCGAGGACACCGAGCTGGTCAAGACCAACGGCAAGTGGCTCATCAGCAAACGCTACATCAGCTCCGACAGCGGCCTGCCGGATCGTTTCGACCAGACCTTCAAGCAGCGCGACAACCCGCTCGCCCCGCTTTGAGCGTCGCTCTGCGCGCGCTCCCGGATCAGGCGCTCAAGGCCTGCGGAACTTGAGCACGAACCGATCCGCGCGGTCGGTCAGGTGCGCGTTCGTGCGCTGTCGATCCTCCGGGTTGTGCAGCACGCCGCTCTCGCCGACGAGCTCGAATCCAGCCGCGGCCATCTCCTTCTTTACCTGCTCACTGTCGATTCGATGCAGCGCGACGGCGTCTCGCGCGCCGGAGCCCGCTTTGGCGGCGTAGTCCTCGATCACCAATATTCCGCCGGGCTTGAGCGCCGCGAGCAGGGCGGCGCCGACGCGAATCGGGCTCGCCGAGCCGAAGGCGGTGCCGTGAAGCGCATGGTAGCGATCCGAGATCCAGATCAGATCGAGGGGCTCGGGTGCGACGAAGCTTTCCACGGGCCGCCGCACCGACCAGTACTCGTACACCCATCCCGGATCGTCGCTGTCCGAATGGAGCTCGGGCGCCGGCAGGCTCCGTGAGCGGAGAACGCTCGCGGTGAGACTCGGGCAAGCCTCCCCGAGCGGAACGTCTTCCGGCTCAGCCGCGGGCGGTTCGCTTGCGGCGTGCCCCGTGTCGGCCAGCGGCTCGCGTGGGGCCGAAATCGCGTAGACATGGCCGGCGTCGCCGACCACGCCGCAGAACAGCCTAACGAGATCGCCGGACGCCGGGAGGAAGTGCGCCACCTTGTCGCCAGGCTTGAGCCCGGCGAAGGCGATGGCCGGGTCGGCCACGGCGGCGCGTGCGGCCAGAATTGCCAGCAGCACTATTTTGGGAGGGAGAGAGCTGGGTTGCCTCACGCGCAGAACCTGTTTCGCGACGTTGTCCCGCTACTGTTGAGACGGCGGAACGCGCATTCCCCCTACGCCGCACCCCCCGGTCTCACCGGCCGGTAGTGTCGCGTCCCCAGTCCTCGTTCGCGCGTGCGATCAGGTAGGCGTGAATCGCGTCGGTGTCCGGCTTGTCGAGCACGCCCGCGAAGCCCGCCATCCCGAGCGCTTCGCGCGCGCCGCGCAGCACGATGTCGTCGAACGACGCGTGCGTCTCCGACGTCATGTGGCGCAAATCCTTGATCACGCCGTTGCTCACGGCCTGGATGCCGTGACAGCCGGCGCAGATCCGGTGATACAGCGCGTTGCCGTTCTCGATCACGTCCTCGCTCACGCGCGGCACGGCCGGCGGGCCGGGCGGCAGCGGCACGGCCTCGTCGAGCGGCGGCAGCACAGCCGCGCCGCCGAGCTTGAAGACGAGCAGGCGACCGTCGGCGCGCTTGCGGCTCGTGGTGGCGCGGATCTCTTGCAGCATCGCGTTGCCGCCGCCGAAGCCGGCGCTCACCGCGATGTACTGCTCGCCGCCGACCGAGTAGCTGATCGGGCCCGCGACGGGAATCGTCTGCACGGCCATCTCCCAGAGCCGCTCGCCGCTATCGGCGCGATACGCGGCCACGGTCTGGTTCACCGTGCCCTGGAACACGAGGTTGCCGGCCGTGGCGAGCACGCCGCCGCTGCCGCGCGACCGGTAGTCGACGCGCCAGGCCTCGCGCTGGCGCACCGGGTCCCACGCCGTGAGCCACGCGCGCTCGCGCGAGTTGCCGAGCTCCGTCGCCTTGCGGCCAGCCTCGCCGAGCGTGCCGCCCCAACCCGTGTTCGAGCGGAACTGCCGCCCGGCGATCGGCGCGAACCCGGGGTCGCGCGCGTACGGCAGCCACACCTCCTGCACCGGGAAATAGACGAGCCCGGTGAGCGGGCTGTACGACATCGGATTCCAGTTGTGCGCGCCCGTTGGCGCGGGCGTGAGCAGCACGGGATCGAGGTCGTAGTACGCGGCCGGGTTGATCACGGGCCGGCCGGTGCGCAGATCCACGTGGCTCGCCCAGTAGTTCGGCGCGAACTTCGTGGCCGAGATCAGCTCGCCCGTGGCGCGGTCGAGCACGTAGAAAAAGCCGTTCTTCGGCGCCTGCATCAGCACCTTGCGCACGCGGCCGTCGATCTTCAGATCCGCGAGCACCATGTGCTGCGTGGCCGTGTAGTCCCACTCGTCGCCCGGGACCTCTTGGTAATGCCAGACGTACTCGCCGGTGGCGGCTTTCACCGCGACGATCGACGCGAGGAACAAGTTGTCGCCGCCGCCGGGACTGCGGTACGCCTGCACCCACGGCCCGCCATTACCCACGCCGAGATAGACGAGGCCGAGCTCGGCGTCGTAGACGATCGAATCCCACACCGTGCCGCCGCCGCCTTGTTTCCACCACTCGCCGCTCCAGGTCTTCGCGGCCATCTCCATCGCGGGGCTCTCGAAGCCTTTGGCGGGATCGCCGGGCACGGTGTAGAAGCGCCACAGCATCCGGCCCGTATTCACGTCGTACGCCGACGCGAAGCCGCGCACGCCGAGCTCGGCGCCCGAGTTGCCGATCAGCACCTTGCCGTCGAACACGCGCGGCGCGCCGGTGATGGTGTACGGCGCCGAGTCGTCGAAGGTCTTGACGCTCCAGAGCGGCGTTCCGTTCGCGGCGTCGAGCGCGATGAGCCGGCCGTCGAGCGTCGCGATCACGACCTTGCCTTCCCACACGGCGAGCCCGCGGCTCACGATGTCGCAGCACGCGAGGCGGCCCGTGACCGGCGGCACTTCGGGGTCGTACTTCCAGAGCTGCTTGCCCGTCTTCGCGTCGAGCGCGTAGGTAACGTTCCACGAGCTCGTCGTGTACAGCACGCCGTCGACCACGATCGGCGACGCTTCGACGCCGCGGTGGGTGTTCAAGTCCACGTACCACGCGAGGCCGAGCTGCGCCACGTTCTTGTCGTTGATCTGCGCGAGCGGGCTGAAGCGCTGCTCGTCGTAGGTGCGGCCCCAGGTCATCCAGTTGCCGGGCTCGCGGTTCGCGCGCAGCACGCGCGCCTGATCGACGTCGGCGGGCCGCTCGGCGGCGACGGCGGGTGCGCAGAGCGCAAGGCCGGCGAGCGCGGCGGCGGCCGCACGCATCGATGCACAGTTCATCGTCTCTCACCCCTCTTCGCCGCCGCCAACATAGCCCCCCGCACGCGGAAAGCGGCGGAATCTCCCAACGCGAGGCGATCACATGCCGTTCAACGGCTCCATTCGTCGCGCAACTCGGCGATGGCTCGGCCGCTGTTGCGGCTCCAGAGCTTGCGTCCGGTTCCGGCGATGGCGAGCAGCGATCGCTGCCGCGGCGCCGTGCTATAGCAGTCGAGCGGCACGAGCGCCGCTATCGCCCGGCCCCGCATGGTGATGACCGTAGCGTGCCCGGCTTGGGCGGCCTCGATCAGTTCCGGCAACTGATTGCGGGCCTCTTCGACGTCTCTTCGTTCCACTTTTTTCATGTCGCGAACTTTACAGTCCGTACATTTCCTGCAATACGCACCTGGCGGACGTGCTGCCGTCAGTGAGGATCGGCGGCCGGCGCGGACACGGGCCGCGATCCGGCGCCGTCCGCGGCCGGACCCGCGACCGCAGCGGCCGCCTGCTCCTGCGCGAGCACCACGGCCTGGCGCGCGACGTAGGCGCGGATGCTCTCGGCCTGAGTGGCGTCGATGAACTGGGTCCAGCCGATCATCCCGCGATCGAGCAGCGCCCCGTCGATCACGACCGAGCGCCAGAGCGCCGTGTTCGTGAGCGCGGGCGAGCGCCGCAAGTCCGGAATGATGTTGAGCCCGCGCGTCCCGACGCCGTGGCAGCGGCCGCAATGGTCGAAATACAGGAGCTCGCCGGCGCGCACCGTGTCGTCGGCGAACGTCTCCCTCGGCGGGTTTGCGGGCGGCGCGGGCGCGGGCGGCTCCGGCAGCTGGGCGGTGCCGCCGAGCTTGAACGCGACCAGGCGTCCCGGCTGAGGCATGCGCGCGTCCTTGTCGGTGCCGCCGTAGAAGCCGCGGCCCGTGTTGATCGCGATGTACTGCTCGCCGTCGATCAGGTACGAGATCGGCGCGGCCGTGGCGGCGTTCGGCATTGGATAGCTCCACACCTGCTCGCCGCTGGTCGCGTCGAACGCCACCAAGTCGCCCGAGATCATCCCACGGCTCTGGAATAGCAGACCTCCCGCGGTCGCGAGCACGCCGCCGCCGCGGCCCTCGATCTTGAAGCGCGGCGCGCCGGCCACCGGATCCCACGCGAGCACGTAAGCCACGGACGGCGGCAGGCTCTTCGCGTCCGCGGCGATGTGCTCGGGCGTGCGGTCTTGCCCCAGGTTGTAGCCGCCGGGCACGTACTTCCAGTTCGGCGCGTCGTCGTAGCGCAGGTACGATTCCTGCGCCTGAAAATAGACGAGCCCGGTGCGCGGGCTGAACGACCACGGGGACCAGTTGTGCGCTCCGGCGCCCGTCGGCGTGGCGAAGAACGGGCCGTCGTCGTAGAACGCATTGGCGGTGAACACCGGCCGGCCGGTTGCGAGATCGACGTGTGTGGCCCAATTCACCGGCACGAAATTGTTCGCCGAGATCACCTTCCCGGTGTGGCGATCGAGCACGTAGAAGAAGCCGTTCTTCGGCGCGTGCAAGATCACCTTGCGCGGCTGCCCGCCGATCGTGAGATCCGCGAGCATCATCGGCTGCACGGAAGTGAAGTCCCACGACTCGCCCGGTGACTCCTGGTAGTGCCAAAGGTAGGCGCCGGTGTCGGGATTCAGCGCGAGCACCGAGGACAGAAACAGGTTGTCGCCCTTGCCGTCGGAGCGCAACCGGCGGCTCCACGGCGAGCCGTTGCCCGTGCCGATGTAGACCTGATCGAGCTCTTCGTCGTAAACGATCGCGTCCCACGGCGTGCCGCCGCCGCCGTACTCGTACCACTTGCCGAACCAGGTCGGCCCCGCGATCTTGGCCATCGCTTCGTCGGAAGCCGCGCCGTCCGGCCCCTTCGCGGGATCGCCCGGAACGACATAGAACCGCCACGCCAGCGCGCCGGTATCCACGTCGTAAGCGCTGACGTGGCCGCGCACGCCGAGCTCGGCGCCGCCGTTGCCGATCAGCACCTTGTTCTTGATCACGCGTGGCGCACCCGTGACGGTGTACGACTGCGTTTGGTCGACCGTGACGGTGCTCCAGAGCAGCGTGCCGTCGCTTCGGTCGAGCGCGAGCAGCCGGCCGTCGAGCGTCGCGACGAACACCTTGTCGCCGGCCACCGCGAGGCCGCGGCTGTTGACGTCGCAGCACGCTTTGTAGCCCGCGATACCGGGCACCTTGGGGTCGTAGTACCAACGCAGCGCGCCACTCTTCGCGTCGACGGCGTAGACCTTGCTCCAGGCGGTGGTCGTGTAGAGCACGCCGTCGACCACGAGCGGCGTCGCTTCCTGGCCGCGATTGGTGTCGAACTCGACGTACCACGCGGGCCTCAAGCTCGCGATCGTGTTTCTGTCGATCTGCTCGAGCGGCGAGAACCGCTGCTCGTTGGTCGTGCCGCCGTGGACGGGCCAATCCTGCCCCGCGGCGCTCGGCGGCGCGGCTGCGCGCCCGGCGGCGGAGCCATCGGTGGAGTCTCCGCCGGAACAGCCGGCGCAGATCGCGATCGCGACGATACATCCGCGCACGGCTGTCATTGCACGCTCCTACTTCACGGCAACGCCAGCGCCACGAGCTCCGCCGGATAGTCCGTGCTGCCGACCGAGACCACGACGTATTGCTTGCCGTCGTGCAGGTAAGTCATCGGCGTGTTGTTCTGACCGACGCCGAGGTCGATCGACCAGACGATCGCGCCGGTGGCCTTGTCGAGCGCCTTCAGCTTCGTGCCACCCACGTTCGCGGGCGAGCGCGGCGTGCTCTTGTCGGCTTCGGTGACGAACAGCAGCGTCTTGGTCGCGATCACGGCCGACGGCGTCGGGTCCCCGAGCGGCGGCAGCTTCAGCGCCGCGATCGCGGGGTTGCTGCGAGGGCCGTCCGCATTCGGAACCATCCACGTCTGCTCGCCGGTATTCAAGTTGTACGCGGTGATGCGGCCGTACGGCGGCTTCATGATCGGCAGGCCGCGCGGGCCGTTGAAGATCTCGCGCATGCCCGCGCGGTAGCGTAGGTCGGAGCGCTTCGGATCGGGCGCGAACAGGTCCGCGACGAACGCAACGCTGCGCGAGCCCACGTAGAGCATCTGGGTGTCCGGATCGAACGCCGCGCCGTTCCAGTTGGCGCCGCCGCTCGCACCCGCGAGCTGAATTGTGCCGAGCTTGCCGTTCGGCTCCTGGCTGATCACCGACGGCGGCGTCCACTGCGGACCGATCACGTAGCGCTTGACGAGCTCGAGCGCTTCGGCGCGCAGCTCCGGCGTGAAGTCGATGAGGTCGTTCTCGGTGAGACCCTGGTGCTCGTACGGCGGCGGCTTGGTCGGCACCGGCTGCGTGGGCGACGTGACCTCGCCCGGCGCCGTGGACTTCGGCGCGGGCTTCTCCTCGATCGGCCACACCGGCTTGCCCGTGACGCGGTCGAGCACGAACACGAAGCCCTGCTTCGTGACCTGCGCGAGCGCCTTGATCTTGCGGCCGTCGACGGTGATGTCGACGAGGTTCGCCTGGGCCGGCACGTCGTAGTCGAACAGATCGTGGTGCGTGGTCTGGAAGTACCAGACGCGCTCGCCGGTCTTCGCGTTGAGGCACACGATCGAGCTCGTGTAGAGGTCGTCGCCGAGCCGGTGGCCGCCGTACATGTCGTTGGTGCCGCCGCTCGTGGGCACGTAGACGTAGCCGAGCTCCTCGTCGACGCTGAACGTGGACCAGGTGTTGCCCGCGCCCGAGTACTTCCACGCGTCGTCTTTCCAGGTGGACGTGGCCGGATCGCCGGCCTTCGGAATGGGCTGGAACGCCCAGCGCTGCTTGCCCGTGCGCACGTCGAACGCGCGCACCTCGCCCGGCGGTCCTTTCATATATACGGACGAGTCTTGCTCGAGCATCGACGCGCCCACGAGCACCACGTCGCCCGCCACCACCGGCACGCCGGCCCACTTGTAGCGGAACTGCTCGGTGCTCAAGTCCACCTTGCCGGCGTCGCCGAAGCTTGCGATCGGCTCGCCGGTGCGCGGATTCAGCGCGAACAAGTGCTGCTGACGCACGTTGAAGATGCGCGCGTCGCCGCCCGTGCCCCAGGACGCCACGCCCTTGCTGATCATCAGCGACGGCAGACCATCGGGCGCGGGGATCAGCGGCGTCTGCGTCCACAGCGTGCGCCCGGTCTTCGGGTCGATCGCCTCGGCGAGGCCGAAGCCGTTCGGGATGTAGAGCCGGCCGTCGACGTAGATCGGCGTGGCCATGTAGCGGTTCGACAGCGTGAGGTCGGGGTTGGCCGCGAGGATCTTGGGATCCGCCTGCGGGTGACGCCACACGACGCGCAGCTCCCCGACGTTCGACTTGTCGATTTGCGCGAGCGGCGAATAGCGCGTGGCGTGCGAGTCCGCGGAGTAGCTACTCCACGACGGGCCTGATTGGGCGTGCAGCGCTGGCGTGCAAGCGGCGAGCAGCAGCGCGGCGAGCGGTAGCCGCCGGCGTTCGTACAACCTCATAAAGTAGGAACCGTCCGCGTCCCCATTACTTCGGCGTGACGCGATACAACGCGCCGGGATTCTTGTCCTCGATCATCCACACGGCGCCGTCCGGCGCGACTTCCACGTCGCGGATGCGGTGGCCGACGGCCCAACGTTCGGCCGGCGTGGCGCCGCCCTTGCCGTCGAACGTGATGCGCAGGAGCGCCTGACTTCCCATGCCGCCGATCAGCGCCGAGCCCTGCCACTGCGGAAAGAGCGCGCCCTTGTAGAACGTGAGGTTGCCCGGCGCGATGACCGGGGTCCAGTAGATCACGGGCTTGGCCAAGTCCGGCCGCGTATCCGGGCTCGGAATCGGCACGCCGCTGTAGTTGACGGAGTACGAGACGAGCGGCCAGCCGTAATTCTTGCCGGCCTCGATGAGGTTGAGCTCGTCGCCGCCGCGCGGGCCGTGCTCGAGCTCCCAGAGGCGACCGTCGGGTGCGAACGCAAGACCGTAGGGCGTGCGGTGACCGCTGCTCCAGATCTCCTCTTGCGCGTGGTTCGTCTCGGGAAATTTGTAGGTGCTCACCACGGCCGCCGTCTTCGCCGCTTCGGTGTCGCTTGGCGGATCGATCAACGTCACGCTCGACGCGCTCTTCTTCCCCGCAAATGGATTTCCCGGCGCGGGCTTGCCGTCGAGCGTGAGGCGCACGATCTTGCCTAGCGTCTGGTCGGGATCCTGAGCGGGCGTAAAGCGTTGGCGATCGCCGACCGTGAGAAAGAGGTAGCGGCCGTCGGGAGAGAACGCGATCTGCGCGCCGAACTGTCCGCCCTTGCCTCTCGGCATCTGGCGCCAGATCACCTGTAGGCCCTCGAGGCTCGCCTTGCCGCCGGTTGCGGACAGACGCGCGCGCGCGAGCGCGAGGCTCGAGCCGCCGTCGCCCGGCTCCGAATACGTCAGGTAGATGTTGCCGTCGGTGGCGTAGCTCGGCGACGCGAAGACGCCGAGCATCCCGCCCTGCCGCTCGTACAGCACCGCCGGAACGTTCGCGACCGGCGTCTTTTCGCCCGCCTGCGTGACCAGCCAGAGCGGGCCGACCTTCTCCGTGACGAGCATTCGCCCGTCCGGGAGAAAGGCGATGCGCCAGGGCAGATTGAAGTTCGCGACCTCGGTCATCGTGAACGGCAGGTTCGCCTCGGGCTTCTGCTCGCCCGCGTTGACCTGCGCGTGCGCCGCGGTGCATGCGAGGGCCGAGAGCAGAGCCGTGGTGGCCAACGTCTTCATTGTTGTTCCTTATCGCCTGAGCGCCAGGAGAGCAAAGGTACGCGATCGGCCCGTGTGGGGACAACCACGAGCTGGTTCTGGAACGCTCCGATGATCATGCGAGCAGAGCAGCGTGCGGGTTTCGACGCTGGTGCCGCCGCCGTGCCCGCATGCAAGGTTCCCGTCGGATTGTCTTACAGTCACCGCTCGAGCGAAATTTGCAGATTCCTGCAAGTAGCTGCTTCTATTGCCGTTGCCGAATTGTGGAACAGTTCTTGCTCGGGCGATGGCGCTTCGTCCGCATGTTCGTGCGGCTTTCGCCGTCCACACGCAAATCAACTCAAAATTGCCGGGGACTCACCATGAAAAAGACGCTGTTGGCAGGATCGGCAGCATGGATGCTGGCGTTCACCGTTCAGGCGAAAGCAGGGATCCTCGACTTTTCGCCCCTCCATTGCGAGACGGGCTTCGTCAATACAGACATAAATACCGACATAGCCTCCCCCCTCACCATAGGCGGGTTCACGTTCGCAACGACCAGCGTGCCTTTCCCCGGGTTCGAGACATTCTGTGCCGATGCGACTGGATACTATCCGGGAACCACCGCACTCTCGCCGCGAACGAATTCAAGTCAGGTAGTGCTCACGCACGGCGGCGATGCGTTCTCGCTCAATTCCATCGGCCTTGCACAGCTGTTCACCGACACGGGCTGGCCTGACTCAGGCATCCCAAGCCCGATTCGCGGCCCGGGCTTCGTAACGTTTTTCGCCACGACGTCGTCAGCCACCGAGGTCTCGCAGTCATTTCAGTTCGGCAGAAACGGCGGCGCACCCGCCCTCGAGCAACTGAGTTTCACCTCCGATTTTTTCGACGTCGTGTCCGTCAGGTGGGAGCAGGGTCAGGTTAACGACGACTACTGGCAATTTGCCGACGTGAACGCGATCGCCCACGCCGCCGCCTCCGTCTCCGTCCCCGAGCCCGCCACACTCTCCCTGCTCGGCGCTGGTTTGCTCGCAATGTTCGTGCGTAGGCGTCGCCCGGCCCCCAAGCTATGAGATCAGCGGAGGCTGCGGCGGCTCGCTAGCGCCCCTGCCGCAGCGCCGCCCGATAGTCTCGAATCGCCCGGCTCGTCGTCGGCCGATCGAGAAAGCTCGCGAGCATGACGACATCGATGCCGCGCAGCGCGATACTGGCGCGCACGGTGACGTACCGTTCGCCGCGCAGTCGATACACTCGAATCGCGCCCTTCGCCCAATACCAGACTTCGGGCACGCCGAGCTTGCGGTATACGTCGAGCTTGTCGATGCCGCCGGACGTCCAAACAACCTCGATCGCGAGGTCCGGGCGCTTCGGCGCGGCGAAGCCGCTGAAGACGTAGCACTCGTCCGGCTCGACGCCGCGTTTCTTCCGCTTGTTCTTCACGGTCCACGAGCCGACCGTCAAGAACTCGATGTCGTGCTCGAGGCACCAAACTTCGACGAGACAGCCGATCGTCGACTTGATCGAATCGTGCGGCAGCGACGGGCTCATGATCTCGAGCGTGCCTTCGAGGTAGGTGATCCGCGGCGCCGAGTGGTCGCCTCGAATCTCGAGCACGCGCTCGTAGTCGGCCCACGAGACTCCGTAGAGGTGCACGAAGTGATCCTCCCGGGGCGGGTCTTCGCGATCGATGAGCTCGGCGCGCGCGATCATGAAAGGATTATAGTCCCCGATGCGTCACGCTTACGCCCGACGCGAATCCCGCGAAAGCCTGCGATATGGCCAATGCCGACAAAGGGCGACCACGGGCGCGGCCATCCGGGAGAAAACAGTAAGTTGCGCCGGAGCGGCCCGCTCGAGTGTAAGAAAAGCTGAAGATGAAATTTCTTTCGGAGCGAAGCGGTCGGTCATCACGGCTTCAAGCCGGCATCACCCGCCCCAGGAACCCGCGCGTCAGCGACCCGATCTCCGAGCAATGGTCTTCAAGCGCGAAGTGGCCGCTGTCGATCGGGTGGAACTCGATCTCCGGCATGTCGGCGGGAGGCTGCACGCTGGCGCCCGGGAAAAGCGGGTCGTTGACGCCGGTGGCGATCATCACCCGGCGTTGGTGCGCTTTGAAGAACTGCCGCGCATCGGCAACCGTCTGCCGGTTGTTCCTGATGTCGTAGAGGAGATCGAGCATGATCTCGTCGACGCCGGGGCGAGCCAGCAGCGCGCTGTCGATCGTCCAATTGTCGGGGTCGATCAGCGAAGCGTCGCGCACCCCCGCGACGTACTGATTGCGCACGGCCTCCGGCGTCAGCTTGGACCGAACCGCGTCTCGATGCGCCGGCGACCCGTCCTTCCAGTACGCCAGCTCGGTCGCCCACAGCGGGCCATCGCCCGGCTCTCCGAACGCCGGTGCGTTCTGGACGACAACGCCTGTGACACGATCGGGATACTCGAGCATCAAGCGGTACCCGATAGGGCCGCCGAAATCCATCACGTACATGGCGAAACGTGCGACCTCGAGCTTCTCGATCAGTGCCTCCACTACCTCCGAAAGGTGGGCGTGCGTGTAGTGGAAATCGGAGCGTGAAGGGACGGCGCTGTGTCCGAATGCCGGATAGTCGGGTGCGATCACCCGGTACTTGTCGGCGAGCATCGGAATGAGGCTCCGAAACATGCGGGACGATGTCGGAAATCCGTGGAGCAGCAATACCACCGGTGCCGCCGCCGGACCGGCCTCGCGATAGAAGATCTCCAGCCCATCCACATCGATGGTACGGTAGCGTGTCTCAGCGGGCGCCTCTCCGGGCGCAGGAGCGGCCGGCGATTCCGGCGGCGGACCGCCTCTTGCCGATGCTGAAACGGCGGCTGCAAGAACGCCACCTCCCAGTCCAACGAAGGTCCGACGCGAGGCGGTAGGCATCGTCGTCTTCGTAGTCATGGGCACCTCCGGTGTCAGCAATGCGTTTACCGACGTGGCTAGGCAAAGGAATGACTCAGCATGACCCACGTCGTCATCGCAGCAGATTCAGAACACAGAATCGAGTGCACCAAGGTATGGTCACATGAGCCGTTGGAGCCATTCAGCCCTTCCTCAGGGTTTGCTCATGTCATTCAGCGCGAGCGGCGCTAGCGTGAGCCGCCCCGTTATCACTGGAGGACAACGCATGACCACCGGACCGGACAAGCCCAAATGGATCCGCCGGACCATTGAAATCAAGGTATGGAAGATCCTCGCCGCACTGGTAATCCTGCCGATCCTGGTGATGTGGTTCAGGGTCGTGCACCAGGACGACGAGATCCTGGCCCTCGCCCGCAACGAGGTGGTGACGGACGCCGCGGGCCAGCGCAGCTGGGCGGGTAGCTTCGTCAATACCAACGAGAGACGGTTGCGCGACGTGGCCGTGACGGTGGACTTGCTCGACAGCCAGGACCACCCCGTAGGGAAGGCCAAAGCGGAAGCCGCCGAGCTGCCGTTCGGCAGGCGACTGGACCTGCAAGCGCCGCTGCCGACCGACGCCGTGAGGCTGCGTATCTATTCGGTACAGTGGCGCATGGACCGAACCGCCGCGGACGCATGGCTAGGGAGAGCCTCGGCCTCGGCGCTAATGGGTCCTTTCCGCGAACCCTGGGAGTTTGGTTACCTGATGGTCGACCCTGCCAAGGTCGATCGTTAATCTTCGCTTGCTCTTCGACCGCGTAATTTCAACGGAGCCGGCTGATGATCAATGGAGCACACATCGTTATCTACTCGACCAATGCCGAGGCCGACCGAGCGTTCATCAAGGACGTGCTGAAGTTCAAATACGTGGACGTGAACAAAGGGTGGCTGATCTTCAAGCTGCCCCCCACTGAGCTCGCTGTTCATCCGTCCGATGAGAACGATAGGCACGAGCTCTATCTGACCACCGACGACCTCGATCTGGAGATCAGCGCACTGCGAAAAGCCGGCGTCAAATGCGATGACGTTTCGGAACAGCGTTGGGGGCGATCGACGCGCATCTCGTTGCCGGGGGGCGGAGCTCTGGGTCTTTACGAGCCTCGCCACGAAAGGCCGGAATGACGGCCTGCTGAGATACGATGAACCACCTTTCTTTGGCTCCGAACTTCGAGCTGACCACGGACCGCTTGCACGGCTGCACTCCATGGTTGGCTCGTACGCTCTGGCTCTTCTCCTACTGCCACTGCGTGACCGTGAATCGTTCTCGGAGCCAATTGATCATTCGCACGCGCCGTCTGTGGTTGTGGCGCCAGATTCGTATCGTTCGCTTCGAGCAAGTGAGCAGGATTGTCTTCCGCGCCCAGGCAATTCCGACGCTGGACTTGTGGCGCTATTTGTCGCTCAACAGCTCCGGCACTTCGGACTCGGCGTTGTTTCTGATCTCGTTGGCATTGAAAGACAGCACAGAGGAGCTGCCCTTGTTCACCATATGGGAGCAGCAACCGCTCGCAAGCGATTGGCTGGATCAGCTTGCGGGCGATCGCGAGCAGCCGGCGGAGCTCGGCGACGAAGTTGCCGGGAGCGTGGTGGAGCTGCTCTCCAAGTACATTGGTGTGCGGATTGCGGCGCGCTGAAAACACGCGTTCGTGCACTCGCCGCAGCGGCGGTGGCTAGTACCACTCGTGCTGCACGGGCGGGTTGTGCAAGCCGCGCGAGATGTAGTCGTAGAGGACGTCGATGTCCTCGGCTTTGAGCGACTCGGCGAAGCTCGGCATGCCGTTCGCCTCGAGCGCTCCGTTCAAGATCGCGGCGAGCCCGTCTCGGCCGAGCGCCTTCACGCGGCCGAGATTCGGCAAGATGCCGGTCGAACCGGCCGTGCCGTGGCAACCTGCGCACTGGAGATACAGCTCCTTGCCGCGCGTCGCGCGCGCGTCGTCGAGCGGCGGCACGCCGGTGTTGTCGACCACCGGCGGACCGAGCGGCACGTCGCGCTTCCGCGGAAGCGGTACTGCGCCGCCGCCGAGCGTGAAGACGAGCAGCCGGCCGTTGTTCTCGTAGGTCTTCACGGCCGCGGCGTCGCCGACCGACAGCATGCCGGAGCCGCCGTAGCCCGCGGCCACCGCGACGTACTGTTTGCCGTCGAGCTCGTACGTGATCGGCGCGGCCATGATGCTCGTGCCGGTGAACGCGTGCAGTAGACGGAGGCCGCTCTCGGCGTCGTACGCGCTGAAGTAGCCGTCGCCGGCGCCTTGGAACACGAGACCGCCGGCGGTGGACAACGTGCCGCCGTTCCACGTCGACGGCAGCTTTACCTGCCACTTCAAGCGGCGATTCGCGACGTCCCATGCGCGGAGGTACCCGCCCTTCTCCGTGGGCGGCTGGCCGGCCGTCATGCGCGCGAGGTCCGCGGCCGGAACGCCGATGTCGTAGAAGTAGCGGAAGCCCGGCTTCGTGCTGTAGACCCACGGCACGTCGAACGCGGGGATGTACGCGAGACCCGTGGCGGGATTGAACGACATCGACTGCCAGTCGTGCGCGCCGTTCGGGTTCGGGTAGATGAGCTGGTCGTCGCCCTGCGTGAAGTCGGACTGCGGCGTGAGCACCGGGCGGCCGGTTTGCATGTCCACGCGGCTCGCCCAGTTCGCGGCGCCGTATTTGTCGGCGCCGAGCAGCTCGCCGGTGGCGCGGTCGAGCACGTAGAAGAAGCCGTTCTTCGGGGCTTGGAAGAGCACCTTGCGCGGGGCGCCGCCGATTTCTAAGTCGGCGAGGATGATCGAGTTGGTGGCGGTGTAGTCCCACTTGTCGCCCGGCGTGGTTTGGTAGTGCCACGCGACGCGGCCCGTGGTTGCGTGCAGCGCCACGATGCTCGAGACGTAGAGGTTGTCGGTGTGGTCGTCGGGGCGGCGGCGTTTCCACGAGCCGCCGTTGCCGGTGCCGACATATATAAGGTCTAGCTCGGGATCGTAGGCCATCGCGTCCCAGGGCGTGCCGCCGCCGACGTCGGTCCACACGTCGTCGTTTGGCCAGGTTTGCGCGGCGCGCGCTACGTCGTCGTTCTCGGGTGGGGCTTTCGGGCCTTTCGGCACGACCCAGAAGCGCCAGAGCTCCTTGCCGGTGTCGACGTCGTACGCGGTGAGGTAGCCGCGCACGCCGCGATCGGCGCCGCCGTTGCCGATGAGCACCGCGTTCTTCACGACGCGCGGCGCGCCGGTGATGCTGTAGGGCTTCGACTTGTCGGCGACGGTGTCGACGGTCCAGACCGGCGCGCCGGTCTTTGCGTCGAGCGCGACGAGGCGGCCATCGAGCGTGCCGACGTAGACCTTGCCGTTGGCGACGGCGACGCCGCGGTTGACGACGTCGCAGCAGAAGAGGCGCGCGAGGTTGCGGGGGACTTGGGGGTCGTAGGTCCACAGCTTTGCGCCGGTGGCGGCGTCGAAGGCGAAGACGCGGCTCCAGGTTGACGTCACGTAGAGCGTGTTGTCGACCATGATGGGAGTCGCTTCGATGCCCCGGTTCGAGTCGAGGTCGCCTTCCCACGCGAGCCCGAGCATCCCGGCATTGCTTACGTCGATCTGTTTTAGCGGCGAGAAGCGCTGCTCCGAGTAGTCGCCGCCGGTGGTGGGCCAGGTGAGGCCGTCCTTGGAGACGTCGGTTATAGAAATGGCACTGGACGTCGAGGCACCTGTCAGCGCCGACGCGGCGGCATCGTTGTCGGCGCCTCCGCTGCACGATGTGATAAGAGCCGGAAGGACAGCGAGCATTGCGATGCGCAGCTTCATTGAGAGAGTGGTACGTCGTGGCATTCGTCGTCCTCGGCTCGATGCAGGCGGGGATGATAGCAACTGGTCTACGTTCTCGGCACGCTTGCGAGACTCCGACTACGGCGCACTTGCCAGAGGAGCCTGTCTGCGCCCGACTTACGAGCACCGGGGTACACCTGCAGGGAGAATGCGAGGTAGGTTATTCTCCGATGCATCTGCTGCACTTGTTGTGACGCCCACCAATCGACGTGGTTAAGAGGCCGTGCCCGCGCGAGTCGGAAGCACCTCCCGCGTGACTTTTGGAAGCAGCAGTCAACCTCGCGTCGGAGCCTGCGGGTAAGGCCATATGCAACATCGAAAGACACCGGTCCACGAGTCCATCTACGTCATAGGTGCGGGCTTTTCGGCAGGGCTCGGATATCCCCTAACGAGTAATCTCCTCGTTCGTCTCTGGGGTGTGCTTGACGTGCACCTGCAGGAGCAGCTAACTCGTGTCATCGCCTTCCATCATCCTGGCTTCACGCCGGATACCTTCACTTCGTTTCCAAATGTCGAACAGCTGCTATCTGAAATGCTCGTGAACGAGGAACTCTTTCACGCGAGCCGCCAATACGAAGGCAAGTTTACAAAGGAGACTCTTCGCCGACTGCAACGCGACCTACTTCTCTCAATCACCGACTGGTTTCACGAGCTTTCGAAGCGCGTCAAGCCCAACAATCCAGAGGCGACTTGGTTGCGGACTTTTCGAGAGCGTGTGCGTAAAGAGAACGCCGCCATCATCTCGTTCAACTGGGACCTGATTCTTGACGAATTGCTCTTTGGAAGTGAACTCGACAAAGCGAGCTACGGATTCACGCGGCCGCTAGGCGGCACGCCAGTTCTCCTAAAGCCTCACGGATCTCTCAATTGGTTCGAGCACGAGCAGGGGCAACATCTCGTCGGGAGCAAACGGATACTCCTACACCGCACAAAGCGCCCGCGTGGCGGAGGTAACGCCATCTATGCGTTTCGAGAGTTTCGCGCTCCCGTGTCGAGCGCAGGCAGAAGATACACGCCCTTGATCGTCCCCCCAATACACCTAAAGCGTTTCGAGAAACCCGTGTTCAGAGCTCTGTGGAGAAACTGCACTTCCTTACTGAGTACGGCCAAAACTGTGACTTTCCTCGGATACTCCATGCCATCGGCGGACTTGCATGCGCAATTCATTATCCGCTGCGGTTTCAACAATCAGGTGCAGGGAGAATTGCTCGAGGGCGGTCGCGCCAAGCCCACCGGCGCAGCGATAGTAACAATCGTCAATCCAGACGGTGCTGCAGCGAAACGGATAGCGCAAGTAGTAGGGCCAGATAGTCCATGCAAGTGGATCTCAACTCCAGCGGCAGAGTGGCTAACCACACGCGCTTAACTGAAGACGCTCACGTGCGTCAGGCGGGTTGCGCCATGTCGTCGTGGGCGGCGTCTCAACAACGCCGAGCCTTGTGGGACCTCCCCTCTTGGTCACAGTACCAAACTGACAACGTGGCTGTTCCGACGATAATGTGAACCAGCGGCGCAGTCGTTTCCTCAGCCAACGCTCGCCAACCCGCCTTGTCGGTAAACGACGGACTGGGGACGTGCTCCGGATGCGTGTGCCATTCGCCTAGGTACCCATGAACCTTTCCACTCTTTCTCCATATCGCCCGCGCGAGGGAGCGATGTGGCACTGCGCTCCTTACAAACGAGATTCGCGTACGAGCGTCGCCGGTCTGCGGGACTGTCGCGTCGACGACCTCAACATGGGGACCACGGCGGGCGCCGATTAATACGCCTCCGGCTTCGAGATCTCCGCCGTTGCTCTGCCGAAAACCCAATAGTCGGGCTGTAACGGCGTCGGTGAGTTCGATCAAACGTAGCGGCGAATCGACGCGGAACGTTAGCGATGTCGGCAGGCCGGGCATGAGTCGAGCGGTTCTGGTGAGGAATCCTCACGCGCCTCTGTGAACCTGTTCGACAATCTACGCGCACGCAACCGAGGATGCATCTCCCCCCTAGCGCAATCTCGAACAGCGTCAAGGGCAAGCGCAGCTGTGGTGGTCGCCGCGGACACGGCAAAGGGCATATAGCTGTCGCAGTTTCCTGGGTGCTCTCTACCAAAAGAGGTATCTCGCTTGGAGACCGGGAAACGATCGCGAGCCGGCTGGTTTGATCGTGTCCCGCGTAGTGGTGTAAGAGCGGCGGCCGCGAGCTAGAGCGGCAGTCATCGTGAGTCTTGGTAAGGTTGGGTTACCACACCTTAACTTCACCGAGGATCAACACGATG
>Ga0137410_10000698_pt1 | contig 23223 bp, 21 predicted proteins | sample CZODoug1_16funga_FD_108878 | JGI IMG/M metagenome (GOLD analysis project Ga0137410, IMG submission 108878) | Vadose zone soil fungal communities from Angelo Coast Range Reserve, California, USA - CZODoug1_16fungal (Illumina Assembly) | ecosystem: Environmental > Terrestrial > Soil > Vadose zone... | reverse complement strand
GTCCGGTGCGAAATGTCCGTTCTGAAGATCATCGGTAAGCCGGATGCCTTAATTGGGCACGTCCGGTTTGAACGGGAGAGGCTGCCGTAAGGCTGCCTTTTACCAATGGTTCTGACGCTCGTCGTCGCGGCGACGGCGGCGCTGTCCGAGGCTGCGGCCTGGAGATGGAGGAGCTCCGGTCCCCCCCTGGCTCCTGGCGGCTGGGTGTCGACGCCTCCGTCCCCTTTCTGGCGTCCCGACGGTCTGGTCCCCATCGCCGCGCCGCCCGGCCTCCCCGAACCTTGGTGATTCGAGCGCCGCGCCGGAAACTGACGATCCCGTCCCGGCACAGGTGCAACGGAACGCAACGAATCCTGTTACCAAGCCGCAGGATTGCCGTAGATAGCGCAGGTGACAGTGTAGCAGAGGCCGGGCGAAACGCCCGTGATGCAGGCATGATGACTTCCCACGCCATCTCCGCGGTCCTGGCCGAAAAGGGGTCCGACGTCCTGACCGTCTCCCCACAAACCCGTGTGTTCGACGCGCTGGTGATCATGGCCCAGGCCGACGTCGGTGCCCTCGTCGTCGTCGAAGACGGCAGGCCGGTCGGCATGTTCTCGGAGCGCGACTACGCCCGCAAGGTCATCCTCCACGGGAAAGCGTCCAAACAGATCGAGATCCGCGAGGTCATGACCCAGCCCATCCGGACGATCAGCCCTCGGGACACCGTCGAGGACTGCATGGCGCTCATGACCGTCCGGCGCATCCGGCACCTGCCCGTGCTGGAAAACGACCGGCTGATCGGCATCGTCTCCATCGGCGACATGGTCAAATGGACCCTCTCCGCCCAGGAGGACACCATCCACGAGCTCGAGAACTATATCTCCGGGAAGTACCCCGCCTGAGGGGGGGAATCTTTTAGCGATTGCCGCTGCTCTCGGGTTTTATTTGCCGATGGTCTTGAGGATCTCCTCGGCGGCGCGGCGGGAGGCGCCGGGGGAGCCGAGCTTCTTGCGGACCTCGCCCAGCTGCTTGCGGATCTCAGGCAGGCGGCCGTCGCGGATCATCGCAACCGCCTCCTTCGCCAGAAGGTGCGGTTTGGCCCTCCACTGGTACATCTCCGGCACGATCTCCCGGCCCGCGACGATGTTGACCAGCGCCCACAGCCGCGTGTTCAGCCAGACCAGCGGCCCGAACAGGTACGCCGTCGCGGGGTTGAGCTTGTAGGTCACGATCATCGGCGTCCCGTAGATGCCCGCCTCGAGCGTCGCCGTGCCCGACGAGACGATCAGCAGATCGCTCGCGGCCATCACCTCGGGGGTGCGGTTGACCACGACCTCGAAGCCCGCGTCCGCCGCCAGCTTCGGGTTGATGTTCGGCGCACAGCCCAGGACGAAGGTCGCGTCCGGCATCTCGTTCCGGATCAGCTCCGCCGTCTTCTTCAGCACCGGAAACAGCAGGCGGAACTGCTTGCCGCGGCTGCCGGGCAGCAGGCCGATCAGCAGCTTCTTCACCCCCCATTCCTTGCGCACCGCCTCGCGGTCGATGTCCCGATAGGCGTCCAGCAGGGGATGCCCGACGAAGGCCACGTCCACACCGGCGTCCCGGTAGATCTTCTCCTCGAAATCGAGGATGACGATCATTTTGCGCACGACCTTGCGGATCGTGTTGATGCGCCCCTTGCGCCAGGCCCAGATCTGCGGGCTGATGTAGTAAATCACCGGGATGCCGTGATCCTTCACCCGGCCGGCGAAGCGCAGGTTGAAGTCCGGCGAATCGATCAGGACCACGGCGTCCGGCAGCCAGGTCCGCATGTGGCTCTGCAGCAGACGGTAGATCTGCGCGTAACGGCCGATGTGCCGGACGACCTCGACCACCCCGACCGTCGCGTGCTCCGTCGGGTCGATCAGGATCTCGACCCCGGCCTCGCGCATGTGGGATCCGCCTGCGCCGACCAGGCGGATGGACGGCTCGATCGCCTTCAGCTGCCGGGCGAGATGGGCCCCGTGAATGTCGCCCGACGTCTCCGTCGCGACGATGAAAATCGTGGTCATTTCCAGCGATGCGCGCGCATCTCGGACAGGATCCGGTCGGCCGCCTTCATGGCGCGGACGCCGTGCTCCCCGGGAACGACGGCCTCCTGCTTCTTCTCGACGGCGTCCAGGAAGCTCTGGAGTTCCCGCGCCAGCGGCTCCTCCTCGGTCAGCTTCACTTCCTGGACGGAGTAGAACTCCTTCGGGATGGTCGCGAGGTCGGCCAGGTTCAGGTCGCGGTCCTTCGGAAGCTTCGCGAGCGCCTCGCCGAGCTGCGGCGTCGTCCGGTAGATCCACGCCTCCTTGGCGAGCGTGTCGACGGTGACGTAGCAGTCCTCCGAGAAGATGCGCGTCTTGCGCATGGATTTCTCCGAGATGCGGCTCGCCGTCAGGTTCGCCACGCAGCCGTCCTCGAATTCGAGCCGCGCGTTCGCCATATCCTCCTTGCCGAAGAGGAGCGACATGCCGACGGCGTCAACCCGGACCAGCGGGCTCCGCGTGAGGTGCAGCACGATGTCGAGGTCGTGGATCATCAGGTCGAGGACGACGTCGATATCGCTCGACCGGAAGCGGAACGGAGACAGGCGGTGGACCTCGATGAAGCGCGGCTTCCGGATGACATCGAGCACGGCGGTGACGGCGGGGTTGAAGCGCTCGACATGGCCGACCTGGAGGACGACCTGTTTCTCCCGCGCGATGCGGCAGAGATCCTCGCCTTCCTCGATGGATTTGGTCAGCGGCTTCTCCACCAACGCGGGGACGCCGCGCTCGAGGAAGGCGCGCGCCACCTCGTGGTGGCCGGCGGTGGGGACGGCGACGCTGACGGCGTCGACCTTCCCGAAGAGCTCGCGGTAGTCGGAATAGTGGGGAACGGAATAAGAGCCGGCAATCTCGGCGGCGCGGGCGGCATCGGCATCGACCACGGCGGCGAGGGCGCCCATCTGGTGGTAGATGCGGGCGTGCTGCTTCCCGAGATGCCCGACGCCGATGACGCCGACCCGGGGCCTGCTCATGGCGCGCCTCCGGCCTGCGCCTCGGCCGGGTTGCCGTCGAGGAGGACGGCGGCGTCGACGTCGCCCGTCACGGGCACCTGGCTGCGGATGCGGGCGCCGGTGCCGATCTTCATGCCCGGCTCGAGGACCGTCTGGCCCTCGACTCGCACCTTCGACCCGAGCGAGCAGCCTTCGGCGACGACGGCGAAGGCCCCGAGAAGCGCGTCGTCGCCGATCGTCGCCCGGTCGCCGATGTTCACCCAGGCGCCGAAGCTGCAGCGGGATCCGATCGTCGCGTTCGGCCCGACGTGGGTCGACTCGCGCAGGACGTTGCCGTCGCCGATCGCGACGGGCCCGTCGAGGGTGACGTTGGCATGGAGGATGTTGTCGCGTCCCAGCGTCGCGGGTCCGCGGAGCGAGACGCGGGGGCCCAGCCGGCATCGGGGCCCGATCGTCGCGCCGGGGCCGACGACGCAGAAGGGGCCGATCTCCACGTCGTCCGCGATCGTCGCGGCCGGGTCGACCAGGGCGGTGGCATGGGCCTTCATTCGATGTTTTCCTCGGGCTCCGGCGGGGGGGGGGTGGGGGCGGGGGCGGGCCGGCGGTGCTCGCGGCGGCGTCCCATGTGGCCCAGATCCGACGCCTTGAGGAACTCGATCAGGGTGCGCACCTCGCCGTGCTGGCCGCCGATCTTCTCGACCTCGACGAGGGCCTCGGGCTTCGGCAGCTGGGAGCGCCAGATGATGCGGTAGGCCTCCTTGAGGCAGTTCACGACCTCGAGCTTGATGCCGCGCCGCTTGAGCCCGATGGAGTTCACTCCGCGCACCTCGCCCGACATGCCCTGGAGGGTCATATAGGGAGGCGCGTCCTGGTTGACGCGCGTCGCGCCTCCGATGAACGCGCTCTGGCCGACGGTGACGAAGTGGTGGACGACGACCCAGCCGCTGAGGATCGCGAACGATTCGACGCGGACGTGGCCGGCGAGCAGGCAGGCGTTCGCGAGGATGCAGTTGTCCTCGATGAGGCAGTCGTGGGCCACGTGAGCCAGCGCCATCAGCATATTGCGGTTGCCGATGACGGTCTGTCCGCCGCCGGTCAGCGTGCCCTTGTTGATCGTGACGCCTTCACGGATGACGTTCTCGTCGCCGATCAGCGTCGTCGAGTCCTCGCCCTTGAACTTGAGGTCCTGGGGATCGCCGCCGATCACGCAGAACGGATGGACGACGTTGCGGGCGCCGATGGTGGTGCGGCCCACCACCGTGACCGCCTGGACCAGCTTGGTGCCGGGGCCGATGGAGACCTTCGGACCGACGACGCAGAAGGGGCCGATTTCGGCGCTGGCGTGGATGCGGGCCCCGGCCTCAATGACCGCGGAGGGATGGATAGGCATCTAGAAGCGAAATCCCAAATCCCAGATCCAAAATCCCAACGGGGTCTCCCCCTCGTTCCCCTCAAGGGGGGGAACGAGGCCCACCGGAGGCGGGGCAGCGGGGCGATTCCGTTGGGATTTTGGATCTTGGATTTGGGAATTCCCCATGCTATCCGTCCATCAGCATGAACTTCATGTTCGCCTCCGCCACGAGCTGGCCGTCCACCGTGGCGCGGGCGAAGACTTCGCCGGTCCGGGCCTTCACCTTGATCGTCTCGACCTCGAGGCGCAGCTGGTCGCCCGGCACCACGCTTTTTCGCAGCTTGACGCCGTCCAGCGACAGAAGCACCGCGACCTTGGCCTGGTTCTCGCTCTTGCGCATCAGGAGGACGCCGGCGAGCTGGGCCATGGCCTCGATCTGCAGGACGCCGGGCATGATCGGCTGGTCGGGAAAGTGGCCCTGGAAGAACGGCTCGTTGAAGCTGACGTTCTTGATCCCCACCGCGCGGCGGTAGCCGTCGAGCTCGATGACCTTGTCGATCAGGAGGAACGGGAAGCGGTGGGGGAGGATTTTGGCGATTTCGCGGACGTCGAGCAGCGTGCCGCCCGGCTTGGGCTGCAGCTGGCCGCCGTCGCTGAACGAGGCGGCGATCTTCTTGACCAGCCGCATGTTGGTGTTGTGGCCCGACTTGATGGCGACGACGTGGGCGCGGAGGCCGGCGCCGAGGGTGGCCAGGTCGCCCATCAGATCGAGGATCTTGTGGCGGACGGGCTCGTCGGGGAAGCGGAGGGTGTTCTCGATCGGGCCGTTGGGGCCCCAGACGACGGTGCTCTGGTAGCTCGCGCCCTTCCCGAGGCCCTGCTGGATGAATGCCTCGGCCTCGCTCTGCAGGCAGAAGGTCCGGGCCGGCGAGATCATCTTCGTGTAGGCGTCGTCGCTCATCTCGAGCGTGAAATGCTGCTGGCCGATGGCGGTGTTCGGATAGTTCAGCGTGTAGGACACCGTCAGCCCGCCGTCGCCGGGCAGGGCGACGATCGACGCCTCGTTGTCGCTCACCGCGATGGGCTCGCGGACCACGTGGATGCGCTTGGGGTCGAGCAGGTCGACGATGCCGGCGCTGCGGAGCAGGTCCACCCAGGGACGGCTGGATCCGTCCATATTGGGCATCTCGGCCGCGTTGACCTCGACCTCCAGGTTGTCGATCTCGAGGCCGCCGCAGGCGGACATCAGGTGCTCGATGGTCTCGATCTCCGCGTTCTCTCCGACGACCGCGCTGCGGCGGAACTTGCTCGTGACGGTGTCGGGGTTCACGGGGAGCCGCGGGCGGTTGGGCAGGTCGATCCGGATGAAGGTGATCCCGGCGTTGGCCGGCGCGGGCTGGAGGCGGACCTTGCCGGGCTGGCCGCCGAACAGGCCGACGCCCTCCATCTCGACCGGCTTCTGGATCGACCGCTGGTTCTTTTTCATCCGTTCGTCTTTTTCCGGAGTTCGTCGATCTCCCAGCGGAGCCTCCGGATCTCCTGCAGGGCCTCCGGAAGCTTACTGAGCGCGGCCAGTTCCTTCAAGTGGGTCCTCCGCTCCGACGCGGGCGACCCCGACATCACGGCCCCGGGGGGCACGTCCTTGGTCAGCCCGGTCTGGGCGGTGATGATGGCGCCGTCCCCGATGTCCAGGTGACCGATCAGCCCCGACTGCCCGGCCATGACGACGTAGTTCCCCAGCCTCGTGCTGCCCGCAATTCCGGCCTGGGAGACGAGCAGGCAGCCCTGGCCCAGCACGACATTATGGCCGATCTGCACGAGGTTGTCGATCTTCGTCCCCTTGCCGATCACCGTCTTCCCGAACCGGGCCCGGTCCACCGTGACGTTGGCGCCGAGCTCGACGTCATCCTCGATCACCACGGTGCCGACCTGCGGAATCTTGTGGTGGACGCCCTTCTCCGTGGCGTACCCGAAGCCGTCCGAGCCGATCACCGTGCCGCTGTGGAGGATGACGCGGGCGCCCACGCTGCACTTCTCGCGGACGACCACCTGAGGATACAGCAGGGCGTCGGGGCCGATGACCGTGTCGCGCCCGATATAGACCTGGGGATGCACGACGGCCCGGTCGCCGATGGAGGCGCCGGCCTCGATGACGACGCCCGCCCCGATCGACACGTCCTTGCCGAGCCTGACTCCGGGGGCGACCACCGCGGTCGGATGGACCCCGGGCGCGGCCCGGTAGGCGCCGCCGCTGAAGTGTTCGGCGACGCGCCCGAAGGCGAGGTCGGGGTTGGCCACCCGCAGGGCGGGCAGGGGCGAGGTCATGCCCTCGGCGAGGATGACGGCGGACGCCTTCGTGGAGGCCAGGAGCGGGGCATATTTCGAGTTGGCCAGGAAGGTGATGTCGCCCGGGCCGGCCTCCTTGATGCCGTTGACCGCCCGGACGACGGTCTTCCCGTCGCCCGAAACCGTTCCGCCCACCAGGCGGGCCAGGTCGTCCAGCGTCGCGTCCATTGCCCCGTCCGGACTACTTTCCGTCCTTCTTGTCGCCGGCGGCCTTTGCTTTCTTGTACTCGTTGTTCAGCCGCTCGAGGACGATGGTCGTGATGTCGACGTTGTCGTGGCTGTAGAGCACGACGCGGTTGTTGATCCGCTGGGTGACGTTCTCGGGATCCTGCTGGTCGCTCAGCGTGGGCGACTCGACGCGGAGGATCAGGTCGAACTTCTGCTCCTGGGCGATCAGGGCGACCACGCGGCGGATCTCGTTGTAGATCTCGATCTTCTTGTCGCTGTAGAAGTCGAGGTACTGCGCCTTGCCGTACTCCTTCTCGAACTTGAGGTCGGCCTCCAGCCGGCGCATCTGGAGGATCTTGTCGGCGCGGAGCTTGGACTCGGCCGGCAGCCCTTCGATCTGCTCCTTGAGCTGGACCATCTTCTTCTCGATTTCCTGGATGCGCTTGGCGTAGTCGTCGGCGAGCTTCTGGAGGTCGCCGTCGATCTCCTTGACGCGTTCGTATTTGTCCTTGTCGAAACAGATCCGCAGATTGACCACGCCCAGCTTGAACGAGGTCTTTTCCTTTTCCTGGGACCAGGCGGCACCCGATCCGGCGGCGAGGATCAGGGCGGCGGTCAGGATCACGGGCGCTCTCAGCATGGCTCTCTCCTCAATCTCTAGAAACCCAACGTTCCGATGTCGAAGGTCACGGTCTGGCGGTCGTCCTGGGACTGCTTGGTCAGCGGGAAGCCGAAGTCGAGCTTGACGGGGATGTTTCCGAGCTGGGGGATGAAGAAGCGGACGCCGAAGCCGACGACGTTGCGCCACTTCTCGTGGCGGAGCCCCGAGAATTCGCTCGCGAGGTTGCCCAGGTCGTAGAAGAAGGCGCCGCGGAGGAACTCGACGAAGACGGGGTAGGAGTATTCGACGGTGGCGAGCACCAGCGCGTCGCCGCCGACCGGATCGCCGTTCTCGTGGGGGCCCATGCCGCGGAAGTTGAAGCCGCGCGGGCGTTCGCGGCCGCCGGCGTAGTACCGCTCGAAGATGGGGATGTCCTCGGTCTGCCGCATTCCGGACCCGTACCCGAAAGTGAACTGGGTGCTCAGGACGTGGCGGAGCTTGTTCTCCGTGGTGTAAAGCGGCAGGTGCGCCTCGCTCTCGAACTGGAACTTGTTGAAGTCGAAGCTGCCGGGGAGGATCTGGCCCGCATAGGTCTCGCTGATGCTGAGCCGGACTCCGGAGGTCGGCAGGATGAAGCTGTCCCGCGTGTCCAGGATCAGCGCCGGGGTGATCGTGAACACCGTGTTCGTGCCCTTCAGCTCCTTGACCGCCAGCGGCGCGCCGAAATCGACGCTGCTGATGTCGATCTGGTATCCCTCCATGGTGACCTGGAAGACGAACGGGTCGATGCGCTTGTCCAGGGTGAAGGCCGCGCCGATGCGGCGCTCGTCGTAGGACTCCCAAAGGGTGTTGATGTCGTAGACCCGGACGCCGAAGCCGAACTCATAGCCGTAGACGTAGGGCTCCTTGAAATCGGCGGTGTAGCTCTGGCGCCGCGCGGCGGGCGCCACGCGGAGCCGGAGGAACTGGCCGCCGCCGGCGAAGCCCGTGCCCCCCGCCACATCGTCGAAGCCCGAGGGCAGGTCCGCGATGTCGAAGTTGCGCTGGGTGAACTCCAGCAGGCCCGTGATGCCGAAGCTGGAGCTGTAGCCGGCGGCGAAACGCACCGTCCCGGTCTGGCCTTCCTTGACGTCGACGATCACGTCGCGCGTCTGGGGGTCGTCCGTCTCCTGCGTCCGGTACGACAGACCGCCGGTCTGGGCGTCGATCAGCTGCCGGTCCTTGATGCGCTGCAGGGCCCGGTTGAAGTTCGTCTGGTTGTATTCCTCGCCCGGCAGGAAGCCCGTGCGCGTGAACTCGCGGCGCAGCACGTCCTCCCGCGTCTTCGAGTTGCCCTCGAAGATGAGGCGCCCCAGGAAGACCTTGTCGTTCTCGCGGATGCTGATCACCAGGTCGAGCTCGCGCTTGACCAGGTCGACGATCTCGGTGTGGTTGATGTCGGCCTGGATGTAGGCCCGCTCGCCGTACTTCTCCTTGATCTTGCCGACGTCCTTGTTGGCGTTGTTCTCGGTGTACGGCTCGCCGGCCTTGGAGAGCAGCCAGGACGTCATCTCCGCCTCGGTGAAGATGCGGCGGCTGGTGGCGTCGAAGTCGAACTTCACGTTCCGGATCTTGTAGCGTTCGCCTTCGTCGATGTGGATGGTGATGATGACGCGGGTCTTCTCCTCGTTGAATTCGAGGTCTTCGAGGAAGACGTTGTCGCCGTGCTGGATGTCCAGCCAGCCCTCCAGGCGGTAGTACAGCTTCACCCGCTCGATGTCCTCCCTCAGGTTGCGCTCGACGAAGGGCGCCTTCGTGGTCGGGATGATGCCGAAGAGGCTGTCGTTCTCCTTGCTCAGGATGAAGCGGCGGATGTCGGACTCCTCCGCCGTGAGCTTGCCGGTGAAATGGATCGCCTCGACGCTGACCAGGGGGCCCTCAACGACGTTCCAGGTCAGCACGACGCCGATCGGCCCGGGTTTCGTGGATTCCTCGACGCTCGAGAAATGGTAGCCCTTCTGCAGGTACTGGTCGCGGATGTACTCGCGGTCCTGCTTCAGGTGAAAGGGATTCAGCGGCTCGCCGCCGGTGATCCGCAGGTTCGGCTTCAGCGTGGTCAGCGGGATCTCGTTGATCCCCTTGAACTCCACCTTTTCGACGATGATGTACTCCTGGACGACGATGGTGACGATGACCTTCGTCGGATCCGCGGGGTCGGGCTTGATCTCGAGATCCGCGGTCTCGAACTTCCCGGTCTTGAAGAGCTCCTTGATCGCCTGGTCCTTCGCGACGCGGGTGATGATCCCGTCCTTCTTCAGCCCCGTGACCGTGATGCTCTTTCCCTTGGGCTCATGGACGAAGCCGGTCCCGTCGACGAAGCTGATCGTCTTGCTCTCCCAGTCCTGGTCCTGGGGGGCGGGCTTCGCCTGGGCGTGCAGGGCCGGCGCCGCGGCGAGCGTGAGCATAATGAGGGATATGGCGATGGCCCCGGGAGGCGGCATAAGAGTTGGGAGGCGAGATTACCAGAACCCCGAGGGGGTTTCTACTATATTCGAGCCCGCAGCGCGCGGGCGCGGTCGAGCGCCTTGCGGAGGCCGCGCGCGTCGGCGCGGTCGATGGAACGCAGGAGCGATTCCAGCCGGTTGCATAGCTCTTTGGCCGATCTACGGATGGGGCCGCGATTCGTGAGCAGAAAATCCAGCACCATGTCGGGGTCCGACGCGGCCACGCGCGTCGCGTCGCGGAAGGAGTTGCCGCACACGTCGATCGCGTCCTGCGGGGTGCCCATCAGCGCGTAGGCGAGCAGGTAGGGGATGTGGCTGACGCGCGCGACCTTGAGGTCGTGGTCCTGCGGGCTCTTCATCCACAGGGGTCGCGCCCCGGCGCCCGCCACGAGCCGCTCCAGCGGCGCGCCCGCGCGGCGGTCCCCGATCAGCACCCAGGGACGTCGCTCGAACAGCTGGTCGTCGACGCCGTCCAGCCCCGCCCGCTCGTTGCCCGCCATCGGATGGCCGGCGACGATGGTGGCCGCCGGCCTGGCCTTTCGGAACGCCTCGACGATATCCGTTTTCGTGCTGCCCACGTCGGTCAGGATGGCGCCTTCGCGGACGAGCGCCGCGACTTCCGGGATCTGGCGGAGCAGCGTGCGCACCGGGGTGGCGAGGACGACGACGTCCGCGTCGGACACCGCGGCGAGGTCGGTCCCCGCGGAGGCAAGGATGCCCATCCGGCAGGCCCGCGCGGCGGTCTGCGTCCGGCGCGTGACGCCGACGACGCGGGCCAGACGGCGTTTCGTGAGGGCCGCGGCGAAGGAGCCGCCGATCTGGCCCAGGCCGACGATGGCGACGGTCGGACGGCTCATTTGACCATCTCGAGGCCGACGGCCTTGGCGATCGGCCGGAGTTCGTGGATCAGGGTCTCGAACATCTCGGGCGTCAGGCTCTGGGGACCGTCGCAGAGCGCCTTCTCGGGATGCGGATGCACCTCGATGAGGACGCCGTCGGCCCCGACGGCGACCGCCGCCTTGGCGAGGGGGGCGACCAGGTGCCGCAGCCCCGTGGCGTGGGAGGGGTCGATGACGACCGGCAGGTGCGAAAGGCTCTTGAGCACCGGGACTGCGGAGATGTCGAGGGTGTTGCGCGTGGCCTTCTCGTAGGTGCGGATGCCGCGCTCGCAGAGGATGACGTTGGGGTTGCCGCGGGAGAGGATGTACTCGGCGCTGAGGAGCAGCTCCTCGATGGTGCCGCTGAGGCCGCGCTTCAGGAGCACGGGCTTGGGCTGCTTGCCCGCGGCGTCGAGGAGGTTGAAGTTCTGGGAATTGCGGGCGCCGATCTGGAGGATGTCGGCATATTCGGCGACCAGGGGGACGTCCTCGACGGTCATGACCTCGGTGATCACGGGGAGGCCGGTCTCCTGGCGCGCCTGCGCGAGGATCTCGAGGCCCTGCTTGCCCAGGCCCTGGAAGGCGTAGGGCGAGGTGCGCGGCTTGAACGCGCCGCCGCGCAGCACGCTGGCGCCGCTCTTCACCACTTTCTTCGCGCACTCCAACGTCTGTTCCAGGGACTCCACGGCGCAGGGTCCGGCCATCACCGTGAAGGTGCCGCCGCCGATGCGGACGTGCTCGCCGACCTTCACGACCGTGTCCTTCTTCTGGAAGTCGCGGCTGGCGAGCTTGTAGGGCTTCAGGATGGGAATGACCTTCTCGACTCCGGACAGGGTCGCGAAGTTGGCCGTATCCAGCTTCCGTTCGTCGCCGATGACGCCGATCACGGTGGTCTCCTCCCCCTTGGACATGTGCGGCTTGAAGCCGTGGGCCTCGATCTGCTTGAGCACGGAGCTGACCTCCTTCATGGTCGCTCCGGACTTCATCACGATGATCATCAACGGTCTTCTTTGGGTCCTTTCTTCGCCAGGTCGGGCCGCAGGCGCGGCGTATCGCCGAGATATTGATGCTTGATCTTCGACGCGGTCCTCCTCGTGTTGACGAGCAGGAGCACCCGGATCACCTTCTCCATCGCCCCCGGGACATCGAGCTCCCTCGCGCACATGAGGGGCACGTCCGTCCACCCGAGCTGGCGGGCGGCATAGGCGGGGAAGTCCGCGTTGAGGTCCGGCGAGAGCGTGAAGATCGCGGCGGCGATGTCCGCCGGCTTGACCCGGTTGGCGGAGAGCACCGCCTCGAGCAGTTCCTTCGACTTCGAGAGGATCTCCTCCTTCGTGTTCGAGGCGATGTTCACCGCCCCGCGGATGCCGCGCACGGGCATATCAGGCTCCCAGGAGTTCCTTGATCTTTGCCACAGGGTCGGCGGACTTGACCAGCTCCTCGCCGATCAGGGCTGCGTCGACCTTCATGTGCCTCAAAAGGACCATGTCCTCCCGCGTCGAGATCCCGCTTTCGCTGACGACGACCTTTCCGGCGGGGATGATCCCCCGCAGCTTCGCCGTCGTCTCGAGCGTCACCTGGAACGTGTCCAGGTCGCGATTGTTGATGCCGATGACGGACGCGTTCGCGTCGAGCGCCGCTTCGAGCTCCCTCTCGCTGTGGACCTCGACCAGCGTGGCGAGCTGGAGCTCCTCGCGGGCGAGCGCGATATAGTCGCGCAGCTGGACCTTGTCGAGGATGCGGACGATGAGCAGGGCGGCGTCGGCCAGCATGACGCGCGCCTCGTAGAGCTGGTACTCGTCGATGACGAAGTCCTTGCGGAGGATGGGGAGGCCTCCGGCATTGCGGACGGCGCGGAGGTCGTCGACGGAGCCCTTGAAGAACTGCTCGTCGGTGAGGACGGAGATGGCGCTCGCGCCGCCCTCGCGGTAGGCGACCGCCTGCTTCGCCGGGTCGAGATCCGCCTTGAAGACGCCCTTCACGGGGGACGCGCGCTTGAACTCGGCGATGATCGACACCGCGTCCTTCCTCCTCAGGTCGAACGGCTTCAGCGGCAACGCCGCCTTCGCCTTCGCCTTCAGCTCGACGAACTTGCGGATCTCCTTCGACTTCCGGAGTTCCTTCCGCTTCACCTGGACGATGTCGTCGAGGATCATAGGTCCAGGAAGTTCCGCAGCAGCGTCCTGCCGGGCGTGGTCATGATCGACTCGGGGTGGAACTGCACGCCCTCGACCGCCATCTCCTTATGGCGCAGCCCCATGATCTCGCCCTCGCTGGTGTGGGCGCTGATCTGGAGGAACTTGGGCAGCCCCTCCTCGCGGACCACGAGCGAGTGGTAGCGCGTGGCCTCGAACGGGTTGGGCACGTCCTTGAAGAGCCCTTTGCCGTCGTGGTAGATCTTCGACACCTTGCCGTGCATCATGCGGTCGGCCTTGTTGACGGTGCCGCCGAAGACGTGGCCGATGCACTGGTGGCCGAGGCAGACGCCCAGCACGGGCTTCTTCCCGGCGAAGGCCTTGATCAGGTCATTGGAGACGCCGGACTGCGTCGGGTTGCCCGGCCCGGGCGAGATCACCAGGTGCGTGAAGTCCCGCTGCTGCGCTTCCGCGAGCGTGATCGCGTCGTTCCGGACCACCGTCAGCTCGCAGCCCAGCTCGCCGAAGTACTGGGCGAGGTTGTAGGTGAACGAGTCGTAGTTGTCCACCAGCAGCAGCTTCTTCATCGGCGCACTTCCTCGAGGGTTTCCGGGAGGGACCCTCTTCTCTTATGCCGGATGCCCCTCATAGTCCCTCCTCCGCCATCGCCACGGCGCGCTTCAGGACTTCCATCTTGTTGCAGGTCTCGGTCCACTCGAACTGCGGGTCGCTGTCGGCCACGATGCCCGCGCCGGCCTGGAGGTAGGCGGTCTTGCCCTTCACGATCATGGTCCGGATCGTGATGCACGTGTCCATGTCGCCGGTCAGCGAGAAGTAGCCGACCGTGCCGCCATAAGGGCCGCGGCGGGTCTTCTCGAGCTCCTCGATGATCTCCATCGCGCGGATCTTGGGCGCCCCGGTCAGCGTCCCGGCGGGGAAGGTTTTCGTCAGCAGGTCGAACTGGTCCTGCCCCTTCGAGAGCGTGCCGACCACCTCGGAGACGATGTGCATGACGTGCGAGTACTTCTCGATCGTGTAGAGGTCGGTGCAGTGGACGGAGCCGTAGTCGGCGCAGCGGCCGACGTCGTTGCGCGCGAGGTCGATGAGCATGAGATGCTCGGCGCGCTCCTTCTCGTCGGCGAGCAGTTCCTTCTCGAGCGCGGCGTCCTCGGCGGGCGTGGCGCCGCGACGCCGCGTGCCCGCGATGGGGCGGATCACGGCCCGGCGGCCGGTCAGTTTCGCGTGGATCTCCGGCGAGGAGCCGACCAGCTGGTACTCGCCGAAATCGAGGAAGAACATATACGGCGACGGATTCAGGATGCGCAGCGCCCGGTAGACCTGGAAGGGGTCGACGTCGATCTGGCCCGAGGCGCGCTGGGAGAGGACGACCTGGAAGATGTCGCCGATCGAAATGGACTCCTTGGCCTTGAGGACGGCGGTCTTGTAGTCGGCCTCGGGGAATTCGTGGACGAACTGGGCCTTTTGCTTCGCGGGGCGGGGGGACGTCCATTCCGCCGCGAGGGGCTGGCGCAGCAGGTCGGCCACTTCGTCGAGCTTCGCCTTCGGGTCCTCGGAGCCGACGCTGACGAGCAGCATCTTGTGCTTCACGTGGTCGAAGATGACCATGGTCGACGCGAGGTAGAAGTTGCAGAGCGGGAGGCCGAGCGGATCCGGCAGGCGCGACGGCAGGCGCTCGAGGAAGCGGACGAAGTCGTAGCCGATGTAGCCGACCGCGCCCCCGACGAGGCCCGGCAGCGAGTCGTGCTTGAGGGCGAGGGGCGCCATGAGGTCCCGGAGGAGTTCCAGCGGATTTCGGCCCTGAAGGGGAGCCGTCTGCGTCCGTCCGGCCTCCTCGACGACGATCTGGTCGGGGAGGATCTTGATGTTGCGGAGGTAGTCGAGGCCGATGAACGAGTAGCGGCCGACGTTCTCGCCCATCTCGACGGACTCGAGGAGGAAGCGGGCGCCGCGGCCCTTGAGCTTGAGGAAGGCGGAGACCGGGGTCTCCAGATCCGCGGGGATCTCGCGCACGGTCGGCTTCAGCTCCAGCTTGATCGTGGTCATGGCGTCACGTCGTTCCCGGCCAACAAAAAAACCCGCCAGTCATCTTGGCGGGTTCTCGCGAATCTCTCGGGGATAGATCGCTGCAGACCCGCCTCAGCGGGGATACCAGTACCAGGAGTACCGGGCAGCGAAGGTCTTCATGTGGGCACCGATTGTAACCATCAGGGGAGGGAAGTCAAGCTCGATTGAGGGAGACGTCCCGCGGGGCGGCTCCCTGCGGCCCTGACCGCCGTTCAAGCGTGCCGCGACTCCGGTTCAATTGCCCGATGGCCCGATCGCTCAATGCATTGACAGCGACGAGGGGTGCCCCTAGAATCCTCCCCATGCCCGAGCGTCCCCCGCCGCGTTATCCCCTCCGCTTCAAGGAAATCTACAAGGACAAGATCTGGGGCGGGCCGGAGCTCGCCAAGGTCATGGCCAAGAAGGGCGCCGGCAAACGCTGCGGCGAGTCGTGGGAGATCGCGCAGCGCGACAAGGACACCAGCGTCGTGACCAACGGCGCGTACAAGGGCTGGACGCTGGAGAAGCTCCTCGAGCTCTACCGCAAGGACGTGCTCGGCGACGAGCACTCGATGCGCTTCAAGCGCTACCCGCTCCTGGTCAAGTTCCTCTGCTGCCACGACCGTCTCTCGCTCCAGGTGCATCCCTCGGACGACTACGCGCAGCGCTACGAGTCCGAAGGGGTCGGCAAGATGGAGGCCTGGTATATCCTCCACGCCCCGAAGGAATCGCGCGTGATCCGCGGCGTCCTGCCCGGCACCACGGTCGCCGAGTTCAAGTCCCACCTCCAGGCGGGCACCATCGAGCAGTGCCTGAATGTGATGGACGTCAAGGAGCAGGACGTCATCTTCATCCCGCCCGGCACCATCCACTCCGCGTACGGAGGCGTCGTCTTCCTTGAAGTGCAGCAGAACTCCGACACCACCTACCGGCTCTCGGACTGGGGCCGCGTGGGGGCCGACAAGAAGCCGCGCCCCCTCCACATCGAGAAGGCGATGAACGTCACCGACTTCTACTCGATGGGCGTGTCGAAGTACAAGGCGGCGCGCATCCTCGGCTTCCCGTACCGGCGCAAGCTCCTGATCAAGTGCGAGAAGTTCACGATGGAGACCATCGAGCTCGGCCACCAGCGCATCACGGAGAAGGCCAACGCCGCCCGCAGCGTCGTCCACACCATCGTCAACGGCAAGGGCAAGTACGCCTTCGGCGACAAGAAGCGCAGCGCCCAGCCCTTCAGGAAGGGCGAAAGCTTCCTCATTCCCGCCAAGATCGGCGAGTACGACATCGTGTCGCACGGCACGACGGAAATCGTCGTCAGCTACGTCGAGTAAGCCGCTTCCCCCGGTCCCTCCGGGGGCGTAGTATAGGGACGTGATCTTCATCCTCGGCCTTGCCGCGCTCCTGGCCGTCCAGGATCCTCCCGTCGACCTCGAGGGCGACCCTCTCCCGCACGGCGCCGTCATGCGCGTCGGCACGCTCCGGCTGCGCCACGACGACACCGTCACGTCCATCGCCTTCTCGCCCGACGGCACGACGCTCGCCTCGTGCGGCCACGACGGCACGCTCCGGCTCTGGGACGCCGCGACCGGCCGGCGCATCGCCTCCGTCGAGGGCCACCGCGGCCGCATGTACTCGCTCGCCTACTCGCCCGACGGCAAGCGCATCGCCACCACGGGACAGGACAAGACGGTGCGGCTCTGGGACGCGTCGACGCCGACCAGCCTCACGGACCGCACCTCGTTCTACGGGCACGACGAGCACGTCTGGGCGGTCGCGTTCTCGGCCGACGGCGCCAGCGTCGCGTCCGCCGGCGCCGACGAGTGCGTCATGGTCTGGGACGCCTCCACGGGAAAGGAGACCGCGCGGCTCCGCGGCCATGAGGGAAACGTCCTGGGCGTCGCGTTCTCCCCGGACGGGAAGAGCGTGGCTTCCGCCGGCCTCGACGGCACTGTGCGGCTCTGGTCGACGCTGACCGGGAAGGAGACCAAGCGGATTCGCGACAATGCCTCCTCCGTGAACTGCGTGGCGTTCTCGCCGGACGGCCGCCTGCTGGCCTCGGGCACCTGGGGCGGCGCGGTGCGGCTCTGGGATCCCGCGACGGGGAAGCCCGCGGCGAAACCGGCGGGGCACGCGAGCGTCGTCTACCGCGTCGCCTTCTCGCCCGACGGCAGGACGCTCGCGTCGGCGAGCAAGGACAATACGCTGCGGCTCTGGGACACGGCCACGGGCAAGGAGCTCCGCAAGACCGTCGCCGCCGAGATGGCGGTCTGGTGCGTGGCGTTCTCGCCCGACGGCAAGACGATCGCCTGCGGCACGGGCGACCACACGATCCGCTTCTTCGACGCGGCCGGCGGGAACGAGCTGCTCCGCAAGCAGGGCGGCGGCGGCGTCAGCGCGATGGCGGCCTGCGCGCCGGACGGAAAGACCGTCGCGACCGCCTGCGCGGACGGCACGATCCGGATCTGGGACGCTTCGACCGGGCTCGAGACGCTCTCCGCGAAGGGCGGCGTGGGCGAGGTGACGTCGATGGCCTACTCGCCGGACGGGACGCGCCTCGTGGCCGCCGGGGCGGAGGGGAAGATCCGGATCTGGGATTCCGCGACGGGCAAGGAGACGGGCTACGTCGGCGGCGAGGACAAGGTTTCGAGCGTCTGCTTCTCGCGCGACGGCAAGCGCCTGGCCTCGGGCGGCGCGGACAAGACCTTGCGACTCTGGGATCCGGAGACCGGCCAGCTCATCGCGAAGCTGCCCGGCTTCGGCGAATCGCTGCGCTGCATCGTCTTCGCCCCCGACGGGAAGACCCTGGTCGCGGGCGACTGGGAGGGCTTTCTCTGCTTCTGCGATGCGGTCACCGGCAAGGAGCTCCGCCGCATCCGTGCGGGGGACCTCGTCGTCCATGCGGCGGCGTTCTCGCCGGACGGGAAGGTGCTGGCGTCGGGGGGCGCGGACCAGAACGTCACCCTCTGGAATCTCGAGACGGGAAAGTCGATCCGGAAGCTCTACGGCCACTGGGGCGACGTCCAGGCGCTCGCCTTCACCCCCGACGGCAAGTGGCTCCTCTCGGGAAGCGACGACCATACGGTGCGCGTGTGGGAGGCCGCCACCGGCCGCGAGGCGGTGCGCGCGCTCGACGGCCACGAGGACAAGGTGCAGTCGCTCTCGATCTCCGCCGACGGGAAACGCGCGGTCTCCGCCAGCCGCGACGCCACCGCGCTCATCTGGGACCTGACCGCGCTCGAGAAAAAGTAGAGGCTATTCCGCCGCTTCGAAGCGGTCCTTGTCCGACTGCTTCGCCTTATAGAGGGCTTGGTCCGCGGCGCCCACCAGCTGGGTGATCGACATGTCGGGCTTGAAGTAGGCCACGCCGACGCTTACCGTGAAGGGCAGGCGCTCGCCCCCGAACAGGAACTTGTGCTGGCGCACCGAAGTCACGAGCCGGCGGACGACGGAGAGGCAGCCGATCGGGGGAGTCTCCGGCAGCAGGATCGCGATCTCGTCGCCGCCGTAGCGCGCCGAGAAGTCCTCCCGCCGGGTCGCGGCGCGGATGACCTTGCCCAGCTCGGAGAGGGCGGCGTCGCCGGCCTGGTGGCCGTGCCGGTCGTTCAGCTCCTTGAAGCCGTCGACGTCGAGCATGATGAGCCCGAGCGGCCTTCCGTAGCGCTGGGAGCGGTGGATCTCGGTGCGCAGCGTCTCGTGGAAGGCGCGGTAGTTGCGCAGCCCCGTGAGCGCGTCCGTATGCGCCTGGTTCTGCACCTCGCGGAAGAGCTTCCCGTTCCGGATGGCCAAGGCGAGGATGCGGGCCAGGTGCTCGACGACCGGAACGTCCGTCCGCGGATCGAAGCCCCCGCCGCCCTGCTTGTCGGCCAGATTCAGGACGCCGACGACGAAGTTGGCGGTGCGCAGCGGAACCGAGAGGCAGGTCTCCGTCTCGTACTGGGCCGAAAACGTGCGGTCGAGCTTCATCCGGTGCTCGGCCTCCCACGCGTGGAAGCCGTGGATGCTCAAGGTCCGGCGTCCGGAGAGGACGCGGTCCATCACGGAATGCCGGTGGGTTTTGAGCGAGAGGCGCTCCGGCAGCGGCCTCGGATGCGTGTGGGCCGCGAGTACCAGGTCGTCCGTTTCGTATTCGTAGAGGAACAGGGAGCTGAGACGGGCCTCGACCAGGCCGCTGATGCGCTGGGTGCCGACCTTGGCGATGCGGTCCAGGTCGAGGGTGCTGAACTCCTCGGCGATCTCCCCGAGGGAGAGGAGGCGGGACGCGGGGATGCCCTCGAGGCGGCTCCGAAGGAGACGGTTCTCCTCTTCGAGCTCGCGGAGACGGGCTTCCAGGCCCTTCTTCTTTCCCGTCCCCGCCGCCCGCTTCGGGGGCGATCGCTTGGGCATGAAAACCCATTGCATCATCCGGAGCCCCGGCGCGCAATCCAATTCGGGGGTCCGTTTGCATTCGCCCCGCGGCCTGCGTACAATCCCCAGAGAGAGAGGGGTCATGCTTCGCAATCCGCTGTTCCATCTTTGCGCCGCCGCGGTCGCGCTTTGGGCCGCGTTCTCCATCCACTCCTGCGCCGCCGGCCGCCCGATGAAGGACCGCCCGCGCGCGGGAGAGGGGGACAGCGCCCCCGTCGTCCAGGTAGGCCTCGGCCGCTGCCTGCGCGATCCCCAGGTCCGCATCGCGGTCCACGGACCCTATGAAGTCCGGGGGCGCAAGGACGTGCTCGCCCGCGGCAGCGAACTCCCGTGGGTCGAAGTCCGGGGAGGCGAGGCCCTCGCGATCGGATCGTCGACGTTCGCGGAGAACCCGGTGACGATCGTGCCCGAGGAGGAGGGCACGATCGAGGTCGAGTATTCGCGCGACGCCCGGGGCAACCCGGTGAAGCCCGGCGGCGTGCGCTATAAGGGCACGCTGATCGTCCATCAGCTTGCCGACCGCCGCCTGGTGCTCGTCAACGAGGTCGATCTCGAGGAGTACCTGAAGGGCGTCGTGGGCAAGGAGATGAACCTCAACGAGGGCGAGGAGGCCCTGAAGGCGCAGGTCGTCACCGCGCGCACCTACGCGGTCCACGAGCAGCGGCTCGAGCGCCTCCGCCGCGTCAAGGGCGAGCGCTTCGACCTCTACGACGACGAGCGCTCGCAGGTCTACGGCGGCCTGGAGCGGCACACCCCGTTCGCGGAGAAGCTGGTCGACGACACGCGCGGGATGTTCCTCGTCTACGACGGGAAGATCGTGCGGACGTTCTACTCCAGCGCCTGCGGCGGCCATACCGAGCCCGCGTGGGAGGTGATGGCCGACGAGACGGAGAAGTCGCCCCCGCTCGCCGGAACCGCGTGCGACTACTGCCAGCGCCGCGCGATCTACCGCTGGAAGGAGCCCGTCCTGATCCCGAAAAAGGAGATCGCCGAAAAGTGCCTCCCGAAGGAGCTGCAGGACAAGCGCGTGAAGTCCGTCGAGGTGACGAAGACGCTTCCGGGCGGCCACGCGCTCGAGGTGACGGTGACGCTGGAGAACTCGTCGCGCGTCGTGAAGCTGCACGCGGCCTTTGAGTTCAAGCGCGCAATCTCGCAGAAGCTCCGCAGCACGCTGTGGGACAGGATCGAGGACAAGGGGGATTCGATTTCGATCATCGGCCGCGGCTACGGCCACGGCGCCGGGCTCTGCCAGATCGGCGCCTACGAGATGGCCAAGGACGGGAAGACCACCGCGGAGATCCTGGAATACTACTATCCCGGCGCGAAGGTCCAGAAGCTATATTGATCCCCGATGAGCGAGCTGGGCCCGGCCCTGATCCTGGAAACCCGCCGGCGGCTCCATGACGAGTCGCTGCCCCGGATCCGGACATGCCTCTCGCAGCTCAGCGTCGAAGAGATCTGGAGCCGCCCCAACGCGGAGACGGTGAGCGTCGGCAACCTCGTTCTCCACCTCGCCGGAAACGTCCGCCAGTACCTCATCGCCGCTCTGGGCGGCGTCCCGGACATCCGGGAGCGTCAGGCCGAGTTCGATGCGACAGGGCCGATGCCGACCGCGGAGCTGCTGAGCCGCCTCGAAAAGACGATGGAAGAGGCCTCCGGGGTCCTCGACCGGCTCGACCCGTCCACGCTGCTGCAGACCCACCGCGTGCAGGGCTTCGTCGAGTCGGGCCTCAGCATCCTCGTCCACGTCGTGGAGCACTTCTCGTATCACACCGGGCAGATCGCCTATGTCGTCAAGTCGAGGAAGAACGTGGACCTCGGCTTCTACCGCGGAAAGAACCTCAACGCGAAGGGATGAAGAAAAGCCCCCGGATTGTTCCGGGGGCTTGTTTCGTCGCTTAGAAGCCGATCTCCGCGCCCAGGTCGACGTCGAAGGTCCAGAACGCGCCGGAATTCATCGAAATCCGCCCGCCTTCGGTCGGCGGAGCCAGCAGTCGAAGGCCGATCCCCAGGGTGATCCCGATCGGTCCCAGGCGGTATCCCCCGTCTGCGCGGAAGGTGCTCGCAAAGGTATACGTATCCCTGAAGACTTCGTCGCGGACCGTCGGCAGTCCGGGCGCGCTGAACGTCCCCTCGACCGCGCTGTAATGGACCACGCCGAGCGTGATCAAGCCGCCGTAGTAGAAGTCGTTCCCCAGCGTCTGCATGACCTTGCCGCCGATCTGCAGGGTCGCCGTCGTCATGTCCTCGACCTTGAGGTTGCCGGCGAAATCGTCGTCGACGCTGCGGCCGTGGTACTGGTCCTCCGTGAACAGCAGCACCAGCCCGTAGTTGAACCCCCGGGTCCGCCGGTGGCCCGGGGCGTTCTTGTTGAAGAAGATGTCCGCCTCGAATTCATAGCCCCAGCCCGGGTTGAAGAAGTCCGCCCAGGACAGGTAATGGTCGACGACGTAGTAGTTGTAGTACGAGCTGTAGCTCCGGTCGGCCGCGCCGAACGGCACGGAGAACCGTGCGTGGGCGCCGAAGTTGATGAGCAGGCTGTCGTCATCCTGCTGGGGAGGGCGCCCGAAGTCGTCCTGCTTCGGCGCCTTCTCCACCGGGGCGCCGTCGAGCCCCTGCTGCTGCGGCAGTTCGGCCGCCAGCCCCGCCGGAAGTTCCGACGACTCGTCCGGATCTCCGCCACCGATGAGCGCCGACCAGCACAGCAGCAATCCTGCGAGAGACATGTGTGTATTCTCCGATCTGGGTACTGACGCGACATACGGACGCCGCTACCGACAGATCTTCCAGTCGCTGCGTCCAGGAGTCCGGAATCGCGGAGTAAGGCGTGACTCCTTCCGCCGGGGTCCCTATGATCGCGGCACGAGGGACTTCGACATGAACACGCCTGCCCGCGCCGCGGGGCTCTTCCTTCTGTTGCTTTCCGGGTGCCAGTTCGCCCAGGACGTCGTCGACATCCCCGGCGGGGCGGTCCGCGCCGTCACGCCGGGAAGTTCGGACGGGCCGACGGTCGACCTCGTCGATCTCCAGCAGAAGCTGCTGCGGTTCTCCGACGAGTTCCAGAGCGGGATGACCCTTGCCGTCGATCGGCTCCGGCGCGACGGCGCCGCGCTGGATCAGAAGACGGCGCTGCAGACGAAGACCGTCTTCACGTCCGCGACGATGTCCATCGCGTCCGGCGCGAATGCCCGTGCGAACCTGCTCGACATGACGGCCTTCGTCACGCTGACGCGGATCGCGGTCGAGGAGCATTGGATGCCGAAGAGTTTCGGGGACTCGGCGAAACCGCTCCTCGAGGTCTGCCGCAGCGCCGAAACCGGGATCTGGGCGCTGGCCGCCCTGATCCTGAAGCCGGAGCAGGCGGAGGAACTGCGCCGGGGGATCGCGGCGTGGTTCAAGTCGCATCCCGTGACCGGGAACGTGGTGGCCGCCCGCTCGGTCGGTTTCGCGGCGGAGGTGACGGGCGAGGACAAGGAGGCGTCGGCCAAGCCCGGCAGCGTCTTCAATTTCCTCAGCCTGGATCCGCTGGGGGGCCTCGATCCGGCCGTCCGCGAGATGACCCAGGCGCGGCTCTTCGCGGAGCGGGCGCTCTACGTCGCGCAATGGATGCCGAGGCTGATGCGCTGGCAGGCCGAGCTCCTGAGCCTGAACGTGATCGAGGCCCTGCCTCTGCCGCAGATCGTGGCGAACACCACGCAGGCGACGGCGTCGATGGAGCGCGCCGTCGCCGTCGCGGAGAAGCTGCCGGATCGCGTGAGCAAGGAGCGCGAGGAGCTTTTCAAGGCGATG
>Ga0137410_10000696_pt1 | contig 23248 bp, 24 predicted proteins | sample CZODoug1_16funga_FD_108878 | JGI IMG/M metagenome (GOLD analysis project Ga0137410, IMG submission 108878) | Vadose zone soil fungal communities from Angelo Coast Range Reserve, California, USA - CZODoug1_16fungal (Illumina Assembly) | ecosystem: Environmental > Terrestrial > Soil > Vadose zone... | reverse complement strand
GAGGCTCCGGCGGCGCGCTCGCGATCGGAGTGTGCGACCGGCTGCTGATGCTCCAGTACGGGATCTACTCCGTGATCTCACCCGAGGGTTGTGCCTCGATCCTGTGGAAGAGCGCCGACAAGAAGGAATTGGCGGCCGAGGCGATGGGACTCACCGCGGAGCGGCTCAGCAAGTTGAACCTGGTCGACGAGGTGGTGCGGGAGCCACTCGGCGGCGCGCATCGCGATCCGGCAGCGATGACTGAGGCCGTGAAGAGCGCCTTGTTGCGCAGTCTCAAGGAGCTCGAGGAAATCCCTCGCGAGCGCCTGCTCGAGGCCCGCGAGGTCCGTCTCAAGGCATTCGGCGCATTCACGGGCAACTGAAGGAATCCGCGGTGTGGCCAAGGGCTTTTCCGCCGCGACGCTACATGCTGCGCTCGTCTCGCTGGGCGCACCGTCGCCGATTGCCCGCTATTGCGTCGCCCTGAGCGGCGGCGCAGATTCAAGCGCGCTGCTCAAGTGCCTGGTCGACCTGCACCAGCAGCGGCCACTGCTCGGGCTGCGAGCGGTTCACGTCAATCATCACCTGCAGCCAGCAGCGGCGGCATGGGCGCAACACTGTGCGGCATTTGCACGCCAGCTCAACGTGCCACTGTTGGTTCTCGACGCGCAGGTGCACGTCGCGCGCGGAGAATCTCCGGAAGCGGCGGCCCGCGATGCCCGCTATCGATTGCTGGCCGAAAACCTGGCCGTGGACGAATTCCTGCTCACGGCGCATCACGCCGAGGACCAGCTCGAGACGCTGCTGCTGCAACTGGCACGCGGTGGCGGCGTGCCAGGACTTGCGTCGATGCCACGCCGGGCGCCGTGCGGTCCTGGAATTCACCTGCGCCCGCTCCTCGACTTCAGTCGCGAGGAGCTGCGCGCCTACCTGGCCGCTGCCGGGCAGGGCTGGATCGAGGACCCAAGCAACGTCGATCTGCGCTTTGACCGCAACTTCATGCGCCACCAGGTGCTTCCCTTGTTGCTGGGGCGCTGGCCTGCCCTGGCGGCGAGCGCCGTGCGCAGCGCCGATCACCTCGCGAGCGCCCAATTGCTGCTCGATGAGCTGGCGCGCGAAGACCATGTCCTCGCGGCGGCAGGGCATCGGCTGCAGGTCGCGGCGCTGCGTGGCTTGGAGCCGGCACGCTTGCGTAATCTGTTGCGCTTCTGGATTCGACAGCACGGCGTCTCCATGCCGGCGAGCACGGTTCTCGAGCAGGTGGCGCAGCAGATGCTGGAGGCGCGTGCCGACTCGGTACCGGAGGTGACTTGGGGTCAGCACGTGATCCGGCGCTACCGCGACCGCCTCTACCTCGACCGTCAACTCCCGCAGCCACCCAGCGAGATGCTGTCGTGGACATGGCGCACCGAACCGGAGCTGGTACTGCCTGGCGGCCTGGGCAAGCTCCTGGCGAGCGTCGCGGAGCGCAACGTTGCGACTTTCAGGATGCTTCCCGATCGCTTGCGCGTGAGCTGGAGATCCGGCGGGGAGAAGCTGCAGGTTGCGGCGAACCGACCGCGTCGCGAACTGCGAGCACTGTTGCAAGAGTGGGACGTCGTGCCGTGGATGCGGGGCCGCATTCCGCTGCTCTACGCCGACGAGGCACTCGTAGCCGTGGGTGACCTGGCGATCGCGGCGGAATTTCGTGCCGCGCCCGATCAGCCCGGCACGCTGATCGAATGGCTCGATCATCCCGCTCTCGACTGATTCATTGAGCGGACCCGCTCATTCTGGTAGCCTGATCACCCGTCGAAAATCAGCGGCTGACGCGGCGCAGCTGAGCGACGGGATCAACTGATCTCCCTCTCTGTCGACCGCCCGCGGCCCAGGTTTCAACCAACAGGTCCCACTGCAGCGGGACCCATTGCATTTGCGGGTGGTTCTGGCATGACCCGTTTCGTTTTCGTGACCGGTGGCGTGGTTTCCTCGTTGGGCAAGGGCATCGCCAGCGCTTCGCTGGGTGCGATTCTCGAGGCGCGCGGCCTCAAGATCGCGATGGTCAAGCTCGATCCGTACATCAACGTCGATCCGGGGACCATGAGCCCGTTCCAGCACGGCGAGGTGTTCGTGACCCAGGACGGCACGGAAACCGATCTGGACCTCGGTCACTACGAACGTTTCGTGCGCACGACCACCGGGCGCAACAGTAATTTCACCACCGGGCGCATTTACGAGCGCGTCATCGCCAAGGAGAGGCGTGGCGACTACCTGGGCGCGACCGTACAGGTGATTCCGCACATCACCGATGAGATCAAGCGCAGCATTCGTCTCGGCGCTGGTGACGCGGACGTCTGCATGGTCGAGATCGGCGGCACGGTCGGCGACATCGAGTCGTTGCCGTTCCTCGAGGCCATCCGCCAGATGGGAGTGGAGCTAGGGCGCAACAACGTCGCCTACATGCATCTGACGCTGATCCCCGTCGTGGGCACCTCGGGCGAGATCAAGACCAAGCCGACGCAGCACTCGGTGAAGGAGTTGCGGGGCATCGGTATCCAGCCGGATGTCCTCTTATGCCGCTGCCGTGCGCCACTTCCCGAGGAGCACCGCCGCAAGATCGCGCTGTTCACCAACGTCGAGGAGCGGGCGGTTATCTCGGCCGTCGATGCCGACGACATCTACAAGATTCCTCTATTGCTGCGCGAACAGGGGCTCGATGACATCATTGTCGACAAGTTCCGCCTCGAGGCCAGGCCGGCCGACCTCTCCGAATGGCGCCACGTAGTGAGCGCGAAGATGAACCCGGAGGCCCAGGTCAATGTCGCGATGGTCGGCAAGTATGTGCAGATCCGCGACTCGTACATTTCACTGAACGAGGCCCTCACCCACGCGGGCGTCCGCACACGTACACGCGTCAACGTGCACTACGTCGAAGCCACGGATCTCGAAGTGCAGGGTCTGTCGGCGCTCGACGGCATGGATGCGATCCTGGTACCGGGAGGATTCGGGGAACGAGGCATCGAGGGCAAGATCCTGGCGGCCGAGTACGCGCGCCGCCACGGGATTCCCTACCTGGGCATCTGCCTGGGCATGCAGGTGGCGGTGATCGAGTTCGCGCGCCACGTAGTGGGGCTGGAAGGCGCCAACAGCACCGAGTTCAACCGCGCCACGCCCCATCCGGTGATTGCGCTCATCACGGAGTGGCAGGATCGCGAGCACGGCGCGCAGAGCCGTGACGAAGGTTCCGAGAAAGGCGCTACCATGCGCCTGGGCGCGCAGGAATGTCGCGTAGTGCCGGGGACGCTGGCGCACGCAGTCTACGGGCGCGATGTGATCATGGAACGTCACCGCCATCGCTACGAGTTCAACAACCGCTACCTGGAGCGGCTCTCGAAGGCGGGCATGAAGTTTTCGGGCCTTTCGGCGGATGGCCTGGTGGAGTTGATCGAGTTGCCCTCGCACCCCTGGTTCATCGCCTGCCAGTTTCACCCTGAATTCACTTCCACTCCCCGCGATGGGCACCCGTTGTTCGCCGGATTCATCCGGGCGGCTCGCCAGCACCGGGCGTCGCAGCTCCCTGCTGCCGCCAGCGCATGAGACTGCATGACTTCGACGTTGGTCCTGACCAGCCGCTGTTCCTCATCGCCGGCCCGTGCGTCGTCGAGAGCGAAACGCTGGTGATGGAGACCGCGGGGCGCCTCAGGGACATCACGCGTCGGCTGGGGATACCCTTCATCTTCAAGTCCTCCTTCGACAAGGCCAACCGCTCTTCGAGCGCGAGTTTCCGTGGACCTGGAATGGAGGAGGGGCTGCGTGTGCTCGCGGAGGTTCGCCGGCAGCTCCAGCTTCCGGTGCTGACCGATGTGCACGAAGACACACCGCTCGCGGAGGTCGCCGAGGTCGTCGACGTGCTGCAGACGCCGGCATTCCTGTGCCGGCAGACCAACTTCATCCGCAACGTCGCCTCGCAGGGCAAGCCGGTGAACATCAAGAAGGGGCAGTTCCTGTCGCCGTGGGAAATGAAGAATGTGGTCGACAAGGCTCGCGCCACCGGCAATCAGCAGATCCTGGTGTGCGAGCGCGGCTTCTCGTTCGGTTACAACAATCTCGTGTCCGACATGCGTGGTCTGGCGGTGATGCGCGAGACGGGTTGCCCGGTCGTGTTCGATGCGACGCATTCGGTCCAGCTTCCGGGCGGCAAGGGATCGGTTTCAGGCGGCCAACGCGAATTCGTGCCGGTGCTGGCGCGCGCGGCAGTGGCGGCAGGTGTTGCGGGCGTGTTCATGGAGACGCATCCTGATCCCGACAAGGCGCTCAGCGATGGTCCGAACGCCTGGCCGCTGGCACACATGGAAGCGCTGCTGGAGACGCTGTTGCAGATCGATCGCACCGTGAAGGCCCGTCCGTACGCGGAGTCCCTGCTGTGAGCCGTATCGTCGAGATCCGCGGGCGCGAGATCATCGACTCGCGCGGTAATCCCACGGTCGAGGCCGATGTGTTTCTCGACAGCGGTGTGATGGGCCGGGCCGCGGTCCCTTCGGGCGCTTCGACCGGAACGCGCGAAGCGGTGGAGCTTCGGGACGGCGATCCGAAGCGCTTCCTGGGCAAGGGCGTGCTCAACGCGGTCGCCAACGTGAACGGACCGATCCGGCAGGCGCTGCTGAAGCACGATCCGATGGACCAGGAAGGGCTGGACGGGCGCATGCTCGAGCTCGACGGCACGGACACCAAATCGCATCTCGGCGCCAACGCGATCCTCGCGGTGTCCCTGGCCGTGGCACACGCAGCCGCAAACGACCGCAAGATCCCGCTGTTCCGGCATCTTGCCGCCGCCGAGGATTTCGATTTGCCAGTGCCGCAGATGAACATCATCAACGGCGGCGCGCATGCCGACAACAGCGTCGACATCCAGGAGTTCATGATCCTGCCGGTCGGCGCACCGTCGCTGAGCGAAGCGATCCGTTATGGCGCGGAGATCTTCCATACTCTCAAGAAAGTGCTGCACAAGAAGGGACTCGCCACGGCGGTGGGAGATGAAGGTGGCTTCGCACCAGACCTGCCGTCGAACGAGGCAGCACTCGAAACGATCATCGAAGCGATTCAGCTCTCGGGTTACACGCCCGGCGGCGATGTACTGCTCGGCCTGGATGTCGCGAGCTCAGAGTTCTTCAGTGAAGGCGTCTACACGCTGGAGTCCGAGGGACGGCAGTTCAGCGCGGCGCAGTTCGTGGATTACCTCGCAGATCTCGTCGGACGCTACCCGATCATCACGATCGAGGACGGCATGAGCGAAGGCGACTGGCAGGGCTGGGCGCTGCTCACCCAGCGCCTGGGTCGTCGTGTGCAGCTCGTGGGAGACGACCTGTTCGTGACCAACACGAAGATCCTGAAGCAGGGTATCGACCAGGGAATCGCCAATTCGATCCTGATCAAGGTCAACCAGATCGGGACACTCACGGAAACGCTGGCGGCGATCCGGATGGCGACAACTGCAGGATATTCCGCAGTGATCTCGCACCGCTCCGGCGAAACCGAGGATTGCACTATCGCCGATATCGCCGTCGCGACGCCCGCGACGCAGATCAAGACCGGATCGATGTCACGCTCGGATCGCGTCGCCAAGTACAACCAGCTGCTGCGCATCGAGGCGGAGCTCGGCGCGCACGCTCGGTACGCCGGTCGCCAGGCGTTCCCGGTGCCCGTGCCGCGAGGGACATAGTCGTGCGCGGGTACCTCTGATGTCGACGCGCCTGTTTGCCGCCGCGCTCCTCATCGTCGCGCTCGCGCTCCAATACCGCCTGTGGCTCTCGGATGACGGAATTCGCGAGGTGCATCGACTCCAGGATGCCGTGGCCTCACAGAGGCAGCAGAACGCCGAGCTCCAGGAACGCAACGAGCAGCTCGCCGCGGAAGTGAAGGATCTCAAGGAAGGGCTCGACGCGGTGGAAGAGCGCGCACGGAGCGATCTCGGCATGGTCGGCGCCAACGAGACCTTCTACCAGGTGGTAGCGCCGCCGCCGGCAGATCACGGCAGCCCGCCACAAGCGGCGCCCATTGATTCATCGACCGTCGCCACGGCCAAGCCTCGCACGACTCAGCAAGCTGCCGCCCGATGACCGGGGCGGCCGCCTGGGCAATCGTCGCGGCCGCAGGGCAGGGGCGGCGCATGGATGCCGATAAGCCCAAGCAATATCTCCCGCTCGCCGGCGCGACTGTGCTCGAGCACGCGATTCGGCCCTTGTGGGCGGATTCGCGCATTAGCGCCGTGGTGGTGGTGCTTGCCCCCGGCGATGAATTCTGGCCGACCCTGCCGATGGCAGACGCACCGCGCGTGCACACGACGCTCGGCGGCGATACGCGCCAGCAGTCCGTGCTCAATGGCCTGGTGGCGCTTGAAGGCCGGGCCAAGCCCGATGACTGGATCCTGGTGCACGACGGCGCGCGGCCGTGCCTGGGTGTCGAAGAGCTCGATACCCTGATCGCAGCGGTGGAGAACGATCGCATCGGTGGACTCCTTGCCGTGCCGCTCGCGGACACGCTCAAGCGCGCGGACGCAGGCGGCTTGCGCAGCGAGGTAACGCTGGATCGCAAAGCCCTGTGGTGCGCGCAGACGCCACAGATGTTTCGTCACCAGTTGCTGCGGACGGCGCTGGAACAGTCGCTGTCCAACGGCGTTCAGTTCACGGACGAAGCTGCGGCGGTCGAGGCCCTCGGACATCGTCCCCGCCTGGTGCATGGTTCATCCCGCAACCTCAAGATCACGCATCGTGAGGACCTTCTGCTGGCTGAGGCACTGCTACGATCGGCGGGGGGAAAATGAGCACGAGCACCCGAGTCGGAATGGGAATCGACGTGCACGCCTTCGGCCCGGGAGATCACATCATGCTCGCCGGAGTGCGAATCCCTCATGACCACGGGGTGCGCGCCCATTCCGACGGCGATGTCGCCATCCATGCGCTGTGCGATGCCTTGCTGGGCACGGCGGGGCTGGGCGATATCGGCCAACACTTCCCGGATACCGATCCCCTGTGGCGCGGCGCGGCCAGTGCCGAATTCCTGCGGCGCGTGGCGGAGATGCTCACGGCCCGCGGCTATGCACCGGTCAATGTCGACATCACCATCATCGCGCAGCAGCCGCGGATCGGACCGCACCGCGAGGCGATGCGTCATCGGCTCGCGGAGCTGCTCGACCTGGACTCCGAAGCAGTCAACGTCAAGGCGACGACCACTGAACAGCTTGGCCTGATCGGGCGCGGCGAGGGCATTGCCGCGCTGGCGGTAGTGCTCGTCGACTCGATCGCCCGCGACGCATGATCCCGACTGTTCCTGGAGAGTGGCGCAGTGCGGCGCTCGATGCGCCGCGCGCGCTCGGCGAGCCCGTCGCGGCGGGCCGACTGCGAACAACTCCGGAGGACTTCGAAGTCGACGAAGAACTGCCGTTTCAGCCCGATGGACGGGGCTTGCACTGGTTGCTGCACGTGAGCAAGCGCGACGCCAACACCGAATGGGTGGCGGGGCAACTGGCGCAAATCGCCGGCGTACGAGCGAGCGAGGTCGGGTTTGCCGGCCTCAAGGATCGACACGCGCTGGTGCGCCAGTGGTTCAGCGTGCCGCAGTCTTCATTGCACGCTGCAGATTGGCTCGCAGCGCTGCACCAGGATTTCCAGGTACTCGAGGCTCATCCTCACGGTCGCAAGCTGCGGCGCGGGGCACTCGCCGCCAATCGCTTTCGCATCCGTGTGCAACAGTTGCGAGCAGACGCCCGAGCCGTCGAGGAGAGAATCACGGCCATCAGTCGGCGCGGCGTACCGAACTACTTCGGCGTACAACGCTTCGGGCGCGAGGCCGCCAACCTCGCGCGGGTCCAGGAATGGGCCGAGTCCGGCCGGCTCTCGAGTGCACGCAGCGAGCGCAGCTTCACCATCTCCGCGGCGCGCAGCCTGGTGTTCAACGCGGTGCTGGCCGAACGCGTGTCCAATCAAACCTGGGATACGCTCTTGCCCGGCGACGTGGCGAATCTCGACGGCAGCCGCAGCATCTTTGCGGTGAGCGCACCGACAACGGAGCTGCACGAACGCTGCGCAGCCCTCGATATCCACCCCACGGGCCCACTGTGGGGAGCCGGTGAGCCGCAGTCGGCTGCGACGGTTCAGGAACTCGAGCAGGGAGTTGCGCGACGATTCGAGGCTGTGACGAGGTCACTGGCAAGCGTCGGCCTCGAGCAGGAGCGGCGGGCGCTGCGCTTGCGGGTAGACGATCTGCGGGTACAGTGCGATGCGGCTGCTCTGACAATCGAGTTTCGCTTGGGGCCCGGCGCATTCGCGACCGCGGTCCTGCGAGAGTTGTTGCAGGAGCCAGAGGAGGTTTGAACCGTGCTCGAGATCATCGATCACGAGGCCGTACGTGAGATCCGTTTCGCGCGCCCTCCAGCCAACGCGTTCAATATGGAACTGCTCGAAGGGCTGAACACCGCACTCGCCGAGGCACGCACCGCTTGCCAGGCGATCGTGCTCTCCGGGCGGGCCGGCATGTTCTCCGCCGGCCTGGATGTGCCGGAGCTCCTTGGCCTGGACCGCGCCAGCATGTTGCGCTTCTGGGAAGCGTTCTTCGATGCGCAGGCCCTCCTTGCGGCCTCGCCCGTGCCGGTTGCTGCCGCGATTACCGGGCACAGCCCGGCGGGCGGCGCCGTGCTCGCCCTGTACTGCGACTATCGAGTCATGGCCGCCGGGCGGTTTCGCATCGGACTCAATGAGGTGCAGGTCGGGTTGTTTCCGGGCCCGGTGATATACGGCGCGCTGCGACGCCTCGTGGGACCCGGTGTCGGCGATCGGCTGCTCAGCGGCGGTGTGCTGCTCGGTCCGGAAGAAGCTCTGGCGGTCGGGTTGGTGGACCGCGTGGTCGAAGAGGCTTCGGTTCTGAGTGCGGCCCTCGAGTGGGCGCGCCACATGAACTCGCTTCCCCCGCGAGCGGTGGCACGCACCCGCGCACTGGCGCGCGCGGACCTGATCAAACTCGTCGGTGCCCTTGGCACTTCCGACTACGAAGCGATGAACGAGGCGTGGTTCAGCGCAGAGACGCAGTCGACGATGCGCGAGCTGGTGGAGCGGCTGAAGAAGAAGTCCTGAGGCGGCCAGCTCGACTCGCTCAGTTCTTGGGTTCGGCGGGAGCCGTGGCGCAGTTGCAGACCGGGCAGCCCTTGTCGAATACCACCTTCCAGGTGCCATCGGCTTCGCGGCGCCAGATCGAGTTGAAAGTGCCGACCTGCTTGCCTTCCGGATTGCGCACCGGACCGCTGCTGTGAGCCAGCGTGCCCGAGTCGAGCACCTCGACTTGCTCTGGCTCCCAGGAGAACGGGGCCTTAGGTCCGTCGTACAACGGTTTCCAGCCGGCGACCACTGCGACTCGGCCGCGCAGGACGCTATTGCTGCCGAAGAACACCGCATCCTCGGCGACGTGAGAGGCGAAGGCCTCGATGTCGCGGTCGGCCATCGAACGTGCGAAGGCGGTCTCGGCGGCGCGCACCTGCGTCGCGAGTTCCTGTGCGGACTCCAATGCGGCGGCGTTGGCGATCAGTGCGGCCAACAGGGCCGCGATGAGCCAGGCGATTTTCATGATGTCTCCCGAATGATGTCCGGGACTCTACCGGGATCACTTCCAGCGCAACAGTACATAGATTGCTCCGGTGCCGCCGTCGACGGGCCGGGCGGAACAGAATGCGAGCACTGCGTCCGTCCGCTGCAACAGGGCATTGACCGCATTCTTGAGCACCGGTCCGCGATGACCCGAGCGCAGTCCCTTGCCGTGCACGATCCGCACGCAACGCGCCTGTGCGCGCCACATTCCCTCCAGGAACTCGTGCAGCTCCTGCTTGGCCTGCGCTACGGTGAGGCCGTGCAGGTCGAGTTCCGCTTCCACCCGGTATTGACCACGGCGAAGCTTGCGCAACACCGAGTCCTGCACACCCGCGCGCCGAAAGGTCAGCGCGTCGCCGGCTTCGCTGTACAGGTCACCGGGACGCAGCTCGAGGCTTTCACGCAGCACCTCCAGTTCATCGAGGCGCGCAAATCGAGCGCGTGCTGGCGGCTTTGGACGGACAGCTGGTCGCGTGCGCTGGCGCAGGCGTTTCACGCCGCGCACTGCGTCGCGGAACAGGCGTTTTTCCTCGCCGTCGTCGCTCATCGGATGCTCTACCCCGGTTCGAGCCGCAATCTACCCGGCGCCGCTGGCCATCCAGTATAGTGACGCGCGGTTTTCCCACGCCAGCCAAACGCCATCAGTGAAGATTCTGCTGAGTAACGATGACGGATATCGAGCCGAAGGTATCCGTCACCTGGCCGTGGCGTTGCAGGGCCTCGCGGATCTCACCGTCGTGGCGCCCGAGCGTAATCGCAGTGGCGCCGGCCATTCCCTCACGCTCGATGTGCCGTTGCGCGTCTTCCAGGTGGAACCGAACATGTACTACGTGAATGGCACGCCGACCGACTGCGTGCACCTGGCGATCTCCGGGCTGTTCGACTACGAACACGACATGGTCGTCTCCGGCATAAACGATGGCGCCAACCTCGGCGATGATGTCCTGTACTCGGGGACAGTGGCGGCGGCGATCGAGGGTCGTTTTCTCGGTCTGCCGACATTCGCGGTTTCGCTCTGCACCGAACCTGGCAGCGAGCGACACTTCGAGACTGCGGGACGCGTCGCACGCGAGCTGGTATCGCAACTGACGCGGGCGCCGCTGCATGCCTCCACGATACTCAACGTCAACGTTCCGGACCGGCCCTACGATGACTTGAAAGGGTTGCAGGCGACGCGGCTCGGATTCCGGCATCGCTCCAAGCCGATCGTGCGCGCCGAGGATCCACGCGGCCGACCGATCTATTGGGTGGGTCCCGCCGGACCGCAGCAGGAAGCCGGTCCGGGCACGGATTTCAACGCCGTAGGGAACGGGTTCGTATCGGTGACACCGCTGCAGATCGATCTGACGCGTCATGCGGCGCTCGAAGGTCTCGATGAATGGCTGCGGGGCATCGATGGTTGATCCTCGCGTCAATGGCATCGGCATGACCTCGGCGCGCACGCGCGAGCGACTGGTGCAACGGCTGAAGGACGGCGGCATCCGCAATCCCACGGTGCTCGATCGGATTCGCAGCGTGCCGCGGCATCTGTTCGTCGATGAGGCGATCGCGAGCCGGGCCTACGAAGATGTCGCGCTGCCGATCGGATTCGGGCAGACGATTTCCCAGCCGTGGATAGTGGCGCGCATGACAGAGGCGCTGCTGGAAGGCGGACCGCTGCACAAGGTACTCGAGATCGGCACGGGTTGTGGTTATCAGACCGCGGTGCTGGCGCCCCTGGTAGGAATGATTTACTCGATCGAGCGCGTCGGACCGCTCTACGAACGCGCACGCGAGCGGCTGAAGGTGCTTGGGATCCGCAACGTACGCTTGCGTCACGGCGATGGCGCGAGCGGCTGGCCGAGGCAGGGGCCCTTCGATGGCATAATCGCGGCCGCTGCGCCACATGCCGTGCCGAGTGCGCTGATCAAGCAGCTCGCCCCAGGCGGGCGCATGGTGCTGCCCATCGGCTCTGAAGGCGCGCAGGAACTCATGCGCCTCACGCGGGAAGAGGGGCGAGTGAAGCGGGGCGAAGAGCCGCGCCTGAAGCGCGAGCGGCTGGGCGCAGTGGCCTTCGTTCCACTGATCCAGGGACCCGTTTCCACAGCGTGACCCGGCGCGATGACTGGGCCATCACGCGCAGCTCGGGCGGCGTATGCGCCGGGATTCCTCGTCACTCTGTGCGCGGCACTGATGCTCGCCCTCGCCGGTTGCGGCAAGCCGTATCAGAAGCCCGGTTCGCATACCTACACTGTTCGCGCGGGCGACACGCTCTATTCGATCGCCTGGCGTAACGGCGTCGATTACCGCGATCTCGCACGCTGGAACAAGCTGCCCGGCGACTACCGGATTTATCCCGGGCAGGTACTGCGGTTGACTGGACCGGGTGGTGCTTCGCCTCCGGCAGCGCACGCACCTAGAGCAACGGCACCGACAGGCAAGCCGCCCGCGCCTCCGGCTCAGGATGATGTCGCGGTCTGGGTCTGGCCGACGGAGGGCCAGATCGCGGCAGTGAGTCACACGGCCACCGATTCACAGGGGCTCACGATCTCCGGGCAGGAGGGTCAACTCGTTCGAGCCACGGCGGCAGGTCGAGTGGTGTACACCGGGAGCGGCCTGCGTGGCTTCGGCAACCTCCTCATCATCAAGCACAGCAACGTGTTCTTGAGCGCTTACGGACACAACCGCGATCTCAAGGTGAAGGAGGGCGATCCGGTGCAGGCGGGACAACCGGTCGCGGAGATGGGCCTGGGCCCAGGCCAGAAGCCGATGCTGTACTTCGAAATTCGCTACAACGGGCAGCCCGTGGATCCGCGCTGGTACTTGCCAGTGCGCCCGGGAGTCGACGGCCATTAGATCCGTTCTAGCGAAGCAAGCGCCAATCACCCTTTTGCAACGGGCACTTCCGCGCGACTCCGAGGTTGCGTCTAGGCAAGCGCTATGTTTACCATGTCGCCAAACTAAGACAGCATTGTTCAGCCAAGAACGGTACCGGGAGAAGACACAGGGGCGAAGGGGGAAGTCAGAAGAACAACAAGAACAAGGGAGAATAAGAAGAAGAAAGGACAATTGTTCGAATGTGTCAGCTTCGAATGATTGGTTGGTTGATTGAAGCTTTTGTTCCCTGTGTCTTCTCCCGGTCTCGTTCGATGACTTCCCCCTGAAATCCCTTCAGGCGGACGGCTCCGCATCACTCACGATCAGCGCGGCCGCCACGCGCCGACCCTCCTGCAGCAACACGTTATAGGTCCGGCACGCAGCTCGCGTGTCCATCACCTCGAACCCGACGCCGGCGCGCTGCACGGCGCTGCGGATCTCCGCGTCCGGAAATACCTGCCGCTCGCCGGTGCCGAGCAGGATGATCTCCGGCTCGAGTGCGAGGACCGCCTGCAGGTCGGCGGCGCGAAGTTCCCCGATGCTGCCCGGCGGCCAATCGAAGATGATCCTGTCAGCGGTGAGCACCGCGCTGCGCCGGATGACGTGCTCGCGAACGCGGATCTCGGCCGCTGAACAGGCGCGCACCAGGTTGACGTCGGCGCTCGATTGAAGACTGAACTGCACCTTTCGAGCTTAAGCCATCGGGTGATTCTGAGATACTTGGCGGCGCCCCTGGAGTCGTACTACCGCCGTGCACGAGCTGGTCCTGATCTTTACTGATCTCTTCATCGCTGCCGGCGCACCAAGACCGCAATCCGCCCCAGCGTTGCCGGCGCTGAGTACTCTGGTGTCGCGTGGCCAATCACGAACTACGGGTGACTGGCGGCGCTGGGCGTTACAGGAATATGCGTGCCATGACACGGATCGCGTCCCCGTTGCTGCCATCTCGCGCCGCGCAGCGACAAGCCAGGTGGAGGAACGCGACTCGCGCAGCTGGTGGGTCGCGACCCCCGTGCATCTCGAGGCCGGGCTTACGCAGGTACGCATGGGCGAGCAGCTCCCATATCTCGACGGTGAGGAATGGGACACGCTCGCAAATGGGTTCAACCGTGCGTTTGCCGTGGACGGCTTCTCCCTCGAAGCCGGTCACGCATCCGGGTTCATCTCTGCGCGGACGATGCTCGATGCGAGTACAGTCGATCCGCTGCGACTGCTCGGTCAGAACGTCGAGCTCGCGCTGCCCTCAGGTCCTGGTTCGGCGCCGCTACGCCGGTTGCTGACTGAAGTGCAGATGTGGCTGCATGACCACCCTCTGAATGAAAAGCGCGAGCAGCGCGGCCTGCCGACGGTCAACGGCTTGTGGATCTGGGGTGGCGGCGTGGAACCAGCGGGGCTGCGAGCGGCGAAATTACCGCACCTGGCAACTGAGTTGCCGTTCCTGTCCGGTCTGTGGAGGCTATTGAAGGGCCCTGCTGCCGTCCCTGCGGCGTCTTTCGCGGCGCTGCGTACCCAGCAGATCGACCGGGCGATCGTGGCGCTCACCTGCATGAGCGACACGCGTTCGCCCGCGCGCGCCTTGGACAGCATCGAGCAGGAATGGATGGCGCCGGCGCTGCGCGCATTCAAGGTTGGCGGACTGCGGCGCGTGCTGCTGCATGTGAACGATCGACTTTTCACGATTACGCGAGCCGACATGTATCGCTTCTGGCGTCCCCGTCTGAGTTGGCTGGAGAGCGTCGCGTGACCGATCGCACGATCAGGCGGCGGGCTGGGACCGCGCCCGCAGACTTCGGCCCGGAACTTCATCCAGTGCTGCGGCGAGTCTATGCCGCTCGGGGACTCACGCGCAGCGACGAGCTCGCCCTGGGGCTGGATCGGTTGCTGCCGGTAAGAACACTCGAGGGCTTGAACCATGCGGTCGATGTGCTGCTCGAGCATCTCGACACCGGCTCGCGAGTACTCGTGGTCGGCGACTTCGACGCCGATGGCGCCACCAGCTCGGCGCTCGTGGTGCGCGTGCTCAAGCGGCTCGGCTTCATGAACGTGGGTTATCTCGTTCCGAACCGCTTCCGCTACGGCTATGGCCTGACCCCTGAGATCGTCGCGCTCGCGGCGGAGCAGGCACCGGGCCTGATCGTCACGGTCGACAACGGCATATCGAGCCACGCCGGTGTCGCTGAAGCGCAGCGACGTCACATCGATGTGCTGATCACGGATCATCACCTGCCGGCCGCTGAGCTGCCGGCCGCCCGCGCGATCGTCAATCCGAACCTGGCCGGGGCGAGCTTCGCCAGCCATGCGCTTGCTGGCGTCGGTGTCGCGTTCTACTTGCTCGCAGCGCTGGTGCGGCGCCTGCAGGAGCGCGGAGCTGCGACGGCCAACGGCTGGAGCCCGGCGGAGTTTCTCGATCTCGTCGCCCTGGGAACCGTCGCGGATCTCGTGCCGCTCGATCACAACAATCGCATCCTCGTCTCGCAGGGCCTGCGAAGAATTCGCGCCGGGCGCTGCGTGCCGGGCATCACGGCTTTGCTGGAACAAGCGAACCGGCGCCCCGCGGGGATCGTCGCGCAGGACCTGGGCTTCGCGGTGGCACCGCGGCTCAATGCCGCCGGACGTCTCGACGACATGAGCCTGGGAATCGAGTGCCTGCTGACCGACGACGCTACTGTCGCGAGACGGCTCGCGGCGCGCCTCAGCGAGCTCAATGCCGAGCGTCGCGAGATCGAGCAGCGCATGCAGGCCGAGGCACTGGAAGCGGTGGCCCGGTTGCGCCTCGAAGCCCGGGACGCGGTCCTTGGCGGACTTTGCTTGTACGACGAATCCTGGCACCAGGGAGTCGTAGGACTCGTCGCGGGCCGCGTGAAGGATCGCGTTCATCGCCCAGTGGTCGCGTTCGCGCGTGCCGAGGATGGCACGCTGAGGGGTTCCGCGCGGTCGGTCACGGGTGTTCATATTCGCGACGTTCTCGACGCGGTGGCGGCGAAACACCCGGGCCTGCTGGATCGCTTCGGCGGTCACGCCATGGCGGCCGGCCTGACGCTGCGCTACGAGCAGCTCGAGCCGTTCACGGCCGCTTTTACCGCTGAGGTGGATCGCTGGCTGGACCCTGCGGCGCTTGGATTCATCGAGACAGACGGGGAGCTTGCGCCGGAGGAAATGACTCTGGCGACCGCATTGGAACTGCGCGCCGCGGGGCCGTGGGGCCAGGCGTTTCCGGAGCCGGCGTTCGATGGCGAGTTCGAGCTCCTCGACAGCGGGGCGGTCGGGGAGCGGCATCTGAAGATGCGCGTTCGCCCGTTGACGAGCGGCGAGAGCTACGAGGCCATTGCGTTCGGATACCTCGATGACTCAAAGACGGCCTTGCCCGACGGCCGAGCACGGCTTGCCTACCGCCTCGACGTCAATGAGTACCTGGGCACCCGGCGTCTGCAGTTGGTGGTGGAGCACCTCGCACCCGGGCCGCATGGCTGATAGCATGCTCAGCCTTTTCCAATCGAGCCGGAATTCTTATGGAAGTCAATCAGCTGCGCCGTACGCTCAAGGATCTCGAGGAGCGTTCGACCTCGCTACGGGGGTATCTTTGAGTACGATCGCCAGAAGGATCGGCTCGATGAGGTCACGCGCGAGCTCGAAGATCCGGGCATCTGGAATACGCCTGCGAAGGCGCAGGAACTCGGGCGCGAGCGCGCACAACTCGACGCCCTGATCGGCAACCTCGATCGCTTGAGTGCCGGGCTGGGCGAGGCGAACGAGCTATTGGATCTCGCCGTTGAGGAAGACGACCTCGCCACCGTGCAAGGCGTCGAGAGTGATGCGGCACGCCTGGAGCAGGCGGTTCAGGAGCTTGAATTCCGCCGCATGTTTCCCGGGGCGATGGACTCGCACAATGCATTCCTCGACATCCAAGCTGGCGCCGGCGGGACCGAGGCGCAGGACTGGGCCCAGATGCTGCTCCGGATGTATCTCAAGTGGGGCGACGCGCGTGGCTTTCGCACCGAAGTGATCGATCAAAGTCCGGGTGAAGTCGCCGGCATCAAGAGCGCAACGGTGAGCTTTACAGGTGACTACGCGTACGGATGGTTGCGGACCGAAACGGGGGTGCATCGGCTGGTGCGCAAGTCACCTTTCGACTCGGGCAACCGTCGCCATACCTCTTTTGCTTCCGTTTTCGTTTCGCCGGAGGTCGACGAGGACATCAATATCGAGATCAACCCCGCGGATCTGCGCGTGGACGTATACCGCTCCAGCGGCGCCGGAGGCCAGCACGTCAACAAGACCGAATCCGCGGTGCGCATCACGCACGCGCCCACTGGTATCGTGGTGGCCTGCCAGAACGAGCGCAGCCAGCACAAGAACCGTTCGACCGCGATGAAGATGCTCAAGGCGAAGCTCTACGAGCTCGAGGTCAACAAGCGCAACGCCGCGGCGCGCGTGCTGGAAGAGTCGAAATCGGATGTCAGCTGGGGCAACCAGATTCGCTCCTATGTGCTCGATCAATCGCGCATCAAGGATCTGCGCACCGGGGTGGAGATCGGCAATACCCAGCCCGTGCTGGACGGGGATCTCGATCCGTTCCTGATCGCGAGCCTCAAGCAGGGACTATGACGATAGAATGAGCGCCATGAGCCCATCGAACGAGGACGAAAACAAACTGATTGCCGAACGGCGCGCGAAGCTGCAGCAGCTGCGCCAGCGCGGCAGCGCGTATCCGAACGACTTCCGGCGCGACGTGCTGGCGGGTCAGCTGCATACGGCATTCGGACCGAAGAGCGCCGAATGGCTGGAGAAGAATCCGCAGGCCGTCAGTGTCGGCGGACGCATGATGCTCCGGCGCGTGATGGGCAAGGCGAGTTTCGCCCAGCTGCAGGATCGCACCGGCGAGATCCAGCTGTTCCTGCAGCAGGATGCGCTCGGCGAGGTTTACGAGGCGTTCAAGAGCTGGGACATCGGCGACATCGTGGGCGCGCAGGGCACTCTGTTTCGCACCCGGACCGGTGAGCTCTCGGTAAAGGTGAACCAGCTGCGGCTGTTGGTGAAGTCATTGCGCCCGCTGCCGGACAAGTGGCACGGGATCACCGACACCGAACTGCGCTACCGGCAGCGCTACGTCGACCTGACGATGAGCGAGGAAAGCCGCGAGGTGTTCCGCACCCGCACGCGCATCGTGCGCTATCTGCGTGACTTCCTCGACGCACTCGATTTTCTCGAAGTCGAGACGCCGATGCTGCAAGCCGTGCCCGGCGGCGCCGTGGCGCGTCCGTTCGTCACGCATCATAACGCCCTCGACATGCAGATGTTCCTGCGCATCGCACCGGAGCTGTACCTGAAGCGCCTGGTGGTCGGTGGCTTCGAGCGTGTGTACGAGATCAACCGTAATTTTCGCAACGAAGGCCTGTCCACGCAGCACAACCCCGAGTTCACGATGCTGGAGCTCTACTGGGCTTACGGCGACTACCTTGACGTGATGGATTGGGTCGAGAAGGCGTTCCGCGGTCTCGCCGACGCAATCAAGGGCACGCGCAAGATTCAATACCAGGGACGCAGCTACGACATCGAGGCTCCATTCCGGCGCCTGACGCTCGAGCAGGCGCTGCTGGAGCACAACCCGGATCTCGATCCGATGTCGCTGCGCGAAGAGCACTACCTGCATCGCATCTGCGACAAACTCGGCATTCCCTATGCAAAGACCGACGGTGCCGGGAAACTGCAGATGGAGCTGTTCGAAAAGACCGTCGAAGATCGGCTGCTGGACCCAACCTTCGTTCATGCGTACCCGACGGAAGTCTCGCCGCTGTCACGGACCAACGACCAGGATCCGTTCGTGACGGATCGCTTCGAGCTCTTCGTCGCGGGCCGGGAGCTCGCCAACGGGTTCTCCGAGCTCAACGATCCCGAGGACCAGGCCGCGCGTTTTCGCGCGCAGGCGGCGCGCAAGGCCGCCGGCGACGAAGAGGCAATGTTCTACGATGCGGACTACATCCGAGCACTGGAATACGGCATGCCGCCCGCCGCAGGGCTGGGCGTCGGCATCGATCGGCTGGTGATGTTCTTCACCGATCGTCCGTCTATTCGCGACGTGCTGCTGTTTCCGCACCTGAGGCCGGAATAAGAGCGGCGTGCCCGCGGACCAAGCCATTGGTGTGTTCGATTCCGGGATCGGCGGCCTGACGGTCCTGCGCGCGTTGCGCCGCGCGCTGCCTCACGAGAACTTCATCTACCTCGGCGACACCGCACGCTTGCCCTATGGAACGAAGAGCCGTGAGTCCGTGGTGCGCTATTCCCTCCAGGCGAGCGATGCGCTGGTGGAGCGCGACATCAAGTGCCTGGTGGTTGCGTGCAACACCGCCTCGGCAGTCGCACTACATGCACTGCGCGAGCGCTATGCGCCACTTCCAGTAGTTGGGGTGCTCGAGCCCGGGGCTGAAGCTGCCTGCGCGGCCTCGACAAGCGGACGTATCGCGGTGCTGGCAACTGAAGGAACGGTACAGGGTGGCGCCTATCAGGCGGCTATTCACGCGCGGCGGCCGAGCGCGCGCGTCATTGCGCAGGCGTGTCAGCTGTTCGTCGCGCTCACGGAGGAAGGTTGGGTCGATGGGCCCCTGGTCACCGGGATCGTGCAACGCTACCTGGAGCCGATTTTCCGTGCGCCGGCCGAGGAGCACCCGGATTGCCTGCTGCTGGGGTGCACCCATTTCCCCGTCTTGCGGCCGGTGTTCAACGCGGTCCTGGGAGACGCGATTGCAATCGTGGACTCCGCGGCGACGACCGCCGCGTCAGTGCAACGGATGCTGGAGAGCGCTCGCCTGAGCCGCGGCGCCGGGGCGGGTTCTACGCAATTGCTCGCGACCGATGGGCCGCAACGTTTCGCCCGCGTCGGTGGGACATTCCTGGGCGAGCGCATCGATCCGGCCCAGGTGGAAGCGGTCGATCTCTAGGCGTTGCTCGGATCGCGGTCCGCGCCGGGTATCGCGTAGGGCAGCGGCAGCGGCACGGCAGACAGTGCGCTGGCAGCAGCTGACGCCGCCACTTCTCCCACGACGGAAACGACCGCCAGGATTTCCACTTCGCCTGCCGCATTGCGCGCTCGTTCAACCACGCGGCCCGGACCACCGGGCGTGAGCGTCACACTGTCACCGCGCTGCACCTCGACATCGGCCTGCAATCGGAAGCGCAACATGCGGCGCTTGATGCGCCCGAGGTGTTGGGTGCGCGTGATGATCTCCTGGCCCGTGTAGCAGCCCTTGGAAAAGCTGAGGGCGTCGATCAGATCCAGGTTCAGCATTTGCGCCACGAACAACTCGCTGGTCTCGGTGTAGACCTGCGGTTCACCGGCCGCGATCGCGCCCGCGCGCCATTCCTCGTCATCAGGCAGCTCTCGTGGCAGGCGCTGAAGTGCAGCCTGCATTTCCCGCACTGGCCCCAGTAACAAGTGCCGGGGCGCTGCGCCTGGCATGCGCACCCAGCTGATCGCTCCGTCCAGCGCATGCGCGCCAGGCCGTGACTCAGAGGCTGTGCTTTCGGGTGCGTCTGAATCGAGCATTCCGAGTAGCAGGAACTCGTCACTGGCGTCCGCGAGAGTGACCTTCGCCCGCAGGACGTACCTGCGAAGGCGCTCAGTGACCTTGCCGATCAGTTCGCGCGGCAGGATCGCAAGCAACTCTTGTTCGCGCTGAATGAGGCGAGGAATGGCGATCACACGCCCTTGCGGCGTGTTGTAAGAGGCGAGTAGCGATGTGGTCGGCGTGAGCAGACCCAGATCGTTGCTCAACTGGCCTTGCAGGAATGCGCGCGCGTCTACACCGGCGACGCGCAGGACACCGCTGCTCGCAATGCGCGTCATCCGGGCGTTCAAATTGATCCTTTCTCCAATGAAGCCATATGGTTATGCATGCGTGATTCTGGCAGACTTGCCCCATGTCGGGCAGTCCGAACGTGCCGGGAATCCCCGGTTCCCTCGCGCCAACGCAACCGGTGCCAGAGCAGAAACCTTCAGGCGCCGAAGGTGTCCGTCCGCGCGAGATCGGGGGCCCGAAGGGGCCTGAGCCCACACGTTACGGCGACTGGGAACGAGCCGGCCGCTGCATCGACTTCTGACCCCGCCGCCCCGATCACGTATCGCCGCCGCGGAGGCTGGCGTGTCAGTGATGCGGCCGAACTGAAGGTGAGTGCAACCGCAAGTTATGGGAAATAGCGCGCGACCGCTGTCGCCTCATCTTGGCATCTATCGGCCCATGTACACCATGGTGCTATCGATCTGTCATCGCATCACCGGCATTCTTCTCTCCGTCGGGCTGATTCTCCTGGTGTACTGGCTGGTGGCGCTCGCCAGTGGCTCGCTTGCCTACAGCGCGGCGGTGGAACGCCTGCGCTCACCGCTCCTGCAGTTGCTGCTGCTCGGCTGGCTTTTCAGTTTCTTTTTTCACCTGGCGAACGGGATCCGCCACCTCGCGTGGGATTGCGGCTTCGGTTTCGAACGCAGGCAGGCAAGGGCGAGCGGCTGGGCAGTGGTCATCGTCGCGCTACTGCTGACTTTGCTGAGCGTGCTGAGGGTGCTGCGGACGCGTGGAGGATTCGCGTGAGCCTGCGTTCACCACTCGGTCGCGTGCTGGGTCTCGGCGCGGCGAGAGACGGCGTGTCGCATTGGTGGGCGCAGCGCCTGAGTGCCGCGGCACTCGCGCCGCTGACGCTGTGGTTCCTCTGGTCCTTACTGCAACTCGATGTCGCCGACTTCGAGTCCATGCGCCTGTGGCTCGGCGCGCCGGCCCATGCGATCGGCGCACTCCTGCTGATGATCGTGCTCTGCGTGCATTCGCGGCTCGGTGTGCAGGTCGTGGTGGAAGACTACGTGCATCAAGCGGCGGCGAAACTCGTGACTCTCGTGGCCAGCGATTTCGCCCACATCCTCGTGGCAGTGGCCGGCGTGTTCGCCATCCTCAAGGTCGCCTTCGGAGCTGCCGCGTGAGCGCCTATTCACTGATCGACCACAGCTATGACGTCGTCGTGATCGGCGCCGGTGGCGCGGGCCTGCGAGCGACTCTGGGGCTCGCGCAGGCGGGCCTTTCCACGGCTTGCATCACCAAGGTCTTTCCTACGCGCAGTCACACTGTGGCCGCGCAAGGCGGTATCAGCGCGGCGCTGGGGAATATGGGAGAAGACGACTGGCGCTGGCACATGTACGACACGGTCAAGGGCTCGGACTGGCTCGGTGACCAGGATGCGATCGCCTTCATGTGCAAGGGCGCGCCCAGCGCCGTGATCGAGCTCGAACACTTTGGCGTGCCGTTCTCGCGTACCGAGGACGGACACATCTATCAGCGCCCCTTTGGAGGCATGACGACCCACTTCGGCAAGGGCATCGCGCAGCGCACCTGCGCGGCCGCGGATCGCACCGGGCATGCGATGTTGCACACGCTGTACCAGCAGTCGATCCGGTGCGCCGCGGAGTTCTTCATCGAGTATTTCGCGATCGACCTGATCATGCAGGATGGCGAGTGCCGCGGCGTCGTCGCCCTGAATCTCGCCGAAGGGACACTGCATCGCTTTCGCGCGCACATGGTGATCATCGCCACCGGCGGCTATGGACGCGCTTATTTCACCTGCACCTCCGCGCATACCTGCACCGGTGATGGCAGCGCCATGGTGTTGCGCGCGGGGCTGCCGTTGCAGGACATGGAGTTCGTCCAGTTCCATCCGACCGGGATCTATGGCGCGGGCTGCCTGATCACCGAAGGCGCACGCGGCGAAGGCGGTTACCTCACCAACGCGCTCGGCGAGCGCTTCATGGAACGCTATGCGCCGAACGCCAGGGATCTCGCCTCGCGCGACGTCGTGAGCCGCTCCATGACCGTCGAGATTCACGAAGGACGCGGCGTCGGCAAGCGCAAGGATCACATTCACCTGCATCTCGAGCACCTCGGCGCCGACGTGATTCACGAGCGCCTGCCCGGAATAGCGGCGACCGCGCGGATCTTCGGCGGCGTCGATGTGAATCGCGAACCAATCCCGGTGCTGCCGACCGTCCACTACAACATGGGCGGCATTCCCACCAATATCCACGGTGAGGTACTGGCGCCACGCAACGGAGATACCGAGGCGGTGGTGCCGGGCTTGATGGCCGTGGGCGAGGCGGCTTGCGTATCCGTCCATGGCGCCAACCGCCTCGGCTCGAACTCGTTGCTGGACCTGGTCGTGTTCGGGCGCTCAGCCGCGGAACAGTGCGCGCGTCTCTTGCGCCCGGGTTCTGCTCACCGGCCGCTGCCGCAGGATGGTGCCGACATGGCGTTGCAGCGGCTGGACCGCTTGCGCAACGCACGGGGCAAGCGACGCACGGCGGAAATACGTCTCGAAATGCAACACATCATGCAGACGCACGCCGCGGTGTTTCGTACCGGAGCCGTGCTCCAGGACGGCATGGAGAAACTCGCGCACACTCACCAGTCACTCGAAGATGTCAGCGTCTCCGACCGGTCACTGATCTGGAACACGGACCTGATCGAGACCTTCGAGCTCGAGAACCTGCTGCTGCAGGCGGAGGCGACCATTCACGGGGCCGCCAATCGGACCGAGACCCGCGGCGCTCACGCGCGCGAAGATTTCCCGGCACGCGACGATAGCAATTGGCTGAAGCACACCCTGGCCTGGGTGAGCGGGCCGGGCGCGGTCCACATCGACTACCGGCCGGTGCACATGCAAACGCTGACTGACGAAGTCGCGCCGGTGCCGCCGCAGACCAGGGCCTACTAGTGGCCTGTACCAACTGATTGTGTACTGATGTGTCGCGATGGATCGGCGTATTTCCACTT
>Ga0137410_10000695_pt1 | contig 23291 bp, 23 predicted proteins | sample CZODoug1_16funga_FD_108878 | JGI IMG/M metagenome (GOLD analysis project Ga0137410, IMG submission 108878) | Vadose zone soil fungal communities from Angelo Coast Range Reserve, California, USA - CZODoug1_16fungal (Illumina Assembly) | ecosystem: Environmental > Terrestrial > Soil > Vadose zone... | reverse complement strand
CCCAGAGGCCGTGGCTCATTGTTTATCACCCCGCCGAGCCCGGTTCCCGAAGGCAGAGACCCGCCGTCGGTGAATTTCGCCGACAGGTTGATGAACGCCACTCCGATGGAGAGGTTCGTCGGGCCCTTGAGCAGGGTCATCCCTGCCGGGTTGTAGTAGATGGTGCTGGCGTCCTCGGCAGCCGCGGCGGCGCCCGCATACGCGTTGCCCAGCCCGCTTGCGCTCTGCTCGATCAGCGCAAAGGCCGACGCGTGCGCCTGTGAAACACTGCCCGCAAAGATGCCCGCCACCGCGAGCGACAGAACGGACCTGTTGATGCGTGTCATGACTCCCCCTTATTCAGTACTGTCGAAAACAGAATCCTGCCGGCCATTTTCTTTCTGTCAGCACCATAGCACAACATCATCGCCAGGCAAATGGGTACCCCGGCTTCCCGCGTCAGGTGAGAGTCACTCGGGCGAACTTGCGTTTGCCGACTTGGAGTACCACGGTGTCGCCCTGCCTGACGGCCAGTCCTTTGTCTGTGACCTTTTCCCCGTTGATGCGCACGCCGCCTTGCTCGATCATCCGCAGGGCCTCTGAGGCGCTGGCGACGAGCTGCGATTCCTTGAGCACCTTGGTGATCGCTATTTCACCGGCTCGTCCGTGGGATTTTCTCCCCTCGTCCGGGACTTTCACCGTGACTTCAGGGATGTTGTCGGGCAGGTCTCCGTGCCTGAAGCGCGCCTCGAAATCGGCGATCGCCAGTTCGGCCGCCCGCGCACCGTGGAAGCGCGTCACGATCTCACGGCCGAAGCGCACCTTGATGTCGCGCGGGTTACCGCCTCCGGCTACCTCCTCCTTCCACTTGTCCACGGACTCCATCGGCTGGAAGGACAGCAGCTCGATGTAGCGCCACATCAGTTCGTCCGAAACCGACATCAACTTCCCGAAAATCGTTTCCGGCGGCTCGTTGATGCCGACATAGTTGCCCAGGGACTTCGACATTTTCTCGGCGCCGCGCAGCCCTTCCAGAAGCGGCATGGTCAGAATGCATTGCTGCGGCTGGCGGTAGTGCTTCTGAAGCTCGCGCCCCACGAGGAGATTGAACTTCTGGTCTGTTCCGCCGAGCTCGACGTCGGATTTCATCGCGACGGAGTCATAACCCTGCATGAGCGGATAGAGAAACTCGTGGACCGCTATAGGCTGGCGGGCGGCATAGCGCTTGGCAAAGTCGTCCCGCTCGAGCATGCGCGCGACAGTCCAGGTTCCGGCGAGGCGGATCAACCCCGCCGCCCCCAGCTCATCAGACCACCTGGAATTGAAGAGAATCTCGGTGCGATTGGCGTCGAGAATCTTGAAGACTTGATCCTGATAGGTCCTCGCGTTTTGCAGTATCTGCTCCCGAGAGAGAGCAGGGCGCGTTTCGTTTTTTCCGCTGGGATCGCCGATCATGCCAGTGAAATCACCGATAAGGAACTGGACCTGGTGGCCCAGATCCTGGAACTGGCGCAGCTTGTTGATCACTACCGTGTGGCCGAGGTGCAGGTCGGGCGCGGTCGGATCCATGCCGAGCTTCACCCGCAAGCGGCGGCTAGCTTTCAGCTTCTCGCGCAGCTCAGCCTCGACGATCAATTCATCGCAGCCGCGCTTGATAAGTTTCAGCTGGTCGTCGATATCGCTCATGGGTTTCTTGGAAAAATGGCTTGTCTGGCGGTTATTTGTTAGACTTTTTTGGTTTCAACCCGCGGCGACACATGGATAGCAACAGGGAGGAAGGAATTGTAGCGCGCTCCGGAGGAAGACGCCTCCGCTGGCTCATGGCGGCAGTCGCCGCGCCGCTGTTCGGCGTGGTTGCCGCTTTCGGCACGGTCAATCAGGAGCCCGACACCATTCCCTTGCGGGTCGTTGTCGAACCGCTGTCCCTTTCCCCGGGGCGGATCGGGGAATCCGGGCTGAGCATCTACTTCCGCGAAGGCATATCCGCACGCAACGAAACCCCGGCTGCCCTGCTCGGCCGGCTCGGCGCCGATGAAGCGGACGCGGAAATGATCCGGCATTCGCCGCGCGCGATGCGGCCCTTCCGGCTCCTGCTTCCCGGGACGACGGTGCAGGCGAAAGTCGATCAAGTCGGAAAGCTGCGCTCGCTCTGGTACCTCACTGACAAGGACACAGTGCTCTCGCTCGATCGCGTCGGCGAAGGGTTTCAGACCCTCGAGGAACAGGTCGAGCTGACGCGCGGGATCGAGATGAAATCGGGCGAGATCAGGACCTCGCTGTTCGCGGCTACCGATGTAGCGGGCATTCCCGATGGAGTTGCGATCCAGCTCGCGGACATTTTTGGAGGCGACGTCGATTTTCACCGCGATCTTCGTCGTGGCGACCGCTTTGCGGTGGTCTACGAGATGGTGCGTTTCGACGGGCGCGCCGTGCGCTCCGCTCGGGTACTCGCCGCGGAGTTCTCCAGCCGGAAACAGGCGTTTCGCGCGGTCTGGTTCCAGGACGCTTCAGGAAGGGGCGGATACTACACCCCCGATGGGGAGAATCTGCGCAAAGTGTTCCTGCGCTCGCCCCTGGAATTCTCGCGCGTCACTTCCGGGTTCGGCTTTCGTCGCCATCCGATTCTGCAGCAGTGGCGGGCGCATCAAGGGGTCGACTATGGGGCGCCGGCCGGAACAAAGGTCAAGGCCACCGGTGAAGGTGTCGTCGCATTTGCCGGGCGCCGGAGCGGATACGGCAACCTGGTCGTGCTTAGGCACCACGGAGGGTACAGCAGCTACTACGCCCACCTGCGAGACTTCACGCGTGGGCTAAAGCCGGGCAAACGCGTCGCGCAGGGTGAGACTATCGGCTACGTTGGGCAAACAGGCTGGGCCACGGGCCCTCACCTTCACTACGAGTTCCGCCTTCACGATCAGAATCGCAATCCCCTCACCATGACGTTCCAGCCGGCACAGCCGCTTCTCGAGATCGAGCTGCCAGGCTTCAAACGCACAGCGGCCCCGCTCCTTGCACGACTCGATCTCCTGAAAAACAGCGACCTCGCGCTGCTCGAGTGAGCGGTTCCAGGCAGCGCAGCCCCTCCGAGCTCTACATCGGCTTGATGTCGGGTACGAGTCTCGATGGCGTAGATGCTGCGCTCGTCGATCTGCGATCCCAGCCCTTGCTGCTCGGAACCGTATTCGTGCCCTATCCGAAGGCGCTGAAGACCACCCTGCTCGCTCTACAGACCCCGACCCGTGATGAGCTACATCGGGCGGCAATCGTTGGAATTCGACTCTCCGGACTCTACGCCGCGGCGGTCAGCCGCCTGCTGCGGAAATGTCGGGTCGAGCCGCGGCTCGTTCGCGCGATCGGCTGCCACGGGCAAACGGTGCGCCACCGGCCGGAGTCCGGGTACACGTTGCAGCTTGGCAGTCCAGCCGTGCTTGCCGAACGCTTGGGTATCCCGGTCGTCGCCGACTTCCGCAGCGCCGATGTCGCCGCTGGCGGCCAAGGGGCTCCTCTTGCTCCAGCGTTTCACGCCGCGGTATTCCGGAGTGCAGGCGTGCATCGCGTCATCGTCAACCTGGGCGGGATAGCCAACCTGACCGACCTGCCTCGCCGCGGACCAGTAAGGGGCTTCGACACCGGGCCCGGCAATGTTCTCCTTGACGCATGGATAGGATGGAAGCTTGGCAGGGACTTCGATCGGGGGGGCAGACTCGCCTCGCAAGGACGGCCGCTGCTTCTGCTCAGAGATTTGCTTGCCGATGCCTACTTCCGCCGCTCGCCGCCCAAGAGCACCGGCCGCGACCATTTCAACCTGGCCTGGCTGCGCCCGTTTGGCGTTGCCCGGCACACGGCCGAAGACGTGCAGGCCACTCTGGCCGAGCTGACCGCGCGCAGCATCGGCGGAGCCGTTGCCAGATTCTGCTCCGGCGCGCGAGAGGTCTACCTGTGCGGCGGCGGCGCGCGCAACTCCGACCTAGTCCGGCGAATCGCCCGGACTTTGCCGAATATTCCCATTGCATCCACCCTCCAGCTGGGCGTTCACCCGGACTGGGTTGAGGCGATGGCCTTTGCCTGGCTCGCGCAGCGCACGGTCAAGGGCGAGGCGGGTAACCTTCCCGAGGTGACCGGGGCAAGGGAAAAGCGGGTGCTCGGCGCAATCTACGCAGCATGATCGCGCACCGGCGTCTCCGCTGTCGCAACAGCGACAAAAGAAAAGACGGGGGCTGACGCCCCCGTCTCTCAGACTCTTAAGCGGAACCTAGGCGGAGAAAGACGACCCGCAGCCGCAAGTACTCGTCGCGTTGGGGTTCTTGATGACAAACTGCGCGCCCTCGAGGCCTTCGGTGTAATCGATCTCGGCACCGGCCAGGTATTGGTAGCTCATCGGGTCGATGAGCAGCAGGACCCCGTTCTTTTCCATGACAGTGTCGTCGTCGCTCTTCAACTCATCGAAGGTGAAGCCGTACTGAAATCCGGAGCAGCCGCCACCGGTAACGAATACGCGCAGCTTCAACTCGGCGTTACCCTCCTCGTCGATCAGCTGCTTGACCTTGTTTGCCGCGCTGTCAGTGAAGACCAACGGTGCTGCTACTTCCGCAACTGCATTCATGTCATTACTCCTGGTCCGAATCCGGTCCGGATCCCGTATGTGGGGCTCTCAGAACCGGCCTTCAAGGCAATCTCACCTATTGGCGCTACCCGGCTGGCTTGCTCGTCGCCAGCTTGAGCTCCACGGTCTTCGATTCCGATTCGCCAGAGCGGTGCACCAAGTGTCCCTCGACTATGGCCCCCAGGTGCATCTCCAGGCTGTTGTAGTGCACGTCCCCTTTGACGCGCGAACGCGACTGAAGTTCGAGAAATTCAGCCACGTAGACCGGACCCGAAATCTCACCGTTCACCACCAGATGCGAGACGCTGATTTCGCCTTCGATTCGCGCCTTTTCGCTGAGGACCAGGGTCGAGGGCTCGTCGGACACTGCCGTCACGTTGCCGACTACCTCACCGTCGACGCGCAGGCCCCCGGTGAAATTGATATTGCCCTCGATCTTGGTCCCAACCCCAATGAGGCTGTCGATCCGATTCTGCGGCTTGCTCGGCTGCTTGCGAAACATAGCGTCACCTACGCACTAAGAAAGGTTGACGTTCTGGCTGGCACGGGCCTCGCCGGACCCGTTCTCCAGGATGCGTGCCTGTATGGTACGCACCTTGGCTCCCGCCGGAACCCGAAATGTTCCCTCAACTCGGCGAAAGTACTTGAAGTTGAGCTTGAAAGCAGTGCTGGTCGCATCGCTTGAATCCGGAATAATCATTGTAGCATCCTTGCCCTCCCGTTGCATTTCCACCACAAGCTGCAACGAGCCGTGGAACTCGCGGTCGAGCTTTCCTCCTTGAAGCACGAGCAGGCGGTAGCGAAACTCTCCGGGAAGCACTTCGCGCTCTACCTTGAACCGATGAATGCTGACTTTCTCGCCGCGCCGCTCTGCCGGGACCAGGTTCTCGAAGAAAGCAAGGTCCTCCTTGAGACGGTTGTTTTCGTCTTCAAGGGTCTTCACCTGCGCGGCGAGCTGGATCTGCGCCGTCTGTTCGATCTTGAGGCGGGACTCGCTAGCATTCGCGATCGAGCGCAATCGCGCAGCTTCGCTTTCGAGTCGGGACATCGATTCGCGAAGGCGGGCGAACTCATTTTGCAGCTCGCTGCGGTCGAAACCGGCGAACTGGCGCCCCGCATCGTACATCCAGGCGGCGAGAGCGAGTGCGAGCGAGAGAAACACCAGCATTCCCAGCCAGCGCCAATACCAGGCAACGTGCGTCTGCACGGTCATCCTCGGTGCCGAGATCCCGAAGCGCTGGCGGAATTGCTTGAGCAGCTTGAGCATTCGATCCTGCGCGGGTCAGGGTACAACCGCCGGATGTGAAAGACCCATGGTCTCCTCCAACCCGAACATGATATTCATGTTCTGCACCGCTTGCCCCGATGCACCTTTGACCAGGTTGTCGATCACGGAAAGGACCACCAGCGTGTCTCCACCGTGCGGACGATGAACCGCAATGCGACAAGTATTTGCAGCGCGCACCGAACGCGTGTCCGGTTCGCTTCCGCTCGGAAGCACGTCGACAAAGGGCTCATCCCGATAGCGATCCTCGTAGATCCGCTGAAAATCCACGGCCTTCGTTACCTGCGCATACAGCGTCGCGTGGATGCCCCGAATCATCGGGACCAAATGCGGCACAAACGTCAAACCGACTTTCCTTCCCGCGGCCGCCTCAAGCCCCTGCAAGATCTCAGGCCAATGGCGATGACCCGAAACCCCATACGCCTTGAAGTTGTCCGAGGCCTCGGAAAAGAGCAGATGCTCTTCAGTCCTCTTGCCGGCTCCACTCACACCCGACTTCGCGTCTGCGATCAACTCGGTAACGTCTACTGCGCCCGCCTCCAACAAGGGCAGCAAACCGAGTTGCACCGCAGTCGGATAGCACCCTGGATTGGCGACCAAGCGCGCTCCCTTGATCTTTTCGCGATTCACTTCGGGAAGGCCGTACACAGCTTGAGTGAGAAGATCGGGCGCCGCGTGCTTGACCTTGTACCACTTCTCCCATTCGGCGACATTCTTGATTCGAAAGTCGGCCGAAAGATCCACGACCCGGACACCAGCCTGCAACAGCGTTTTTGCCTCACCCATGGCGATCGCATTGGGCGTCGCAAAGAAAACTAGATCGGCCTTGGCAAGATCGGTCTTGGCGGGGTCCGAAAACACCATGCCCACAAGGCCGCGCAAACTTGGGAAAAGGTCGGCCACCCGGGTGCCTGCCTCCTTGCGAGACGTGATCGCGACGAGCTCGGATTCCGGATGTTGCGCGAGAATGCGCAGCAACTCGATTCCGGTATAGCCCGTTCCACCAACGATCCCGATCTTGATCATCGCTACCTCAGCTTGGACTCGCCAGCGCAGGAATAGTCCGCGCGCTGCAGAAACTGCAAACAAAAAAGCCGCCCTAAGGCGGCTTCCCTGCGCGATCCTGTCGACATCAGCGTTTGGAATATTGCTTGCGCCGCCGCGCCTTGTGCAGGCCGACCTTCTTTCGCTCGACCTCGCGCGCGTCGCGGGTGACAAGCCCCGCCTTGCTCAGCAGAGGCTTGAGTGTCGGGTCAAACTCGATCAGTGCACGGGTCAGTCCGTGGCGTACCGCCCCCGCTTGCCCGAATTCGCCCCCACCGTGCACGTTGACCATGACATCGAACTGGGTTAACTTTTCCGTCAGCACGAGCGCCTGACGTACGACCATCTGCCCCGTTTCCCGCGCAAAATACTCGTTCGCGGGCTGATCGTTGACAATGAAATCGCCCTTCCCAGGTTTAATGAACACCCGCGCAACAGCACGCTTGCGCCGCCCGGTCCCATAGTAGTACTGCCCGATCATGCGTTGATCTCCAAAGCCTTCGGCTGCTGAGCCGAGTGTGGGTGCTGGCCGTCCGCGTAGACTTTCAGTTTTTTCAGCATCGCGTACCCGAGCGGCCCCTTGGGCAGCATGCCTTTGACTGCCACCTCGAGGGCGCGCGTAGGAAATCGCGCCTGCATCTTGCCGAACGTGGTCGCGTAGACACCGCCAGGGTAGGTGCTGTGGCGGTAATAAACCTTGCCCTCGCCCTTGTCGCCAGTAACGCGAAGCTTGCCCGCGTTGACCACCACGATGTAATCGCCGAGATCTACGTGGGGGGTAAACTCGGGCTTGTGCTTGCCCCTCAAGCGGCGCGCGATTTCTGCGGCGAGTCTTCCGAGCACCTTGCCGCTCGCGTCAACCAAATACCAGTCGCGCTTGACTTCGTGCGGCTTGGCTGAGAATGTGGTCATAGATATTGCTTTGCGGCTTGGAATCCTGCGGAAGCGCGTGATTTTATTGAACAAGTAGCCCAGTGTCAAACCTTGTTGCGGATTGCCGAGCCAGCCAAAAAAAAGCGCAGCCTTGGAAGCTGCGCTGAAGATCCACCAAAGGAGGAGGGTGGAGGAGACTGGGCGCTTGGCGCCCAGCATCAGCGCATTATATGGTGGATTTTGTGCGGCGCAAGAATTATTTGACGCAGTGCGGCAATCATGTGCCGACTCTAGGATGTAAATATGTATATTCAGTTACTTAGGACTAGTCTGGCGCCCACCGTTGCCGTGTACAAAGGAACGACAAGATGGAATGCAGAGTAAGGTGGATCGGTCCCGAAGGCATGAGTTTCGTAGCCGAAACCGAAAGCGGCCACGCTTTCGTAATGGACGGCGCGCCCGACGGCGGAGGACGCAACCTGGGGCCACGACCCATGGAAACCGTCCTTGCCGGCACGGGAGGCTGCACCGCGTACGACGTTGTGGTGATCCTGAGGAAGAGCGGCCAGCAGGTTTCAGCCTGTGAGGTACGGCTGATCGCCGAGCGCGCGCAAGCGGATCCCAAGGTGTTCACGAGGATTCACATGCACTTCGTCGTCCGGGGAAAGGACTTGAAGCCATCGCTGGTGGAGAGCGCCATCAAGCTCTCCCACAACAAATATTGCTCCGCTTCGATCATGCTCGGCAAGACAGCCGAAATCTCGCACGACTACGAGATCGTGGCGGAGTAGGCTGAGCTCTAGATCCGGTAAGACAAGCTCGTCATGACTCGCGCGGCCAGGCGCATCGCAAGTCGCGCCGCAACGGGCAGGTCGCGCGCGCCGAGTCTCTCGGCGGTACGCCGGTGTTCCGCTTCTTCCCTCCGCATGGCCTCGATGACTGCGCGCGTCTTCGTGTCGTGATGTTCGAGCCGCCCCAGGTGACCCTCTAGGTGCTGCTCGACCTGCCGTTCAGTTTCCGCAAGGAATCCCAGGTTCCAGTCTTCGCCAAGGCGCCCCGCCACGTAACCCAGCGCAAGCGAACCCGCGTACCAGACCGGGTTCAGCAAGCTCAGGCGACCGTCGAGCTCGCGTACGCGCTCGGCACTCCAGGCAAGATGATCGCTCTCCTCGCGCGCCGCCTTTTCGAGCGCCTTCCTGACCGCGTCGTTCGAAGACGCAAGCGCCTGGCCCTGGTAAAGCGCCTGCGCGCAGACCTCGCCGCAGTGGTTGACCCGCATCAGGGCCGCCGCGTTGCGACGCGACGCCTGATCGAGATTATCTTCGGCGGCCCCTTCGGCAGGGCTCGGCCTGAGCGCGACGGGCTCACCGAAGAGAACGCGCACTACTTTGTCCAAGCCGGAGACACACCGGTCCAGATCGAAGGTGTCTGACGAGAATTTCACGGCGAAGCCAACCCTATTGCTCGGGTCCCCGATGGTATCCCAAGCCGAAAAAAAAGGCGCCCGAAGGCGCCTTTCTTGAAGCTTGCTGCTGAATCAGAACACGTGCTGCACCCCAAACCCGTACGTAGTCACGTCAACGCCCGCGCCGTTACCGCCGGCGGTGCCGTTGGCGTTGCTGGTCGCCGGGCCGGCGATGTAGTAGTAGGTCGTGCCGATCGCGTTTCCGTTGGCTAGAGTCGCTTGGCCGTTGTCGATCTTGTTGAAGGCAACGTACATCTTGGTGCGCTTCGACAGCACGTAGTCATAACCCAAGGAGTACATCTTCGCCTTCAGGCCGCAGACCGCGGTGCCGATGGTGTTTGCCGAAGCGGCGGTCGTGGTGCAGCTCTTGGCGTCCGTGCCGGAGTAGCTCGCCCACACTGCGCCGGGTCCGGCGTTAAATCTGCCGTTCACCACGTAGGCCGGAACTTTCATTCCGGTGTCCGCCGCATTGCCGGGAGCGTTGTTCCCGTATGTGATGCTTTCGTAGCCGGCTCCGATCTCACCCGGTCCGAAATTGAACTTTGCGCCGATCTGCACCGCGCTGTCCTTCGGGTTCGGATCTCCACCAGCGACGGTACTCGGGCGAAGTCCCTTGTGGTAGTCGTACCCGAGTCCAACCGACAACGGGCCCCGCACCCACGTTGCATTCGCAGAATACTCCTGGGGCTTCTGCGTGCCGGACGCGAGCGCGGTCGACGAGCCCGGAGGCTGGTAGTTCGCCATGGCGGTCATCAGTTTGACCTGGAAACCGCTCATTATCGGAGTCCAGTACTGAACCGAATTGTTGATGCGCCGGGACCACGCTGTACCGCTGGCTGTCGCTTCGGTTGCGCACGTACCGACCGACGGCGCAGTCTGGACAGCCGAACCGGAGGCGTTGCTCACAGTGGTCGAGCACAGGGCATTGTTCAGAGCGCCGGTGGAGTCCGCCGTGCCCATGGTAATGCCCGCGGCCGAGAACCCCCCGGAAGTCACGGAGTTCCAAACACCGTAAGTTACCTTGTACGGGGTGTCCCAATTGCCGAGCAGGATGTCGCCGGCCCCGCTGGTGAAGCCGATAGCCGAGTTCCGTCCGCCCCAGTTGTTGCCCGTGACCGTCGAGGTATCCAGACGCTCGGAGGGCCAGACACCGATCTCGAGTTGGAACCACACCGCGGTGCCGCCGCCCAGATCTTCCCTGCCGCGGACGCCCATCGCGTTGCCCGGCGAGTAGATGTCCGACTTCTTCAGCGCGGACACCGCAGACACGCCCGCCGCGTTGGGGGCGCTTTGCCCGAACTTGTCGTACATGATCGTCTCATCGAGCCGCCCGTAGAGCGTTATGCCGGCGTTCGACGCCACCCCTACAGGGGCAACTATTTGGGTGGGGGTTTGCGAGACGGGTTGTGCAACAGCAAGGCCCGGAGCGGTAACTGCGCCGGCGACCGCCAGTGCCATTAGCTTCTTGTTCATCGAGAATATCTCCTCTTCTATTTAACTCGAAGGCAGCCAAGCTGCGCCGCCCGCTGTAACCCTGAACGTGGGTTGTGGCAATTCTGCCAATCCAGGGTTGCAACCTCAACAACAAACGTGATTTTTTGCACCTGGAGCACGAGCGGCTGTTGTATTTCTGCAACTGATCTTGAATATATGCTTTAAATCAGCTATTTATTGAAAGAAACGCGCGAGTTCTATGCCGGGATCCGGCGCGCGCATGAACGCCTCCCCGATCAGAAACGCCTGTACTCCCCCACTTCTCAACCGGCTCACATGCTCGGGGGCGATTATCCCGCTCTCGGTCACGACGATCCGCGGTGCCGGGACGCCCGGAGAGAGCGCAAGGGTGGTTTCGAGCTTCGTATCGAACGTGCGCAGGTCGCGGTTGTTGATGCCGATGAGCGGTGTCGCGAGCTGAAGAGCCAGGTCGAGCTCGCTGCGGTTGTGGACCTCGACCAACACCGCCATGCCAAGGGAATCGGCGGCAGACTCGAACTCCCGCATGCGCGGCAGGTCGAGCGCCGCGACGATGAGAAGGACACAATCGGCACCCAGTGTGCGCGATTCGTAGATCTGATAGGGATCGACGATGAAGTCTTTCCGCAGGACCGGCAGCTCGCAGGCGCCGCGCGCGGCGGAGAGATCCTCGGCGCACCCCTGAAAAAAGCGCTGATCGGTCAGCACCGATAGGCAGGCCGCCCCGTGCTCCGCATAGGAGCGCGCAATCGCAGCCGGATCGAATTGCTCCCGCAGCAGGCCTTTGCTGGGGCTCGCCTTCTTGATCTCGGCGATCACTGCCGGCAGGCCGGCGGTGATCTTCTGGCGCAGGGCTCCCGCAAAGTCCCGCGGTTTCCCCGCTTCTTCCGCACGACGCCGCATGAGGGCCGCGCCGATTCTTGCCTTCGCCTTCGCGATCTCCTCGGCCTTGACGGCGAGAATTCTCTCCAGGACGTCAGCCACGCGCGAGCTGTTGCGTGAACTTCACGAACGCTTCGAGCTTGGCACGCGCTGCGCCGCTCTTGATCAGATCGAAGGCTTTCTCCACGCCATCCTCGAAGCTCGGCGCCTGGCCTGCAACATAGATTGCAGCCCCGGCGTTGAGCGCCACGATGTCGCGGGCCGGACCCGGGGTATTCTCCAGCGCCGCCACGACGACCTTGCGAGACTCCTCCACCGTAGCCACGCGCAGCGCCCGCGGATCGTGCACTGGCAGGCCGAATCGCTCGGGGTGGACCAGGTACTCCACTATTTTCCCTTCCCTCAACTCCCCGATCATCGTCTGGCCGCTCACCGAGATCTCGTCCAAGCCTTCGAGGCCGTAAACGGTCATCGCACGCTGGGCCCCGAGACGCTGCAGCACCCGGATCTGGATGCCGACGAGATCGGGGTGAAACACCCCCATGACCTGCATCTGCGCGCCGGCCGGATTGGTCAGCGGGCCGAGGATGTTGAAGATGGTGCGAACGCCGAGTTCGCGCCGCACCGGAGCAGCGTGCTTCATCGCAGCGTGATGCGCCGGCGCGAACATAAAACCGACGCCCACTTCATCGACGCAGCGCCCAACCTGCTCGGGCTTGAGGTTGATGTTGGCCCCGAGCGCCTCGAGCACGTCGGCGCTGCCCGACTGCGAAGATACCGCTCGGTTGCCGTGCTTGGCGACGCGAGCGCCCGCCGCGGCGCAAACGAACATGGACGCCGTGGAAATATTGAAGGTGTGCGCGCCGTCTCCTCCGGTTCCGACGATGTCGACGAGCTTGTCCGTATCCTTCACCGTGACCCTGGTCGCGAGCTCGCGCATGACCTGGGCCGCGGCGGTGATCTCCCCGATCGTTTCCTTCTTGACCCGCAGGCCGACGATGATGGCCGCGATCATCACGGCCGAGACCTGGCCGCTCATGATCTGGCGCATCAGATCGAGCATTTCATCGTGGAATATCTCGCGGTGTTCGATCGTCCGCGTCAATGCTTCCTGGGCCGTGATGCTCATACCACCTCCCGTTGCAGGAAATTCTTCAAGAGTGCGTGTCCGTGCTCCGTCAGGAAGGACTCGGGGTGGAACTGCACACCCTCCACGGCAAATTCGCGGTGGCGCACGCCCATGATCTCACCGTCCTCGGATTCAGCGGTAACTTCCAGGCAGGCGGGCAGGCTCGCGCGGAGTATGGCCAGGGAGTGATAGCGGGTCGCAGCGAAAGGGTCCGGCAGCCCGCGAAACACGCCTTTTCCCGAATGGCTGATCGTCGACGTTTTTCCGTGGACGACCCTCGCCGCGTGACCGACTTTGCCACCGAAGGCCTGGCCGATCGCCTGATGTCCCAGACACACGCCCAGAATGGGGATCTTGCCGGAAAATTCGCGTATTGCGGCGACCGACACACCCGCCTCGCTGGGAGTGCAGGGGCCCGGCGAAACGACGATGCCTCCCGGCCGCATCGCTCCGATGCCCGCGGTCCCGATCTCGTCGTTGCGAACCACTTCGACTTTGCTTCCCAGTTCGCGCAGGTACTGCACCAGATTCCAGGTAAAGGAGTCGTAGTTGTCGATCATGAGAATCACGACACTCCCCCGTCCATGCCGCTCATCGCGATCTCTGCGGCGCGAAGCACGGCTCTCGCTTTGGCGCGCGTTTCCTGCCATTCGCTCTCGGGCACCGAGTCGGCGACGATGCCCGCGCCAGCTTGAACGTGTATCTGCCCCCCTTTGACCAGGGCCGTGCGGATGGCTATGGCGAGATCCATATCGCCGTTGAAACCCAGGTACCCCACCGCGCCCGCGTACAAGCCGCGCTTGTCGAGCTCCAGCTCGTCGATGATTTCCATGGCTCGCACCTTGGGCGCGCCGCTGACCGTGCCAGCCGGAAATGCCGCGCGCAAGACGTCAAGGCTATCCAGTCCTTCGCGCAGCTTGCCCTCGACGTTCGAGACGATGTGCATCACGTGCGAATAGCGCTCGACAATCATCTTTTCGGTGAGCCGCACCGATCCGGTCGCGGCGACGCGCCCGACGTCGTTGCGGCCCAGATCGACCAGCATCACGTGCTCGGCGCGCTCCTTGGGATCCGCAAGCAGCTCGCGTTCAAGGTCTAGGTCCTTGTCGCGCGTCGCGCCGCGAGGGCGTGTGCCGGCGATCGGCCGGACAGTCACCGTGCCGTGCTCGTGGCGCACCAGTATCTCCGGAGAAGCCCCGACCACCTGGAAGTCGCCGAAATCCAGATAGAACATATAGGGAGAGGGGTTGATCGAACGCAAGGCGCGGTACAGCGAAAGCGGGCTCCCCGAGTAGGGCCGCGAAAACCTCTGTGAAAGCACCACCTGCATGATGTCGCCGTCGTGCACGTAGCGGATCGCGCGCCCGACGGCCTCGCGAAAAGCGTCAGGGCCGAAATTCGAGGTCACCTCGGCGTCGGCCTCGCGACGCTCCGGCGGCAGGGACAGCGGAAGCCTCAGGGCGCCGAGCAACTCCCGCAGGCGCGCCTGGGCGTCGTGCCACGCACGCGGCTTGGCCGGGTCGGCGTAGACGACCAGGTAGAGCTTGCCGGAAAGGTTGTCAATGACGGCGAGCTCCTCGGACACCACCAGGAGCATGTCGGGGCAGCCGAGCGGATCGGGCTTGAGCCATCCTCCGGAGAGCCGGGGCTCGATCCAGCGCACGGTATCGTAGCCGAAATAGCCGACCAAGCCGCCGCAGAAGCGGGGAAGGCCGGGCAGCTCCGCGACACGATAGCGCGCCAGGAACTCGCGCACGAATTCGAGCGGATCCGCCGATTGGGACTTTTCGACGACCGCGTCTCCGTGCATCACGGTCACGAGCCTTCCAACCGCGCGCAGGCGCACTTGAGCGGCGAGTCCGATGAAAGAATAGCGTCCGAAACGCTCGCCCCCTTCGACGGACTCGAGCAGATAGGTGTTGGAGCGATTGGCGAGCTTGAGGTAAAGCGAAAGCGGCGTGTCGAGATCGGCGAAGGTTTCTGCGACGAGGGGAACGCGGTTGAAACCTTGAGCGGCAAGCCGCTGAAACTCTGCTTCAGTCATCTGACTGCTCCACGAAAAAACCTTGCGGGTACTGCGGGTGCGCGCCGTACTGCCTCGGCGGCGCGCTAGCGACTACTGGCTAGCTGCGCCACCAGCGCCAGCGCCATTGCACCCGAGTTCCTGCGTTTTCGAAGAGCACGATCGAAACCTGCTTTGCGGCTTTTTGCGAGCGGCTACTGTATAACACGCTCGCGCGGCTTGTCCAGCCTGTGTGCTAGAGAACTTTTCCGGGGTTCATGATCCCGTTGGGGTCCAGCACACCCTTGATGCTGCGCATCAGCCCCAGCTCGAGCGACGACTTGTACCGGCGGATCTCCTCCCGCTTCAGCTGCCCCAGGCCATGCTCGGCGCTGATCGAGCCGCGGAAGCGGGCGACGCTGTCGTGCACGATTCGATTGACCGCCGCGGTTTCCTTCACGAAAACATCGGGCGCGACCCCGTCGGGCGCCGATACGTTGTAGTGCAGGTTGCCGTCGCCCAGATGCCCGAAGGTCACCATCCGGACGCCGGGATAGGCGGTTGCGAGCTTGACGTCCGTCGTCCGTATGAATTCGGGGATCGCGGATATCGGGATTGACACGTCGTGCTTGATATTCGGACCTTCGTGCGCCTGCGCTTCGGAGATGAACTCGCGCAGTTTCCAGAAGGCCCGGGCCTGGGTATCGCTCTGGGCAATCGCCGCATCGAGAATCCTCTTCTCCTCGAGCGCTGCACCCAGGATGCTCTCGGCCAGGCTCGCAAGCGCGTTCCCCGGCCGCGTATCGGAAAGCTCCATGAGCACGTAATGGGGAAAGCGCCCTGCGAAAGGCGCCGCAACGTCCTTGAAGTGCTTGAGCACGAGGGAGAGGCAAAAACCGGAGAACAGCTCGAACCCTGAGAGGCGCTCGCCACCCTCTTCGAGTGTCCGCTTGAGCAGGTCCAGCGCGCTTTCCGGATCCTGCAGCGCCACCACGGCGGTCGCGCGCGATCGGGGCAAGGGGAAGAGCTTCAGGACCGCAGCCGTTATCACGCCGAGCGTTCCTTCGGCGCCGACGAAGAGCTGCTTGAGGTCGTAGCCGGTGTTGTCCTTGCGCAGGCCGCGCAGGCCGTCCCAGATCTCGCCCGAAGGCAGGACGACTTCGAGTCCCAGGACCAGATCGCGAGCGTTGCCGTAGCGCAGGACCGCCGTGCCACCCGCGTTTGTCGAGAGGTTGCCGCCGATTTCGCAGCTCCCCTCCGAAGCGAGACTGAGCGGGAACAGGCGTCCGGCTTCCTCGGCCGCCTTTTGAAGATTGGCCAGGACGCACCCCGCTTCCGCCGTGATGGTGTTGTTGTAGGTATCGACCGCCCGGACGCGGTTCATGCGTGAGAGATTGAGAACGATCTGCGAGCCGCTCCCATCCGGTGTCGCCGCCCCGCACAGACCCGTGTTCCCGCCCTGGGGGACAATCCCCGTGCGCGTTTCCGCGCAGGCGCGGACCACGGCGGCGACCTCCGCGGTCGAAGCCGGTCTCACCACGGCCACCGCTCTGCCCCGGTAGCGTTTGCGCCAGTCGGTCGCGTACGGCCCGATTTCCTCCGGCGAACCGATCAGCCCCGCGGGGCCGACAATGCTTCGAATACGCTCTACCAGATCATTCATTCGCGGACTCACCTGTGCTGTCGTGGCACCAGCGTCGCCACATGAAACGATAGGCGTTCTCCAGATGACGGGTAAAACGCCCCGCGTCCATGAGCGGCGAGGCCGACATGCGCGCCCGCATCCCCGCGCGCAGGTCCGCGAGCCGCTCCCGATCGCTCGCCAGCGAGCGCGCCTTATCCAGATACCCTTCGGGCGTATCGGCCAGCAGCTCATTCAGGCCGATCGTTTCTAGTACGCTCGCTCCGCCGCGCGAAGGAGCCGAGTCTCCCACCAGCGAAAGCACCGGCACTCCCATCCACAGAGCATGACAGGTGGTGGTTCCGCCCGTGTAAGGGAACGTGTCGAGAATCATGTCCACGGCCGCGTGCGCCGCCAGATAGTCGCGGAACGATAGGAAGCCGTGCAGCTCGACGCGTTGCGGCGCAACCCCTGCCGACGCGAAGCGCGAGAGGTACTCGTCGCGCATGGATTCTAGACCCACGCCCATAACGAGCAGCCGCGCGCCCGGAAGACGATCGAGCAGCGTGCACCACAAAGCGATGACACGGGGCCCGATCTTGGCCAGGCTGGAGAAAGCGCCGAAGGTCACCGGCTTTCCTTCGCGAATCGCAGGCGGGATCGCCACGTCGGGACAGTCGGGTGGAGCTTGATAGCACCACTGGCTGTGGGGAAGCCGGACGAGACGCTCGCTGTGAAGCTCGTCGAGCAGCCCCTCGGGGCTGGCGTGGCCGTCGGTGATTCGATAGTCGATCGCATCCAGACCGGTGGTATTGAGATAGCCAAGCCAGGTCGCCTGCACCGGCGCAGGTTTGCGGGCGAACACCAGCAGGCGGTTGAATTTGGTATGCCCGCTGAGGTCCACGAGAATGTCGATTCGGTCGGCGCGGACCCGAGCCGCGACTGCGTCATCGCCCAGGGAGGCGATCTCGCACCAGCGGTCGGCCCCTCGGCGCAGCCGCTCCGTCGTCTCGTCCGCGCCGGAGAGATTGTAGTAGCAGAGGATCTCGAAACCGCTGCGATCGTGGCGGGCGAGCACCGGCTCGAAGAATTGCGCGACCGAGTGGTGCCGGAAATCGCCCGACACGTACCCGATGCGCAGGCGGCGCTCGGGCTCGCGCGAGTTCGCATGCCGGGCGAGGATCGAGGAATGGCTTGCTGCATGTCGTCGCGCCCACTCGCGGTGCTCTTCGAATACCTGCCGTCGGCCAACCTCGGACGAATGCAGGAGCGTAAACAGCAGTTGGGAGTGCGTATCCGCGTCCTCCGGGCGAAGCTGTAGCGCCCTCCTGCAGGCCTCGATGGCGCCCTCGATCTTCCCCAGGTCGTGCAGCGCAGACGCGAGGCCGCTTTCGGCTTCCGCCAGACGCGGATCGATCGCCAAGGCCGCGCGAAATTTGTCCGCCGCCTCCTGGAGCTGCCCGGAGCGCGCGCATAGCAACCCCCAGTTGTAATGGGCGTCCGCGTATTCCGGCGCCGCCGCGACGGCGTCCCGGAAGCAGCCGATTGCCTCTTCGTTCCGGGAGAGATCACCCAGCGCGTTGCCGAGATTCGTCAGGGCCGCTGGTTCCCCGGGGCTCAGGTCGAGCGCAGCACGGTAGGCCTTCACGGCCTCCCCGGCGCGCCCTTGTGCGCGCAGCACCAAGCCCAGATTCCTCAGCACCTCCGCCGATCGCGGCTCGAGCTCGAGCGCCCTGTGCAGGCTCAGGAGAGCGTCCTCGCGTTTCCCCTGCCGGTGAAGAAGCAACCCGAGGTTATTGTGCGCCTCCCAGTAGCTCGGTTGCAGCGACAAGGCTTTGCGAAAGGCCGCCTCGGCCGCCTTGAAGGACCCGGTTTCCGCGCGCGCCAGGCCGAGCTCGTTGTAGGCGTCCGCGTAGTCGGGATCGAGAGAAACCGCGCGCTCCAGCGCCTCGCAGGCTTCGCGCGCGCACTTGAGCTGGAGCAGGGCCTTGCCGAAATTGAAACGATAGGCCGCGTTTCGCGAATCGATCGCGATGGCCTTGCCGATCCACTCGCGCGCGGAGGCCTGATCACCGCACTGGGCGCGGAGAATCCCGAGCATGTTCATCGCGTCCGCGTTGCGCGGCGAGCGTTCGAGAATTTCCCGGTAGAGCACCTCGGCTTCGGGCAAATACCCCGCCTGGTGCAGATTCCGTGCCCGGTCGAGCGACGGTCTCCGATCAGCGGACTCCGCTGTCCGGGGTTGGGCCGCAGCGGCGCCGTGGCAATGCTTGTACTTTCGGCCGCTCCCGCAGGGACAGGGCGCATTGCGGCTCGACGACATCGCTCAAAGGGCGGCCAGCGCCTCGCGCATCCGCTGGATCGTCGCCCGGTAGTCCTTCGAGCCGAAAATCGCGGAGCCCGCGACGAAGGTATCCGCTCCGGCTCGCGCGATAGCGGCGATATTCCCGGTATTCACGCCGCCGTCCACCTCGAGCATGATCTGGCTTTCCGACTGGTCGATTCTTCTGCGCGCGTCGCGCAGCTTCTCCAGGGCGTGCGGAATGAACTGCTGCCCGCCGAATCCCGGGTTCACCGACATGACGAGCACCAGGTCGAGCTTGTGGAGCACGTGATCGAGACAGGAGAGCGGCGTCGCGGGATTCAGGACGAGTCCCGCCTTGCAGCCCGCGTCGTGTATCAAGCCGACGGTGCGATCGACATGCTCGCTCGCTTCCGGGTGAAAGCTGATGATATCGGCTCCGGCGCGCGCAAAATCCGGAATGATCCGATCGACGGGCCTCACCATCAAGTGAACGTCGATGATGCTCTTGGTAAGCGGCCGAATCGCCTCGCACACCAGCGGCCCCACGGTGAGATTCGGGACGTAGTGGTTGTCCATCACGTCGATGTGAATCATGTCCGCTCCTGCCGCGACCACCGCCGCGACCTCGTCCCCGAGCCGCGCGAAGTTCGCGGACAGGATGCTCGGTGCTATACGAAAAGTGCGCGCAGTCATCGCCGGAAATTCTACTTGGATTCGCCGGGCATCGCATGAAACGCCGCGCCCTCGCCCTTGTCAGGTCGTGCGAAATCGTGTGGAATGACCGGATGGTCGCGGAAAAGAAATACGACGTTGCCGTCTCCTCGCAGACGCAATACGTACCCGAGCAGTCCGACGAAGAGCACAGCCGCTTCGTTTTCGCCTACACGATCACGATTCGCAACAACGGCAGCATCCCCGCCCAGCTCGTCTCGCGGCACTGGATCATCACCGACGGCCGGAATCAGGTGCAGGAGGTGCGTGGCCTCGGCGTGGTAGGCGCCCAGCCGCTCATCAAGCCCGGGGAACGATTCGAGTACACCAGCGGAACTGCGATCGCTACCCCGGTCGGAACCATGAAGGGCAGCTACCAGATGGTGGCCGAAGACGGCACTCACTTCGACGCGCAGATTCCGGAGTTCACGCTCTCGGTGCCTCGCGTGCTGCATTAGCCGGGTGGTGAAGAATCTCTGTGTGCGTCTTGCTTTTCCTCGGTATTCCTTGGCTTTCTCGGGACCGTCCACCAGACTAGCGCCAAGAGCAAGGCGAGCGCCGCCCCCACCTCGAGCAAAATGATCCAAAGCCCGGAACTCATCCCCCCATGTCCTCTCAAAGCTCTCGGGCGATGATAGAGCATATGCGCGGATTGGTTCTTCCGATGGCGGTATTGCTCGCAGGCTGCGCGGCTCAGCTGGGGCCTGTGGCCGAGGGGGTGGGGGATTGCAGCGCGCTGGCCGGCTGCCCGGTTTGTCCGGTCTGCCCCGCTCCGCCTCCGGGGGCGCAGCGCGTCAATCCGCTCGAGGCCGTCGATTTTGCGGCGGTCACGGGCTGGAAGAATGGGGAGCAGGCGGCGGCTTGGCCCGCCCTGCTTGCGTCCTGCCAGGCGTTGCGTTGGCGCGAGGCGTGGCGCGGGGTTTGTGCAAAAGCAATGGGGCTTCGCTCGCCGAGCGACGAGGAAGCGCGCCGCTTCCTGGAAGAGCAATTCACTCCCTGGCGGCTCGCCAACCCCGATGGCGCTGTCGATGGCCTGGTCACCGGCTACTACGAGCCGGTCCTGAAGGGGAGCCGCACCAAGCTCGCTCCCTTCGTGCATCCGCTCTACGGCCCGCCCGACGACCTCCTCACCATCGACCTGTCCACGACCAATCCCGAGCTGCGCGGGATACGACTGCGAGGACGCGTCGAGGGCAAGCGTGTCGTGCCCTACTACTCTCGTGCGGAAATCGCCCGCGGCACGGCACCCGTCGCCGGGAAGGAAATCCTATGGGTCGATGATCCGATCGAGGCGTTTTTCCTGCAAGTGCAGGGCTCCGGGCGGGTGCAGCTTGCGAGCGGCGAGACCCTGCGCGTCGGCTACGCGGATCAGAACGGGCATCCCTTTCAGTCGATCGGGCGTTTCCTGGTCGACCGGGGCGAGCTCAAGCTGGGCGAAGCCTCGATGCAGTCCATCAAGTCCTGGGCGGCGGCCAACCCGCAGCGGGTAGAGGACCTGCTCGACCAGAACCCGAGCTTCGTGTTCTTCCGCGAGCTTCCCCTTGCCGATCCCACCAGCGGCCCGGTGGGTGCATTCGGAGTGGCGCTGCTCGCGGGGCGCTCGATCGCGGTCGACACCCGCTACGTTCCGCTCGGGGCTCCGGTTTTCCTCGCCACAACCTTTCCGGCGAGCCCCGCGCCGCTGACCCGCCTGGTGCTCGCGCAGGACGCAGGTGGAGCGATACGCAACCCGGTGCGCGCGGATTTCTTCTGGGGATCGGGCCCCGAAGCCGGCGCCCTGGCCGGCCGCATGCGACAGCAGGGGAGGATGTGGACTCTCCTGCCGAAGGGGATGAAACCGGGTTCGGTTGGCGCGGCAACGCCCTGAAACGGCGCCACGCAGCCTACTTGCTGGTTTCTCCGAGGAGCTTGACCAGCTCTTCCGGCCGGGCTCCCATGATGCGCTGTCCGTTCATTACGAAACTGGTAGGCGTCGCCCTTACACCGATCTTCTGACCCAGAGCGAGCCACTTCTCGACCGGCGCGCTGCAGCCCGCCGTGGACGCAGGGTCGCGGCCGTTCAGCATGAAATCGTAGTACGCCTTGGCGCGGTCGGGCGCGCACCAGATCGCGCGCGACTTCTCGGGCGACTCCGCCCGCAGGATGGGATAGAGAAAGGTGTAGATAGTGATGTCGTCTTCACGCAGCAGCGCCCGATCGAGGCTCCTGCAATAGGGGCAGAAAGGGTCCGAGAAAATAGCCACGACCCGCTTGCCGTTTCCCCGCACCTGCTTGATCGCAAGCTCGAGCGGCAGATCCTCGAACTTGATCGTGGAGAGTTTTTGTTGCCGTTCCTCGGTGAGATTCCTCTGGCTGCGCGCGTCGATCAAGTCGCCCTTGAGGAAGAAGCTCACCTTCTCGTCGGTGTAGAAAATTGTCTCCCCGACCACGATTTCGTAGACGCCGCTGTAGGGCGTCCGGGTCACACTCTCTATCTTGACCCCCTCGAATCGCGTTTCGACGCCGCGCTTGACCGACGCCTCGTCGGCCCAGGCGTGACTGGCAACCATTGCCGCCAGCAGAACAACCCAGAGCCGCAGAGTCATGACGTTTCCCGTTGGTGGAGCCCCCCGCCCACGGCGGTTGCGCGGCGGGTGAGAAGAGTCTTTATGACCGGATTGGAGTTGGTCAGGTTCAATCCCAGGTTGCGTATCCGCCTGATCATTGCGTGGTTCGTGCCAAAAAGACGGAACAGACCGTGCGTAACCCAGTGCAGAGCCAGTATATCTTCGGCGCGCGAGCGCTCAAAACGCCGCAGCAGCATCCGTTCTCCCGGATCGGGCGCCTGAGCGAGCAGATCCGCAAGGCAATGCGCGTCGCCAAGCCCCAGGTTGATCCCCTGCCCTGCGAGCGGGTGCACGACATGGGCCGAGTCTCCGATCAGCGCGACCCGCTCCTGCGCGATCCAGCGGGAAGTCATGCGACTCAGCGGGAACGCCGCAGGCGGGGTGAGCGGGCGCAGATCGCCCAAGACGCCCGCGCTGGCCTGGCTCACCCGTCCGCACAACGCGTCCGGAGGAAGGGCGAGCAACTCGCGCGCGTGCGCCGGTGATGTCGACCAAACAATGGACACGCACTGCTCCTGCAGCGGCAGGAAAGCGAGCACACCGCCCCGGAGAAACCATTGATAGGCGATACCGCGATGCGCCCGGGTGCAGACGAAATTGGCGACAACGCCGAGCTGGTCATAATTTTCGCTGCGTGCGTCCATCCCTGCCGCATGCCGGACCCAGGAGTTGCCCCCGTCGGCGCCTACCACCAGTTTTGCCGTTGCAGCAGGGCCGCCATCGAGTCTGATCTCGACGTGACCCGCTGCGCGGTGCAAGTCCGCGGGCAGCTTCGGACAAAGCAGCGAAAGATTCCTCTGGCGCTCCAGTCCGTCCCACAGCGCGTGGTGCAGCCGTCCGGACTCGACGGTGGCGCCGAGCTGGAACAGGCCCGATTCGTATGCCGAAAAATCGAGCCGCGAGCTGCCGTCGTCCCCTGCAACACGCATGTCGTAGATCGGCGTGATGCGCTCGCGCGATACGCGCTGCCACGCTCCAATGCGCTCGAGAAACGCAATGCTTGCCGGGGTCAGCGTGTAGACCCGCGCGTCCCACTGGGCGAGCGGCGCGGGCGGCGCCTTGCGTTCGATCAGGGCGACCCTCTGCCTGGTATCCGCGAGCGCCGCCGCGAGACTTGCGCCGGCCAGCCCGCCGCCGACGATGACGATGTCGAAGTCCACCTGTGAATTGTACTCGGGGGACTATTCTTTCTTGACAAGTATCTAATGCAAAAAGGATAATTCCCGGCTTCGTGGCGAATTAGCTCAGCTGGTTAGAGCGACGGAATCATAATCCGCAGGTCCGGGGTTCGAGTCCCTGATTCGCCACCATTT
>Ga0137410_10000694_pt1 | contig 23329 bp, 21 predicted proteins | sample CZODoug1_16funga_FD_108878 | JGI IMG/M metagenome (GOLD analysis project Ga0137410, IMG submission 108878) | Vadose zone soil fungal communities from Angelo Coast Range Reserve, California, USA - CZODoug1_16fungal (Illumina Assembly) | ecosystem: Environmental > Terrestrial > Soil > Vadose zone... | reverse complement strand
GTCGCTGATAGTTCCTCCATTATGGAGGAGTTTAGGAGTAACCCTATGGCAGTACTGAACATCAAGAACCTTCCCGACTCTCTCTACAGGAAGCTCCAGGCTAGAGCGAAGCGCCAGCACCGATCGGTCGCTCAGGAGGTTACTCATCTTCTTAGCGATGCTCTTGAGACGCCGAAACCTCTTTCGATTCTTGATCTCAAGGGGTTGGGCAAAGAGCACTGGAGAGGAGTTGACCCGTCGAAACATGTTGCGCGAGAACGGGCCTCATGGGATTAATGGCCGATCTCGGCGGCGGCCCTGTAGGGGTGGACACGGCCATCTTCATCTACTTCATCGAAGAACATCCCCAGTTTCTTCCCCTGGTTGAGCCGCTTTTCAGAGAAGTGAATGAGGGCCGCAAGGAGTTGGTTACATCGGCGCTTACCTTGCTCGAAGTCTTGGTCGTTCCCTACCGTTCTGGAGACCATCTGCTGGCCGGGCGCTATGAAGCTCTTCTCACGCAGAGTCGCGGCGTCCGCGTTGCAGATATTTCTCGTGACCATCTGCGCGCCGCCGCACAGCTAAGAGCCGCAACGGGGGTCAAGACGCCTGATTCTCTCCAGGTTGTGGCGGCATTGGCAGTCGGCTGCACAGCTTTTCTTACCAATGATCGCGACCTTCCGACCATACCCGGTCTCCGTATCCTGCAATTGTCTTCCTACGTTAGGTGATCCTGCACCCGCTCAGCATCCTTTTCATTCCCTCGTCCATGTTCTCTCTCCATTCCTGATCCTGGACGCCTGATACAAATGCGAATTGCGATCCGAGCGGAAATTTCTCACCTGCAATTTCACCTGTAAGAAGTCCGGCTTGGCCGTGTCTTCGCGTACTGAGGCAGTCCCCAACGCCCTTGAAGTTGTTGGCAGTACATAATCACGCCGCTTTGACACGGTAGAGGTCTGGGGTTCGAGTCCCCACGGGCCTACCATATTTTTCAATCACTTGGATAGAAGCCACAGAAAACTTCACCTGTAATTCTTCACCTGTAAGTCGTGGCAGGGGCCAGGGTCGCTTGGTCCAGTTTTGAATTGCCCAGCGTAAGAGCGATGGCTTCTCAGGCTTCCTGAGTAGATCCGCGAATCTTAGTTCGGTGGCGGATAAAAATCTTCGATTGCGAATGGGAAGGCGGCATCCACTCCCGGCCCCCCGCTATCGGGCGTAGTCCAAAACGATACGCGCTGGAACCGGGCATTCTGCTTTGCTTCATTAGCAAAGGCCTGCCCCAATGCGAGGCGCAGTGCGGGGTCCGCGAAATAATACGTCTCGACTGCACCATACGATTTTGGAGCGCCAAGGGAAGGTAAGGTAGCGTCGGCATCATTTAACGCTCTATCTAAACATCGGGAAAGGCTCCGGCAAGTGGATCCAGGTAGCAGGAAAAATCAATCCTGGCGGGAAGCGGTAGGCCGTTGGAAACCATGAAGTTCAGACTGCGATATATTCAGAACATGGTTCGATGACCATTCAAGATGGGAAAATCGGAGTCTACGTATCCGCCTGTCAGCGGCTGATCGCTGGCCGAAGTCGCGGTGATGAAATAGACGGCAGGCTTGAATCCCGCGGCGGAAACGCGCGACACAAATCGTCGATAATGGGTTGTCAGAAACCATTCTTGATTAGCTTTGGCCCCTATCATCACTTCCGCTTCCATGTAAATGGTGTCCACAACCGGAACTCCGTCGGGCCTCAACACGTTTGTCACGGCGTCAAGCAATTTGTCGGTGGTCAACTCTACACGCGACGTGAACACGTCTGGAGTTAGAGGTGTCCATCCCAGCCCACTGGCCAGGTCTCCGCGTGTATAGTCGGCAGCTCCCAGCCATAGCATTCCGACATCGAGCCGCAGGCGGTTTCTACCGGAACCAACAATTTTCGCCACGTCCTGAACATAGGTCCTCAAATTTGTTTCTTCCTGGTCGGCCATTGGAAACGTTGCGCGCCAGCTCTCACCAAGATTCGTCGTCCCTGGCTCGGTCACAAACCAGATTCTGGTCGAAATGAATGTGGCTCCGCGATCGGCCATACCTTGTAATTGGGTGAGCACGGCCTGCGCGCATCGGGCTGTTGGTAAGTGGTAATGAAGTCGGTATGAATGAAATCGGTGCCCGTCGAATGATAATCCACACCGACGTCATAGCCCGGGATGTGACCCACAGGGATTACAACTGGAACAGGTGCGGTCGCCGAGGCTGTTGCATCTGCGGCGGATACTGCCTTGACTGTGAATGTTCCTGGCAAGGTCGGCGCTGTATAAACACCATTCTGAGTGATCGTTCCGCCGTCAGTTTCTACCAATGACCAGGTCACCGCCTGGTTTGTAGATTCATGAACAATGGCTGTAAACGTTCGCGTCGCCCCCGTGTTCATCGGTGTCGTGTCACCTTGAATGCCCGTGATCAGCCCATGATTCCGCGTACTCAGTGGAAAACTGTCGCATCCGGCTACCCAAGATCCATCGCAAATACGATCATCGTGTCAGCGCTGGGCGCTTCTGTTTCGTTGTGTGTTCAGGTGAGGCGCAATCAGATCCCGGCCACGATTGCCAGTACTCGTTTCCCCGCACTAGATATACGCCTTTTGTTCGCCTAAATGATCGAGTGCTCAGTTGACAGCTCCGGTCTTTCGTGTTCACGCGGACATCACTCCCGTCCCATCTTCAGAACAAGCTCCATTTTCCTTTTCTATTCTTCTTGACTTCACTGTGCCTCGGGAGGACAATCCGCCACAACGGGGTCGACAGCCCCACGTGTGGGAATAAGGACAACCCCATGCCGATCGATCAATTCTCGCCTGTGAACAATTTTCCTGTTGACAACTGCCTTTTGGGATGTAGGCTACCGAAAAATTAGTGTCTATTTTTACTGTTCCACTCGCGAGCTAGTTTGACTTAGTCGAACTCCATCGGCCCATCGGCCCATGCACTCCACGCAGTTTTGAAGCGAACCGAAGGTTAGGCTTTTTAAACGGCCCTCAGTATTCAGGAAGGGGATTCAGTGTCTCGCTGAGTCGAGAAGGAGGAGTGTTTCACTATGCGCACTCGGTTCCTGTAAGTTTTGACACTGTTGAGCAGAACTCTAGCATGCTCGCTTTGATTGAGTATGACGTGTACATAGGTGGAAACGGCCAGATGCAGATCCTGCAGCAGGGTAAGCCGATACCTCCGGTGCGCATTGTGAGAGCAGCAGGATTCGGACCATTTCCGAATTCTGTGACTCGACATCTGATGGCCGAGCTGCATGTACCTTTAACCGCAGGACCGCCGGCTTTGCCTTATCGACACGTGCTCAGTCGGCTTTAAGAGAAAGGGGATTCATCATGTCGCACATGCAAATGAGCGTACAAGCCAGTAAGTGTGCAATAGCGGTGGGATCCAAGCGATCTCGGAGTTGTCTTATGTTGAATTCGCTTCTTGTATTTGTATGCGCTTTGGGGCTTTCTGCTCAAGCGTACGCCAATACTTATTTCGAAGTAGAGCCTAATAACACGTGCGGTAGCGCGCAGGATTTGCGATCCGCATCCAGTCCTTTGCAAGTCGAAGGGTTCAAAACTCAACCCTTTGGTAATGCCGTGGATTTCTTTGTATTCAGTGGGGTAGCGGGTACACAGGGGCGAGTAACGTTGAATGGGGATTTCTCCAAGCCACAGCCCCTCACTGCTTATGGACTTGGAGTTTTTACGTCGAACTGCCCCGCTTCGCCGACGGGCAGCGCATTTTCTATATTCTCTGAAGCGGCCTTGGATTTCACCATTCCTGACGATGGCATTTTTGTTATCGGAGTGACTGCTTGCTGCGATCTCGGTTTTTCCGGAAGCGGAACGGTCGAAGGTTCATATGTGCTATCTGTCCAAGGCGCGATTGCTGCCCCCGTCGCCCCTGCCCCTATTAGTTCCGCGCCCGCCGGGCGGACCTACGGCCAGTGGGCCGCTGCGTTTTGGCAGTGGGTGCTTGGGGTTCCGGACAATAATTACCCGGTGCAATCAAAGCACCGGCGGGTAAACCCGCTGAAGGATGTGACCGGCGAGCATTGTGCCGAGCATCAGATCGGCGACGTCTGGTTCCTTGCCGGCTCATGGGTCGGCAATGTCAACCGCTCCTGTACAATTCCGGCTGGGAAATCGCTGTTCTTCCCGCTCATCAACAACGTGTATGTAGGCTTCTTGAGCGATCCTCCAGAGCAGCGTACCGAGAAGTGGGCCCGTGATAACGCAGGCTGCACGGAACCAGCGGTGATTTCCGTTTCGCTTGACGAGATCGCAGTCAGCAATCCAACTTCCTACTTCACTGGTCCTTCGGGTAGCCAGTCCCCTGTCTTCAGCGTACAGATGCCATTCGGGATTGCGGACGATGGACCCGGCAACCTGTTGGAGTCGCTCGGGTATAAAATCAAGCAGATCCCGGAGTGGTTCCTGAGCCCGAGCGCGGAACAGGGTTACTACCTCTTCCTCAACCCGCTGCCACCTGGTCCCCACAGACTGCAATGGAGCGCGTCAGGCTGCACCGCCGGCTCGACGCAGGACGTCACCTACAATCTGACCGTGCTCGGTCAATGAGCCCGCGGCAAAGCGACGCGCTTTCCGCCGGATGGATCGAATAACATTCGGGTCGGGGGACTGACTGGCAGAGCGGGTGATTCTAGGGGACGCCGCCCTAGAACTCCGGGTCTACTTCGGAAACGCGTTATCAATCTTTCTTATTATCCGTTCCGCCCACTGAACCGCAGCGACGACCAGCGATTCGGTCCTTGGACTGGGGCGGCTGTCGTGTAGGTCTTCTGAATTCTTCAGGTGACGCGCCACAAGGATTCCCGCAACGATTGCCAGCACGTTTGCGGCCTTCATCCATGAGGCACCGTATCATATTCGCTTTTTCTTCGTCTAAACAGTACGGAGGCGACAGCGAATTCCAGCCCGTGATTCCAGCCCGTGATTGGCCCGTGTTCCGCGTATTTAGAGGGGCTTAGCAGTTTCCCCGCGAACATAGAAGTGGTTGGAGGTGTTGGTTAACTGAACCTTAACGCGGTAGAGGTCTGGGGTTCGAGTCCCCACGGGCCTACCATCGTTTTCACTCACTTAGCCGAAAGTCACAGAAAACTTCACCTGTAATTCTTCACCTGTAAAATGGCTCATGTCGTGGATTGACTATGTCCGATTAGCTGGCACTGCATTACTTATCCCCCGAGTGGATTTTCGGGTCGTAATTAACCGTAGATTGAAAACGGAAAGGGTCTCTCCTGCTGAGGTCAACAATTCTTGGGGCGGCGGACCGCTGAGCTAGCAGGCTGGGAATCCAACCGACTATTGGGCTGCCGGGTAGCTTAGGGGCGAGCCGATGTTAGCTGGTTATTTGAAAGTTGATCCCATGGCCGACCCGATCCGCTCTGACCCCCGCTTCGCCCAACTCATGGCCAAGATTCGCCCCCAGTAGCTCTCCTAGATGCAGTGCCCAACCCAAGCTGCCGCGCCCTCTTTATTGCGCGGAGCCTGGCAATCCCGTTGGGTCACGATGGCTGCAGGTTGCACACCGGAGAAAATATCCGTGTGTATTGCCGTCAGGCGTTATGTACCGTCCGACCACGTCGCCTTGCGGGTCAATCCCGTTGCCTTCGCTGGTCGTTGCGCCGGGGATATCAATCGTAATGAACTCCCCATCGCGAAGAACAAAACCGTGCTGGTTTCCATCCTGGCTGTTGTAGAAACCTACGATTTCTCCTTCAGGGTTTATGCCGGTAATCCACGTGAAGGTGGAGTTGGGAACATCGATCGTGGTGAAGTTTCCTGCCTGTCGCAAGAAACCGTGGAATACGCCGTCACTGCCAATGTAGGTGCCAACAATTCGCGTCGAATCGATGACCATTGTCGGGAACGTTCCCGTTGCGCCCGGGACATCGATCACCGTGAATTGGCCTCTACTGAAAAGGTAGCCGTGCCCGTGGAAAAAATCGTTGCAGGCAAATCCCACGCCCACGACATCGCCGGCGTTGCTGATGCCGAAGCCGGCAGTACACACCGGATTGGCGCTGGGAAAATCAATCGTCGAAATGGCGCCTCCGCTCAACACGTAGGCGTGTCCTCCGGTATTGGTGCCATACCCTCCCACGATGGCCCCACTGGCGTTGACCCAGGCAACATCGGTGCTCGTTGCTCCTGGAATGTCAACGGCTGAGAAAGCGCCGTCGCGGAGGACGAACCCGTGCTGGCTTCCGTTCGAAGTGAAATAGCGTCCCACAATCTCGCCCGACGGCGTAATCGCCGCGGCTTGTGTGTTCGTTGAGCCTGGAAAATCAAAAGATTGAAAACTGGTGCCATGCCTCGTAGTAACGCTGGCCGCCTCCTGGCATTGGTTGTTTTGGCCGCTATTTCCCGCCACGGTCGGTGTGGCTAGAAAACCGTGTCTCGCCGGATTGCCGCGCACGCGATAGAGGCCGGTTATTTGACCGGCATTGTTGATGTCACGCGTCCCGGTATTTTGTGAGTCGGGATAGTCAAACGAGAGGAATTGACACGGCGACGGAGCCCCGCTCAAGGTCATAGCGCCCGAAAGGACAAACCCGTGACCGGGGAAGTTGGTGGCGTACTGCCCCACCAAAGTTCCAGAATCATTCAACTTAAATGCATCTGTAAAGTCGGCAAAGGGGAAGTCGAAGTTGTGGAACTGGGCATTCGGAGCACGCACGAAGCTATGCTCGTTTCCCGTCGGGTCGTCAAAGAAGCCACTGGTAAAGTTGGCCGAGTTGATGCCCAAAGCACGAGTCTCCATGGGAGCCGCTGCGGGGTCATCGAATGACGTAAACATGCCTTGTACATCAACGAAGGCGAGGGAAGTGCTTAAATCTCCCAGGTCGTAGTCCCCCACGCTCGTTCCATGCGAATTGATGTCGGTGAGTTCGGAATCAATGGAACCCGGAAAGTCTGTGGTGGTGTACAAACCGGAAGGGCTCCGCGTAAAGCCGTGAAAGGCTCCACTCTGTTCTTGCCATTCCCCTACGATTGTTCCCAAATTGTTAATGCCAAAGGCAATCGTAAGAATAGAGCCTAGCGGATCAATCGTCACAAACGTTCCGTCCCCGTGTCGCAGGTACCCGTGAACGACTCCACCGCCATCTTGGAACCTGCCGACGCTTTCCCCTCGGTCGTTAACCGCTTGCGAAACCGTATCTACTGAGCCCGGCGGATCAAATGTCACGAACGAGTAGTTCAGGATGCGCGGCCTCGCCGTTGTGTTCACCAGCACGTCTGCCGGACCTTGCCGGGCAGGCAGCGTTGCGGTCACAAGATTAGTGGAAGTGTCGAAAACCGAAATTGTGTTGTCGGCGAAATTAGCTACGTACGCGATCCCCTTGGGCGTTATCGCGACATTCCACGGGCTGTTGCCGACGGTAACAAAACCTGTCAGCGAACGCCCCAACACGTCGATCACTGCAACGGTGTTTGAAAAGAAATCAGCGACATAGGCGCGCGAGCCATCAGGGGTAAAGGCAATCCCGCGCGGGACCGGTCCCGCCGGAATCGAACTGACGATCGTGTTCGTGTTGGGATCCACCAATTTCACTACACCTTCACCCTGCACGCTGACCCACAGAAAACGGCCATCGCGGCTGAATGCGGAATGGAATGGCAGGGAACCGATGGGGAAGTTTGTGAGGATCGTATTTGATGCTGTATCAATGACGCTGATGGTGCCGCCGCTTTGATTCGAGATGTAGGCGCGGGAACCGTCGGGAGAGATAGTGACCCAGATAGGATTTGCCCCCGCACCGACCGAGATCGTCTTGATAACGGTGTTCGTCGCAATGGCGATCACGGAGACGGTATCCGAGCCCTGACTGGAGACGTAGGCATGCGACCCATCGGGCGTGATTGCTAGACCAATGGGATTCATTCCGACGGCTATCTCTGTGAGGGGCACGTTTGTTGCCGTGTCAAATACGCTCACACTGGCATCTTCGGCGTTGTCGACGTACATTCTGGAGCCGTCTGGGGTAATGGCAATGCCCCCGTTGGATCCGTGCCTCCAAGGAGCTGTGGCGAAGACCACGTTGTTGGTGGCATTGATCTCCGTGATGCCGCCTGCGGTGCCAGGCACGTAAATGAGCGGGCCGTTAGCCGGTGATGATGATTGCTGGGGTGTGGCGAACATCCCTCGGCCGAACAACAGCAGCGCAGCAAGCGCTAGGAAACGAATGGCAGAGGGACGAAAGAGTGACCGGAATCGGAGATCGGCGTGAATCATCGAATCCTCCTAAACTGTCAAAAGCCCCTCAGGATACCGGGACTGGCCAAGGTGACCCTAACCGACACGGCGTAGTGAGTGGAAGCGATCCTGGTCCACCAGCAGCAAGAGCGCAAGCGACAAGGAACGACAATGGAGAAGTGACGCAGTTTGTCGTGGGTTACAGTGACAATATCTAGGGATTGCAATCTTCCTATGCAGACCTAGGATGCGCATAAGTCTTTCAAGCAACGGCGCTTATAGAATGTCATATAACGAACCTCCCTCCTCTGCCCCGCTTGGTTCCGAGCTTTTGCTGCACATTCCTTCTAGACATGCCGCCCTCTATGCCCTCGGGGAGATCGAAATCCGTTTCATCCAGAACGCATACGGCTCTTACCGTGGAACTACAGACCAAAATGCAACCTGCGATTCCTACCTGTGATTCTTACCTGTGAAACGGGTATAACGATTGTGAAGAGGATGTTCGATACGGCCTAAGTGATTCTCTTTCCTGTCGGTGGTAGGTTGACACTGTGGAGATGTGCGGTTCGAAGTCCCACGGGCCTACCATTTCAAAGTCGCTCATGGCACTATACTGGGCGCGTTAGTTCGAAAACGGTGATCTCCGGCCGGGCGCCGAGCCGGATCGGAAAGCCCGTGGTCCCGATGCCGCGGTTGACGTAGAGCTGGTGGCCGCCCTTTTCGTACCATCCGCTAACGTAATGCGTCACCAGGCGGCCGAGGTTGAGGCCGCGATGAACGAAATCGAGTGACAACTGCCCGCCGTGAGTGTGGCCCGCCAAAGTCAGATCAATGGGAACGCCGAGTTCAGTGACGTAATCGAACACAGCAGGGTAATGAAGCAGCAGAATGTTGACCGTTCTTGGCATCACCAGCCCTTTGACCTGCTGCAGCCGCCGGTAGACATCACGCTCCCATTCTTCGCCTCGTGGCTCGTCCATCCCGATCAGATTAAGTGTTTCGCCGCTCAATCGGATGGCTACGCTCTCTTGGCGGAGAATGCGGATGCCCTGCGCAGCAAACAAGGGGGTGATGGACTCTTCGATTTTGCCCTCCTCCTCGTGATTCCCGAGGCAGCCGAAAATGCCATGGGGCGCATGCAGGGCCGCGAGCGCACGGACCGCTTCCCCTTCAGCCCGCGGATCCCAGCAAATGTAGTCCCCGGTCAACACGACCAAGTCGGGGTTCAACCCGTTGGTGATCGCGACGCAATGACGAATGTAGTCCGCGCTGGTGAAGGGACCTAGGTGAATGTCAGAAAGCTGGGCGATGCGAAAACCCTCAAAGACTTTGGGCAGGCGCGCCAGGCTGATGCGCCGACGAACGACTTCCACGTCAAGCCGACCGTAGAGAAGCCCGTAGCCGGCAACCACGAATGGCGTGGCACTCACAAGGACGGCAGTCTGCTCAAGGAACCGGCGGCGGGCGGTCGAGGACGGGTCGAACGCGATGGCGTCTGGCTGGAGAGCAGCACCGTGGCCTTGCATGGCCTTGCGTGCCTTGCCATACACCCAGGCTATGGCACGGGCTGCGCGGTCTGCCATCCCGAAGGCAATCACTAACAGAAAGGCCACCTGCGATCCAACGAACCACCACCAGAAAGCTGCCTCGGTTACAACCCTACGCAGCGGATATTCGACGGCGCGGAAAACGTGAAGACTCGATTCAATGCCAGGAAAGCTGTAGGCGAGGACGAATAAGTAAACGAGGCCCGCGACGATCGCGAGCGAGGCGCGGCGGGGCTTACCCGGGACGAACCGCTCCCCAAGGTCTAGGATTCGCCCAATCCAGAAAACCTGGCTGGCAATAAAGAGCAGGAACAGGGCGAGGGTGATCAAATCGAAAAAATCGCCGTACGCAATCGGGACTGTGGCAAGAGCAAGGATCAACAGCAAAATGATCGCGCGCCAATGAACGACGACGCGCCGGTACACCAGGAGAAAACTGCCGGTCCCGCCGATTTTAGATGTCCGACACGCTGGAGTCACGTTCTGGTCAACTCCAATACCGAATCTGAATCCCGGACGTGCCCAACAGCCTCGTAAGGGAATCCTGAGTGCGGGTATAAACCTCATGATTGCCGAGACAGCCGAAAACGCCGAAGGGCGCACGCAGCGGCGCGAGCGCTTGAACCACTTCGCCTTGCGCTCTCGCGTCCCAAGTGAGGAAGTCGCCCGTCAGCGCGATCAAATCGGACTTTAGATCGTTGGTTATCATGACACACTGGCGAATCTGGTCCGCGGTCATGAAAGGGCTGATGTGCAAATCGGAAAGTTGGGCGATACGGAATCCCTCGAAGGCTTTGGGCAGGCGTGGCAATCGGATGGCCTGCCGCGTGACTTCCACATCAAGGCGTCCGCGGAGAAGCCCATAGCCGGCGGCCACGAAGGGGTGGCACTTACCAAGACTGCGGCCCGCTCAAGAAATTGACGGCGACTCGGCGATGGCGGGACGAGGGCGAGCTCTTCCGCCCTCAAAGCGGCGCGAGGTGACGCAGCCTTGCGCGCTTTCCGGTAAAGCCACGCTGCGGCGCCTGCCGCGCGATCTACCGTCCAGAATGCAAGTACCAGGAAGAAGCCCGCGAACGACCCCACGAACCACCACCAGAAAGGCGCTTCCAACAAAACACTGCGCAGCGTTAATGCGGTCGAGACGTGCGTGCTATTCCATGCTGCGCTTTCCCAAGTTTCCAGGTTGTATACTAACACAACTAGGTAGATCGCGCCGACGATGGCTCCAAGCCAGGCGCGCCGGGGCTTCCCAGGAAGGAAGCGCTCGCCAACATCGACGATGCGGCGAATCCAGAAAAGCTGGCTGGCAATAAGGGTTAGGAGAAGTGCGAAGAAGATCAGATCAAAGGCGCGCCCTTCCTCGTCCGGGTGTATGAGAAGGAAGGCAGCATAAGCAAAGACCAGCGAAGAAACAATTCCGCGCTTGTAGGCTCTGAGGAAACTGAGCATTCTTTCCATTTTCGTGCCGGAAATGTATGGCGTCGCAGTCATCGTGAATTTCCTTGCGTGAACACACGAAGCGGTCGGGGACTTGCGCGTATGTTAGTTCTCGCAGTTTTTCAAGTCAATCGCGGGCGGCGTTGGGGCCTCGACGGTTACCTGCAATTCATACCTGTGATTCTTACCTGTGAGACTGGTAAAACAATTGTAGAGAGGATGTTCGATACGGTCTAAGTCCTTCTCTTTTGGCTTGGTGGTAGGTTGCCGAGATCACGATTGTAGGTAAGCGTTAGAAACGCCATGGAAAACTCAAGTCCTCAGCGGTATTGGCGAGGAAGCCTATCTCGTCGGCCGCACCAACGACGGAAAGCTAGCGGAAAACGCGGCCATAGACGTACGCAAAAGCGCCGCTATCTTCTCGATTGCGATCATGCTGCCACCCGGGCACGAACCCGTGACTCCTTCGCCGGACGCACTGATTGCGACGGCCAAGAAAATTGCCGATCAGCTGTAGCACCGTAATTGTGAAAATACTTGCCGGCCATTCTGTCAGGAGACCAGCGATGCTTCAGGCGGGAGTACTTTGCAACCTGCAATTTCTACCTGTGATCTCTACCTGTGAAACAGGTATAACGATTTTAGAGAGGACGTTCGATACGATCTAAGTTGTTCTGTTTAGTATCGGTGGCAAGTTGAAACGGTAGAGGTCTGGGGTTCGAGTCCCCACGGGCCTACCATATTATTCGATGGACTTAACCATGTTTTCGCCACCCTGTTTTTAACCACTCCGTACCGCTCTCCGTACCGTTAAAATTAGCAAATCCGGTGGTCGTATTGTGGGAAACATGTTCGGTTTGCGTTACTCGGGCACTGAGAACATCTCAGCGATGCGGCGGCTCAGAATTTCAATCTCCCGCGCTGTGTCAACGCGAGCACGTAAGCAGTCTGGCTTCGTTGACTCGCCAACTTATAAAACCTAAGCTGTGCGACCAATGGCCGATTCCTCCTCCCTCAAGTTAGTCCATTGTTCTGAACAATCACCTTGCACCGCAAGGTTGCGCCTGTACAGGCTTCAATAATTTTTCACATTGACAGGCATGGAGGTTAGGAAGAGACTTGTACCGCTTCTGCGCCGAATCCCGCTCGTCGCAAGTCCTAAGTCTGGTTTCTTTCCCTACGCCAAGGAGCATATATGAACCCATATTTTAGAATGGTGAAGATTGTCAGCGCGTTGATGGTGGTCCTTCTGGCACCCTCAGCTTGGGCACAGTCTTCGAACTTTACAGTGGTTGCCAGCGGCCTGAACGGTCCGAGAGGTCTGAAGTTCGGTCCGGATGGCGCCCTGTATGTCGCCGAAGCCGGGAGCGGCGGTGATAGCAGTGGCTTTTCTTGCGAGCAGGTCCCTTCCCCGGTTGGCCCCTACCACGGGGGGCTAACGGCGCGGGTATCAAGGATCTCCGCCGGGGGCCAAAGAACGACGGTGGTGGACGGACTTCCGTCGTCCAAATCCAGCCTACCCTCAGGAGACACGGTCGGAGCCGCTGACGTAGCATTTATCGGAGACCATCTCTACGTACTCATTGCTGGCGGCGGCTGTTCCCACGGCCATCCTGACAAGCCAAATGGCGTGATCCAAGTGGATGTCGATCGCGGCACCTGGAGTTATATCGCCAATTTATCAGCGTTCCAGGCGGCAAATCCAGCTGCAAACCCGGGTCCGTCTGTTGACGATCGGGAACCAGACGGAACGTGGTACGGCATGGTCGCGGTGCGGGGCGATCTCTACGCCACGGAACCAAATCACCAGGAGATTGATCGCATCTCCCCAACCACAGGCAAGATCAATCGCGTGGTGGACGTTTCGCCAACCAGCAAGACTTGGATTGGCCCCACTGGGATCACCTACCACGGCAACTTCTTCTTCGGCAGCCTCGCACCGTTCCCCATTGATCCGGGAAGTGCGAGCGTCTTCAAGCTCACGCCGAGTGGCAATTTCAAGGTCTGGGACGCCGGCCTCACGACCGTGGTTGGACTTGCTTTTGACAATCGCGACCGGCTCTACGTGCTCGAGCTCTCAGATGCCCCAGGATTTCCGTCTCCTGGCTTCGGTAAGGTTGTTCGCGTCAGTCCTTCCGGCCAAGCGGAAGACATATTAACCGGGCTCGTAGTCCCTACCGCTATGACCATCGGACCAGACGGTGCAATTTACATTTCCAACTTCGGTGCAGCACCGCCGGGCCTGGGCCAGATTATTCGAGTGGAAATTACGGATTAGGTGTTATCGGGGCTGCCTTAGCGCAGCCCGGATCTAATACTCTTTAGGTATTCGCACACTTTTTGTCGCTGCACATCGGCTCAGACGATTCTGTAAGTGAAGTATGGTCTGCAGTCTCATCTTCTTCCTCAAAACGGTTTGCGGCAGGTTTCGCTAAGTTCTCAAGCCCTGATTGCTCGTGATTGCGAGGGCAATGTCTCTCTGCGCCGCCAATTTAGATGCGTCAATCGCTTGCGAATACAGGTCAAGAGTGGTGCTCGACTTGGCGTGACGAAGCAGTCCCTGAATCGTCTTTACGTCCTTGCCTGTGTTGATAAGAAAGGTCGCGAGGCTAAACGAAAGAGGCGGCCTATGCGGCGACGGTGAACACGGCGCAGCGTTGCCGCCGGAGGATGGAGAGCGCGCTGAGTTTTTCCAGCATCGCCACGACGGCGTCCAGATATTCGGAAAACGCTTGGTCCAGGTCCTTGAACTGATATTCGGCTGGGGGCCGGGAGAGCAGAGGGAAACGCCGTCCGATGACATTGCCCTGCGCGTCCTTTATTTCCTGACCCACGCGGGATTCCAGGTTGGCGAAAAACATGGAATAGTCCACGGACGGCCTGACTTGGTGCGCGAGCCGGTTGCGGTAGGTTCTGGTGATTTCGCCTTTCGGTGTGTTCCTCGGGATTTTCAATGCGGCTGTGATCGCATCGTAGTCGGATTGAGAAAGACTGCCTGCGGCCCGCTTGGCGTCCAGTCCTTTGATTATGTTCTTGCGCCGAAGCTCGTAGCTTTCCCACTCGGGGTCGGTGGTGTCGACGAGGTCGCCGCCGAGACTTTCATGCAGGAGGCGGTTGATGCTGTCCTGCACTTTGATCAACGCATGGACGGCCTGGTTGAGCAGGGTGAGTTTTCTGTCGTGGACATAGTAGAGATCGTTGAGCCCGTCCTCGTCGTCGATAGACGGCTCCTGGGCCGGTTCGAGCGCCTTATAGGCGCGGGCGAGGATGAGGTCGGCTTCCAGGCCCATGATGAGGTTCGCCAGCTCGATCCACACGGCCTGCGAATTCCGCACGTCGAAATATTGCTGCATGCGCGTGGGCTTGTTCGGGAATTCGATCCATTTGCGCGCGGTTTCATTGTGTTTGGGCGTTGACAGGTCGCCGACCGCCACACCAAGATCGGCGAAAAGGTTGTGCGCCACGCGGTGTTCGCCGGACAAGTCGGCCGGGAAAGCGGAGCTGAAGGAACGGGTTTCAGAGCGCACGGCGCCATCGTCGCCGGCAAAATTTATGGTCAGGTCGATTTTGGTCATGCCTGATGTTAGCCGATATTTTCTCCCGCCAAGCAGACGGCGCAGACACCCTCGGAATGTAGGCCTGTCTTTCAAAGCCGCAAAGCGCGCCAGTCACAGGGTGAAAGGCGCAGCCGGAGTTCATCGCTAGACCCTTGACGCGCGCGCGGCTCGATAAAAGGGCGCAAGAAGGTCCGAGGGATGAAGGAAAAAAAACGAAGTTATAGAGGCAGGGGCAGGACAAAACGAAGGCCAAGAAAGACGACAACGAGGAGGACGAAGAGGCAGGGGAGGAAGATGACGATGACCATGATGGTGATGTCGACGCCGATGCCGATGATCATGGTGATGGCCATGGCCGCGCGGGTGACGGTGGTGCCGCTGGTGGCGATGGAAGTGGGGGTGATGATGATGGCGGCGGCGGCGAAGGAGGAGGCGGCGGTGGCGGAGGAGCGGGGAGCGGCGCTGGAAGCGGAACTGGAGCGGGGACGGAGATCGGCGCAGGCGGCTGGAGCAGCCGAATATTTCTACGGGTCCGATGCCGGACGCGGCGCTTCACGGCAATGCCCGCTGAGTTGCGTGCCGGGGGGGACGGGGAATGGGCCGCCTCAATGAGCCGGCGCGCGCGGGGCGCCGCGGTAATCTTCGCGGTGTGCGAGGCTGCACTTCCGCGCCGTGGGGGTACGGCGGACGGGCTGCGATTTGGCGGGCTTTTGAGGTGTGTGGAAAGCTGTGGACGCGTGGCGGTCCGCAGCGGAGAAAGCTAATTTGCACTCGACATGATAAGCTAAAAATGATACAACACAATAAGCTAAAAACGGTACAGCAGAATAAGCTAATCAGTCTACGGCACAAAAAGCTAATCCGAGGAGCGGCTCATGGCGACACCGCCCGAAAAACTGGCACAGTCTTTGGAACTACTGCACAAGGTTCAGACTGCGGATGGGGCAGCCGCGATTCGCGCCAGAGACCTGCCGCGCACCCATCGGGAACGCCTCCTGTCGAGCGGCTTCCTTCAGGAGGTTATAAAAGGATGGTATATACCGAGCCGTCCGGACGAGGTGAAAGGCGAGAGCACGGCTTGGTATGCATCGTTTTGGCAGTTTTGCGCGGCCTATCTGGAAGAGCGATTTGAGGCGGAATGGTGCCTCTCGCCTGAACAGTCTTTGTCGCTCCATGCGGGGAACTGGACGGTACCACGACAACTGATGGTGCGATCGCCGGGGGCCCGCAACAAAGTCACGAAACTTCCGCACGGCACATCGCTCCTGGATGTCCGTGCAGCGCTGCCTGAGGCCGCAGACCGGGAGGTAAAAGAAGGCCTGCGCCTTTTCTCGGCAGAATGCGCTCTGATCGAGTGCTCTCCCAATTATTTCTCGAATAATTCGACCGAGGTCCGCACAGTGCTGTCGATGATCCGGGACGCCTCCGGCCTGCTTGCCCGTCTGCTGGAGGGCGGTCACACCGTGATTGCCGGCCGTCTGGCCGGCGCCTTCCGCAATATCGGGCGCGATCGGATAGCAGACGAGATCGTGAAAACGATGTCTGCCGCCAGTTACGACGTGCGTGAAAGCGATCCCTTCGCGGACAAGCCGTCTTTGGTCCTCGGCCCTCGCGAAACGTCGCCCTATGTGAACAGGATTCGGCTTCTATGGCAGAAGATGCGGGAGCCGGTCATTGACCACTTCCCGAGAGCGCCGGGACTGCCGCGCGATATCGAAGCATATATGAAGCGCGTGAATGATGCTTATGCCACAGACGCGTATCATTCGCTGTCGATCGAAGGCTATCGTGTCAGCCCCGAACTGATTGAACGCGTCCGCAGCGGCACGTGGAATCCGGAGACTAAGGAAGGCGACCGGAAAGAGCGGAACGCCATGGCGGTGCGCGGTTACTGGCAGGCTTATCAGGTTGTGCAGGAAAGCGTTCGCCGCGTGCTGCAGGGCGAGAATGCGGGGCTGGTCGGGGACGAGGACCACCGGACGTGGTATCGCGAATTGTTCGCGCCGAGTGTCACGGTAGGTCTTCTCAAACCTGCAGACCTTGCCGGCTATCGCAATGACCAGGTTTATATTCGAAAGTCGATGCATGTCCCGCTGAACCGTGAAGCGGTGAGGGACGCAATGCCGGCTTTTTTTGATCTAATGCGTGAAGAAAGCCACCCGGCCGTGCGGGTGGTGCTCGGGCATTTCGTGTTCGTGTACATCCATCCTTATATGGATGGAAACGGGCGCATGGGGCGCTTCTTGATGAATGTGATGATGGCGTCGGGCGGATACCCGTGGACGGTCATTCCCGTGGATGACCGCGAGATTTATATGGAGGCTCTCGAAAAAGCGAGTGTCGGTGGGGACATTCTTCCCTTCGCAGATTTCCTGGGCGGGTTGGTAAAGAAAGGACTGGCTGGCGAACCGCTGCCGGCAGTCCCGAAGGCACCTTCTTCATAAGAGACGACGGCAAGAAAGGCGAGCGGGGAAATACCTTAGGGCTTAGCTCGAGTCTTTCAGGCGGTAAAGACCGCGGGAAACGCGCACGAAGCGGGCAGTGGAACTGCCTGTCCCGAGGCAGTGTTTGGCGAGGAAGTTCCCGCCCCATGTGATTCCCAAGGCCTTATTAAGGTCGGCCCCGCGCATAGGCTGTTTCAGCCGACCGCTGCAGATAGCCTGCCGGATGGGTTGCATCGTTTCGCGTTCGCCGGTCATCTACTGCTCCTACCAGTGCTATGGTCGAATAGGGCCTGCTAATTACACCAGCTCCGGTCAAAGATGTCAGGCGTGTCAGAGGTGCCTGTAGATGGCTTTAATTCGTCCTTGAAGATGCACAAAACATCTTCTATCTCATGCGGCTTCAGTACGCGAAATTCCTTCGGCAATTCTGACATCTTGAGGGCCGCGGCGGTGCGCAGGCCAAGTGCCCGCGCCCCGAGCCGCGTGCCTGCGTGCAGATAAACCTTGCCGGGGAACAAATTCAATTTTGCGGCGATGCGCAGACTCGTGTCACAGCCGTAAAGCTCGCCGAGTCCGGGAATCGGCTTCAGGGCCGCGTCAATCAGGTGAAACAAATCGTCGAAGTCGTGAGCTTTTTCTATCGCCCGCGCGTGCTTCGAGAGGACATCGAGCGCCCGTTCAAGAGCGCCTTTCGTTAGGCGCCGCTGATGAGAGTAGCGTTTGCCGCGGCTGTTTACCGCGAGCGCCGCGTTCCTTATTGCTGCCCGAAGCGATGGCCGGCGGATAAACCAGTCGATCTCGGTCTGGGCACGCGGCCTGATTCGGCGGATATAAGTGCGAGCGATAGCGTCTAACGTCACGGGTCGGCCTCCGTCAATTCCTGCTATGACGGTCAAAACGGGACGGCAAAACAATCGTGGTAGAGGTCAGGGCGCGCACAGGATAAGCACGTTCCAGGTCGTGTCGAAAGCTTCGGCGACGCATTCGTGGTCATCGCCGTTACTGTCGGTGAGTGAAAGCGTCATGGGCCGCGTCATTTTCCTGCCGATCGGGAGAAGCGGTCCCAGCGCGTGGTCGAGCGTCTTGCAGGGTGGTGCATCTTGCGACCCGGATTTGACACGGTAGAGGTCTGGGGTTCGAGTCCCCACGGGCCTACCATTCTTTTCAAAACTTTAGCCGAAACCCTCATCAGAGTGAGGAAGGGCACAACGAAAGATCCGGCGCAACTCGAACTTTGCCAGAGCGAACCAACCTGATTCCGGGTTGCGATTTGTAAATATCCCAGAACACATAAATCGTCAGTAGCGCACCGAGGAACCGCGAGATCCAGGCTGTCCCGTTATTCGATTCGGGAGCCTGTCGATTCGGGAGCCTTGACTTGAACTTACATGCGCCCTAAGATTTGGGCCTCTGATGCTTCGTCCCTGGGCATCGATCTATGAGCCACCGTAGGCGCATTTTCGTCGAGCTGGCGATCGCAATGGGACTTCTGGTGCCAGTCACAGTGGCGCAGAAGCCTCCGGCTCCGGCCCCTGCGCCTCCCACACCCCCAAGCCGTCCCGCGACTCCCCTTCCCCCAAGTTCGCTGCCAGGTCAACCGGAAGTGGATCTCGTGATGTTTCTCATGGGCCGCGTTGCAACCAACGACGGCACAGCCGTTCCAAACGATGTGTTGGTTGAGCGGATTTGCAACGCCAATGTGCGTCAACAGGTACATGCAACTTCCCGCGGCGACTTCAGCATGCAAATGGGATCGATGACCGATTCTTTCCTTGATGCAAGCGCTAGCGGCAACAGGGGTTTGCAAGATGGTGTGGCTAACAAGGCTTCGAGGACGGGAATATCACGGCGCGAGTTGGCGAATTGTGAGCTACGGGCCTCGGCTTCTGGTTTTCACTCCAGTGTCATCAGCCTTGTGGACCTCGATACCTTCGGCAGCAGCATTGATGTGGGCGCTATCGTAGTTCAGAGAGCTACAAAGATTGAAGGCATGACGCTGAGCGCCACCCCCTACAAAGCACCCCGAGATGCCAGAAGAGCTTATGAGAAAGGCCTTGAGGCCGAGAGGAACGGCAAACTTGCCAACGCGCGCAAATATTTTGAACACGCAGTGGAGATCTACCCCGGGTTCGCGAACGCCTGGTTTCAGTTGGGTACCGTTTTACAGAAAGAAAACCAGAAGGATGCGGCTCGCACGGCGTATATCCAAGCCACGACCATCGATACCAAGTTCCTGCCGCCTTATGTGTCGCTCGCGTTAATGGCCTACGAGGCAGAAAATTGGACAGAGGTCCTTAAACTTACTGGTCACATCGTGAATCTCAATCCGTTGAATCAGGCGGCCGCCACTGGTTACATCCTGGATCTCGATCCATTGAATTACGCCGAAGCCTATTTCTATAACTCGGTCGCGAATTACAAGCTCGACAAGATCGAAGACGCTGAAAAGAGCGCGCTCAAGGCGGAACACCTAGACCTGCGCACTCGTTTTCCGCAACTGCATCTCTTACTGGCTGAGATTTTTGCCCGAAAACACAACTATGCCACTGCGATTTCAGAGATACAAACTTACTTGGAGTTAGCTCCGCATGCGAAAAACGCGGATCAGTTAAGGGAGCAGTTGGCAAAATTGGAGAAGCTGAACAGCCCAGTGTCAACCAGCGAAAAACCCGATAAGGAGTGAGTATCGGCATTCGCTCGCAGCCCCCTGCCTGCGAGCTAGCGCTTCCCGAAGATAGTTCCTCACTTCCGTCCGACATTATCCATCATCAAGCATCGCCGCATGTCTGTCCATTAGGTGGCTGCGCAACAAAATCCGATTGCGGATCCCTGGTCTTGCGGTCTAAACGAAAATCCATCGGGTCCGCGATGTCCTCATGCCGCCGGATGCTTCAGGATTTCCGCTAAAGCATGTAACCGTGCCGAGTCACCCGGGCTCATCGCCGTGGCGGCGCTCTGCTCCAAGGAATCGGCCATGCCCTTCAACTTCGCCAGCTCTTTCTTGTTCATGTGCGAACTCTCTGCGCTCTGCATCGCCTTCTGCAGAGCTGCGATTCGCTCTGCCGGCAAAGCCAGTGACCGCATCAACTGATCTAGGTACGCCTTCGCCACGACGAACTGCGCAGGCCACTCGATCTTTTGCTGGTTCTGCACATTCAACTCAGCCACCCGAACCGTCTTCGCCGCGTCGATTTCGTTCTGCGTCAGGAACTGCGTCGGCATCAGTTCAAAGACATCCAGGCCGCGCGCAATCTCCGAAGCGTATATGCGGCCGTTGTACCAATATGCCGACCAGTCGCCGCCCAGCACCAGCGAATTCGGATCAACCGGCCCGCGGTCGAAGTAGGCAATCTCGAAAGGGTGCGCCGCGTCGGTGAAGTCCATAACGGAGATGCCGCCCTGGTACCAGGCTTGCACCTCGATATCACGCCCGGGAACCGGGATCAGCGAGCCGTTGTGCGCCACACAATTCTCGGTGTCGCCCTGCGCTGCCGGCAACTTGTAATAGCCCGCCAGGCTCAGCTTGTTGTCCTTGAGATGAAAGATCGCATCCGCGCCCCATTTGTTCGGGTCGTTCGGACGGCACCGCGCCCCCAATCCGCCGCCCCACTCGTCGGTAAACAGCACCTTCGCCCCATCGTTCGAGAACGAAGCCGAGTGCCAGTACGCGTAGTTCGGATCGTTCACCGCGTCCACCCGGTTCGGATGTACCGGATCCTTGATGTCCAGCACAATCCCGTTGCCTGAGCACGCACCGGCCGCCAGCCCAATCGCTGAATACACGGTGATGTCATGGCATTGGTTCGTGTCCGCCGGCTTCTCCTCAGCCTTGCCGTGGCTGCTGCCGCCGTTGTTCAAGCCGTTCATCGCGCCCGTACGCGGATCGATAAACACGCGAGGGCTCGACACCACCTTCGCTTCCTGCGGCGCCGCCACCGGAACCTTGATCACATCGATACGAAACAGCGCGGTATTCGGATCCTTCTCCGGCTGTTCGTTCGAGCATCCAGCCAGTTCTTCCGGTTGACGCACAAATGATGTGCCCGACACATAGATATAAACGTTGTCTTTATCGTTCGGATCCATCACCAGCGTATGTGTATGCGACCCGCGGCACGTCTGCACCGCTGCCACTTGCTTCGGGTTCCGGAGGTCCGAAATATCGAAGATCCTCACGCCTCGGAAACGGTCTTTTTGCGCTGCCGGCAAGCGGCGTTTTTTTTCATGCCCTTCAGCCGGCGGAGGCTCCGGCGGAAACCCCTCCGTACCGCAATCCAGGCGTCCATTCGGCATCTCCACGGACATAAATAGCAGGTTCCCGTGCACCGACACATCACCCTGCCCGCCCGGGCACACCAGCGAAGTTAGCAGCGCGGCGTTTGCCGGATTGGAGATGTCGTAGATATTCACGCCATAAAAGTTTCCCTGGAACAGGTAGTTACCCTGGAACGCAAGGTCCGAGTTCGCGAAAGCAAGTTGCGCGACCACCAACTGCATCGGCTTCGGCATCTTTGAGGTGTTGCCCACACGGAGCTGGCCAAGTATCTTCTGCACCTTCGGATCATCGGGCTGATCGACCCCCAGTTGAAACGCGTCAGGCTTCTTGAGTAGCAGGAGGTGCTTCACGCCCATCGACGTTTCACCCGCGTCATACAGCCCCGGCGCTAGCTTGAAGCGAGGATCGTTCGCATCCGACCCCGTCATCCCCGCCGGCAGCGGCTTAGCCGGCTCCACCGCAAACGGGTCCTTTTCCGCTTCTTCCTCCGGCGCCTGCGCGGGTGGAGGTGCGGGTGTTGGGGACACAGGAGTCTGCGCGCGCATCCCGCTCACACCGGAACACAAAACAATCGCGGCCACGGCTAGACGCAAAGCAACACTGTGCACTCGGTTCATCGTTTCTCCCCCGACGGTTTTTTCTCCAATATAGACTGCATAATCTCGATCTCGGCGCGTTGCGTGTTGTCCGCATCCGTCGCGAAGTCGAAGATCTCGGCATCCTGCCCCGCGCCCGCCGTATCGAACAAATCCTTCACCATCGTCAGCGCGCCGTTGTGGTGCTGAATCATACCCGCCAAAAAAAGGTGGTCGAACTCCGCGCCCTTCGCCTTTCGCAGTGCCTTCATCTGTTCCGGTGTCAGCATACCGGGCATAAGAGCCATCGGTTGGTGCGACATGTCCATGTCCGCCATTCCCGGCGGCGCCATGGAAACGGATTCGCCCCGAGCCGCCAGCCACCGCTGCATGAACTTTATTTCGTCCGACTGCGAGCTGCTGATTCGCGCCCCCAGCGACCGCAGATCCCTGTTCTCCGTATGCGACGGAATCAGCGCCGTCATCTCCACCGCTTGCGAATGATGCATAATCATGCCCTGCATGAACTCTACATCCGCTTGGGACCTTGGCGGCAGTGTGGCCTTCGTCGACGGTGGCAGCCTCCTGCTCGGCTTACCTGGCGCACCCGGCTGCACCACCACAGGCGTTGCGGGATCAGTCTGCTGTGCGCGCGCAGGGTCGGAGAAGAGACCTGTGAAAGCGCTCACCGCGAGCAGCGTGCCACACAGCACCGCAGATCCTCTTGTAGGGAATCTTTGCCGAATCCAGGCAGCGGGCATAGTTCGAGGAGTCACACCTGAGGAAGTGCTGAATTTCATTTGCTGCGTCTTTCGCCGATGCCGTTCGATCCGCTTTGATTGTGGAACAAGTGCCAATCCGACGCTCGGAGGAGTAGGCGTAAGTTCAACGTGCGCGTTTTCTCCGGCCCTTCGCCTTCCAGTCAAACGCGACAGGCGGCCAAAAAACTACGCCGGCGATCACGCAGAGTCACAGCATAGACCGAAATTGTGGGTGATAGCAACGCTTACAAGGGACGCTCACCTGCAATTTCACCTGTAAGAACTCCGGCTTAGCCGTATTCACGTACTAAGCCTGGTGTGGGGTTCGAGTCCCCACGGGCCTGCCATTTCTTCAGTTTGGCGAAGCGTCCAAGCCGAACTCGCGGTGCGTGGTAATCAGGGCTGTTTTCACGGCTTGCTCTTCGATGACGAAGGAAATGTTGCATTCGGAAGATCCCTGGGCAATGGCGATCAGATTCACGTTTTCGCGGCCCAG